>Ga0247734_1000045_pt1 | contig 116524 bp, 109 predicted proteins | sample UWRJL103311B2_FD_180933 | JGI IMG/M metagenome (GOLD analysis project Ga0247734, IMG submission 180933) | Plant litter microbial communities from Arlington Agricultural Research Station in Wisconsin, United States - UWRJ-L103-311B-2 | ecosystem: Environmental > Terrestrial > Plant litter >...
AGTCAAAGACTGCCTTGAAATGCCGGGGTGTCAGCAAACGCTTTTCCCGACTGAAGTCCTGACTCACCACCTGTGCCGATTAATCAAACTGCCAGACGCTTACGGCCTTTGGCGCGACGACGCGACAAGACTGCACGGCCGTTCTTGGTGGCCATACGTGCACGGAAACCGTGGGTGCGGGCGCGCTTGATAGTGCTGGGTTGGAAAGTACGTTTCATGGCGTGTTACCTGGTTCGTCCACAACGGGCCGGAATGGCCCCCGTTTTAAGAGACCGGGGATTCTAGAGAAAGCGGGCCCTCAGGTCAATTTCCAACCAGCGTTTCCTGCATTTAGTTCCTTGCCTGCCAATTGGTCGGATCGCCCCCGGACTCAACGGACTCCACCTAGCCTAGATATAGAAATAAAGAAGGAAAGTATTTAAAGCTTTTTTATAAAGCTTATAGAAGCTATAGGAGCACATATCTGTGGATAACATCACGCAGCCCTTGTACTGCGTTATGTACAGACGGAAGAAAGGTTGTCCAAAAGCAGTGTTGTGGCTGTGCTGTGCTGTCGGAAAAGCTGTGTGTGGAATGCGGTTTTATCCACAGGCGTATTGTCCACAGATTTTAGGGTGTACTTATGCAATGAGCTGAGATGGGGTTATCCACAGGGCTTATGCACATGCCATTTGTCGGCTTTCGGTCCGTGAAAATACGCTTCGCTGTGCAAGCGCAGCAACCTACATGTGGATAAGTCTGCTGCTGCTCGCTACAATGGGCGCTTGTTTTTGCCTCACCGCCTTTTGACCTAGGGGATGTCCGTGTCAGTGGAACTTTGGCAGCAGTGCGTAGAGCTATTACGTGATGAGCTGCCTGCCCAGCAATTCAACACCTGGATCCGTCCGCTTCAGGTTGAAGCCGAAGGCGACGAGTTGCGTGTCTATGCCCCGAACCGTTTTGTGCTCGATTGGGTTAATGAAAAGTATCTGAGCCGACTGCTTGAGCTTCTCGGCGAGCATGGTCAGGGGCTGGCGCCTGCTCTCTCCTTATTAATAGGCAGCAAGAGAAGCTCGGCTCCACGCGCCGCGCCTAATGCTCCTTTGGCCGCAGCGGCATCCCAGGCTGTCCATGCCACCAACGGCAATGGCACTACCGCTCCCCAGCCTTCCGCTAAAGTGCCCATGCAAGCTCCAGCTCAAAGCTCGCTGAGCGTCGATGACGAGCCTTCCCGAGCAAGCTTCGACCCGATGGCCGGAGCTAGCTCTCAGCAAGCGCCCGCTCGTGCTGAGCAGCGTAATGTGCAGGTTGAGGGTGCGTTGAAGCACACCAGTTATCTGAACCGTACATTCACGTTTGAAAACTTCGTCGAAGGCAAGTCCAACCAGCTGGCGCGTGCCGCGGCCTGGCAAGTTGCGGATAACCCGAAGCATGGCTACAACCCGCTTTTTCTATATGGGGGTGTGGGTCTGGGTAAAACTCACTTGATGCATGCTGTGGGTAACCATCTTCTCAAGAAGAATCCGAACGCAAAGGTGGTGTATCTGCACTCCGAGCGCTTTGTGGCTGACATGGTCAAAGCGTTGCAGCTAAATGCAATCAACGAGTTCAAGCGTTTCTATCGTTCCGTGGATGCGCTTCTGATTGACGATATTCAGTTTTTTGCTCGCAAAGAGCGCTCCCAGGAAGAGTTTTTCCACACCTTCAACGCACTGCTGGAGGGTGGCCAGCAGGTCATTCTTACCAGTGACCGTTATCCAAAAGAAATCGAAGGCCTGGAAGAGCGGCTGAAATCGCGTTTTGGCTGGGGGTTGACCGTTGCGGTCGAGCCGCCTGAACTTGAGACGCGTGTTGCCATTTTGATGAAGAAAGCCGATCAGGCAAAAGTCGATTTGCCTCACGACGCTGCATTCTTCATCGCACAGCGTATTCGCTCCAACGTTCGTGAGCTTGAGGGCGCCCTTAAACGCGTCATTGCTCACTCACATTTCATGGGGCGGGATATCACCATCGAGCTGATCCGCGAGTCGCTCAAGGATCTTCTGGCTTTGCAAGACAAGCTGGTGAGTGTGGATAACATTCAACGCACAGTCGCTGAATACTACAAAATCAAGATTTCGGACCTGCTGTCCAAACGTCGTTCCAGGTCGGTGGCCCGACCACGTCAGGTGGCGATGGCCCTGTCCAAGGAATTGACCAATCACAGTTTGCCGGAAATTGGTGATGTGTTTGGCGGGCGCGACCACACAACGGTCCTGCATGCTTGCCGTAAGATCAATGAGCTTAAAGAATCCGACGCGGATATTCGCGAGGACTACAAGAACCTGCTGCGTACACTGACCACTTAATGATGCCGACGCAGCTTATCAAGGCAAGGGACTAGACCATGCATTTCACCATTCAACGCGAAGCCCTGTTGAAACCCCTGCAACTGGTCGCAGGCGTTGTAGAACGCCGCCAGACCTTGCCGGTTCTGTCTAACGTGCTTCTGGTTGTCGAGGGCCAGCAGTTGTCCCTGACGGGTACTGACCTGGAAGTTGAACTGGTCGGTCGCGTACAGCTGGAAGAGGCTGCTGAACCTGGCGAGATCACTGTGCCAGCGCGCAAGCTGATGGACATTTGCAAGAGCTTGCCTAATGACGCGTTGATCGATATCAAGCTTGATGAGCAGAAGTTGATCGTAAAGGCTGGCCGTAGCCGCTTCACTTTGTCGACCCTGCCGGCAAATGACTTTCCTACGGTAGAAGAAGGCCCGGGCTCCTTTACGTTCAACCTCGTTCAAAGCAAGCTTCGCCGTTTAATTGAGCGGACCAGTTTTGCAATGGCTCAACAGGACGTTCGTTACTATCTCAACGGTATGTTGCTTGAGGTCCAGTCCGGAATCCTGCGTGCGGTTGCTACCGATGGTCACCGCCTTGCAATGTGCTCGATGAGTGCAGAGATCGAACAGGCTGATCGTCACCAGGTCATCGTGCCCCGCAAGGGTATCCTTGAGCTTGCACGCTTGCTCACAGAGCAAGATGGCATCGTCAGTATTGTGCTGGGTCAGCATCACATCCGCGCCACTACCGGCGAATTCACCTTCACCTCGAAATTGGTGGACGGTAAATTTCCGGACTACGAGCGCGTCCTGCCTAAGGGTGGGGATAAGTTGGTGGTCGGTGACCGGCAGGCATTGCGCGAAGCGTTCAGCCGTACGGCTATCCTGTCCAACGAAAAGTACCGTGGTATCCGCCTTCAGCTCGCAAGCGGGCAGCTGAAAATTCAGGCCAACAATCCTGAGCAGGAAGAAGCGGAAGAAGAAATTGGCGTTGAATATGACGGCGGGGCGCTGGAAATCGGTTTTAACGTTAGTTACTTGCTCGACGTCTTGGGTGTGATGACTACCGAACAAGTTCGCTTGATCCTGTCCGATTCGAACAGCAGCGCATTGGTACAAGAGTCCGGTAATGACGACTCGGCCTATGTCGTAATGCCGATGCGCCTGTAACAGCAGAAGCTAATGTCTCTCAGCCGCGTCTCGGTCACCGGGGTGCGCAATTTGCAACCGGTGACCTTCTCCCCTTCTCCACGTATCAACATTCTTTATGGCGCCAATGGCAGTGGGAAAACCAGTGTCCTTGAAGCCATTCATCTTCTCGGTCTTGCGCGCTCGTTTCGTAGTGTCAGGCTTCTACCGGTTATTCAATACGAGCAATCTGCATGCACCGTGTTTGGTCAGGTAGAGCTGGCAGAGGGTGGCCATAGCAATCTCGGGATCTCCCGTGATCGCCAAGGCGAGTTTCAGATCCGCATCGATGGGCAAAATGCCAAGAGCGCAGCGCAGCTCGCCGAGACTTTACCTCTGCAGTTAATTAACCCCGACAGCTTTCGGTTGCTTGAGGGCGCTCCGAAAATCCGACGTCAGTTCCTGGACTGGGGCGTGTTCCACGTGGAACCTCGTTTCATGGGGACGTGGCAACGACTTCAGAAGGCCCTGAGGCAACGTAACTCATGGTTGCGGCATGGTACACTTGACGCCGCTTCGCAAGCGGCATGGGACCGGGAACTGTGCCTGGCCAGTGATGAAATCGATGAATTTCGACGCGCGTATATCAAGGCGTTAAAGCCTGTCTTCGAGCAAACTTTAAGCGAGTTAGTGCAGCTTGAAGGTTTGAGCCTGAGTTACTACCGCGGATGGGACAAAGAAAAGGACCTGAGCACTGTGCTCGCTTCCTCTCTCCATCGCGATCAACAGATGGGTCATACGCAAGCGGGACCGCAGCGAGCCGATTTACGTTTACGGCTAGGTGGTCATAACGCTGCCGATATTCTGTCTCGTGGCCAGCAAAAATTGGTGGTGTGTGCACTGCGCATCGCTCAAGGCCATTTGGTAAGTCAGGCGCGTCGAGGTCAGTGCATATACCTTGTTGACGACCTGCCGTCCGAGCTTGATGAAAATCACCGTAACTCATTGTGCCGTTTGCTTGAAGACTTACACTGCCAGGTTTTTATCACCTGTGTAGATCAAGAATTTTTGAGGGAAGGCTGGCAGACGGAAACGCCAGTTGCATTGTTCCACGTGGAACAAGGCTGTATCACCCAGACCCACGATCATCGGGAGTGAATGCATGAGCGAAAATCAAACGTACGACTCCTCCAGCATCAAGGTGCTGAAAGGGCTAGACGCCGTACGCAAGCGTCCCGGTATGTACATCGGCGATACCGACGATGGCAGCGGTCTCCACCACATGGTTTTCGAGGTGGTCGACAACTCGATTGACGAAGCGCTGGCTGGCCATTGCGACGACATCAGTATCATTATCCACCCGGACGAATCAATCACCGTACGGGATAACGGCCGTGGTATTCCGGTCGATGTGCACAAGGAAGAAGGCGTATCCGCGGCAGAGGTCATCATGACCGTACTGCATGCTGGCGGTAAGTTTGACGATAATTCGTACAAGGTTTCCGGCGGCCTCCACGGCGTTGGTGTTTCTGTTGTCAACGCCCTGTCCGAGTTACTGCTGTTGACTGTACGTCGTAGCGGCAAAATCTGGGAGCAGACCTATGTGCATGGTGTTCCACAGGAACCGATGCGCATCGTCGGTGAAAGTGATTCCACCGGCACGGAGATCCATTTCAAGCCCTCCGCCGAGACTTTCAAGAACATCCACTTCAGCTGGGACATCCTCGCCAAGCGTATTCGTGAGCTTTCTTTTCTCAACTCCGGTGTCGGTATCGTCCTGCGAGACGAGCGCAGCGGTAAGGAAGAGCTGTTCAAATACGAAGGTGGGTTGCGTGCTTTCGTTGAATACCTGAACACCAACAAAACACCTGTCAATGAAGTGTTCCATTTCAATATCCAGCGTGACGACGGCATCGGTGTTGAGATCGCACTGCAGTGGAACGATAGCTTCAACGAAAATCTTTTGTGCTTTACCAACAACATCCCTCAACGCGATGGTGGCACCCACCTGGTGGGCTTCCGCTCTGCGTTGACGCGTAACCTGAACAACTACATCGAGCAGGAAGGTCTGGCTAAGAAGCACAAAGTCGCCACTACCGGCGACGATGCGCGCGAAGGTCTGACCGCAATTATTTCGGTGAAAGTACCAGATCCGAAGTTCAGTTCTCAGACCAAAGACAAGCTGGTCTCTTCTGAAGTGAAGACTGCGGTCGAACAGGAGATGGGCAAATACTTCTCGGATTTCCTGCTGGAAAATCCAAATGAAGCCAAGGCCGTTGTAGGCAAAATGATCGATGCCGCACGTGCCCGTGAAGCGGCGCGCAAGGCGCGTGAAATGACCCGCCGCAAAGGCGCGTTGGATATTGCCGGTCTGCCAGGCAAGCTCGCAGACTGCCAGGAAAAAGACCCTGCCCTTTCCGAACTGTATCTCGTGGAAGGTGACTCCGCTGGCGGTTCTGCCAAGCAGGGACGTAACCGTAAAACTCAGGCCATTCTGCCGCTCAAAGGCAAGATCCTGAACGTCGAGAAAGCACGTTTTGACAAGATGATCTCTTCGCAAGAAGTAGGCACTTTGATCACAGCTTTAGGCTGTGGCATCGGCCGCGACGAGTACAACATTGAAAAGCTGCGCTATCACAACATCATCATCATGACGGATGCTGACGTCGACGGTTCACACATCCGTACTCTGCTGTTGACCTTCTTCTTCCGACAATTGCCTGAGCTAGTCGAGCGCGGCTACATCTATATTGCTCAGCCGCCGCTCTACAAAGTGAAGAAAGGCAAGCAAGAGCAGTACATCAAAGACGACGAAGCCATGGAAGAGTACATGACTCAGTCGGCCCTTGAAGATGCCAGCCTGCACCTGAATGAATCAGCACCTGGTATTTCAGGCGAAGCGCTGGAAAAACTGGTCAACGATTTCCGCATGGTGATGAAGACGCTCAAGCGGTTGTCACGTCTCTATCCTCAAGAACTGACCGAGCACTTCGTGTACTTGCCGCCAGTGACGTTGGAGCAGCTTGCTGATCATGCGGGTATGCAAGCGTGGTTGGACAAGTTCGACGAGCGTCTGCGAGTCGGCGAGAAGTCGGGCTTGGTCTACAAAGCCAGCCTGCGTGAAGATCGTGAGCGTGGCGTGTGGCTGCCAGAAGTCGAGCTGATCTCCCACGGTCTCTCGAACTACATCACCTTCAACCGTGACTTCTTCGGCAGCAATGACTACAAGACCGTCACCGCACTTGGCTTGCAGATCAGCTCGCTGCTCGAAGAAGGTGCTTATATCCAGCGCGGCGAACGTAAGAAGCAGGTTACTGAGTTCAAGGAAGCGCTGGCCTGGCTAATGGCTGAAAGCACCAAGCGTCACACCATTCAGCGATACAAAGGGCTGGGCGAAATGAACCCGGATCAATTGTGGGAAACCACGATGGACCCGGCAGTACGTCGTATGCTGAAGGTAACGATCGAAGATGCTATCGGTGCTGACCAGATCTTCAACACCTTGATGGGCGATGCCGTAGAACCCCGCCGCGAGTTCATTGAAAGTAACGCGTTGGCGGTATCGAACCTGGACTTCTAAGGCTCGACTTTGTTGACGAAAAACCCCAGAAGGTCTTTGATCTTCTGGGGTTTTTTTACGCCCAGATACAAGACGACACAGCGTTGAATGTCGGCAAATAGATTTCTTTTCGTTACACGGTCGCCCTACACTGCCAGACGTCTGACCTGTCCTGGAAGTAAAGATGACCGCCGATAACCTTCCTAAGACCATCCTTGAAACCACTGAAGGCCTGCGCCTCGCCGGCGAGGAAGCTGCCCAATGGAGAGAATGGGGCCCGTATTTAAGCGATCGACAATGGGGCACGGTTCGGGAGGATTACAGCGCTGATGGCAACGCCTGGGATTACTTTCCACACGATCACGCGCGCAGCCGAAGCTATCGTTGGGGCGAGGATGGTCTGGCGGGGTTCTCTGACCAATCGCAGCACTGGTGCCTTGGGCTAGGGTTGTGGAACGAACGCGATACGATTTTGAAGGATCGGCTTTTCGGCCTGAACAACGCCGAAGGTAATCACGGGGAGGACGTGAAGGAGCTGTATTTTCATGTCGATGGCCTGCCGAGTCATGCCTACATGCGCATGCTGTACAAATATCCCCATGCGGCTTTTCCCTACGATGACCTGGTAATTGAGAACGCGCGACGCGGTCTGGAGGACCCCGAGTACGAAATTCTCGACACTGGCGTGTTCAACGACAACCATTACTTTGACGTGACGGTCGAATACGCCAAACACACGCCGGATGACATCTTCATGCGTGTCACGGTCGTTAACAGGTCCGACTGCTCAGCGCGATTGCATGTATTGCCGCACCTGTGGGCTAGGAACACCTGGAGCCTTGGACGTGACTCCGAACGCCCTACCCTGTTGCTGGCGGGTGAAGGTGTTATCGCGCGCCATCCGCAGCTGCCTGAAAAGGTGGCAACGGCGTGGGGCCAACAGCCTGGTGAGTGGATCTTTTGCGAGAACGAAACCAACGGCCCCAAACTGTTCGGCACCCCAGGTACGGGGCCCTTCAAAGACGGTATCAACGACTACATCGTCGGCGCTGAAGCTAATGCGATTCGCCGAGACAAAGGCACGCGCGTGGCTGCGCACTTTTTGATGCAGCTGGATGGCTACGCCAGCGAAGTGGTTTACCTCAGATTTGCACCTGCCGATGCCAAGCGCATCAACGCTCGCGAGTTATTCAGCGCCCGTCTCAACGAGGCTGATGATTACTACGACGTGCTGCAGGCGGGGATGCAGGATGCTGACGCGCGCAACGTCCAGCGTCAGGCCTTGGCTGGATTACTGTGGTCCAAGCAGCTCTATTATTTTGACGTAAAAGCCTGGCTGGAGGGTGATCCCAATCAAGGCCCATTGCCGCCTGGCCGCCCAAAAATTCGCAACAGCCAATGGCAGCACCTGTGTAATTTCGACATCGTTTCGATGCCGGATAAATGGGAGTACCCCTGGTACGCATCCTGGGACCTGGCTTTTCAGGCCGTTGCTTTTGCTCTTATCGATCCTGACTTTGCCAAAGACCAATTGTTGTTGCTGATCAAAGATCGCTTCATGCACCCCAATGGTCAGTTGCCCGCTTATGAATGGCGATTCGATGACGCCAATCCCCCCGTTCATGCCTGGGCGACATGGCGGGTGTACCAGATGGAGAAGGCCCTGAAGGGTGAAGGCGATGTCGATTTTCTTGAGCGGGTGTTCCACAAGTTGCTGCTGAATTTTTCCTGGTGGGTCAACCGCAAGGATGCCGAGGGACATAACATCTTTCAGGGCGGGTTTCTGGGGCTGGACAACATCGCGTTGTTCGATCGATCCGCGGCTATGGCCCCGGGTTATCAGCTTGATCAGGCAGACGGTACCGCCTGGGTGGCCGGTTACGCTCTTGACCTGATGCGCATCGCATTGGAGCTGGCCAAGCGTAACGAGGTTTACGTTGATATCTCGGTTAAGTTTTTTGAGCACTTTCTGTATATCGCCGGAGCAATCAGCCAGGTAGGTCAGGACACCGACGGCCTTTGGGACGATGAAGACGGCTTTTTCTACGATGTTCTGCATCGTCCTGACGGTGGCAGCGAACCCGTCCGGTTGCGATCCATTGTGGGCTTGATCCCGTTGTTCGCGGTGCGCGTGCTGGAGCAGCGAGAACACGAAGGCCTCAAAGGGCTGCGTGATCGTCTCCTTGGCTTCTTGCATCACCGCCCGGACTTGGCCCTTCTGGTGTCCCGCTGGACCGAACCGGGCAAGGGAAATCGCTTGTTGCTGGCTCTATTGAGAGGTCAGCGGACAAAGGATCTGCTGCGACGCATGCTTGATGAGGGTGAGTTCCTCGCTGAGTTCGGCATCCGCTCGCTGTCCAAGTCTTACGCTGCACAGCCTTTAAGCATGCACATCAACGGCGACAGACTTTGTGCTGATTATCAGCCTGCGGAATCAGAGTCGAGGCTGTTTGGCGGCAATTCCAATTGGCGTGGCCCAATCTGGATGCCATTGAACTACATGCTGATCGAATCATTGCGTGAGTTTCATCGCTATTACGGAGAGAATTTTTCTGTGGAGTATCCAACGGGCTCAGGTTATCTGGCATCACTGGATGAAGTGGCTGACGGAATCAGCGCACGAGTCTGCCGAATGTTTCTTCGGGACGAGACAGGCAATCGCCCGTCCATGTCCGGTTATCCACAGCTACAAACTGATCCGAAGAGCCGGGACCTGTTGCTGTTTCATGAGTATTTCCACGGGGAAAACGGACGCGGATTGGGGGCGTCGCACCAGACTGGCTGGAGCGCATTGGTCGCGTTGATGCTGCAACCGAAGCGATAGTTGATCGTTTGTCAGGAGCATTCTTCACCATTAGGAGCTGTCCACAGGATGTCGTTGTACAAATACCGAAAAGTACTGGAACTGCCGAGAGTTCTACCGGCCATCCTGTTCATGTTCGTCGCCGGCCTGCCTTTGACGATCATGAGCCTTACCCTGACGCTGCATGTGCTGACGGATCTTGGGCGTGGTTATTTCGAAGCTGGAGTGGTAGGCACTGCCACTGCACTTGGGTTTGCGCTTGGCTCGCCAGTGCTGGGGCGCATGATAGACAAACACGGCCTGCGCCCTGTGGTAGCGGTTTGCGGAACGCTCTCTACCATCGCTTGGGCGCTTTTACCGTTCTTGCCATTTCCGGCGTTCATCGGTCTGGCCTTTCTGGCTTCGTTGTTTACTGTGCCCACTGGTTCACTCGCCCGACAGTTCGTGGCGAGCCTGGTGCCTGAGGATCACCGTCGCCCGGCTTACTCGTTGAACATGATGTTGATGGAGCTTTCTTTTGTCATCGGTCCCACCGTGGGTATCTTGCTGATCACCTTGTATTCGCCCATGACTACGCTGGCAGGCATCGGCATCTGGCGGGCTGTGTCCTATATCGTGCTATATCGACTCAACTGGCCCACGCGCACCCCGGAAGAAATCGCGATTGAAGCCAAGCCCGTACGACCTGCGTTGAAGACATGGATGTCCGGTCGCTTGATCTCGGCACTGTTCGTGAGCGCTGGGGCGTTATTTGTGCTCTCCGGGACGGAGCTTGCGCTGATCGCGGTGCTAAGGGAAAACGGCCAGATCGGCTTTACCGGCTACGTCATTGCGGCCATGTCGGTGGCCTCGATTGCAGGCGGGTTCGTACATGGCATTGTTCATCGCGCATTGTCACAGGCATCGTTGGCTTTGGGGATGAGCTTGCTGCTACTCCCAGTGGCGCTGTTCGATCAGACCTGGTGGATTCTGATGCTTGCGCTGTTACCGACCAATCTGCTGTGTACGCCGACATTGGCGGCAGGGTCTGAAACGGTGGCCAATCTTGCGCCTGCGAATGTACGCGGCGAGGCCATGGGCCTTCAAGATTCGGCCCACAGGATTGGTCAGACGATGGCGACGCCGCTTGTAGGATTAGCCATCGACAGTGTTTCTCCAGTGTCAGGATTCATCGCTGCGGCGATGGGTGGGCTTGTTTTTGTAGGAATGGCCGCGCTTTGCAATGTGTGGATAACCAAGAGAAAGCCAATGGGTAGCGGTCTTGGTTAAGTTTGTTAAGGCGAGACGACAAGGCGGGCAGTTCCGGCGGATTTAGCGAGCTGGAAAAACAGCATTATAAAAAACTTATGCACGTTTTTGGCCCGCTCATCGCGATAGGAAATAAGCATCAAAATTAACGAGTTACGGGGAATTATCAGAAAATTTACAAAAATGGTGCACAGGTTATCCACAAAATTACGCAGACGCTTTTTCTGGCGTGGCAGCAGGTACACCGGCTGAGCCGAGCGCCTTTTGCGTGGCTTCGTTCCAGGCGAAAACCCGGTCGTTCAATGTTGCAACGGCACGCGGCCCGGTGCCTTCTGCGTACATCGGTTCGCCGATTACGACCTGGATGGTGCCCGACACCTTGCCCCACCCTTCTTTGGGCCAGAACTTGCCGGCATTATGTGCAACAGGCAACACCGGCAGTTCGGCGTTAACTGCCAGCGCTGAACCGCTACGTGAGAATTTTCCGATCTGGCCGTACGGAACGCGAGTGCCCTCTGGGAAGATCAGCACCCACACACCGTCCTTCAACAGCTCATCGCCTTTCTTGGCCACCTCTTTGAGCGCGGCTTTGGGGTTATCACGGTTGATTGCGATCGGGCGCAGCATGGCCATCGCCCAGCCGAAGAATGGCACGTACAACAGTTCACGCTTGAGCACCTGGCTCAGCGGCTGGAAGTACGCCGACAAGAAAAACGTTTCCCAGGTGCTTTGGTGGTTGGACACGATCACACACGGAGTTTTCGGCACGTTTTCCTGGCCAGTGACCTCAACGTTGATGTTGAGCATCACGCGTGTCAGCCACAACGCGCACCGGCACCAATAGACGTTGATGAACCGATAGCGCACGCGAAAGGGCATAAAAGGCGCGACGAAAAAACTCAGCGAGCACCACAGCAAGGCAGTGCTGCCCAAGAGCAGGTAAAAGAAGAAGATCCTGATTGCCCGCATCATCGACATAGAAGCATTTACCGTACGGGCATTGCCCGAATCTTGCGCACCGTTGGGCGACCGGCTAGCCGTTCAACGTAGCGTTATTGTGAATTAGCTCTGCGGCAATCGCCGCCAGATCATCAAAAATCAGTGTGCCGGCAGGCAAGGAACCGCTGCGGGTCTTGTGACCTTTGCCCGTCATCACCAGAACAGGCTGAGAGTCGACGGCCAGCGCGGCCTCCAGGTCACCCTTGCTGTCGCCCACGAACCAAACGCCAGCCAGGTCCACAGCGTAATGACTGGCGATGGTGCGAAGCATACCCGGCTTGGGCTTGCGACAGTCACAGCCTTCGTCAGGGCCGTGGGGGCAATAAACGATCAGGCCGACCTCACCGCCCTGCTCTGCCACCAATGCCCGCAGTCGCGCGTGCATGGCATCCAGAGTGGCAATGTCGTAATAACCACGAGCGATGCCGGACTGGTTAGTAGCAATGGCTACCGTCCAGCCGGCCTTGCTCAACCGCGCAATTGCCTCGATTGAGCCGGGGATTGGAATCCACTCTTGCACCGACTTGATATACGCGTCGGAGTCTTCGTTGATCACCCCGTCCCTATCGAGAATCAGCAGCTTCACCTGTCGCGCTCCCGCATCAGCTCAACAGGGAAATATCGGCGACGCCCAGGAACAGCCCTCGCAGACGTGCCAGCAGCGCGTAGCGGTTAGCTCGAACACTTGCGTCTTCGGCATTGACCATCACAGCCTCGAAGAAGGCATCTACAGGTTCGCGCAAGGCAGCCAGTCGGGTCAGTGACTCGCTGTATTGACGATCCGCCGTCATGGGCTGCACGGCCTGGTCCGCCTGCTGGATGGCTGAGTACAGCGAGAACTCGTTGGCGTTGTCGAAGTACTTAGGCTCCACCGTACTGGCGATTGCACCTTCAGCTTTGCTCAGCAAGTTGGAAACACGCTTGTTCACGGCTGCCAATGCCGCTGCTTCCGGCAGTCTGCGGAACGCCTGGACTGCTTGCACGCGCTGATCGAAATCCAGTGCGGATGCAGGTTGCAGCGCACGCACCGACAGGTAGACCGACACATCGACGCCTTCGTCCTCGTAGCGCGCACGCAGGCGGTCGAACACGAATTCGAGCACTTGTTCCGGCAAACCCGCTGGTTTGATCTTGGTACCGAATTGGGCCACAGCAAACTGCACGGTCTTGATCAGATCGAGGTCTAGCTTCTTCTCGATCAGGATGCGCAGGATACCCAGCGCCGCGCGACGCAGCGCGTACGGGTCTTTGCTGCCGGTAGGCAACATGCCGATACCGAAGATGCCAACCAGCGTGTCGAGCTTGTCAGCGATGGCAACGGCAGCACCGGTCAGCGTAGTCGGCAATTCAGCGCCTGCACCGCGCGGCATGTACTGTTCGTTGAGCGCCAATGCGACGTCTTCTGGCTCGCCATCAGCCAGGGCGTAGTAATAGCCGGCAACGCCCTGCATTTCTGGAAACTCGCCGACCATTTCGGTCGCCAGGTCGCATTTGGACAGCAAGCCGGCACGGGCAGCGCGCTGGGCATCGCCACCAATACGAGGCGCGATGAACGCCGCCAGTTTGGAAACTCGCTCAGCCTTGTCGAATACCGTGCCCAACTGCGCCTGGAACACCACGTTTTGAAGGCGCTGGTTGAACGTCTCCAGCTTTTGCTTCTTGTCTTGCTTGTAGAAGAACTCGGCATCGGTCAAGCGCGGGCGAACGACTTTCTCGTTGCCCAGGACGATCTGCGTTGGGTCCTTGCTCTCGATGTTGGCGACGGTAATGAAGCGTGGCAACAGCTTGCCGTCGGCATCCAACAGGCAGAAATACTTCTGGTTGTCCTGCATGGTGGTGATCAACGCTTCCTGAGGGACTTCCAGAAAACGTTCTTCAAACGAACAGACCAACGGAACCGGCCATTCCACCAGTGCGGTCACTTCGTCCAGCAGGCTCGCCGGCACGATGGCGGTGCCTTCGTACTGGGTAGCGAGCTCTTCGATGCGCTTGCTGATCAGCTGGCGACGCTCGTTGAAATCGGCCAGTACATGGGCTGCGCGCAGGTCAGTGATGTAGCTGGCAGGCGAAGTGATGCGCACGGTTTCCGGGTGATGGAAACGGTGACCACGGGACTCACGGCCGGCGGTTTGCGCCAGGATCGTGCAGTCGATCACTTGCTCGCCGAACAACATGACCAGCCACTGCGTTGGCCGCACGAACTCTTCCTTACGAGCACCCCAGCGCATGCGCTTGGGGATCGGCAGGTCGTTCAACGAATCTTCAACGATGGTTGGCAACAGACTTGTGGTCGTCTTGCCCGCAATGCTTTGGCTGTAGCGCAGCTTGGGGCCACTTTGATCAATTTCGCTGAGATCAACGCCACACTTCTTGGCAAAACCCAGAGCTGCCTGAGTTGGATTGCCTTCGGCGTCGAATGCTGCCTGACGCGGAGGACCATCAAGGGTAACGCTGCGGTCCGGTTGCTGGGTCGACAGTTCGGTGATCAGGACGGCCAGACGGCGCGGCGCGGCGAATACCTGTTTGGCGCTGTAGGTGAGGCCTGCGGCCTGCAAACCTTTTTCGATACCGGCCAGAAAGGCGTCGCCCAGCACGCTCAGTGCTTTGGGTGGCAGTTCTTCGGTGCCCAGTTCAACCAGGAAATCTTGAGCACTCATTGTGCAGCCTCCAGCTTAGCCAACACTTCGTCACGTAGATCAGGGGGTGCCATCGGGAAGCCCAGTTTGGCGCGGGCCATCAGGTACGCCTGGGCCACGGAACGCGCCAGCGTGCGCACACGCAGGATGTACTGCTGACGCGCAGTCACGGAAATCGCGCGACGGGCATCCAGCAAGTTGAAGGTGTGCGAGGCCTTGAGGACCATCTCGTAGCTCGGCAGCGGTAGCGGTTGGTCGAGTTCGATCAGTCGCTTGGCTTCGCTTTCATAGAAGTCGAACAGCTCGAACAGCTTTTCCACGTTCGCCTGCTCGAAGTTGTAAGTCGATTGCTCCACTTCGTTCTGGTGGAACACATCGCCGTAGGTAACGCGACCGAAAGGGCCGTCCGCCCAGACCAGGTCGTACACCGAATCGACGTTTTGCAGATACATCGCCAAGCGCTCGAGGCCGTAGGTGATTTCGCCGGTCACCGGGTAACACTCGATGCCGCCAGCCTGCTGGAAGTAGGTGAACTGTGAAACCTCCATGCCATTGAGCCAGATTTCCCAGCCCATGCCCCAAGCGCCTAGGGTCGGTGATTCCCAGTTGTCTTCGACGAAGCGCACGTCATGCACCAACGGGTCCAGACCCACATGCTTCAGAGAGCCCAGATACAGCTCCTGGAAATTGTCCGGGTTGGGTTTGAGCACGACTTGAAACTGGTAGTAATGCTGCAGGCGATTCGGGTTTTCGCCATAACGGCCATCGGTCGGACGACGGCTCGGTTGTACGTAGGCTGCGTTCCAGGTTTCCGGGCCGATGGCGCGCAGAAACGTGGCAGTGTGGAATGTGCCGGCGCCCACTTCCATATCGTAGGGCTGAAGTACCACACAACCTTGCTCAGCCCAGTATTGCTGGAGGGCGAGGATCAAGTCTTGGAAGGTACGCACGGCTGGCGTAGGCTGGCTCACGAAATTCACCTGTACTGGGGGGCTGCGATTTAAAGAGCGGGAGTATACCCGATTCGACCGCGCCTCCACCCTCGGAGCCCTATGCCACGCTGCTTTTGGTGCAACGATGACCCTCTTTATATGGCCTATCACGATCAAGAGTGGGGCGTGCCGTTGCGCGACGCGCAGATGCTCTTCGAGTTCCTGTTGCTCGAAGGGTTCCAGGCCGGGTTGTCATGGATCACGATTTTGAAGAAACGCGCCCGTTACCGCGAAGTCCTGTTCAATTTTGACGTGCAGCGTGTGGCGCAGATGACTGACGCGCAGATCGAAGCGCTGATGCTCGAGCCGGGCATCGTGCGCAACCGCCTCAAACTCAATGCTGCGCGCCGCAACGCCCAAGCCTGGCTGAAGCTGGAGGACCCGGTCGGGTTTGTCTGGTCGTTTGTCGGCGGCGCGCCAAGGATCAATCACTTCAAGGACCGCAGCGAGGTTCCGGCTATTACCCCCCAAGCTGAAGCCATGAGCAAGGCGCTGAAAAAAGCAGGCTTCACCTTCGTCGGTCCGACTATTTGCTACGCCTACATGCAGGCCACCGGCATGGTCATGGACCACACCGTCGATTGCGATCAGTACGCAGCGCTTGCGCGCTGAATGGTTACAATGCCCGCCTCATCGATTCAGGAGTGATCTGTGGATAAGTTCAAAGGCGCAATGATGGTCGGGGCATTGCGGTTATTTGCCCTGCTGCCCTGGCGCGCGGTGCAAGCAGTCGGTACTGCCATCGGCTGGCTGATGTGGAAACTGCCCAATCGTTCGCGTGAAGTAGCGCGGATCAATCTGTCCAAGTGCTTCCCCGAGTTGAATCCCCAGGAGCTTGAAGCATTGGTCGGCCGCAGCCTGATGGACATCGGCAAGACTCTGACCGAGAGCGCCTGTGCCTGGATCTGGCCGGCGCAGAAGTCGATCAATCTGGTGCGCGAAGTCGAAGGCCTTGAGGTGCTGACCGCCGCGTTGGCGTCGGGCAAAGGCGTGGTCGGGATCACCAGCCACCTGGGCAATTGGGAAGTGCTCAATCACTTCTATTGCAGCCAGTGCAAACCGATCATCTTCTATCGCCCGCCCAAGCTCAAAGCCGTGGATGAGCTGCTGCGCAAACAGCGTGTGCAGTTGGGCAACCGTGTTGCCGCTTCAACCAAGGAGGGCATTCTCAGCGTCATCAAGGAAGTGCGCAAAGGCGGCTCAGTAGGGATTCCGGCTGACCCGGAGCCCGCGGAATCGGCAGGCATTTTTGTACCGTTCTGTGGGACGGTCGCGCTGACCAGCAAGTTTGTGCCCAACATGTTGGCCGGTGGCAAGGCGGTGGGCGTGTTCCTTCACGCCATGCGACTGGAGGATGGTTCGGGCTACAAAGTGGTGCTCCAGGCGGCGCCGGAAGAGATGTACAGCACTGACACCGAAACATCCGCAGCGGCGATGAGCAAGGTGGTCGAGAAGTATGTGCGGGCCTATCCGAGCCAGTACATGTGGACGATGAAGCGCTTCAAGAAACGCCCGGCCGGTGAGGCGCGGTGGTATTAGATCCATCGCCACCGATCCTGTTGGAGCCGAGCTTGCTCGCAAAGCGGGGGCCGCGATCTGCCTGACACAGCGCGTCGTTAGCTTCGCGGGCAAGCCTCGTTCCAACGGATTCGCCCACGCACGCCGTGGTGCGCCCGGACGATCGTGAGGGTGTCAGAAGAAGCTCAATCCGACTTGAAACAACCGCTCCACGTCCCGAATGTGTTTTTTATCCACAAGAAACATGACGACGTGGTCGCCCGACTCGATCACCGTGGCGTCGTGGGCGATGAGCACATCTTCTCCGCGAGTGATGGCGCCAATGGTAGTGCCCGACGGCAGGTCAATATCCCGAATGGCCCGGCCGATGACCTTGCTCGATTTCGAGTCACCGTGCGCGACCACCTCAATCGCTTCCGCCGCCCCTCTGCGCAATGAATGCACGCTGACGATATCGCCACGCCGCACGTGAGCGAGCAATGTGCCGATGGTCGCCAGTTGTGGGCTGACTGCAATATCGATTTCGCCGCCCTGCACCAAGTCCACATACGCCGGGTTGTTGATGATCGTCATCACCTTCTTGGCGCCGAGCCTTTTGGCCAGCAGCGACGACATGATGTTGGCTTCATCATCGTTGGTCAGAGCTAGGAACAGGTCAGCGTTGTCGATGTTTTCTTCCATCAGCAGGTCGCGGTCGGACGCGCTCCCCTGCAGGACGACAGTGTTGTCGAGGGTGTCCGACAGATAGCGACAGCGCGCCGGATTCATCTCGATGATTTTGACCTGATAGCGGTTTTCGATAGCTTCCGCCAAGCGCTCACCGATGTGTCCGCCGCCGGCGATGATGATGCGCTTATAGCTCTCGTCCAGTCGGCGCATTTCCCCCATGACCGCACGAATGTGCGCCTTGGCGGCGATGAAGAAGACTTCGTCATCGGCTTCAATGACCGTGTCGCCCTGAGGAATGATCGGGCGGTCGCGACGGAAGATGGCCGCTACCCGCGTATCGACATTGGGCATGTGCGCACGCAGTTGGCGCAGTTGCTGGCCCACCAATGGCCCGCCGTAATAGGCCTTTACCGCTACCAGCTGCACTTTGCCTGCAGCGAAGTCGATGACCTGCAACGCGCTTGGGTATTCGATCAGTCGCTTGATGTAGTTGGTCACGACCTGTTCCGGGCTGATCAGGACGTCCACCGGAATTGCATCGTTGTCGAACAGACCCGCGCGCGTCAGATAGGCGGCTTCGCGAATTCGGGCGATCTTGGTGGGCGTGTGGAACAGCGTGTACGCGACCTGGCAGGCGATCATGTTGGTTTCGTCGCTGCTGGTGACGGCCACCAGCATGTCGGCATCGTCGGCGCCGGCCTGACGCAGTACGTGAGGGAAAGAGCCGCGGCCCTGAACGGTACGGATATCCAGGCGGTCGCCCAGATCCCGCAGCCGGTCACCGTCGGTGTCGACCACCGTGATGTCGTTGGCTTCACTGGCCAGATGCTCGGCCAGCGTGCCACCGACCTGTCCTGCGCCGAGAATAATGATTTTCAACGGTTCACTCCTTGAATCTTGCGCTGCCCCGACCTCTGTAGGAGCGAACTTGCTCGCGAGGTATGTTCAACGGCATCACACCCCATCGCCAACACGTGGCTCCTACAGATTAGCCTTGGCTAGCAGCGATCTTGATCAGCTTGGCGTAGTAAAAGCCGTCATGCCCGCCCTCTTGGGCCAACAACTGGCGACCATGGGGTTGTTTTAGCCCCGGCGGTGGATTGCCGTTTTGCCCTGCGATGTCCAGTTCCCGTGCGCCTGAGGTGCGCGCAAGAAACGCCTTGATGACCTCGGTGTTCTCCATCGGCAATGTGGAGCAGGTGGCGTACAGCAGAATTCCGCCGACCTGCAGCGTTGGCCACAGCGCGTCCAACAACTCGCCTTGCAGCGCGGCGAGGGCCGGAATGTCGTCGGCCTGACGCGTCAGCTTGATGTCGGGATGGCGTCGGATGACACCGGTCGCCGAGCAAGGAGCATCCAGCAAGATGCGCTGGAACGGCTTGCCGTCCCACCATTGATCGGTGGCGCGGGCATCAGCGGCGATCAGTTCGGCGGTCAGGCCCAGGCGGTCCAGGTTCTCTTTGACCCGCACCATGCGCTTGGCTTCAAGATCCACAGCCACGACACCGGCCAGTTGCGATTGCACTTCCAGCAGGTGGCACGTCTTGCCACCCGGTGCGCAACAGGCATCGAGCACCCGCTGGCCCGGCGCCAGTTCCAGCAGGTCAGCAGCCAGTTGCGCGGCCTCGTCCTGAACACTGATCCAGCCTTCGGAGAAACCTGGCAGTGCGCGTACATCAACTGGCTCGGCTAACACGATGCCGTCCTGACTGAACTCGGTGGGACCGGCCTGAATGCCTGCGTCCAGTAGCAATTGCAGGTACTGATCGCGGGTCTTGTGACGACGATTGACCCTCAGGATCATCGGCGGGTGCGCGTTATTGGCAGCGCAGATCGCTTGCCACTGTTCAGGCCAGGCGGCTTTCAGCGCTTTTTGCAACCAACGCGGATGCGAGGTGCGCACCACCGGGTCGTGTTCAAGCTCGATCAACAGCGCCTCGCCTTCGCGTTGGGCGCGGCGCAACACGGCATTGAGCAATGCCTTGGCCCAGGGCTTTTTGAGCTTGTCAGCGCAGCCGACCGTTTCGCCAATCGCGGCATGAGCGGGTATGCGTGAATAAAACAACTGGTACAAACCCACCAGCAACAACGCCTGCACATCGCTGTCGGCGGTCTTGAAAGGCTTTTGCAACAATTTTGCAGCCAGCGCCGAAAGCCTGGGCTCCCAGCGCGCCGTGCCGAATGCCAGATCCTGAGTCAAGCCGCGGTCGCGGTCATCGACGTTATCCAGCTGTTTGGGCAGCGAGCTATTAAGAGAAGCTTTGCCGCTGAGCACGACGGCCAGGGCTTTGGCGGCGGCCAGACGCGGATTCATTGCGCGTCTACCCCTTGGCCGAGCACGATGCCGCTCGCAAATTTCTCGCGGCGGCTGTTGTACAAATCAGCAAAATTAAGGGGCTTGCCGCCTGGTAGTTGCAAGCGCGTCAGGCGTAGAGCGCTCTGACCACAGGCGACGATCAGGCCGTCTTTGCTGGCGCCGAGGATTTGCCCCGGCGCGCCCTGCCCTTCGGCCATTTCGGCTGCCAGGACTTTAAGCGCTTCGCCGCTGAGCGTGCTGTGACAGATCGGCCATGGATTGAACGCCCGAATCAGCCGCTCCAGCTCCTCGGCCGGCCGGGTCCAGTCGATGCGCGCTTCGTCTTTGTTGAGCTTGTGGGCGTAAGTGGCCAGCGTATCGTCCTGGACTTCGTCGACCAATGTACCCTCCGCCAGACCGGCGATCGCTTGAACCACGGCTGGGGGCCCCATTTGCGCCAGACGATCATGCAGGCTGCCACCCGTGTCTTCGGCGCTGATCGGTGTCGTGACTTTCAGTAGCATAGGGCCGGTATCCAGACCTGCCTCCATACGCATCACGGTCACGCCGCTCTGGGCATCCCCCGCTTCTACCGCGCGCTGAATTGGCGCCGCTCCTCGCCAGCGCGGCAGCAGTGAGGCGTGGCTGTTTATGCAGCCCAGACGCGGAATGTCCAGCACCGCTTGCGGCAGAATCAGGCCATACGCAACAACCACAAACACGTCAGGTTTGAGCGCGGCGAGTTCGGCCTGAGCGGCTGCGTCGCGCAGTGTGGGCGGCTGCAATACAGAGATTGAGTGCTGCAAAGCCAGCTGCTTGACCGGGCTTGGCATCAGCTTTTGCCCCCGGCCCGCCGGACGATCGGGCTGGGTGTAGACCGCGACCACCTCGTAGGGACTGTCGAGCAGGGCTTTCAAGTGTTCGGCGGCGAATTCGGGGGTGCCGGCAAAGACGATGCGCAATGGCTCAGTCATGGGCTTCTCGTAGGGGAGTGCAAATTGAACTGTATGAGCTGCCGAGGGCCGCAATCGACCGGGAGCCGGTCGTCGGGGGCAGTATCTGCCAAGGTGGTTCCAACCTTATCGCAGCCTTCGCCAGCGCCTACAGGAAAGAGAGGTCAAGCGTTCTGCTTGTGCAGCTTTTCGAGCTTTTTCTTGATTCGGTCGCGCTTGAGATTGGACAGGTAATCGACGAACAGCTTGCCGTTCAGGTGATCGCATTCGTGCTGGATACACACCGCGAGCAGGCCTTCGGCGATGAGCTCATAAGGTTGACCATCCCGGTCGAGGGCCTTGATTTTTACCCTCTGCGGCCGATCTACGTTCTCATAGAAGCCAGGAACGGAAAGGCAGCCTTCCTGATACTGTTCCATCTCGTCAGTCAGGGTTTCGAACTCAGGGTTGATGAAGACGCGCGGATCGCTGCGGTCTTCGCTCAGGTCCATGACCACGATGCGCTGGTGTACGTTAACCTGCGTCGCCGCAAGACCGATGCCAGGGGCTTCGTACATGGTTTCAAACATGTCGTCGACCAACTGGCGGACACCGTCGTCGACTACGGCCACCGGTTTGGCGATGGTGCGCAGGCGCGAGTCGGGAAATTCGAGAATGTTTAAAATGGCCATATACGTGAGCGCTGTACTTGTAGGGTAAAGTCAAAATCGGCTGCTAGGCTTGGGACGTCACAAGCGGGCAACCCTGGTAAAAAAGAAGTCTCGCAGGACTCCATGATTCACGCGAAGCCAACATGATAAAGGGATTCACCGCATGAGGAAATCACTACTCGCCCTGCTGCTGTTGGCCGCGACAGGCCTTGTTCAGGCGCAAGTACAGTTAAAGGAAGGTCATCCAGAGCGTTACACCGTTGTCGCCGGCGACACGCTTTGGGGTATTTCCGGAAAATTTCTCAGTCAACCCTGGAAATGGCCGGAGATCTGGCGCGCCAATCCCCAGGTCCATGATCCGGACCTGATCTATCCGGGTGACGTTCTGACCCTAACCTACGTAGACGGCCAGCCACGGCTGACGCTCAGCCGGGGCGAGTCGCGCGGTACGATCAAACTGTCTCCACGCGTGCGCAGCAGCCCGGTGGCCGATGCCATCCCGATTATCCCGCTGGGCGCAATCAACGCCTTCCTGCTGAAAAACCGCATTGTCGATACGCCAAAAGAATTCGAACAAGCCCCTTATATCGTCGGCGGCAACGCCGAGCGCGTCCTCAGCGGTGCGGGAGATCGCATTTACGCCCGCGGCTTTTTCGACCCGGAACACGCCAGCTACGGCATTTTTCGTCAGGGCAAAACCTACATCGATCCGGTCAGCAAGGAAGTGCTGGGGATCAACGCGGACGACATTGGCGGCGGCGACATTATCGCCAGCGAAGGCGACATCGGTACCTTGCAACTGCAACGCTCGACCCAGGAAGTACGTCTGGGCGATCGACTTTTCGTCAGCGAAGAGCACGCCATCAACTCCACCTTCATGCCCAGCGCCCCTTCGGCGCCTGTCGACGGGCTGATCATCGACGTACCACGCGGTGTCACGCAGATCGGTGAGTTTGACGTGGTCACCCTTGATCGGGGCAGACGCGACGGCCTGAGGGACGGCAACGTGCTGGCGATCTACAAGACCGGCGAGCATGTGCGTGATCGCGTCAGCGGCGACGAGGTGAAGATTCCCGATGAACGCGCAGGCGAATTGATGGTTTTCCGTGCCTATGAGCGATTGAGCTACGCCCTGGTGCTGCACGCGACCAGATCTCTGGCGGTGATGGACAAGGTGCGTAATCCGTAACGCTATGTATCAGGTGCGACACGCTTTTTTCCACCGAAGTGCTTCACTTGCATAATTGTTGTCAACAGAGTTATCCACAGGTTGCTCCTCTCATTCGGAGGGGCCGAAGATCAGGGAAGATCTTATGCCGTTGTTTGAAAAAGCTGCCTCATCGCCTGCTGAGCTGGAAGCCCGTCTGCGTCTGCACAGGCTCCCGGAGATCGGTCCGAAACGCTTCCACAAACTCATCGACGCCTTTGGTGGAGCCAGCGCCGCCCTCAGCGCCCCTGCCTCGGCGTGGCGTGCATTGGGTATTCCGACGGCCTGCGCAGATGCCAGACGCAACCCTGATGTACGCGATGGTGCCAGTGCCGCAATGGCCTGGTTAGAGCGTCCGGACCAGCATTTGCTGATGTGGGACGACCCGGATTACCCCGCGTTGCTTGCTGAAATTCCTGATCCTCCCCCGCTGTTGTTCATTGCCGGCAATCGCAGTTTGCTGGACCGTCCGCAGCTCGGCATGGTCGGCAGTCGGCGCGCCTCAAAGCCAGGAATGGATACTGCTGCGGCCTTCGCGCGAAGCCTGGCAGGCGCTGGATTTGTGATCACCAGTGGCCTGGCGCTGGGAATTGACGGCGCTGCGCACCAAGGTGCGCTGGACGTCGGCGGAGGCACAATCGGGGTGCTGGGGACCGGCATCGAAAAACTTTATCCACAGCGCCACAAACACCTGGCGGCAGCGATGGTTGCCCAAGGTGGCGCTGTTATTTCAGAGTTACCTTTGGATGCCGGCCCCCATGCCAGCAATTTTCCACGTCGTAACAGGATCATCAGCGGTCTTTCGTTAGGGGTACTGGTGGTTGAGGCGAGTGTGGCCAGCGGCTCGTTGATTACTGCACGCCTGGCGGCCGAACAGGGACGCGAGGTGTACGCCATTCCTGGCTCGATCCATCATCCGGGCGCGCGGGGATGTCATCAGTTGATTCGTGATGGGGCGACGCTGGTGGAAACCATCGATCACATCCTGGAAGGTTTGAGAGGCTGGCAAGTATTGCCGCCATCCAGTGACATCCCGGTCCCCGAGCCCGGTCCTGCGGCCCATCCAATTGCGCATCCGTTGCTCACGCTATTGCATGCAGCGCCGCACACCAGCGAAGCGCTTGCGGCGTCCAGCGGCTGGCCGTTACCCAAGGTGTTGGCCGCGCTGACTGAGCTTGAGCTCGACGGACGCATCACCTGCGAGGCGGGACGATGGTTTGGCCGGGCGCCGTGAGGTTAAACTGGCCGCCAGCTTTGTATGGAGAGAGCGCGATGGTCAGTAGTTGGCGTGTGCAGCAAGCCGCACGAGAAATCCGGGCCGGGGCGGTGATTGCCTATCCAACCGAGGCTGTGTGGGGATTGGGATGTGATCCTTGGGACCCTGAGGCGGTGTATCGCCTTCTGGCAATCAAAGCCAGACCCGTTGAGAAAGGGCTGATCCTGATCGCTGACAACATTAACCAGTTCGACTTCCTGTTCGACGACTTCCCGGAGCTGTGGCTCGACCGGATGGCAAGCACCTGGCCCGGGCCGAACACCTGGCTGGTGCCGCATCAGAACTTGTTGCCGGACTGGATTACAGGCGGGCATGAAACCGTTGCTCTGCGGGTTAGTGATCACCCTCAGGTACGTGAGCTATGCGCGTTGACCGGGCCATTGGTGTCGACTTCGGCCAACCCGACCGGCAGGCCTGCGGCGCGCAGTCGATTGCGAGTGGAGCAGTATTTTCACCGGCAACTGGACATGGTGCTGGGTGGAAGTCTGGGCGGGCGCCGCAACCCAAGTGTGATCCGGGATCTGGTGACAGCAAATGTGGTGCGCCAGGGTTAGATTGCGGACCTTGCCGTTGATTACGTCCGCCCTCTTTGGGAGGGAGCTTGCTCGCGATGTGCGGGTACAAACGAAATCTCTATCGGATGTACCACTGCTTCGCGAGCAAGCTCCCTCCCACAGGTGTTTTATCAGTTGGCCGTGAAGTTACGGAATCAGAATCATCGACCCTGTCGTACGCCGCGCCGACAGCTCGGTCTGGGCCTTGCCTGCATCCTTGAGCGCGTACTGCTGGATGTCGTCCACTTTCACCTTGCCGCTGGCCACCATGCCGAACACCTCATCGGCCATGGCTTGCAGCGCCTCTGGGGTATTGGCGTAAGACCCCAGCGTCGGGCGAGTCACGTACAGCGAGCCTTTTTGCGCCAGTATCTGCAGGTTCACGCCCGAGACCGGCCCGGAAGCATTGCCGAAGCTCACCAGTAAACCACGCAATTCCAGGCAATTGAGCGACGTTTCCCACGTGTCTTTGCCCACGCCGTCGTACACCACCGACACCTTTTTGCCGTCGGTCAGTTCCAGCACGCGCTTGGCCACGTCTTCTTTGCTGTAATCGATGATTTCCCATGCGCCCAGTGCTTTGGCGTGAGCTGCTTTTTCCGCCGAACTGACTGTGCCAATCAGCTTCACGCCCAGCGCATTGGCCCACTGGCAAGCAATCGAGCCGACGCCGCCTGCCGCGGCGTGAAACAGAATGGTTTCTTCCGGTCGGATCTCATAGGTCTGGCGAAACAGGTATTGCACGGTCAGGCCTTTGAGCATGACCGCAGCGGCTTGCTCAAAGCTGATTTCGTCGGGCAGCTTTGCCAGATTAGCCGCCGGGATCAGATGAATTTCTCCATAACTTCCCAAGGGACCAGTGCCATAGGCCACGCGGTCGCCAACTTTAACGTGGGTCACTTCGCTACCGACAGCTTCAACCACGCCCGCCCCTTCGTTGCCCAGGCCCGATGGCATCGACGGCACGGGGTAAAGACCGGTACGGAAGTATGTTTCGATGAAGTTGACGCCAATCGCCTTGTTGCGCACGAGCACTTCTTTGGGGCCGGGTGCTGCCGGCTCGAAGTCTACGTACTCAAGGACTTCAGGGCCGCCGTGGGTGCGGAACTGGATACGCTTTGCCATTTGCTTTCTCCGTCATGGTCCAAACAACACGTGCGAAAGGCTCCTATCGGACTCCTTCGCTTGATCTTCGTCAACTGCGACGCCCCGCAGGCCGGTGGTATGCTACGCGCCAATTTTGCCGATGCGCTTGTGTTTACCAGGGCCGGGGCTCGAACGTCGCAATAGCCCGTTGCTGCCGATTTTCGAGCCCGCTGCCTGTGATTGCGTTCAAGCGCTTGATACGAAGGTACTGCCATGTCCACTCGCACCGAAGCCGTCAAGGCCTACCTGCTCGATCTCCAAGACCGGATCTGCGCTGCCCTGGAGCAGGAAGACGGCAGCGCGCGTTTCATCGAAGACGCCTGGACGCGTCCTGCAGGCGGCGGTGGACGCACCCGCGTACTGGAAAACGGCGAGCTGATCGAAAAAGGTGGGGTTAACTTTTCCCATGTTTTCGGCGCCGGGTTGCCACCCTCTGCCAGCGCACACCGTCCTGAATTGGCCGGACGTGGTTTTGAGGCGCTAGGTGTTTCGCTGGTCATGCATCCGCACAATCCTCATGTTCCGACCTCCCACGCCAACGTGCGTTTCTTCATTGCTGAAAAAGAAGGGGAAGAGCCGGTCTGGTGGTTTGGCGGTGGCTTCGATCTGACGCCCTATTACGGCGTCGAAGAGGACTGCATTCATTGGCATCGTATTGCCGAACAAGCCTGCGCGCCCTTTGGGGCTGATGTTTACCCGCGCTATAAGGCCTGGTGCGATAGCTACTTCCACATCAAGCATCGTGACGAGCCCCGTGGTATAGGCGGTTTGTTTTTCGATGACCTGAACCAATGGGATTTCGACACCAGCTTCGCCTTTCAACGGGCAATTGGTGACGCGTTCATCGACGCCTACCTGCCAATCGTTCAGCGACGCAAAGCTACGCCTTACACCGCCCAGCAGCGGGAATTCCAAGAGTTCCGGCGCGGACGTTACGTTGAATTCAACCTGGTTTACGACCGGGGAACGCTGTTTGGCCTGCAGTCGGGTGGGCGCACAGAGTCGATCCTGATGTCATTGCCGCCGCAGGTGCGCTGGGGCTATGACTGGAAAGCCGCGCCCGGCAGCGAAGAAGCACGGCTGACTGACTACTTTCTGCAGGATCGGGACTGGCTGGGTGAGGCGCAAATCAAATGACTGACCAATACGTCGTCTTCGGTAACCCTATCGGCCACAGCAAGTCGCCGCTGATCCATCGCCTGTTTGCCGAGCAAACCGGTCAGGCGCTCGAGTACACGACTTCGCTGGCGCCGCTGGATGATTTCACTGCCTTCGCCCAGACCTTCTTTCAGCATGGCCGTGGCGCTAACGTCACGGTGCCGTTCAAGGAGCAGGCTTATCGACTGGCCGATACTTTGACCGAACGTGCTCAACGGGCCGGGGCCGTGAACACGCTGATCAGGCAGGCCGACGGCAGCCTTCGGGGTGACAACACGGACGGTGCGGGACTGGTGCGCGATCTCACGGTCAACCACGGCGTAACGCTCAAGGGTAAACGCATTCTGGTATTGGGCGCCGGTGGCGCAGTGCGTGGCGCGCTGGAACCGTTGCTGGCCGAGCAGCCGGAAGTCATCGTCATTGCCAACCGTACGGTTGAGAAAGCGGAACAGCTGGCGAAGGAGTTTTCCGATCTGGGCCCGGTATTCCCGAGCGGCTTTGATTGGCTTGAGGAGCCGGTGGATCTCATCATCAACGCGACGTCCGCCAGCCTGGCAGGCCAATTGCCGCCGATTTCGCCTAGCCTGATCCAGCCGGGGGAAACGTTCTGCTACGACATGATGTACAGCAATGAGCCCACCGCGTTTTGCCGCTGGGCGACCGAGCACCAAGCCGGTCAATCGGTAGATGGCTTGGGAATGTTGGTGGAGCAGGCGGCGGAGGCGTTCTATCAGTGGCGCGGGGTGCGCCCTGAGTCTGCGCCGGTATTAGCAGAGCTGAGACGCTTACTGGCAGGCGCGTAGTGATTCTGTAGGAGCGAACTTGTTCGCGAAGCGATGTGCCTGACACACCGAGTTGTCCTTCTCGCCAACAAGTTGGCTCCTACAGAGTGGCGTCGATCCCGATATCAAGCGGGAGGATAGGCCTCAGAGCTTGGCTTTCACCGCCGCCAACGCATCTTTGTCATCCAGCGTCTTCACGCCGTTGAGCCAGGTGTCCAGCACAGCCGGGTTAGCCTTGATGTAAGTCTTCACGGCCTCGGTGTTCGTCACTTTGGTGTCCACCACGGTCTTCATGATGGTGTTTTCCAGGTCCTGAGTGAATGTCAGGTTGGACAACAGCTTGCCCACGTTCGGGCAGGCATCGGCGTAGCCCTTGCGGGTCACGGTGTAAACGCTGCCTGTATCACCGAAGTACTTTTCCCCACCCTTCAGATAATGCATGCCTTTGATCTGCACGTTCATCGGGTGCGGGGTCCAGCCAAGGAAAACCACGAATTCGTTCTTCTTCACGTTGCGCTGCACTTCAGCCAACATCGCCTGTTCGCTGGACTCAACCAGTTTCCATTCGCCCAGGCTGAACTCGTTCTTCTTGATGATCTCCTGCAGCGAAGCGTTGGCCGGAGCCCCCGAGCCGATGCCGTAAATCTTCTTGTGGAATTTATCCGCGAATTTGTTCAGGTCGGCGAAGTCATGCACGCCCGCGTCGTACACATAATCAGGGACGGCCAGCGTGAACTCAGTGCCTTCCAGGTTTTTCTTGTACTGAGTGACGTCGCCAGTGGCGATGAACTTGTCATAAAAGCCCTGCTGCGCCGGCATCCAGTTGCCCAGAAACACGTCCATTTGCCCGTCTTTGAGACCACCGTAGGCAATCGGTACCGCCAAGGTATCGACCTTCGCCTTGTAACCCATGCCGTCGAGCAAAAAGCTGGCGATGGCGTTGGTCGCAGCGATATCGCTCCAGCCTGGATCGGCCATTTTCACCGTGCTGCAACTGGCCGAATCAGCGGCGTACGCAACAACGCTGCTCAAACTCATGACCCCAACCGCCAGCGCTGTGGATAATTTCTTCATGGTGTGCCCCTTTTTTGATTTTCTAGGTGTTGGCAGGGTTCAAGGTTGTGGATAACGGGCCTTGCGCTCCAGATCGTCTAAATCGATATGGTTGCGCATGTACTGCTGACTGGCGTCTACCAGCGGCTGGTGATCCCAACTCTTCAGCTTGCCGAGTGCCAGCGATTGCGCGACAAAGCGCCTGCGCCGCTGGCTGGCGAGCACCTGGTGGTGTATCGCCGGTATATCCCATTTGGCCCGAGCTTCGGCCAGAAATGCGTCGAACAGGTCGCGATGGTCCGCAGACTGACTCAGCTCTTCCTGTTCTTTCGGATCGTTATGCACGTCGTAGAGCAGACATGGATCGTCTTCCGAGTAGATGAATTTATAGGCCCCGCGACGAATCATCATCAGCGGCCCGATCGTGCCCTCGGCCATGTACTCGCCAAAGACTTCGTCGTGTCCGCCCTGCCCTTGCAAATGCGGCATGAGCGAGCGGCCATCCAGTGGCAGCTCATCTTGCAGCGTGCCTTGCGCCATCTCGACAAAGGTCGGCAGCAGGTCAGCCGTTGAAACCGCAGACGTCACGCGGCCCGCCTTGAATTGCCCCGGAGCGTACACCAGCAACGGCACCCGCGCCGACATCTCGAACCAGTGCATTTTGTACCAGAGACCGCGCTCACCGAGCATGTCACCGTGATCACCGGAAAACACAATGATAGTGTCGTCCGCCAATCCTGTGTCTTCCAGGGTCTGCAACAGCTTGCCGACGTTGTCATCGATGTAGCTGCAGGCCCCAAAATACGCCCGGCGCGCATCCCGAATCTTGTTCTCGGGCAACGGTTTGTCCCACAGGTCGTAGACCTTCAGCAGGCGCTGGGAATGCGGGTCCTGATCAGCCTGCGCTGGCGCTTGGTCGGGCATCGGGATGTCATCGTCGCCGTACAGATTCCAATAGCTTTTCGGGATGGTGTACGGATCGTGGGGATGGGTCATCGACACCGTCAGGCAGAACGGCTGGTCGCCATCCTCACGCACGTGATCGAACAAGTATTGCTGGGCTTTGAATACCACCTCTTCATCGAAGTCGAGCTGGTTGGTCCGTACCGATGGGCCAGCCTGCAGCACTGACGCCATGTTGTGAAACCAGGTCGGGCGAACGTCGGGCTCATCCCAGTTCACCGACCAGCCATAGTCGGCAGGATAGATGTCACTGGTAAGGCGCTCTTCATAACCGTGCAGTTGATCCGGGCCACAGAAGTGCATCTTCCCCGACAGTGCGGTGTGATAACCCAGACGGCGCAGGTAGTGGGCGTAGGTGGGGACATCGGCGGGGAAGTCGGCTGCGTTGTCGTAGGCGCCGATCTTGCTCGGGAGCTGACCGCTGACCAGGGTAAAACGTGAGGGCGCGCATAGCGGGCTGTTGCAATAAGCGGCGTCGAAGACCACACCCTCAGCAGCGAGGCGGCTCAAATTCGGCATTTTGACAGGAGACGAAGCGTAGAACGGCAACATCGGCGCAGCCATCTGATCGGCCATGATGAAAAGAATATTTTTGCGCTTCATGTATTCGCGGCATTCCATAGTGAATATTTATGCGAAATTGCTTCGATTCAGAATGAGACCCTATAGTGCGCATGTAAAACCCATAGACCACAATGCCTAGGATAAGCCCAGCTTATGTTTGATGTGCTTGGTGATATGTCGCTGGATCTTCTACGTGGCTTTGAGGCCGCCGCCCGCCTGCGCAGCTTTACCGCTGCTGCTATCGAGCTGGGCACAACGCAGCCAGCGATCAGCCAGCAAATCAAAAGACTGGAAGAACAGCTTGCCACTCGCTTGTTCGACCGCATCTATCGAGGCATCGAACTGACCGAAGCCGGCGAGATACTGTTCAGCCACGTGCAAACCGGTTTGCAGTCGATGGACGCCGGCTTGACCGCTATCACGGAGCAGCACCAGCACGAGGTGTTGCAGGTCGCCACAGACTTTGCTTTCGCTGCGTACTGGCTGATGCCGCGGCTGCATCGTTTCCACAAACAGAACCCGGATGTCGATGTCAGCCTAGTGACCAGTGAACGCAGCCACGCCATGTTGCGCGCTGATATCGACGTCGCGGTGCTGTTCGGCGACGGGCGTTTCAAGCAAGGCGAAAGTCACTGGTTGTTCAGCGAAGAAGTCTTTCCCGTGTGTAGCCCACAGCTGATCGCCGGGCGTGCGCTGCCATTACCGGTAGAGGCACTGAAAGAGTTTCCGTTGCTGCATCTGCGCGGCGAAGGCAGCAACAACTGGTTCGACTGGGGCGGCGTATTTCGCGCACTGAACATTCCCCAGGCACCCGCGCCGGGGCAGCTTCGCTTCGATAACTACACGCTGCTCATTCAAGCGGCAATTGGCGGGCAAGGCGTCGCGATTGGCTGGCGCCACCTGGTCGATGCGTTACTGGATCAAGGTCTGCTGTGCCGCCCGATTGAAGCGGCTGCGATATCTGCCTATGGCTATTACGTCGTCCTTCCTCAACGCAAAAGGCGCGTACAAATCGTGCAGCAGTTCCTCGACTGGTTGAAAAGTGAACAGGCGCGCAGTGGGGATTCGCTGGTGGGTAAGCCGTTGCCGTCGATTGCGGTCTGATTGTGGGTTGATTGCCGGTTCACACTACAAAATTCACGTACTGGCGCAGATGCAGATTGAGTTTCAGCTCATCGGCGATACCTGCTGCCACTCGGCTTAGCACTTCAAGCGGGACCTCAAGCCCAGGCTCAACTGTCCCGCCCATCTGGCTAAAATGCTCGATGCTGAGCCCCGCTACGCCTTGTGGTGCCTTGACTAACGTCCACTCCAGTTCGCTTCGACGCAATGAATCGACGATCAGCGCCGATGCCTGGAACTGATCGAGTGCCGGGTCTTGGTAATCTGGAAGCGACGTGTCCTGCCGCAGCTCGATATCACACACCAGAATGAGTCTTTTCACCCCGGTACGTGGCATACATGCCAGCAGGTTCTGAGTCACGATCAGTTGTTGAACCGGGGTCAGGTCGCGGGGCGGTGCGGTGAGATCAGCACCCGTAGGCAGCACTTTTGCATCCAGCAGGCATATCACTACCGAACTTCCCGCAATGCTTTGGCAGATCCGCTCCTGATCGAACAGATCGCCCTGCTTGGCCCGCAAACCAGGGCGCGGGGTCAAGGCATTCAAATCATCCACCACCGCAATGACTTCATGCTGGCGTCGCAATAGTTCGGCCATCACCGCACTGCCGAAGCTGCTGATGGCGCCGAACAGAGCCACTTTGGTCACTGGTGTTTCTGCGTTTTTCATGGCAATCAGTCCGCGACTGTGGATAACTTCCTGATTTGAGAATAGCAGCGTCATCGCTGTTGAACGCTTATGGAGGACTGGTCATGTCGTCTGTCGAGGGATTTCACGCTCACGTCTATTTCGATGCTCAGACCATCGAGCAAGCCCGCACATTGTGCGAAACCGCTGCCGCTACATTCGGCGTACAGATGGGCCGCGTGCATGAGCGCCCGGTGGGGCCGCACCCGGAATGGAGCTGCCAGCTGGCGATCGATCATTCGAAATTTGCTGATGTGATGCTGTGGCTGGCGCTCAATCGCAACGGTCTGGTGGTGTTTACGCATCCGCTGACTGGCGATGACCTGGCCGATCACACTGAGCATGCGATCTGGATGGGCGGGATTCGGGAGCTGAAGGTGCAGATGTTCAAGTCTTGAGCACGAGCCCATGTGGGAGGGAGCTTGCTCGCGAGGCGTTGGCCCTTGCGATACAAATCGACAGGGCCGCCAAATCGCGAGCAAGCTCGCTCCCACTGGTGCTTGCCCGTTGGAGCTTAGTTCAAGACGCCTTCGAGAATTTCATAAACGAGCCCGCTGCCAATGGCGATCAAGACCACGTCCGGGCCCAGGCGGCGCCATTCATAGCCATCGTAACGCGGCAAATACTGCAGTGAACGGCTGTCCAGGCGTTTGCCGTAGCCACGTGGAAGTGGGTGCCCGCGCTGGATGTGAATGTTCGACGGAAGCGGTTGGCCACGGCCGATGATTTCACGATGCTCATACACCTGGCGACGCACGTCATCGAAGTTTGCCGGAGGGCGTCCGCCGCCGCGATTGTCTGCATGCTGCTGGTTGCCCGGCTGGTTATTACCCTGCGGACCACGACCCTGCTGGTTATTGCCGGGCTGGTTGTTGCCCGGTTGGTTGTTGCCGTGTTCGTTGCCGCGGCCTTGATTCTGATCCTGGTGATTGGCCGGCCCCCGGTTATCCTGCCCGCCTCGCTCATCGGGTCCGGCGGCGTTTACCAGCGTGGTGGCGCTGACCATCAAGATGCCTACCCCAGCAATCAAACGGTTTGACACTTTCATGTAGCGCGCTCCTGAACCCATCGAGTCAGCAAAAAGGGGTTCAGAACCTGGTCCTGAACCCCTTTGCTGTATTGCTTAGTCTCAAGACAGAGGCTTGAATTCCTCTGTATCAAAAACTTTACCTTCAGCTGATCCGTGCCTTACGCACGCCTTCAGACAATGCCGAACACAGTGTCAGCACGCCGGTAATGGCTTCGTCAGATGATTTCGCGCTGGCGATGTGATCGATCAGCGCCGAGCCTACGACCACGCCGTCGGCCAGGCGGGCAATCGCGGCTGCCTGTTCCGGGGTGCGGATGCCGAAACCGACGCTGATCGGCAGATCGGTGTGGCGGCGCAACCGTTCGATAGCCTCTTTGACCTGATCAGTCGTCGCCGCACCTGCACCGGTCACCCCGGCAACCGAGACGTAGTAAACAAAGCCCGAGCTGCCGTGGAGCACTGTTGGCAGGCGCACGTCGTCGGTCGTTGGCGTGGTCAGACGAATGAAGTCCAGGCCAGCCGCCTGCGCTGGGTCGCACAGCTCATCGTTATGCTCCGGCGGCAGGTCGACAACGATCAGTCCGTCAACGCCCGCTTCACTGGCCGCAGCGATGAAACGCTCAATACCGTAGGCATGAATCGGGTTGTAGTAACCCATCAGCACCAGCGGCGTGGTTTGGTCGTCGACGCGGAATTCACTGACCATTTGCAGGGTTTTCGCCAGGTTCTGCTTGGCGGCCAGTGCCCGGATGTTGGCCAGCTGAATGGCCGGGCCGTCGGCCATCGGGTCAGTGAACGGCATACCCAGCTCGATGACGTCGGCGCCATGTTTCGGCAGCCCTTTTAGGATCGCCAGCGACGTGTCGTAGTCCGGATCACCGCCAGTGACGAAAGTCACCAGCGCGGCGCGGTTCTGCTGTTTGAGTTCGGCAAAACGTGTGTGCAGGCGGCTCATCAGTGTTTCTCCTGCTTGGACAGATCCAGGTGGTGCATCACGGTTTGCATGTCCTTGTCGCCACGGCCGGACAGGTTGATCACCATCAGGTGATCCTTGGGCAGCGTTGGCGCACGCTTGAACACCTCAGCCAGGGCGTGGGCGCTTTCCAGCGCGGGAATGATCCCTTCCAGCAAGCAGCATTGGTGGAAGGCGGCCAGCGCTTCGTTGTCAGTCACAGAGGTGTATTGAACACGGCCGATATCATGCAACCAGGCGTGTTCCGGGCCGATGCCGGGGTAATCCAGGCCCGCTGAAATCGAGTGGGCGTCGGTGATCTGGCCGTCGTCGTCCTGCAGCAGGAAGGTGCGATTGCCGTGAAGAACGCCTGGTACGCCGCCGTTCAGGCTGGCGGCGTGCATTCCCGATTCGATGCCATGACCGGCGGCTTCAACGCCGATGATGTCGACACTGGTGTCATCCAGGAACGGATGGAACAGACCCATGGCGTTGGAACCGCCACCGATGCAGGCCACCAGGGAATCCGGCAGACGGCCTTCCTGAGTCAGCATCTGCTCGCGGGTTTCTTTGCCGATCACGGCCTGGAAGTCACGAACCATGGCCGGATACGGGTGCGGCCCGGCCACGGTGCCGATCAGGTAGAACGTGCTGTCGACGTTGGTCACCCAGTCACGCAGTGCTTCGTTCATCGCGTCTTTAAGTGTGCCCGTACCCGCTACGACCGGAATGATCTCAGCGCCCAGCAGTTTCATGCGGAAAACGTTCGCCTGCTGGCGCTCAATGTCGGTGGTGCCCATGTAGATCACGCATTGCAGGCCGAAACGTGCAGCCACGGTGGCAGTGGCAACGCCGTGCATGCCAGCGCCGGTCTCGGCAATGATGCGTTTCTTGCCCATGCGCCGTGCCAGCAGAATCTGGCCGATACAGTTGTTGATCTTGTGCGCGCCGGTGTGATTGAGCTCTTCACGCTTGAGGTAAATCTTGGCGCCGCCGCAGTGTTCGGTCAGGCGTTCTGCGTAATACAGCGGGCTTGGACGACCCACATAGTCACGCTGGAAATAGGCCAGATCCTTGAGGAAGGAAGGGTCGATCTTGGCCGCTTCGTATTCGCGGTTCAGATCAAGGATCAGCGGCATCAGCGTTTCCGCGACGTAGCGACCGCCGAACGATCCGAACATGCCTTTGGCGTCAGGGCCGCTGCGAAATTGGGTCTGGGTCTGGCTCATGGAACCTCCGGATAACAAATAGGGTTGCCGTTCAGGCAGTGAACACACTTTAACCAGCGTATCGGTCGATGAAAACCGATAAGATCGGCACAACCTGTCAGGAAAACTCACAGATACCATGAGCCGAGACCTTCCCCCGCTTAACGCCCTGCGTGCCTTTGAGGCGACAGCTCGTTTGAACAGCGTCAGTCAGGCAGCCGAACAGCTGCATGTAACCCACGGTGCGGTCAGTCGCCAGCTAAAAGCGTTGGAAGAGCACCTGGGTATCAGCCTGTTCAGCAAGGACGGGCGTGGCTTGAAACTCACAGATGCCGGTATTCGTCTTCGTGACGCCAGTGGCGAAGCATTCGACCGATTGCGTGTTGTCTGTGCCGAGCTGAGCAAAAGCAGCGCGGATGCACCGTTTGTATTGGGATGTTCCGGGAGCCTGCTGGCGCGCTGGTTTATTCCTCGCCTCGGGCGGCTGAACGCGGACCTGCCTGATTTGAGATTGCACCTGTCGGCCGGCGAAGGCGATCTGGACCCCAGGCGGCCAGGTCTGGACGCGTTGCTGGTATTCGCCGAGCCCCCTTGGCCTGCGGATATGCAAGTGTTCGAGCTGGTCAGCGAGCGAATCGGGCCAGTGATGAGTCCTCGTTTCGAACGATTCGAGTCCTTGAAAACCGCGCCGGTGCATTCGCTGACCCAAGAGCTGCTGCTGCAGACGACTTCACGTCCTCAAGCCTGGCCAAGCTGGGCGCAGCAAAACGGGATCGATCCTCATGACCTCAAATACGGACAGGATTTCGAGCATTTGTATTATTTGCTGGAGGCAGCCTCGGCGGGCCTTGGGATTGCCATCGCCCCGGAACCGCTGGTGGCTGATGACTTGAAAGCAGGGCGCTTGGCTGCGCCGTGGGGTTTCAGTGAAACCCCGGCGCAGCTTGCGCTATGGATACCCAAACGCGCCGCAGATGGGCGGGCTCAGCAGTTGGCGCAGTGGCTCAAGCGCGAGCTGGACCGTTCGGGTCGGGTGTAATCAGTTGCCGCGCTTGCACAGCAGGTAGGCAGCCAGCAGACCGACCGCACCTACCGCCACGCCAGCGGTGGTCCAAGGATGTTCCTGGGCGTAATCGCGAGTGGCAACGCTGGTTTCACGAGTTTTGACTTTGACGTCTTCGTAGACATCGCTCAGCAGGCTGCGCGAGTGGCTCAGTGCGCTTTCAGCGTTGGCTTTCAGATTTTTCAGGGTCTTGCGCGACTCGTCCGAAGCATCCGACTTCAAGCTCTCCAGCGATTTGAGCAAACTCTCGATCTCGGCTTCCATGCTTTGCAACGAAGCTTTACGGGATGACGTGAATGGCATGATTTGACTCTCCTGCAGTGATGAGTGGCGTGTGTTGTTTGGGACTACAGCGTTCTCAGAAAGTGCAGTTGATGTGTCGAACTACCGTTTCTTCTGAACTTTTCACCGGTTTTTCGCCACAGACGTAGGTATGCGAATTCGCTGCTAGGCTCCCACTGAAGACCTTTTTGGAGAACTGCCATGACTGAACACACCTACAAAATGCTCGAACTCGTTGGCTCCTCGACCACCACCATTGAGGACGCGGTCAATAACGCCCTGGCTGAAGCTGGCCAGAGCGTGCGTCACATGGAGTGGTTTGAAGTGCTGGAAACCCGAGGCCACATCAAAGACAACAAAGTCGCTCACTTCCAGGTCACGATCAAAGTCGGCTTTCGCATCGACAAGAATTGATTGGCTGAACTTTTGAACTGGCCGATTGCCACAACCTTCGCTACACCGAGCCCGCTGTTCGTTCAATCGAGGCGAGTGCAACGTATTCGGGCCGCTACTTTCCAGGCGGCCTTTTTTGCCTGAAGTAGAGCCTGACGAGGGAGTGTGATCCATGAAGAAGTTTCTTTTGGCGGTAGGTTTGTTGAGTATCGCTGGCACCACCATGGCGGCCGGCAAATCCTGCGATGACGTGAAAGCCGAGATCGACGCCAAGATCAAAGCCAATGGCGCCACTTCGTACACTCTGGAAGCAGTCGATAAAGGCACGGCGGCAGACGGCAAAGTCGTCGGCACCTGCGACGGCGGCACCAAGGAACTCGTGTACAAGCGCGGCTGATAGCTGGCTGAGGCACAAAAAAACCGACGCATTTAGCGTCGGTTTTTTTTGGGCGGATGTTGGACCGGTGATCAGCCTTTGGCGACCTGCGCGAGAATTTCATACGACCGCAAGCGATCAGCGTGTTCATACATGTCGCATGTGAAGATCAGTTCATCGGCATCGGTCTGTTCCAGTAGCACCTCAAGCTTGGCGCGAATCTTTTCCGGGCCGCCAACCATCGCCAATCCCAGGAAATCCATCACCGCTTCACGCTCGTGGGGCAGCCACAGGCCGTTCATGCTTTCGACAGGTGGGCGCTGCATCAGTGACTGGCCGCGCATCAACGCCAGAATCCGCTGATACACCGACGTCACCAGGTAATCGGCGCGCTCGTCGGTATCGGCAGCTGACAGCGGTACACCCAGCATCACGTACGGCTTGTCGAGTGTGGCCGATGGCTTGAAATGGCTGCGGTAGACGCGAATCGCCTCATGCATGAAGCGCGGTGCGAAGTGCGAAGCGAAGGCGTAAGGCAAGCCACGTTCCCCGGCCAGTTGCGCGCTGAACAGGCTGGAACCCAGCAACCAGACCGGCACGTTGGTGTTGGTGCCCGGCACCGCCACCACGCGTTGATGCGGCTGGCGCGGACCGAGGTAGGCCATCAGTTCGGCCACGTCATCGGGGAAATCATCGGCACTGCCGGAACGTTCGCGTCGCAATGCCCGGGCGGTCATTTGATCCGACCCTGGCGCGCGGCCCAGACCCAGGTCAATACGCCCCGGATACAAACTGGCGAGGGTACCGAACTGCTCGGCGATCACCAACGGGGCATGATTGGGCAGCATTACGCCGCCGGAGCCCACCCGGATCGTCGAGGTGCCGCCAGCCAGGTAAGCCAGCAACACCGAAGTCGCCGAACTGGCGATACCGTCCATGTTGTGGTGTTCAGCGACCCAGAACCGGTTGTAGCCCCATTTCTCGACGTGCTGCGCCAGGTCCAGCGATTTGCGCAGCGAATCGGCCGGGCCTTTGTCCTCGCGAACCGGCACCAGATCGAGGGTGGAAATTTTCACATCGGCTAATCGTGTCATGAGTCGCTTGTTCCTCTTGGGCTGCAGCACTCGGCTGTTGCGATGGAGCGCATGCAATGCCGGCTTAAAGCCTAAATATTTGCGTTAAGGCTATAGGATAAGGGCAAAAGATGAGGATTCAATGGGGAGGTCAAAATTTCCTACTGTTTTTGTCGGAATTAATCGAAGTAAAAAAAGCAGATAGTTATTGCTCGTGGAACTTGCCGCAGCGTCTATCCTCAGATTCCTTGTTCCTGTGCGATCCCTCGCACGCCCTTCATCAGGAGACATTATGAGTATCGTCAAGAAAGCATCCGCCCATTGGGAAGGTGACCTGAAATCCGGTATCGGCAGCATCTCCACTGAAACCGGCGTACTGCGCGAAGCGCCATATGGCTTCAAGGCCCGCTTCGAAGGCGGCAAGGGGACCAACCCTGAAGAGTTGATCGGCGCTGCCCACGCAGGTTGTTTCTCCATGGCGTTGTCGATGATCCTCGGCGGCGAAAACCTGACAGCCGAAAGCATCGACACCACCGCTGATGTGACCCTTGATCAGGTCGACGGCGGCTTTGCTATCACCGCTGTGCACCTGACGCTGAAAGCCAAAGTGCCGGGCGCGACCCAAGAGCAATTCGACAAGCTGACCGCCATGGCCAAAGAAGGCTGCCCGGTGTCCAAAGTGCTGAACGCAAAAATCACGCTGGACGCAACGCTGCTGAGCTGATCGCCCACTGCGCCGTAACAAGACGACCCGCCCGGCCTGTGCTGAGCGGGTCGTCTTCGTTTGCGCGGTTACAGAACTGGCCTGTGTGGGGGATGTCGTATGTATGCCGACGCCATTGCGCGGCGCCCGAGGAGTCAAACATGAACCGTATCCTGTTAGCCGTTATCGCCACCGCCCTGTCCAGCAGCGTGTTCGCTGCGCCAAAGCCCTGCGAGGAGTTGAAGGCCGAGATCGAAGCGAAGATCCAGGCCCAGAACGTCAGTTCCTACACGCTTGAAATCGTCCCTAATGGTGAGGTGCAGGATCAGAATATGGTGGTCGGCACCTGCGAAAACGGCACCAAGAAAATCATTTATCAGAACAATGATCGCTAGCTATGTCGTCTGAGCGAGCAACGCGATCTTCTGTAGGAGCGAACTTGTTCGCGAGACATCGAACCTGACACTCCAAATCGTCCGCCACGCCAACAAGTTGGCCCCTACAGGTTTCTGGCGGCTCACGGTAAACAAAACACATTACTTTCCTCTGCCAACACCGTGCGCTGTTCGTCCTTGAGCTGTGCATCGATGCTGTTGGCGATGTCTCGTACCTCCAGCCGGTAGCGGCGTCCGGCTTCAAAGTTGTCGTATTTGACGGTCACGTAGCAGGTGATCTCGTTATACAAATCCATCGACAACCCCAGCCCCCCTGCTGCGTACTCATAGTCGTAGCGCACTTCCAGTTCGTGTTTACCCGGAGTCACTTGATAATACCGGCCGTCTTCGGTGCGCTTGCCGTCCAGCTTGTCAGCCATGACCAGCTTGCCAGTGAAGGTGTGCATGTCCACCCACGCCTGTTGCGGGTCCACGGCCGGCAAGGGGCCTGCGCAACCGGCCAGCAAACTCAGGGCAGCAAGTAAAGAAAGCAGGCGCATGACAGGCTCCGGGATGATCAGGACGCGGCGATGATAGTTGCGTTGATAGCCGACTGTCCGGCATAACGCTGGTGCTGTGAGATCTTCACGCTTTCGACTTTAAGGCCGCTGCATGAATTCCTTCAATCTTTCCCTCTGGCGATGCTGCGCGCCGGTCGTGTTGCTGTTGCTCAGCGGATGCTCCAGCGTTTCGTATTACAGCCAGTTGGCGAACGGGCAGCTGCAGTTGCTCAAAGCCCGGGAGCCCATCGCTGACGTCATTGCCGACCCACGCCGCGACGCCAAACTGCGCGAACGGCTGGCTCAGGCGCAAAAGGCGCGAGTCTTTGCCAGCGAACATCTGCACCTGCCGGATAACCGGAGTTACCGCCTGTATGCCGACATTGGCCGTCCCTATGTGGTCTGGAATGTGTTTGCCACAGGGGAATTCTCGCTGGCGCCTGTGACCCACTGCTTCCCTGTCGCAGGTTGCGTGGCTTATCGCGGCTACTACGATCAAAACTCGGCGCGCGGCGAGGCCGCGTTGCAAAAGCTGGAGGGCAAGGACGTCTATGTGAGCGGCGTAGAGGCGTATTCGACGCTGGGCTGGTTCGACGATCCGATCATCAGCTCAATGATGAACTGGGGCAGCGAACGGCTGATGACGCTGATTTTTCACGAGTTGGCCCATCAGCGGTTCTATGTGAAGGACGACAGCGAGTTCAACGAGTCCTACGCCAACTTTGTCGAGCAGGAAGGCACCCGACAGTGGCGTGCCGCACGAGGCTTACCGCCTGAGACTTCTTCCGAAACCGAGCGCCGTGATCAGTTCACCCGCCTGGTGCTCGCCACTCGCGAACGTCTGACACAGCTCTATGCACAACCGTTGCCCCCCGAAGTCATGCGCACACGTAAAGCAGCGGAATTTGAGCAGCTGCGTGCCGATTACCGGCAGATGCGCGACACCCGATGGGCAGGAGACAAACGCTACGACGCCTGGGTCAACGCGCCCCTGAACAACGCGCGGTTGCTGCCCTTTGGTCTTTACGATCAGTGGGTGCCAGCATTTGCTGCACTGTTCAAACAGGTCGGTGGGGATTGGGTAACGTTTTACCAGGCGGTCGAAACGCTGGGCGCGCTGCCCAAGGATGAGCGCAAGGCCGCGTTGGAAAAATTGATGGAGCGCGCTTAACGTTGGAGCGTCGATTTCAGGATTGGCGAAAGGCGTCGTGCAGCGCTTTCAGCGTATCGAAATGGTACGTCGGCGTTTCTGCTTCAAGCTCTTCACGGCTGCCAAACCCATAGCCCACCGCCGCTACGTCCAGCCCGTTGCGTTTTCCGCCGATCAAGTCGTGCTTACGATCGCCGATCATCAGAGTGTGCTTCGGGTCCAGCCTTTCTTCGTCCAGCAGATGCCGAATCAGCTCGACCTTGTCAGTGCGGGTGCCGTCCAGTTCGCTGCCGTAGATCAGTTTGAAATGCCGTGCGAAATCAAAATGCCGGGCGATTTCATGGGCGAACACCCAAGGCTTGGAGGTCGCGATGAACAGGTTGCGGCCTTGATCGGACAAGGTCTGCAGTAACTCGAATACGCCGTCGAATACCAGGTTTTCATACAGCCCAGTGACCTGGAAACGTTCGCGATAAAACCCCACCGCCTCCCAGGCCTTGGCCTCGTCGAAATCGTAAGAGCGCATGAATTGCTGCAACAGCGGCGGCCCGATGAAGTGCTCCAGGGCCGTGATGTCGGGTTCGTCGATGCCCAGTCGGCTCAAGGCGAATTGGATTGAACGGGTGATGCCTTCGCGGGGGTCGGTCAGCGTACCGTCCAGGTCGAACAGAATGTTTTGGTAGTGCATGGTTTCCTCGGTGTGGGGCTGTAGGCGCGAATTCATTCGCCAGAGGCCAGCACAGCCTACACACCTGCACTGCCTGTCACATTGCTTCGCGAATGAATTCGCTCCTACTGAATCAGGGCATCATCAAGGCCGATCATAGCCTTCGGCCAAATGCTGATCCTTGAGCTTCACGTAGTTGCCGGCGCTGTACGGGAAGAAGGCAATCTCCTTTTCGGTCAGCGGGCGAACCTGTTTCACTGGCCGTCCTACATACAAAAAACCGCTTTCCAGTCGCTTGCCGGGCGGCACCAGGCTGCCTGCGCCGATGATCACTTCATCTTCGACCACGGCGCCGTCCATGATCGTGCTGCCCATGCCGATCAGAATCCGATTGCCGACCGTGCAGCCATGCAGCATCACCTGATGACCGATGGTCACTTCGTCACCGATCAGGCAAGGAAAGCCGTCCGGGTTGAACGGGCCGGCGTGAGTGATGTGCAGCACGCTGCCGTCCTGCACGCTGGTGCGCGCTCCGATCCGGATGCGGTGCATGTCGCCACGAATGACCGTCAGCGGCCAGACAGAGCTGTCCGCGCCGATTTCGACATCCCCGATCACCACCGCCGAATGGTCGACGAATGCCTTTTCACCCAGCACCGGCGTGTGATTCTGAAACGTGCGAATGGCCACTGATAGGCTCCTTCTCTGGGGCTGATAGCGCAGCCATCGTAGCGAGATAGCTGCGGCCGGCGCCGATTGTAATTAAGATGCGTGGGTGTTTCTTTCTGCCAAGGTGCCAAACCGTGAGCGCGAACAACCCTCTGTTGCAATCCTACGACCTGCCACCTTTCTCGGCGATCCGCGCTGAGCATGTAAAACCGGCCATTGACCAGATCCTTGCCGATAACCGCGCGGCGATTGCCGAGTTGCTCGTTCAACAAGGCACGCAGCCTACATGGGCCGGGCTGGTGTTGGCGATGGACGAACTCAACGACCGTCTTGGCGCAGCCTGGAGCCCGGTCAGCCATCTCAACGCTGTGCGCAACAGCCCTGAGCTGCGTGAAGCCTATGAATCCTGCCTGCCTGCCTTGAGCGCCTATTCCACCGAGATGGGCCAGAACCGTGAGCTGTTCCAGGCATTCGAAGCCTTGGCCAACAGCCCCGAAGCGGCTGGTTTCGACGTAGCGCAGAAGACCATCCTCGAACACTCGCTGCGTGATTTCCGCTTGTCCGGCATCGACCTGCCGCCCGACCAGCAAAAGCGTTATGCCGAAGTACAAAGCAAGCTGTCGGAACTGGGCAGCCAGTTCTCCAACCAATTGCTCGACGCCACCCAGGCCTGGACCAAGCACGTTACCGACGAAGCCGCCCTCGCCGGCCTCACCGACTCGGCCAAAGCGCAAATGGCAGCAGCCGCAAAAGCCAAAGACCTGGACGGCTACTTGATCAGCCTGGAATTCCCGAGCTACTACGCGGTGATGACCTACGCCGAAGACCGCGCACTACGCGAAGAAGTCTATGCGGCGTATTGCACCCGTGCTTCGGATCAGGGCCCGAACGCCGGTAAGAATGATAATGGCCCGGTCATGGAGCAGATCCTCGACCTGCGTCAGGAACTGGCCACACTGTTGGGCTTTGCCAGCTTCTCCGAGCTGAGTCTGGCGACCAAGATGGCCGAATCCAGCGATCAGGTGCTCAGCTTCCTGCGCGATCTGGCCAAACGCAGCAAGCCGTTTGCCGCACAGGACCTCGAGCAGCTCAAATCCTTTGCCGCCGAACAAGGTTGCCCGGACCTGCAAAGCTGGGACAGCGGATTTTACGGTGAGAAGCTGCGCGAGCAGCGCTACAGCGTCTCCCAAGAGACGCTGCGCGCCTACTTCCCTATCGATAAAGTGCTGAGCGGTCTGTTTGCCATCGTGCAAAAACTGTACGGCATCGAAATCGCCGAGCAGAAGGGCTTCGACACCTGGCACCCGGACGTCCGCTTGTTTGAAATCAAGGAAAACGGTCTGCATGTTGGCCGCTTCTTCTTCGATCTCTACGCCCGCGCCAACAAGCGTGGCGGTGCCTGGATGGACGGCGCGCGTGATCGTCGTCGCACGTTGGACGGCGTCCTGCAAAGCCCGGTCGCCAATCTGGTGTGCAACTTCACTCCGGCCGACAGCGGCAAGCCTGCACTGCTGACCCACGATGAAGTCACCACCTTGTTCCACGAATTCGGCCACGGCCTGCACCACCTGCTGACCCGCGTCGAGCACGCAGGCGCCTCGGGTATCAATGGCGTGGCATGGGACGCGGTCGAGTTGCCCAGCCAGTTCATGGAGAACTGGTGCTGGGAGCCTGAAGGCCTGGCGCTGATTTCCGGTCACTACGAAAGCGGTGAGCCGCTGCCTCAGGACCTGTTGGAGAAAATGCTCGCCGCGAAAAACTTCCAGTCCGGGCTGATGATGATCCGCCAGATCGAGTTCTCGCTGTTCGACTTCGAGTTGCACGCCACTCACGGCGACGGTCGCACCACGCTGCAGGTGCTCGAGGGCGTGCGCGACGAAGTTTCGGTCATGCGTCCGCCAGCCTATAACCGCTTTCCCAATAGCTTTGCGCACATCTTCGCAGGCGGTTATGCGGCGGGTTATTACAGCTACAAGTGGGCAGAAGTGCTGTCGGCTGATGCGTTCTCCAAGTTTGAAGAAGACGGCGTACTCAACGAAGACACTGGCCGTGCCTTCCGCGAGGCGATTCTGGCCCGTGGTGGCTCGCAGGCACCAATGGTGCTGTTCGTCGACTTCCGCGGACGTGAGCCGTCGATTGACGCACTGTTGCGTCATAGCGGCTTGAGTGAGGACGCGGCAGCATGACCGATACACCCGCTGTAGTGACCAAGAAACGCTTCATCGCCGGGGCTGTCTGCCCGGCGTGCAGCGAGCCTGACAAGCTGATGATGTGGAACGAAGACGACGTCCCGCATCGCGAGTGTGTGCATTGCGGTTACTCGGACACGCTAAATGCCCAGGGCCAATCGATCCCCAAAGAGTTGGGCACGCGGGTTAACAAACCCGTGGTCAAGCCCGCCGATCCAAAGGTGCAGGGGGTGCAGTTCTTCCCTAATCCGAAGCTCAAAAAGCCAGTTGATCCGAGTTGACAGGGTCTTGTCGCCGATGGGCTCAGTTATGCATTAGTGATAAAGCGGTGGAAGGAGCAGGCTCCTTCACACCGCGTTTCTGAGCAAATCACACGGACAGGCTTACTTGCCTCCGCCTATGTAGCCGAACGAGATCTTGCCGTCGATCCCCTGCTTGTGGTTAATGACCTCTACATAGCTGTCTTTATAGCTATGATTGAAGCTGGGGACGTTACGAGGAGAAGTAATATCCTTCAGAATTTTAACGTCAGTTCTGCCCTCCTTGAATGCACCACCCTTGGCACCTGTCAATGTAAAGGAAGTTCCAGCTTTAGCCTTTATGATTCTTGCCGACCGTATCTCGTCATTGGCACAACCGTAGGCATTGTTTCCCATTTGGATGTTGTAAACACTAGAGAATGGAATGACACACTCAAGATTCTGTTTGGAATAATTACCCTCATAAAACGCGATACTTGCATCAGAGAAATCAGTGGGAGTTCTGCCAATATTGATGCGGGATAACTTCCCGTTCAGCCCGTTATTGCGGTTATAGACAGCGTCGTAGTGGTTTGTAATATAGTCGGCGTGAAAGCTTGGTAAAACCACTCTTTCCTGCATGCCAATGTCTCGTTTAACGTCGATTATCAAGTGGTCATCCTCGGTACTTCCATTGGGACTATCGAACAATGTAATACGAGTGCCCTTGGGTACGCCAGTCAGGCTGAGTGACCTAGCCTCATCGTTCTCGCAACCATTTGCATTGAGATTGACGACACCCGATTTCACGGGAACAACACAAACGGCATCCTGTGTCTTGTCGGCATTATTTCCTTCATAGAAATAAATGGCGCCGTTATTCAATGCGTTGGTATAGCGATCAACCTCGCCACTTTTGTAGTTGTTGACCCCGATGAAGTTGGGCGTGATGCCGCAGTTTTCAACGCGACGCATTAGGTAAGTCAGGTTGTTGTCGTAGGCAGCGGAATCGGGTGCGGTGGATGTCCATGAATGGAATTGATTCATTAGGAACAGGCGGCTCCACTCTTTTCCGGTACTCGAATTTACTTGCTTGGTGTTAAGCGGCAGGTTGTTATTGCGTGTGGGGCAGGACCAGTTGTGAGTGCTTTCGATATTGGACGCTGATGTTCCTAACGTTTCCCAATGATTTTCGACCATCCAATAATTATCATAGAGCACCGAAATGGTTTTGCCGCCTACAGTGTAATCCTTTGTAAGGCCAGTATCGGCAGTCATGATCACCAGTCGGTTGTTGATATCCGCCATTTCCTTTAACGTCGGCCACTCCTTACCCGAAAAGTTTTCGGGATTAAAGGAGTAGTTTGCAAGCTCGGGCACGGCGTCAAAAACCGCCTGAAGCTGATCGGCTTTGACTTTAGACTCGAGGAAAAAGGAAATGACTTCCTTTGGGTTGTCTCGAAGAAATGGCACGAATTCATTTTTTAGCTGATTGAGTAGGGTGCCGTAACAGACACTTTCTTTATGACATACTCTGACCCTCTCTTCAGGCATTGAATATTGCGGCTTGAAGTAGATGTCGAGCATAAAGCCCCGTACGCCATCTTTAAGCTGTTGCGGAATTTCTTTTAGGTTTTGATTGATTTTCTCGTAAGAATTGTGCGTAGTCACCCACGAGTATTGGTTGAACGGCTTATCTCTAGAGTCGATGGGAAGAGCGTTCGCGGAAAGTGCAGTCAGCGCTAGCAAGGAGGCGAGCACGGTGGTCGCTTTAACATGGTTATTCATTTCGAAATCCTTTTCGAATATTGCTTTGGTTATTCATGTGACCCTGAATGACAGGCTGTTAATCATTAGCGGCCTGGATTAGTAATAACCATCGAACTTTATAACTTCAAGTTATTAAGCCGTGCAGTGTGTTGCAAATTGCTTAACCGCCCGAGCCGTCGATCAGACGGGCGAACGTTTTCCATCGAAGACGTGGAGCACGGTCAACATTCTGTGTACTGTACGTATAAACAGTTATCGGGAACGCGTTCATGTCTGCCCCACTCCCTCCTCGTGGCCGAGGCACGGCTACCAATCCGCACAATCGTTTCGCACCCAACCGCTCGGTGGCTGAAGATGACGGTTGGTATCAGGAAGTGCCCATGACCCAAGGCACGACCGTTACCGTCGAGACAGCCAAAAGCATCATCGCGCGTAATACCTCCCCGGACATTCCGTTCGACCGCTCGATTAATCCTTACCGAGGCTGCGAGCACGGATGTATTTACTGCTACGCGCGCCCCAGTCATGCCTATTGGGACATGTCGCCGGGGCTGGACTTCGAGACCAAACTGATCGCTAAAACCAATGCTGCGGCGCTGCTGGAACAGCAACTGTCCAAGCCCGGCTACAGCGTCGCGCCGATTACGCTGGGCGCTAATACCGATCCGTATCAGCCGATCGAGCGTGAGTACAAAATCACGCGTGCGACGCTTGAAGTGTTGCTGCGCTATCGCCATCCCGTGACGATCATCACCAAGGGCTCGTTGATCCTGCGCGATCTTGATCTGCTGGCGGAGTTGGCCAAGCTGCGTCTGGTTTCGGTCTTCATCAGCCTGACCACGCTCGATGACGAGCTCAAGCGCATTCTTGAGCCTCGGGCCGCAGCACCCAAGGCGCGTTTGAGGGCGATACGGGTCATGCGCGAGGCTGGCATCCCGGTGGGCGTGTTGTTGGCGCCGATGATCCCGATGATCAATGACATGGAGCTTGAGGGCATGATGGCCGAAGCCAAGGCGGCGGGCGCTTTGGCGGCCAGCTACGTGCTGTTGCGGCTACCGCTGGAGGTGGCGCCGCTGTTCGAGGAATGGCTCCAGGCGCATTATCCGCAGAGAGCCGCCCACGTCATGAGCCTGGTGCGCCAGTCCCGCGGTGGTGAAGTCTATGACAGCCGTTTTGGCAGCCGGATGCGCGGCGAAGGCGTATTCGCAGACTTGCTGGCGCAGCGCTACAGTATTGCGGTGAGGAAACACGGTCTGAACGCTCGGGACAGTTTCAAGCTCGATTGCGATGCGTTTTGCAGGCCGGGCGGGCAGATGTCCTTGTTGTAGGCAAGCATTGCGCTCATGCAGCGCATTTGCCGGATTAGCTTTTCTTAACCAAGACCCGCGAGCTAGAGCGATGCATTCAGTTTCAGTTAAGTTTGGGCCTTTAAGGTAACGCCGAGTAACAAGTCGGACGCGCACATAGGCATATGGTCGCGGTCCCAGAACATGGGTCATCCTTCAGTCGATGCGGACCTTACACTTCAATCCGTCAGAGAGGACGAGACATGAGAGACACTGATCAACAGCCTTCAGTTGTACCGGCGGACGCCTTGCCCGAAGCGGAATCCGCGGATGTGGCGCTGCGGCACATCGTTGATGGCTTCAAGCACTTTCGTACTGACATCTTCCCGCAGCAGGAAGAGCTGTTCAAAAAACTGGCGACCGCTCAGCAGCCCCGGGCCATGTTCATCACCTGTGCCGATTCGCGGATCGTGCCGGAACTCATCACTCACAGCTCGCCTGGCGATCTGTTTGTCACCCGTAACGTCGGTAACGTCGTCCCGCCTTACGGTCCCATGAACGGTGGCGTTTCTACTGCCATCGAATACGCCGTAATGGCCTTGGGCGTGCATCACATCATCATCTGTGGCCATTCGGACTGTGGCGCCATGCGCGCTGTACTGAATCCGCAAACCCTCGAAAAAATGCCGACGGTCAAAGCCTGGCTGCGCCACGCCGAGGTCGCCCGTACTGTCGTTGAAGACAACTGCAATTGCAGCGGCGAGAAAGAAACGATGCACGTGCTCACCGAAGAAAACGTCATCGCTCAATTGCAGCACTTGCGCACACACCCCTCGGTTGCGTCGAAGATGGCCAGCGGACAGCTGTTCATCCACGGCTGGGTCTACGACATCGAGACCAGCGAAATAAGAGCCTACGACGCCGAAAAAGACTGTTTCCTGCCTCTCGACGGCGACCATCCGACACCGATGGCCACCCCGAGGTCTCGTTTCTAGAGACACAACCCAGGGATATCGTGTTGCCGGGCGTGTGAATCTGATTCACCACTGACGGTTCGATCCTCATTCAAGCTCGCTGCGGCCGCATTTTTTGCGTGCCGCCGGGCGTTGTCACGTCTGAAGAAATTGCCGGAGAGTCGTCATGGCTATTACCAATCTGAAATCGGTCTTACCACGGGAGCTGATGGCTTCCGTGGTGGTGTTCCTGGTTGCTCTGCCGCTGTGCATGGGTATCGCCATTGCGTCAGGCATGCCGCCGGCCAAGGGTTTGATCACGGGGATCGTCGGCGGCCTGGTGGTGGGTTGGCTCGCAGGTTCGCCGCTTCAGGTCAGCGGCCCGGCTGCCGGCTTGGCCGTGTTGGTATTTGAGGTCGTGCGTGAGCACGGCATGGCGATGCTGGGGCCGATCCTGCTGCTGGCCGGCCTGCTGCAAGTCCTGGCCGGGCGCTTCAAGCTCGGGTGTTGGTTTCGTGTGACTGCGCCTGCCGTGGTCTACGGGATGCTCGCGGGAATTGGCGTGTTGATTGTGCTGTCGCAGGTCCATGTGATGTTCGACAGCGGGCCGAAACCTTCAGGGCTGGATAACCTGATCGGCTTCCCGGAAACCCTCTTCAATGCCGTAGGCCCAGGCACCGGCATGCAAGCAGGCTTGCTCGGGCTGGGTACGATTGCAGTGATGTGGCTGTGGGAAAAGCGTCGTCCCTATGCGCTGCGATTCGTGCCGGGCGCCTTATTGGGCGTAGGCATCGCCACGGCCGTGAGTCTGTTTATGGCGTTGCAGGTCAAGCGCGTTGAAGTGCCGGCCAACCTCGCCGAAGCCATTGACTGGTTGCGCCCGGCGGATCTGATGAACCTGGCTGATCCGGCGATTCTGGTGGCGGCGATTGCCGTGGCGTTCATCGCCAGTGCCGAGACTTTGCTGTCGGCGGCAGCGGTTGACCGCATGCACGACGGCCAGCGTTCGGACTTCGACAAAGAGTTGAGCGCGCAGGGCGTCGGCAACATGCTCTGCGGGTTATTGGGCGCTTTGCCAATGACCGGCGTGATCGTACGCAGTTCGGCCAACGTTCAGGCGGGTGCCAAGACTCGGTTATCAGCGATTTTCCACGGCGTCTGGCTGCTGGCGTTTGTGTTGTTGCTGTCGAGCGTACTGCAGAGCATTCCGGTGGCGAGTCTGGCGGGTGTGTTGGTGTATACCGGTTTGAAGCTGGTGGACCTCAAGGCTTTCCGTGGCCTGGGCCGTTATGGCCGCATGCCGATGTTCATCTACGCCGCCACGGCCAGCGCGATCATCTTCACCGACTTGCTGACCGGTGTGCTGGTGGGCTTTGCCCTGACGCTGGTGAAGCTTGCGCTCAATGCGTCGCGGCTGAAGATCAATCTGGTGGATCTGCCTGCCGAGGGTGAAATGGAGCTGCGTCTCAACGGTTCGGCGACATTCCTGAAAGTCCCTGCCCTGACCCAGGCCCTGACCGCTGTGCCGCCTGGTACCACGCTGCATGTGCCGTTGAGCAACCTGAGTTACATCGACCATTCTTGCCTGGAGTTACTGGAGGAATGGGGGCGCGCCAACGCAACGCAGGGGTCGCGACTGATCGTAGAACAGCGGCTGTTGAAACGGCGGGTTGAAGGCCGCATACGCACCACGGTGGGCGGCGCGGCGTTGCATTGAGTTCCAACATAACCCTGGATCTGCGGGAGGGAGCTTGCTCGCGAATGGCCGGTACATCCGACAAAAATCCGTCGGCTGGATCGCCCTCATCGCGAGCAAGCTCCCTCCCACATTGGTTTACCATCAGCGCCCCGAACCGTATATCAATCCTTCGGACATTCCATCTCAAGCCCCACGCCCAGCTCTCTGGACAGGCTCGGCCAGCGTTTCCAGGCCGACTCGGTGTCGGGGCTGCTCAGCCGGTCGCGATAAGCCTCCACTGACTCCAGCGAAAAGCTGTCCTCGTTGAGCAGTTCATCAACGGCGTGATGCACGGCTTCGTCCAGTTGATTGGCGAATGCTTCACCAATCAACTGGTGGGCAATCACGCTGGCGACCGTGGTGTTGGCGGGGATCAGCGGTTGGCCTAAATGCATGATGTACAGATCATTCACTTCCTCCACCAGGCGATGTGCCAGATAGGCCTCGTCCAGCAGGCTGTCGAGCCCCTCATGGCCATCCATGATCGCTGGTGGCTGCGTGAAAAAGTGCTCAGCGATTTTCAACACCGGTTTGATTTGCCCCTCAATGCCTGCTTCTTGCGCCACGGCATTGGCAGCGTCGAGCAGATCGGGCACCTGATCGATGTAGGCGGTGACGAAACGCGTGAGCACGCCTCGCGCGTCCACGTCGGGAAGGTGAATAGCCGGATGCAGGTGGGGAAGCTGTAATTCGAGTTGGCGTAATAGTTGGCCGGTAGTGGCCTCGTGTTCCTGTGCTCGTTTGATCTGCTCGCGCAAAGCGGCGGTGTTCATGAAGGCTCCTGAAGGCAATAAACCAGGCCGAATTATAGGGGAGGTCATACGTTAGCCTGCTTATCAATTCCCTTAAGACGCAATTGTCATAACAGCTTCATGGTTATGTGCAAGCGCTATTAAAAGACCGCTTTGGCCATTGCCGGACCGATTATTTTCAGTATTTGCGCATGCGTATAGCTGGCTTTACCGGTTTCTCCACTGCGTTGCGCAGTGTTGCCCCGTGTCTATACTCGGTTCAGTGAGAAGCACCTGATGTATCGGACTGTAAAAGCAGGCATGGCCCCGGTCCTCAAGTAACGTGTCTTGACCACCGCTCCCTAGCCCGCATGTGACTGCTGGCAAATAAGAAGAACAAGAGGGGATCCCGCAATGATGCGACATCCACAAGTCTGGATGGGCCTTCTGTTGTGGTCGGTATTCGGTCAGGCGCACGCCGCCTGGACCACGAATATGGCACCGGGAGCGACCGAAGTCAGTCATGAAATCTTCGATCTGCACATGACCATTTTCTGGATTTGTGTAGTGATCGGGATTGTCGTGTTCGGTGCGATGTTCTGGTCGATGGTCATCCATCGGCGCTCCACCGGGCAGGTCGCAGCCAAGTTTCATGAGAGCACCACGGTCGAAATTCTATGGACCGTCGTGCCGCTATTGATCCTCATCGTCATGGCGATTCCCGCCACCAAAACCCTGATCAGAATGTACGACAACACTGAGTCCGGTCTGGATATCCAGATCACGGGCTATCAGTGGAAGTGGCATTACAAATACCTGGGTCAGGACGTCGAGTTTTTCAGCAATCTGGCCACGCCGGCCGATCAGATCCATAACAAGGAAGCCAAGGGCGAACACTACTTGCTGGAGGTCGATCAGCCGCTGGTGGTGCCGGTGGGGGTGAAGATCCGTTTTCTGGTAACGGCCGCTGACGTTATCCATTCATGGTGGGTGCCGGCCTTTGCGGTCAAGCGCGATGCCATCCCGGGGTTCGTCAACGAGGCCTGGACGCGCATCGAGAAGCCCGGCATTTATCGCGGCCAGTGCACTGAATTGTGCGGCAAGGATCACGGCTTCATGCCAATTGTGGTGGAGGCCAAATCCCAGGCCGACTACGACACCTGGCTCGCCGCTCGCAAGGAAGACACCGCCAAACTCAAGGAGCTGACCAGCAAGGAGTGGACGCTGGACGAATTGTTCGCACGCGGCGACAAGGTTTACCACACCACGTGCGTGGCCTGTCATCAGGCTGAAGGTCAGGGGCTGCCGCCGATGTTCCCGGCGCTCAAGGGCTCGAAAACCGCGACCGGCCCCAAAGAAGAACACCTGAACGTGGTATTTCACGGCCGCGCCGGCACCGCCATGGCAGCGTTCGGCAAGCAGCTGTCGGAAGTGGACATCGCTGCTGTCGTTACCTACGAACGCAATGCCTGGGGCAACAACAAGGGCGATATGGTCACGCCAAAAGATGTGCTGGCGCTCAAACAGGCGGATGCGAAATGAACGCTGTCATTCAGATCGAGAAAGCTTATCGCAATCCCTGTAGGAGCTGCCGAAGGCTGCGATGCGGTTCTGCTGATACCCCCGAATCGCAGCCTTCGGCAGCTCCTACAGGCTCGGGTTTAAATTCGCTGGTAAAGAACACCCGTCACGGTTTCGCAGGAGACAGGACATGAGTGCAGTGATCGATGACCATGGCCATACAGGCGCAGCTCACGTCCATGGTCCGGCCAAGGGCCTGATGCGTTGGGTGCTGACCACCAACCACAAAGACATCGGCACGCTGTACCTGTGGTTCAGCTTCTGCATGTTCCTGCTCGGTGGCTCGTTCGCCATGGTGATCCGCGCCGAGTTGTTCCAGCCAGGGCTGCAAATCGTCGAGCCTGCGTTCTTCAACCAGATGACCACCATGCACGGCCTGGTGATGGTCTTCGGCGCAGTCATGCCCGCCTTCGTGGGCCTGGCGAACTGGATGATTCCGCTGATGATCGGCGCGCCCGACATGGCCCTGCCGCGCATGAACAACTTCAGTTTCTGGCTGTTGCCGGCTGCCTTTCTGTTACTGGTATCGACGCTGTTTTCCCCCGGTGGCGGCCCGAACTTCGGCTGGACGTTCTATGCCCCGCTCTCCACCACCTACGCGCCGGAGAGCGTGACTTTCTTCATTTTCGCCATTCACCTGATGGGCATCAGCTCGATCATGGGCGCAATCAACGTCATCGCGACCATACTCAACCTGCGTGCCCCCGGCATGACCCTGATGAAAATGCCGCTGTTCGTCTGGACCTGGCTGATCACCGCGTTCCTGTTGATCGCGGTGATGCCAGTGCTGGCCGGCTGCGTGACGATGATGCTGATGGACATTCATTTCCACACCAGCTTTTTCAGCGCAGCGGGTGGCGGCGATCCGGTGTTGTTCCAGCATGTGTTCTGGTTCTTCGGGCATCCGGAGGTGTACATCATGATCCTGCCGGCGTTTGGCGCGGTCAGTTCGATCATCCCGGCGTTTTCGCGCAAACCGTTGTTTGGCTACACGTCGATGGTGTACGCCACGGCGAGCATCGCGTTTCTGTCGTTCATCGTCTGGGTGCACCACATGTTTGTGGTGGGCATCCCGCTGGTGGGCGAGTTGTTTTTCATGTACGCCACGATGCTGATCGCCGTGCCCACCGGAGTGAAAGTGTTCAATTGGGTCAGCACCATGTGGCAGGGCGAGTTGACCTTCGAGACGCCCATGCTGTTTGCCGTGGCGTTCGTGATTCTGTTCACCATCGGCGGCTTCTCCGGGCTGATGCTGGCCATCGCGCCTGCCGACTTTCAGTACCAGGACACCTATTTTGTGGTTGCGCATTTCCATTACGTGCTGGTGCCAGGGGCCATTTTCGGCATCTTTGCGTCGGCGTACTACTGGCTGCCGAAGTGGACCGGCCATATGTACGACGAAACCTTGGGCAAGCTGCATTTCTGGCTGTCTTTCATCGGCATGAACATGGCGTTTTTTCCGATGCACTTTGTCGGGCTGGCGGGCATGCCCCGTCGGGTGCCGGACTACAACCTGCAGTTCGCTGACTTCAACATGGTGTCGTCGATTGGCGCCTTCACCTTTGGCGCGACGCAGATCTTCTTTCTATTCATCGTCATCAAGACCATTCGCGGCGGCACCCCTGCCGCCGCCAAACCCTGGGACGGCGCCGATGGCCTGGAATGGACCGTACCCTCGCCTGCGCCCTACCACACCTTCGTCACGCCGCCGGAGGTGAAATGAATAGGGTGACTCACCAGTGGGGAGCTAAGCGGGTGGCGTCGGATTTTGTTGGAGCGAGGCTTGCCCGCGAAGAGGCCAGCACATCCAACATATTGGTCGTGGCTGAAAAACCTTCGCGGGCAAGCCTCGCTCCAACAGGACTGCATTGATATGAACAGCGCAAATCGGCCACTCGTCATCCGCCTGTTGATTGCGGCGGTGGCGATGTTCGCCTTTGGCTTTGCGCTGGTGCCGCTGTACGACGTGATGTGCAAGGCGCTGGGCATCAATGGCAAGACGGGCGACCAGTACACGCAAACCCAGATCGTCGACCAGAGTCGGCAGGTGCGGGTGCAGTTTTTGTCGACTAACTCGGCGGACATGTCCTGGGGTTTCTATCCCAAGTCCGAGGAGTTGAACGTGTACCCCGGCGCGGTCAACGAGATGTTGTTCGTCGCCCAGAACCCGACCGACAAACCGATGACCGCCCAGGCCGTACCGAGTATTTCGCCCAGCACCGCGGCCGTGTACTTCCACAAGACCGAATGCTTTTGCTTCACCCAGCAAATGCTGCAACCGGGCCAGCGCATTGAAATGCCGGTGCGCTTTATCGTCGATCGAGATTTGCCCGCTGACGTGAAACACCTGACCCTCGCTTACACGCTGTTCGACATCACCGCTCGCATGCCGCCCGTTGCCCACGTTGCAACCGTCACGCCCGTCATCGGAAAAACCGGCGGCTAGGCCTGCGCGCCCGAGAAGGAGAACCAGAAATGGCAACGCCCCTGCATGAGCATTACTACGTTCCGGCGCAGAGCAAATGGCCCATCATCGCCACCGTCGGGATGCTGGTCACCATGTTCGGACTGGCGACCTGGTTCAACGACCTGAAAGCCGCGCGGCCTGATTCCCATGGCCCCTGGATCTTCATGGTGGGCGGGCTAATGGTCGCGTACATGATGTTCGGCTGGTTCGGCACCGTGATCAAAGAAGGCCGCGCAGGGCTCTACAGCGCGCAGATGGATCGCTCGTTTCGCTGGGGCATGAGCTGGTTCATCTTTTCTGAAGTGATGTTTTTTGTGGCGTTTTTCGGTGCGCTTTTTTACGTGCGGGCGTGGGCGGGGCCTTGGCTCGGCGGAGAAGGCTCCAAAGGCATCGCGCACATGCTCTGGCCGAACTTTCAGTACACCTGGCCGCTGCTGCACATGCCCGATCCCAAGTTGTTTCCCGCGCCCAAAGGCATCATCGATCCGTGGGTCTTGCCGCTGATCAACACCGTGCTGCTGGTCAGTTCCAGCGTGACCGTGACCATCGCCCATCACGCTCTGAAGAAGGGCCATCGCGGCGCACTGAAGCTGTGGCTGGCGCTGACCATCTTGCTGGGGATCAGCTTTCTGACGCTGCAGGTCGAGGAGTATCACCACGCCTACACCGAGCTGGGCCTCACTTTGGGTTCGGGGATCTACGGCGCGACGTTCTTCATGCTCACCGGCTTTCACGGCGCTCATGTGACGATTGGCACGATCATTTTGTTTGTCATGCTGATGCGCATTTTGCGCGGGCATTTCGACGCCGAGCATCAGTTCGGCTTCGAGGCGGCGAGCTGGTACTGGCATTTTGTGGACGTGGTGTGGGTCGGGCTGTTTGTGTTTGTTTATGTGCTGTGAAAATGGCCTGCCGGGCTGACGCTGACTCCGTGCCTGACGCTGGACCGTGGGAGCGGACTCGTCCGCGAATGATGAGGTTGGACCGCTGAGGATGTGTTGAATGTACTGCCCCCTTCGCGGACGAGTCCGCTCCCACAAGGGAGGAGAAATTGTTCGGCACATAGCTCACCACGGCACATGCGTCACCAGTTCCCCGCTGTAAAACCCATAGGTAATCAGCCCCAGGGTAATGGCAGCGCAGCACACCCGCACGGTCAGGGCTTTGAGCAGGCGTGTCGATGAGGCTTGGTCCTTGACCAGAAAGAACAGACCGCTGAACAGGCTGATCACGGTGGCAATCAGCATGAAGACAATCGCCGCTTTGAGCATGGGAGCAACTCCAGGAGCAAACGCTATGCAACGGAGTATAGGTGTGGCTCGTCAGCAAAATCGGGGCGCCTGATGAAGCGTTTCCGGCCCGGTATCGCGCCGACGCTGGTGGTGCTGGCGATGCTGCCGCTGTTCGTGTCGCTGGGCTGCTGGCAGTTGAGCCGGGGCGAGGAAAAGCGCGTCATGCTGCAAACGTATGCCGAGCGTCGCGCCGCGCCTGCGGTGTCCGCTGAACTGCTGCCCACGACTGCCGATCCTGCTTATCGCCGCGTGCAACTGCGCGGCACTTTCGATGCCGATCACAGCTTGTTGCTCGATAACAGCACCCGCGAAGGCAAGGTCGGGGTGGAGCTGATCCAGCCCTTTCACGATCAGGTCAGCGGCCTTTGGCTGATGGTCAATCGCGGCTGGCTGCCGTGGCCCGACCGGCGTACGCCGCCAGCCTTCGCTACCCCCGCTGAACCGCTGAGTCTCGACGCCTGGGTTTACGTGTCTCCCGGCGCCACGTTCCAACTGCACGCCGATGCGCAAAGCGGCACCTGGCCGAAACTGATCACGGCCATTGATCCGGCGAAGCTCTGGGGTGAAATGGGCCGTGAAGGCTTTGCTCATGAGCTGCGTCTGGAGGCTGGCCCTGCGGCGTATCGGCTGGATTGGCCCGTAGTTGCCATGGGCCCGGAAAAACATCTCGGTTATGCCGTGCAGTGGTTTGCCATGTCAGCGGCGCTGGTCGGGCTTTACCTGTATCTGGGCTGGAACAACACCAAAGGCAGCAAGAACAATAAGAAAGAGGAGCACCCCCATGGGAACGGCCATGAGCCCCACCAGCACGTCTGAGAACCCCGCGCCCAAACGTCGCAGCAAAGGACGATTGCAGCTGATGCTAGTGCTGCTGGTGGCGATCGGACCGATAATCCTCGCCACCAGCATGTATAAATTCAAGTTCTGGGTGCCGGACAACCGCAGCTTCCATGGCGAGCTGATCGGCAACGGCGAAACCCGCGCCGAGTTGGGTGTGCAGTCCGACGAAAAACGCTGGCAGCTGCTGGTGACGGCCCCCACCGAATGCGAAGCCGATTGCCAGCAACTGGTTTACCTGGCGCGGCAGATTCAGATCGGCCTGGGCCGCGATGCGTCACGCGCCAGTCATGCGATCACCACCGCACAACCGCTGAGCCCCGAATACGATGCCAGGCTTGCTCGCGAGTATCCGCAGTTGCAGCGTTACCCGCTGGACTTGAGGCGCTATCAACGCACAGCACCGGGCGTTGATCTGCCGCAACTGTGGATCGTAGACCCCCACGGCAACCTTGTGCTGCGCTACGGCGCGCAAGTGAACGGCAAGGACTTGCTCAACGATATGCGTCAGCTGTTGAAACTGTCGAACATCGGATAGGGGGTCATGATGACCAAGCCCGGCTTTCGTCTCGCGCTGCTGGCCACAGGGTTGGCCCTCGTTGTCATTCTGCTCGGCGCCTATACGCGCCTGACCCACGCAGGGCTTGGCTGCCCGGACTGGCCGGGCTGTTACGGTTTCATCAGTGTGCCTAAGACCGATGTGCAGTTGGCCTATGCCGAGGTGCGCTATCCAGATTCGCCGGTTGAAGCACACAAGGGCCGCAACGAGATGCTTCATCGCTATTTCGCAGGCGGGTTGTCGTTGCTGATCATGATGTTGGGCGTGCATGCCTGGCATCGTCGGCACATCGTGGGTCAGCCTGTGCGTCTGCCCTTGGCGCTTGTTGGAGTAGTGTTTGCGCAAGCGGCGTTCGGCATGTGGACGGTGACGCTCAAGCTATGGCCGCAGGTGGTCACGGCGCATTTGCTGGGCGGGGTAATGACGCTGAGCTTGCTGTTTATGTTGACGCTGCGCTTGAGTGGGCGGTTCGAGGCGCTGGCGCAGTTGTCGCCCCGGTTGCGTCGGATGGCCTCGGTCGGGATGGGGCTGGTGGTGCTGCAGATCGCCCTGGGAGGGTGGGTCAGTTCCAATTATGCAGCGTTGGCCTGTATCGATCTGCCGACCTGCCACGGCCAGTGGTGGCCCAACACCGATTTTGCCAACGGCTTTCACCTGACCCAGCACATCGGCCCGAATTATCTGGGCGGGCAACTGGACAGTGATGCGCGTACGGCCATTCATCTGACCCATCGTATCGGCGCACTGCTGGTGACGTTTTCGCTGCTGGCGCTGGCCTGGCGCCTCAATCGCGAAGGGCTCATGGGCATGGCGCGATTGTTGGTGCTGGCGCTAGGGGTGCAGATCGCGCTGGGGCTGAGCAATGTCATTTTCCACCTGCCGCTCGGGGTGGCGGTGGCGCATAACGCAGGCGCAGCGGCGTTGATGCTGACCATGACATTGATCAACTACCGGGTGCGCGCAGTGCGAGCCTTCGCCCCCAAACGCGCTCCGAATTTCTGGCATTACGCGAACATGATGCTGCACCTGGGTCCGCATCGGTGATGACGCCCGATTCTGTAGGAGCCAACTTGTTGGCGAGCGTGGCGACGCGGTGTTTCAGGCGGGACGTCTCGCGAACAAGTTCGCTCCTACAGGGTGTTGTCATCGAAATAGCTCAGATCTGTAGGAGCCAACTTGTTGGCGAGCGTGGCGACGCGGTGTTTCAGGCGGGACGTCTCGCGAACAAGTTCGCTCCTACAGGGTGTCGTCATCGAAATGCCTCAGATCTGTAGGAGCCAACTTGTTGGCGAGCGGGGCGACGCGGTGTTTCAGGCGGGACGCCTCGCGAACAAGTTCGCTCCTACAAGGTGTTGTCATCGAAATGGCTACAGATCTGTAGGAGCCAACTCGTTGGCGAGCGGAGCAACGCGGTGTTTCAGGCGGGACGCCTCGCGAACAAGTTCCCGCCTACAGAGGCTGCGATAACAGGAGACGTGGTGATGAGCATTTTGATTGCCAGCGGTCGCGGCCATGCCTTATGGCGCGACTACCTGGAGCTGACCAAGCCCAAAGTCCTGGTGCTGATGCTGATCACCTCGCTGGTCGGCATGTTTCTCGCCACGCGGGCTGGTGTTACGTGGGAGGTGGTGGTGTTCGGCAATCTGGGCATCGCCTTGTGTGCAGGGGGTGCAGCGGTGGTCAATCACGTTGTGGATCGCAAGATCGATGCAGTCATGGCGCGCACCCATAAGCGTCCGATTGCCGAAGGCCGCGTGTCCCCCGCCGCCGCGCTGGCCTTTGCGGTGTTGCTGGCGATTACAGGGCAAGCACTGCTGCTGGCATTCACCAACCCGCTGGCAGCCTGGCTGACCCTGGCTTCACTGCTGGGCTACGCCGTGATCTACACCGGGTTTCTAAAGCGCGCGACACCGCAGAACATCGTCATCGGCGGGCTGGCTGGCGCAGCACCACCGCTTCTTGGTTGGGTCGCCGTGACCGGGCATGTCAGCGCCGAACCGCTGCTGTTGATGCTGATCATCTTCGCCTGGACCCCGCCGCATTTCTGGGCGCTGGCGATTCATCGCAAGGACGAGTACGCCAAGGCCGACATCCCGATGCTGCCGGTGACCCATGGCGAGCACTACACCAAAATCCACATCGTGCTGTACACACTGGTGTTACTGGCCGTGAGCCTGATGCCCTACGTGATTCACATGAGCGGGGCGCTGTACCTGACCTGCGCGTTGGGGCTGGGCGCAAGGTTTCTGTATTGGGCCGCTGTGTTGTACCGTGGCAGCCGGCCGCACGCCGCGATCAATACGTTCAAGTTCTCGATTTACTACTTGTTCCTGCTGTTCATCGCGCTGCTCGTAGATCACTACCTGTTGTTGAATTTATGACCCGAACCCAGAAAACCGTTTTCATCCTCGTCGCCATCATCGCGTTGATTCTGGGCCTGACCGTCAATCGCGTGCTGTCCGGCAAAGGCCAAGGGGATCAGACTGCGTTGATCGATGCGGGGGTGATCCTGCTGCCGCAAAGCCGTGATCTGCCGGACCTGAAAATGATCGATCAGGACGGCCAGCCAGTGGTCATGGATGAGTTGAAAGACAAATGGACGCTGCTGTTTTTCGGCTACACCTTTTGCCCCGACATCTGCCCGACCACCCTCGCCCAGTTGCGCCAGATCAAAAGTGAGTTGCCCAAAGCGGCAGCGGAAAAACTGAGGATCGTGCTGGTGAGCGTCGACCCCAATCGGGACACGCCGCAGCAATTGAAAACCTACCTGGGGTATTTCGATAAGTCGTTCATCGGGCTGACCGCATCATCGGTGGACGATCTGCAGAAGATTGCCAACGCAGTGAGCATTCCGTACATCCCGGCGGATACGAGCAAACCCAACTACACCGTCGATCACAGCGGCAATCTCGCCCTCCTCGGCCCTGACGGCACACAGCGAGGCTTCATCCGCGCACCGTTGAACAGCCAGAAGCTGATCGCGCAATTGCCGGGGTTGGTGGAGAGGAAGTAAGTCTCTGCGGCGCATAAATAACATTGTGAGAGCGGACTTGTCCGCGAAGAGGCCCGTACATCCGGCACATCTTTGGCGCCCTGATGAATAGTCTTCGCGGACGAGTCCGCCCCCACAGGGTTAGCGCCTGGCACTCAAATCAAAAAGCCGGAACCACTGCGCCTTTGTATTTTTCCAGAATGAACGCTTTGGTTTCCGGGCTGTGCAGCGCGGCGACCAGTTTCTGGATGGCAGGGGCGTCTTTGTTGTCTTCGCGGGTGACGAGGATGTTGGCGTATGGCGATTCGGCGCCTTCAATCACCAGCGCATCCTTGGTCGGATCCAGCTTGGCGGCCAGCGCGTAGTTGGTATTGATCAGCGCCATGTCCACCTGGGTAAGCACACGCGGCAAGGTCGCGGCTTCCAGTTCGCGGAATTTCAGGTTTTTCGGGTTCTGATCGACATCACGGGGCGTCGAGAGAATGTTGCTGGGGTCCTTGAGCGTGATCAGCCCAGCCTTGGCCAGCAGCAGAAAGGCACGCCCTTCGTTGGTCGCGTCGTTGGGCATGGCGATGCTGGCGCCGTCAGGCAATTCGGCGAGGGTCTTGAGCTTGTCCGAGTAAGCGCCAAACGGCTCGACGTGAACCTTGCCTACGCTCACCAGTGTGGTGCCTTTGCCCTTGTTGAACTCATCCAGATACGGCTGATGCTGGAAGAAGTTGGCGTCCATGCGCTTCTGATCGACCTGTACGTTGGGTTGCACGTAGTCGTTGAAGACTTTGATGTTCAGCGTCACGCCTTCTTTGGCGAGCATGGGTTTGACGAACTCGAGAATCTCGGCGTGAGGTACAGCGGAAGCCGCGACGGTCACGGTTTCATCGGCATGGGCCGACAGGGCGACAACGGCGGCAAAGGCAGCCAAAAGCTTTTTCATGCGTCTACTCCTTGAATGCACGCTGCAGAAATACAGCGTGCATTTGCCGATCAGCAATCGGCCAATTCTGTTAACGGTGTGAGAAGTGGGCGACCAGCTTGTCGCCGACGGTTTGCAGGATCTGCACCAGCACCAGCAGCAATACGACCGTCACAAACATCACATCGTTCTGGAAGCGCTGATATCCATAACGAATAGCCAGATCACCCAGACCGCCCGCGCCTACCGCGCCGGCCATCGCAGTGAAGGACACCAGTGCAATCGCGGTCACGGTAACCGCCGCCAGAATGCCCGGACGCGCCTCAGGCAACAGCGCCTTGAGGATGATCTGGCGCGTCGTTGCCCCCATGGCTTGAGTGGCCTCGATAATCCCGCGATCCACTTCACGCAGCGCGGTTTCCACCAGTCGCGCAAAGAACGGCGTGGCGCCGGCAATCAACGGTGGTAGCGTCCCGAGAATGCCCAGCGAGGTGCCGGTGATGACTTCGGTCAGCGGCATCATCACGATCAGCAAAATGATGAACGGCAGCGCGCGGAGCATGTTCACGATCAGGCCGACCGTGGCGTACAGCGGCTTGTTCTCCAGCAACTGGCGCGGCGAGGTGAGGAACATCAGCACGCCCAGCGGCAAGCCCAGCAATATGGTGAACGCCAGGGACACGCCGAGCATGATCAGCGTGTCACCGGTGGCGACCCAGATTTCGTACCAATCGACGTTGGAAAACAGATTGAGGAAGGCATCCATCAGCGCAGCACCTCCATGTGAACGTCGGCCGCGGTGAAGCGTGCGAACGCGGCGTCCATGTCGCCGCCAGTGATGGCCAGCGTCAGTTGCCCGTAGGGGGTGTCTTTGATGCGGTCGATGCGACCGGCAAGGATGCTGTAGTCCACGCCGGTTTCGCGCGCCACCGTGCCCAGCAGCGGCGCGTAGGTCGCTTCGCCCTGGAACGTCAGGCGCACGATGCGGCCCTGAACGTGAGCAAAGTCATTACGCTGCTCGTTCTCGTCGACCTGCTCGTCTTCCTGGACGAAGCGCTTGGTGGTCGGGTGCTTGGGATGCAGGAACACATCGGCCACGGCCCCCTGCTCAACGATAACGCCGGCGTCCATCACCGCCACTTGATCACAGACCCGGCGAATCACGTCCATTTCATGGGTGATCAGCACGATGGTCAGGTTCAGCTCGCGATTGATCTCGGCCAGCAGTTGCAACACCGATGCGGTGGTCTGCGGGTCGAGGGCGCTGGTGGCTTCATCGCACAGCAAAATCTTCGGCTTGGTTGCCAGTGCGCGGGCAATGCCGACGCGCTGCTTCTGGCCACCCGACAGCTGCGACGGGTACTTCCTGGCGTGATCGGACAGGCCGACCCGCGCCAGCAACTCGGCCACGCGCTGGTTGATCTGCGCGGTGGACATGTCACCGGCCAGCGTCAGCGGCATGGCGACGTTGTCGGCCACTGTTTTGGACGACAGCAGATTGAAGTGCTGAAAGATCATTCCGACCTGACGCCTGAAGCTGCGCAAGCCATCGGCGTCCAGCGCGGTGACGTCTTCGTCGTCAACCAGAATGGTGCCGCCGCTCGGCGCTTCCAGCCGATTGATCAGGCGCAGCAATGTGCTTTTGCCTGCGCCGGAATGGCCGATCAGGCCGAACACCTGGCCGTTTTCGACGCGCAGGGAGGTCGGGTGCAGGGCGGGTATTTCCCTGCCGGCGACCCGATAGGTTTTATGGACGTTATGAAACTCGATCACGTAGCGAACCTTGTGGGGGCGCGGTAAAGAATCAGCCGACTGGCAGGACGCGCGTCAGCTGCTGGGGCGATGCCATTGCTGGTTACTGTCGCCTCGGCTGGATAAACCGGGCGCGCATTTTAGCCTGTCCTGCCGGGGTTGGGCCCAGCGTTCTTAGCATTTATTTCACCGCCGATCTGCCGAACGGTAATAAGGCCAGCCGCTTTAAGCGCAAACGGGAAGGTGGACCAAAGGTACGAAAAAACACGGAACGGCCCAATTCCTCACCAGTCATTACATAAGCGTTGTTATTTCCCTGTGCCATGTCCGGGGAAATTCTTGCTTACAGAGCCCACTCGCTTTTCATACAAGTGGGCCGTCCGAACCGAGGAGTTTCTGTCTGATGGCTACGAATAAACCTACGAACACCCCCGATGGCAAAACCAGTGAACTGGCAGGCGCCGACACGCTGGATAAGGGCAATACCAATGCCAAGCTCGACAGCCTGGAGCAGTTTCGTTCTGACGCGACCGGTCAGGCGCTGCGTACCAATCAGGGCGTAAAGGTCTCCGACAACCAGAACACTCTGAAAGTCGGCGCGCGCGGTCCGTCCCTGCTTGAAGACTTCATCATGCGTGAAAAGATCACGCATTTTGACCACGAGCGCATTCCAGAACGCATCGTCCATGCCCGCGGCGTGGGTGCTCACGGTTACTTCCAGACCTACGAAAACCACAGCGCATTGAGCAAAGCAGAATTTCTGCGTGATCCGGGCAAGAAAACCCCGGTGTTCGTGCGCTTCTCCACAGTGCAAGGGCCACGCGGCTCGGGCGACACAGTGCGTGACGTGCGTGGCTTCGCGGTCAAGTTCTACACCGACGAAGGCAACTATGACTTGGTCGGCAACAACATGCCGGTGTTCTTCATTCAGGACGCCATCAAGTTTCCGGACTTCGTGCATGCGGTAAAACCTGAGCCGCACAACGAAATCCCTACCGGCGGTTCGGCCCATGACACGTTCTGGGACTTCGTATCGCTGGTGCCCGAGTCCGCGCACATGGTGTTGTGGACGATGTCTGACCGTGCGATTCCAAAGAGCCTGCGCAGCATGCAGGGTTTTGGTATTCACACCTTCCGCCTGATCAACGCCGAAGGTAAATCCACCTTCGCCAAGTTCCACTGGAAGCCAAAGTACGGCACCTGCTCGCTGGTGTGGGACGAGGCGCAAAAGCTGGCCGGTAAAGACACCGACTTCCACCGCCGTGACCTGTCCGAATCCATCGAGATGGGCGACTACCCCGAATGGGAATTGGGCGTTCAGCTGGTCTCGGAAGAAGACGAGCACAACTTCGACTTCGACCTGCTTGACCCAACCAAGATCATCCCTGAAGAGCTGGTGCCTGTAACACCGCTGGGCAAAATGGTGCTCAACCGTAACGTGGACAACTATTTCGCCGAGACCGAGCAGGTTGCGTTCTGCCCAGGCCACGTCGTACCCGGCATCGATTTCTCCAACGACCCATTGCTGCAAGGTCGTCTGTTCTCCTACACCGATACGCAGATCAGCCGTCTGGGCGGGCCGAACTTCCACGAAATCCCGGTTAACCGCCCGGTTGCACCCAATCACAGCAATCAGCGTGATGCTCAACACCGCACTACGATCGACAAGGGCCGTGCTTCCTACGAGCCGAACTCGATCGACGGCGGCTGGCCGAAAGAAACGCCAGCGGCGCCAATCAACGGCGGTTTCGAGACCTATCCAGAGCGGGTTGAAGCGCACAAGGTTCGTGAGCGAAGTGAGTCGTTTGGCGATCACTTCTCGCAAGCCACCCTGTTTTTCAACAGCATGGCTCACCACGAGAAAGAACACATCATCGCGGCCTACAGCTTCGAATTGGGCAAAGTGGAACGTGAGTACATCCGTGAGCGTCAGGTGAACGAGATTCTGGCGAACATCGACCTGGAACTGGCTTCCCGTGTGGCTGCCAATCTTGGTTTGCCTGCACCGAAGGCGGGTACCGTTCCAGTGCGCAAGGCGACCAAAAAGACAGTGGATAGCTCGCCGCTGCTCAGCCAGGCCAACCTGCTGCCTGCCGACATCTCGTCGCGCAAAGTGGCGATCCTGGTAGCTGATGGTGTGGACGACAAAGCGGTTGCTGCCATGAAAGCCGCTGTCGAAGCCCAAGGCGCACACGCCAAGGTGCTGGGCCCGACTTCGGCACCTGTGAAGACTGCTGGCGGCAAATCGCTGCCAGTGGACGCATCCCAGGAAGGCCTGCCGTCGGTGGCATTCGATGCAGTGTTCATTCCGGGTGGCGCAGCGTCGATCAAGGCTTTGAGCAGCGACGGCGTGGCTTTGCACTACGTGCTCGAAGCGTACAAGCACTTGAAAGCGATCTCGTTCAGCGGTGAGGCCAAAGAGCTGATCACGCTGCTGCGTCTGGAAGAAGATGCCGGTCTGCTGGCTGTTTCGGACAGCAAGTCGTTCGACGCCTTCTTTGAAGCGATGAAGCAGCACCGGGTCTGGGCGCGTGAGCCTAAGGCCAAGGCTGTTCCGGCGTAAGGCAATGGGGGTTTTGTAGGAGCTGACGAGGCTGCGATGCGATGTGATTGACCCACCGCATCGCAGCCTTCGGCAGCTCCTACAGGAGATCTCACGACACACGAAAAAGGCGCTACCCGTGAGGGCAGCGCCTTTTTTGTGGCTTCAGATCAGAATTGGGCAGGTTTCAGGATGACCTGAGCGGGCTCGCCCTTCTCAATCTCACGACGAAGCTGAAGCTCAAAGTCTGGATTGATCCTGGTCACGCGCTTGTGGATCAGCGTGGCCAGCCACGGGTAATCATCTACACGCGGTACTTGCAGCAGGACTTCGCAATTGAAAGCCGTGGTGTCCGCAGCGATATCGTTCAGTTGACGGCGCAGTTGCTTCATATCGCCGAGCTTCAACACAACCGTGGTGCTTTGGGCCGAAGGATCGATCACTTTCGCAATCCGTTTGGCTTCGGCTGCCTTGAGCTCTGCTTCTGCTTTCTCAAGCTCGGCTTTACGGGCATTGGCGATGGCGCCGTTCACGCCGCTGGTCAGGGCCGGCGCCTTGGGCATCAGGGCGCGAGCGCGGCTCAGTGCAGTGGCGGCGGCATTGACGTCACCTTTTTGCAGCACGATCTGGCTGCGGCTCAAATACGCCTCGGCCAGCTCACGCTGATACTGCTCCAGACGCGGATCGTCCGGCGCTTTCGCTTGCAGGGCTGCCAGTTGGTCTTCGGCGGTTGCCAGCTCGCTCCCGGCGATGTTTTTTTCCAGCAGTTGATATTCGTCGGGTGGCGCAACCGGAACGGGCGCTTCGACGGGCTTGGTCTGGCAGGCTGCCAACAGAAAGGTAAATGCAGCAAGCAGCAGATAACGGGATGCGTACGGCTTCATTCCTGCGATTCTCTATTTGCGCAAAAAACGAGCAAGTCTACACATAAGTACCTTGCACCGAAAATAACGGATCACTGCATGGCGGAGGGGCAACGGTAATTGCACATTGCCGCCACTTATTATTGCCGAGTATGACTGTTCTTCCAGCACAAGGTTCTACCGCCTGGGTAAAACGAAACTCAGCAGGAACAGCGCAGCTGCCGAGACCACGATCGACGGGCCTGCGGGCGTGTCTTTGAACCATGACATCGCCAGCCCGCCGCTGACCGCGACGATGCCGATAAAGCTGGCCCCGAAGGCCATTTGTTCGGGCGACCGGGCGTGACGCTGTGCCGCAGCCGCCGGAATGATCAACAGCGAAGTGATCAGCAACACGCCGACGATTTTCATCGCAACCGCGATCACCACGGCAATCAACAGCATGAGCGTCATGCGCAGCGCAGCAACGGGCAGGCCTTCGACGGTCGCTAGTTCTTCATGCACCGTGATTGCCAACAGCGGCCGCCACAGTGCAGTAATCAGGATCAGCACCGCAGCGCTGCCGCCCAGAATCCAGGCCAGATCCGTCGGACTGATCGCCAGCAGGTCACCGAACAGATACCCCATCAGATCAATGCGCACATCACGCATGAAACTCAGTACAACCAGGCCAAGGGACAAAGTGCTCGGCGCGAGAATCCCCAGCAGCGTGTCCGAAGCCAGGGGCTGGCGCTGCTGCAAAGTCACCAGCAGCACGGCCAGCAACAGGCAGCCAACGGTCACGGCAATGGCCGGGCTTACGTCGAGCAGAAAGCCCATCGCTACGCCCAAAAGCGCCGCGTGCGAAAGCGTGTCGCCAAAATAGGCCATGCGCCGCCACACCACGAACGAGCCCAACGGGCCAGCCACCACCGCCAGCGCAAGACCTGCGAGCAAGGCGTACAGAAGAAAATCAGCCATGCTTGCAGCCATCTCCGTGTGTGTGGTCGTGGGTGTGATCGTGAGCCTGAGCCGGCGCTGCTGCGCACACTTCGCCGTGCAGATCGTGAGCGTGGTCGTGATGATGGTGATAAATCGCCAGGCTCGGCGCGTGCTGGCCGAACAGCTCGACGAAGGCCGGGTCGTTGCTCACTTGCTCAGGATGGCCGGAGCAGCACACGTGGCGGTTGAGGCATACCACTTGATCGGTGGTGCTCATGACCAGATGCAAGTCGTGGGAGACCATCAGCACGCCGCAGTGGTGGCGATCACGCAGTTGGGTGATCAACGCGTAAAGGTCGGCTTGCCCTGCCACGTCTACGCCTTGCACCGGCTCATCGAGCACCAGCAGCTCCGGTTTGCGCAGCAGCGCACGCGCCAACAGCACGCGCTGCATCTCGCCACCGGAGATGCCCTGTAACGGGCTGTCGATGACTTTCTCTGCGCCCACTTCGGCCAATGCCGACAGCGCGGTGGCGCGGCTGACACCCGGCACCAGACGCAGAAAACGCAGGACCGATAACGGCAGCGTGGCGTCAATGTGCAACTTTTGCGGCATGTAGCCGACACGCAGCTTGGGTTTGCGCCAGACACTACCGGAGTCAGGCTTGAGCAAACCCAGCACCGCACGCACCAGCGTCGTCTTGCCGGCACCGTTGGGGCCGATCAGCGTCACAATTTCGCCCGCACGGACGCTCAGCTGGATGTGCTCCAGCACGCTTTGTCCGGCGTGGGTCACAACGACATCATTCAGGCGGATCAGCGCATCGCTCATCACGCGGCCTTGCAGCCGGTGCAGATCCCGACGACTTCGACGGTCTGGGTTTCTACCGCGAAGCCGACTTCTTCGGCTGCGCTGATAATGGCGTCGCTGATGACCGGGTGCTGCAACTCAATGGCAGCGTGGCATTCGCGGCAAATCAGGAATTGGCCCTGATGCGCGTGAGTGGGGTGATTACAGCCGGCAAAGGCATTGAGCGACGCGATGCGATGAACCAGACCGTTTTCCAGCAGGAAATCCAGCGCCCGGTAGACCGTCGGCGGAGCAGCGCGGCGGCCGTCTTCTTCGCTCAGCACGGCGAGGATGTCGTAGGCGCCCAATGGTTTATGGCTTTGCCAGACCAGCTCCAGCACCCGACGACGCAGGGCGGTCAGGCGCAGGCCTTTGCCTGCGCACAGCGTGTCGGCTTCGGCAAGGGCCGAATGCACGCAGTGAGAGTGATCGTGAGGGCGACTGGCCAACGGTGTTTTAGGCATGGGCGGCGACGACTTTTGTGAGAGACGTTATTATGTTACCCGTTCCTGCCCTCATGAGTGGTCACCGTGTTCCGACTTTTTTTGCTGTCTGTCGCATCCCTCCTTGGTTTTTTGACGATTTCCACCGCCCAGGCCGACGTTCGGGTGCTGACCAGCATCAAGCCCCTACAGCTGATTGCCGCTGCCGTACAGGAAGGTATCGCTGTCCCGGAAGTGCTGCTGCCACCGGGCGCATCGCCACATAACTACGCGCTGCGGCCTTCCGACGTACGGCGAGTAAAGGACATGGAACTGCTGTACTGGATCGGCCCGGACATGGAAACCTTTCTTTCAAGGGTGCTTGAAGGGCGAACTCATCCATCGGTAGCCGTGCAGTCTCTGCCGGGCATGCATTTGCGTCATTTCACCGCAGGCGCCGCCCATGACGACGGCGATGCAGACGAGCATGATCACGACCATCGCCCCGGCAGCCTAGATGCGCACCTGTGGCTGTCATCAGCCAATGCACGAGTGATTGCCGCGAAAATGGCGTCGGATCTGAGCGCTGCGGACCCGGCTAACGCGACCCGTTACCAGAGCAACGTCAAAGCCTTCGATGAGCAACTGGATGCCACTGACGCGAAAATCAAAGCGCGAGTGGCCGGTATCACCGACAAGAAATATTTCGTCTTCCACGAGGCATTCGATTATTTCGAAGAGGCCTACGGGCTGGAGCACGCGGGCGTCTTTACTGTCAGCAGCGAGGTGCAGCCTGGTGCGCAACACGTGGCTGAGATGCGCAAGCGGTTGGCAGCTTTCGGCAAGACGTGTGTGTTCAGTGAGCCACCGCTGCGGCCGCGTCTGGCTGAAACCTTGAGCGCAGGGTTGCCGGTGAAGCTGGCAGAACTCGACGGTCTGGGCGGCTATACCCCCGCGACCGCTCAGGGGTATGAGCAGTTGCTGACGAAGCTCGGGGATGACCTGGCAGGTTGTCTGGAGAGTCTGTAACGGTCTGGCTTTGGTAGGAGCTGACGAGCAACGCGAGGCTGCCTAGCGGTGCGTCAGGCAGATTGCTTCGCAGCCTTCGGCAGCTCCTACAGGGATTGCAGTGGGCGGCTACAACGCAAACGGCAACGGGATATGCGTTTGCTGGCGCTGCTCAAGCCGTTTCTGGAATTCCATAGGATCGTGAATCAGCACGTCCTGCCCGGCGAACGATTCAGCCGCGATCAAGCGCGACAGCCAGAAGCGCACGCAACCGACACGCAGCATGGTTGGCCAAAGCTCTGCTTCGGCTGCAGTAAAGGGACGCAAGCCAGCATAGGCACCCAGCAGCGCCCGAGCCCGGGGCGCATCGACGGTGCCGTCCTCGTGGGAGGCCCAGTCGTTTACCGCAATCGCCACGTCATACAGCATTGGGCCAGAGCAGGCGTTGTAGAAATCAATCACGCCGGTCAGGTGGGTGCCTTCGAACAGCGTGTTATCGCGAAACAGGTCGGCGTGCAGGTTGGCGCGGGGCAAGGCCATGATCTTCGCCTGATGCTGTGCGATCTCATCAATCGCCGCTTTTAGCAGCGCGCCCTGAACATCGTCCAGGTGCGAGATGAAATTGGCGCCTTCTTTCAGCATCCAGTCCAGCCCTCGGTCCGTTCTGCGCTCCAGTACATGGGCGCGTGTCGCCATGTGCATGCGGCCCATCAACTCGCCGATCTGCACGCAGTGCTGGGTGTTGGGTGTGGTCGGATGCTTGCCCGGCAAGCGCGGTTGCAGCAGCGCCGGTTTGCCTTTGAGCTCACGCAATGCGTGGCCGTCAGTGGTGCGTAGCGCATAGGGCACGGGCAGATTGGCGTCGTGCAGCACGTCCAGCAACTCGATGAAGAACGGCATTTCCTGCACCGGTCCGCGCTCGACCAGCGTCAGGACGAACTCGCCCTGCTCAAGGCTGATGAAGAAGTTGGTGTTTTCACTTCCGGCGGCAATGCCCTGAAAGTCACGCAGGTGGCCGAGCCCGTAAGGGGCAAGGAAAGCTTCCAGCTCGGGCCGAGCCAGGGGAGTAAAAACCGACATAGAGGGCTGCCAAATAAGTGAATGTAGGACGTTACCAGCTGAAAATTTCCCACTGGGGAATCAGCATGTCCGGCTGGTCAGACCGAATGAATTGCGCGCTTGTACCGTCGGCGCGAACCAGAAAATAAGGCTTACCGTGCTTGGGCGTGATCTTGACCGCATACAGAAAGCCGTTCACGCGGTATTCCTGAATAAACTTGTCGCCGTCCTGGCGAATGGTGACGTCGGGCTCGGGTGAAGGTGCCTGATCATCGGCAGCCACCGCTATTATCGGGCAAACGCACAAGACGCTTGCCAGCAACAGGCGATTGAGCGCGCGCATGATAACCTTGCTCCTTTGTCGTCAACGGTCTGCGCATTCTAGCGCCAGACCCGCCGAAAAGGTTGATTCTGCCCATGAGCCAAGCCCCCCTCGTCCTGGTGGACGGTTCTTCTTATCTGTACCGCGCTTTTCACGCGCTGCCGCCGCTTGCCACGTCCAAAGGCCTGCCCACCGGGGCGGTCAAAGGCGTGTTGAACATGCTCAAAAGCCTGCGCCGTCAGTACCCGGACAGCCCTTTTGCCGTGGTCTTCGATGCCAAGGGCGGGACGTTTCGCGATGAGATGTTCGCTGAGTACAAAGCCAACCGCCCAAGCATGCCTGACGACATGCGCGTTCAGGTCGATCTGCTGCACGCGTGCGTCAAGGGGCTTGGCTATCCGCTGCTGTGCGTTGAAGGCGTAGAGGCTGACGACGTGATCGGCACGTTGGCCCGCAGCAGCGCAGCGGCGGATCGGCCGGTGGTGATTTCCACCGGCGACAAGGACATGGCACAACTGGTCGACGGGCACATTACGTTGGTCAACACGATGACCGGTAGCGTGCTGGACGTCGCTGGCGTGAAGGAGAAGTTTGGCGTCGGCCCAGAGCACATCATCGATTATCTCGCGCTGATGGGCGACAAAGTCGACAACATCCCCGGGGTTCCCGGCGTCGGCGAAAAAACCGCAGCGGGTTTGCTGACTGGCATAAACGGTGGCCTGAAAGAGCTTTACGACAATCTGGACAAGGTGGCGACGCTGACGCTGCGTGGGGCTAAATCCCTGGCAGCCAAGTTGGAGGAACACCGGGAAATGGCGTTCCTTTCCTATCAGCTGGCGACAATCAAGATCGACGTGCCGCTGGACATCGAACTGGACGCCCTGCACTGCGGCGAACCTGATCGCGATGCGCTGATGGAGTTGTACACCGAGCTGGAATTCAAAAGCTGGATCGAAGACCTGCAACGCGATGCCAGGCAGGCCGGCAAGGAAATCGTCGTCGAAGAGCAGGCGCCGGTCATAGAGGCCAAGTACGAACTGATCCTGGAGCAGACGCAATTCGACGACTGGCTGAGAAAGCTCGAAGCCGCCAAGCTGTTCGCGTTCGTGGTGCAGAGTAACGGCACTGACGCTCAGCGTGCGCAGATCGTCGGGATTTCCTTCGCGATCCAGACCCACGAAGCGGCTTACATCCCGCTGACTCACTCCTACATGGGCGTGCCCCAGCAACTGGATCGCGATGCGGTGCTCAAGGCAGTCAAGCCAATGCTGGAGGATGCGACCAAGATCAAGGTCGGCCAGCACGCCAAGTTTGCGATCAACCTTCTCGCCAACTGTGCTATCGACGGCGACCAGGCCCAAGGCATCGACGTACAGGGCGTCAAGTTCGACACCATGCTTGAATCTTACGTTTTGGATTCCACTGCCACCCGTCATGACCGCGACAGTCTGGTCGCCAAATACCTGAACCACACGCCCGTGAATTTCCAGGACATCGCGGGCAAGGGCGCCAAGCAGCTGAGTTTTGATCAGATCGCGCTTGAGCAGGCCGGGATCTACGCGGCCGAAGAGGTTGACCTGACGCTGCGCCTGCACGAAACCCTGCAAGCCAGGCTGGCGGCCATCCCGTCTCTGGCGCCCGTGCTCAATGACATCGAAATGCCGCTGATGCCGGTACTGGCGCGAATCGAGCGTCAGGGCGCTTATGTCGACGCCAAGCTGCTGGGGATTCAGAGTGTCGAGCTGGGCAACAAGATGACCGAGCTTGAGCGCGAAGCTTTTGCTATCGCAGGCGAGGAATTCAACCTCGGTTCGCCCAAGCAGTTGGGCGTGATTCTCTACGAAAAGCTCGGCATGCCGATCATCAGCAAAACCGCCACCGGCCAGGCTTCTACCGCAGAAGCGGTGTTGCAGGAGCTGGCTGAGCAGGACTTCCCGCTGCCAAAAGTGCTGATGCAGTACCGCTCGATGAGCAAGCTGAAAAGTACCTATACCGACCGCTTGCCGGAGCAGATCAACCCGCGTACCAATCGTGTTCACACGTCCTACCATCAGGCCGTCGCGGTCACCGGACGCTTGTCGTCCAGCGATCCAAACCTGCAGAACATCCCGATCCGCACCGCAGAGGGTCGGCGGATTCGCCAGGCGTTCGTCGCGCCCAAAGGCTACAAACTGCTGGCAGCCGACTACTCGCAAATCGAATTGCGGATCATGGCGCATCTGGCCAAGGACGAAGGTTTATTGCATGCCTTCCGCAATGATCTGGACGTACACCGGGCAACGGCGGCTGAAGTGTTTGGTGTGGAGCTTGAGGGCGTCACCACCGACATGCGTCGCAGCGCCAAGGCGATCAACTTTGGTTTGATCTATGGCATGAGCGCGTTTGGCCTGGCCAAGCAGATCGGAGTCGACCGCAAGCAGTCGCAAGCGTATGTGGACCGTTATTTTGCGCGTTACCCCGGCGTGCTTGAGTACATGGAACGCACACGAGCGCAGGCGGCCGAGCAGGGTTTTGTCGAGACCATATTCGGTCGTCGGTTGTACCTGCCGGACATCAACGCCAAGAATCAGGCCTTGCGCAAAGGCGCAGAGCGCATGGCGATCAATGCGCCGATGCAAGGCACGGCAGCTGACATCATCAAGCGTGCAATGGTGGCGGTGAACGGCTGGCTGGATAGCTCAGGGCTGGATGCCCGCGTGATCCTGCAGGTCCACGATGAATTGGTATTGGAAGTGCGAGAGGATCTGGTCGATCAGATCAGCAAGGAAATCCGCGTGCACATGAGCGGCGCCGCTGAGCTGGACGTGCCGTTGCTGGTGGAAGTGGGCGTGGGGAACAACTGGGATGAGGCGCATTGATCGCATCTATTTTGACTCTGCCCAAAATACTTGCGGGGCTTTTGTAGGAGCTGCCGAGGTACGAAGGCTGCGATTGCGGTGTCAGATTAACCGAGATCGCAGCCCCGCTGGAGCTCGTCAGCTCCTACAGGGATCGCATCGATGCAACGCTCAACGGCACGAATTTCCAAGCGGTTTTGAACTTCGGCCGTCAAAACCTTGTCATAGGTTGCGAATGGCTGACGTAGCCATTCAGCTCCTATGTTGTGTTAAGTGTTGGCAGATATCCGGACCTTTCCCTAGTGGTCTGGACCTTGGACCCCGAACTTCCCCTCCCCACATGAAGTCCGGGGTTTTTTTTGCCTGCGATTTACTCCGCAGGCGCTTTGTCTTCCAGCTCCATCCAGTCCGCCAGTACGGTGTAAGCCTCTTCCAGACCCAGGCGCTTGGGCGCAGAGAACAGCTGAATGGACACCGCATCACCCCAGCCCTTGCGAATCTCGGCCTGCACTTTGAGCAGTACGTTTTTGGCGGCGCCGAAGGTCAGCTTGTCGGCCTTGGTCAGCAGGATGTGCATCGGCATCTGACTGGCAATGGCCCAGTCGAGCATCAGCAGATCGAAGTCGGTCATCGGGTGGCGAATGTCCATCATCAGGATCAAACCCTTCAGACTTTCCCGGCTGCCCAGATAGGCTTCCAGGTGACGCTGCCAGTGCAGCTTCAGCGGGATCGGAACTTTCGCATAACCGTAGCCTGGCAGGTCGACCAGACGCCGATCGTCGTCCAGACTGAAGAAGTTCAGCAACTGCGTGCGACCTGGCGTTTTCGAGGTGCGGGCCAGACTGGCGTGGGTCAGGGTATTGAGGGCGCTGGACTTGCCTGCGTTCGAGCGACCGGCAAACGCGACCTCAAAACCTTCGTCGTCGGGGCACTGATCGACTTTGGCGGCGCTGAGCATGAACTTGGACTGTTGGCACAGGCCGAGGATGGGATTCTTGAGTTGCATGGGATTTCCGGTGGGGAAGTTGCCTGCTGGAGGGCGGCAAGGTGGTTCATTTCCGTTTCAGTGGGGCGAGTATACACTTCGGCGGGGTGACAACCCGCCCCGGCCGCCTAGACTTACGCACAGTAAGCACAGCCAGAAGAAAGCGGTCAGCCCCCTGTTTGCGTGATGCTGTCGCGTGGAGGGTGCATGGACCGCAGTGGCGAGGACTACCGAACCATCACCCGCAGGGTGAGAGAGTAGGCCCGCTGTTCACTTTTCATTTTTAGCCGTATTGGATTAGCCGATGAACAAACAATCCGTGAGTCTGCTGTTGATGCTGGGCCTGTGCGGCGCTGCCCACGCCGCCGATGTGGTAGTGGGTGACCCCGCCGCGGGCCAGGCCAAGACAGCGGTCTGTGGTGCCTGCCACGGACCCGACGGCAATAGCATGGCGCCCAACTTTCCGAAACTGGCAGGCCAGGGCCAGCGCTATTTGCTCAAGCAGCTTCACGAAATCAAGGACGGCAAACGCGTCGTCCTGGAAATGACCGGTCTGTTGAACAATCTCAACGATCAGGACCTGGCCGATATTGCGGCTTACTTCGCTGGCCAGAAAGGCAGCGTGGGCGCGGCAGATGCCAAGCTGGTGACGCGCGGTGAAGAGTTATTCCGTGGCGGCAAGCTCGATCAGGGTCTGCCCGCCTGCACCGGATGCCATTCGCCCAATGGAGCGGGCAACGCCGCAGCGGGCTTTCCACATCTTGGTGGTCAACACGCCGATTACATCAAAAAACAACTCACGGCTTTCCGCGAAGGCGAGCGCACCAATGATGGCGACACGATGGTCATGCGCAGCATCGCAGCGAAGTTGAGCAACAAAGATATCGATGCTTTGTCGGCTTATATCCAGGGCCTGCATTAAGGGCGGATTAAGGCTTGAGGCGACTTTGCTTACGCTGACATATGCGTTAATGAATCCTGCTTCGGCGGGCCAAAAAGGGTAGCGAACGGCTGCCCTTTTTTTTGGCCGCAGGCGTTACACTGGCGAACTCACGCCTCCACGCCCGGTCCTAATGCGGTCGCGTCGAGGCGACTTTTCGTGCCCAGGAGTTAAGCATGCGTAATCTGATCCTCAGCGCCGCTCTGGTTGTTACCAGTTTGTTTGGTTTGTCCGCCCAGGCCGCAGAGCCCATCGAAGCCGGCAAACAGTATGTCGAGTTAAAGAGCGCCGTTCCCGTTTCCGAGCCAGGCAAAATCGAAGTCGTCGAAATGTTCTGGTACGGCTGCCCACACTGCTACGCCTTTGAACCCACCATCAATCCATGGGTTGAAAAACTTCCTGCCGATGTTCATTTCGTTCGCGTTCCCGCCATGTTCGGTGGCCCGTGGGATGCACACGGTCAATTGTTCATCACCCTCGACACCATGGGTGTCGAGCACAAGGTTCATGCCGCAGTCTTCGAGGCCATTCAGAAAGGCGGCAAGCGTCTGACCGACCCCAACGACATGGCTGAATTCGTCGCCACTCAAGGCGTCGACAAGACCAAGTTTCTTGAAACCTTCAACTCGTTCGCTGTGAAGGGCAAGATTGCCCAATACAAAGAACTGGCAAAGAAATACGAAATCACGGGTGTACCGACCATGATCGTCAACGGCAAATATCGCTTTGACCTGGGCAGCGCCGGCGGTCCAGAGCAAACCCTGCAAGTGGCCGATCAGCTCATCGCCAAAGAACGTGCGGCGATGGCCGCCAAGTAAGCGGCCTGGTCATGGCGCGCTGGGGCAGTACTGAACGCATCGTTGGCCGACCTTCGGCGAAGGTCAACGAACGCCATCTGCAGGAAACGGGGCTGCCGGCCGACGGTCGGCTCCGTTTACTCAGTTTCAACATTCAAGTGGGGATCAGTACTGAGAAATATCGCCACTACCTGACCCGTGGCTGGCAGCACCTGCTGCCGCACAACGGCCGCGCCGGCAATCTGCAAAAGATCGGCAACCTGCTCGGCGATTACGATTTTGTCGCCTTGCAGGAGGCCGATGGCGGCAGCCTCAGGTCTGGTTACGTCAATCAGGTCGAACATCTGGCCCAGCTCGGGTCCTTTCCGTATTGGCATCAGCAACTCAATCGCAATCTCGGTCGCTTCGGCCAGCACAGCAACGGTGTGCTCAGCCGGCTCAAGCCGTGGGAAATCGAAGATCACCCGCTGCCCGGACCCTCCGGGCGTGGTGCGATTCTGGTCCGGTTTGGTGAAGGCCCTGACGCATTGATCGTCGTGGTCATGCACCTGGCGCTGGGCGCTCGTACGCGCACGCGGCAACTGGCCTACATCCGTGAGCTGATCGGCGGTTATCGCCATCAGGTGCTGATGGGCGACATGAACACCCATGCCTCAGACCTGCTCGAATTATCGCCACTGCGCGATTTGGGCCTGCTGGCGCCGCAGATCGAAGCGACATTTCCCAGTTGGCGCCCTCAGCGCTGCCTGGACCACATCCTGCTCAGCCCGACCCTGACACTTGAGAAAGTCCAGGTGCTGGCTCATCCCATCTCAGATCATCTGCCCGTCGCGGTAGAGATTCGCTTGCCGGCCTCATTAATTGGGGACTCCCTGCCGATAACAAGCTGATCTCCTCCGGGACCTGTGGAATGAGCGACGAAACACAACGCTGGAAAGAAAAGTACCTCAAGAGCATCGATCAGCAAGACAAGTTGGAGCGCCGCTGGAACGCGCGCCTCGACTTGTTGCGGCGTGGCCTGGTGCGCAGCAGTCTGGCCGCCGAAGGCGCGGACAAGGCCGTAGATCTGTGCATGAAAGAGATGCGCGAAGTGGTGCGCACCGACGATATGGACGCAGGATTGGCGGCACTGATACCTCGTCTTGAGAAAGCGGTTCTGGAGTCTGAACAGCGGCGCGAACAGCGCGTTGAGCAAATGGGCGCGGCGTTGAATTCGCTGGTCACCCAGCTTCAGTCGCTGCCGCTGCCTAGAGAGGTGAGCAAACCGCTCAAGCGTCTGGCCAAAGGTCTTGAAGAGCGCGTCAATCAGGTGCGTGAGCTGCCGCTATTGCTGGGTGAACTCAGTGGCCTGCAGGGCCAGGCGCTGGCACTGCTGGAGCATCCTGAACTGGCGACGCGTCCCGGCTTTTTGCAGCGGCTGTTCGGCAGCAAAGATGCCGCCGAGCAAGAGCCAGAAGACGGCGGAATCGTGCCGAAAGTCCAGTGGACCAACGAGGCCCCTACCCACGCGCAGATTCAGGAGCCCCCGATGAGAATGGAGGAGCCTGCGCCAGAACCAGAACCAGAACCAGAACCAGAACCGGAACCAGAACCAGAACCCGCTTCGCCCACGGTTGCGCTGCAGGACGTGGATTCGGAGTTGGCGCAACCACCGGCGCCTGTCCTCACTGATGATGGCTTTCCCGGACAACCTGCGCCACAGACACCTGACCCCGTAGCGGTCCAAGCACAGGCCTTGCCACAAGAGCCTGCGCAAACGCTCGAAACCGTGCAGGAGCAGGCCCTAGAGCTGGCTCAATCTGAAAACGATTCGGCCGTTGAAGACGCGACTCAGCCCGAAGTTGCCGAAACTTTCGGGATCACGCCCGAGCCTGAAGACGAAGCCGTCCAGGCAGTAGATCAAGTCGATGCCGATCCCGAAGATGCACTGACCGAGCCCGAAGAAGACAGCCCTTTCGCTCTCCCCTCGTCGCCTGAGCCGACCTACAGCTCGGTAGCGGCACACATCGAGCAAACACTGTTGGGCCTGCTCGACGATCTCACGCTGCCGGAACATCACCGTCCCCAGGCGGAAGCGATGCGACTGCGTTTGGAAAACGGTCTTAACTGGTACGAATTGCTGCCTATCCTCGACGATCTGGCCGTGTTGATGCTCGCCATTACCGACAGCGGCCAGCACGAGTTCGAGATCTACCTCAAGCAATTGAATGACCGGTTAGCGTCCTTTCAGAGCAATCTCCAGGCCGCCAGTGCCGATCATGCCGACACCCAGTCAGCATCGCGTCAGCTCAATGACCAGTTGCGTGAACATGTGGGCGGATTACAGACCAGCGTTCAGGACGCCGCTGACCTGGACAGCCTCAAAACCGTGCTGGAAAGCCGGCTTGAGGGGCTGATTGGCGCCATGGACCAGCATCAGAAAGAACGCGATGAACGTGAACAGGAAGTCGCCAGCAAACTGCAGTCGCTGGTCGGTCGGGTCGCGACGATGGAGCAGGAGGCGCAGGGCTTTCGCGTTCACTTGGAAGAGCAGCGGCAAAAGGCGCTGATCGACACGCTCACGGGGTTACCCAACCGCGCGGCATGGAATGAGCGCCTGGAGCTTGAGATCAAGCAGTTGCATAAAAACCCGTCCAGTCTGCTGCTGGGGATTCTTGATCTGGATCATTTCAAGCGGATCAACGACGGCTATGGGCATCTGGCGGGCGACAAGGTGCTGAAGATCATCGCCATGCAGCTCAAGAAGCGTCTGCGGCCCAAAGACTTTATCGCCCGCTTTGGGGGCGAGGAGTTCGTGTTTCTATTGCCAGACACAGTGTTGGCGGATGGTCTGACCTTGCTGGAGCAGGTGCGCCTGACCATTGAGCAGTGCCCGTTTCACTTCAAAGGCGAGCCGGTGACCATCACCGTGTCGGTGGGCATTACCACCTTCAAAGTCGGTGAGCGCAGCGACATGGTGCTAAAACGCGCCGATGAAGCGCTTTATCGGGCTAAGCGTGAAGGGCGCAATCGTCTTGAGCAGGGTTGATGACGCCGCCAAGAAGTAAGTGAATGTTTCATTTTCGGCCTTTCTTTGGGCACCTCACAGTGCTTACGTTATGCTATTGCATTACTCGCCTATGTGTTCTGCCTTGATATGAAGCTGTTCTGCTCTGCTTTTTTGCTTCTTTTGCTGACCGCCTGTGCCAGCGGACCGAAGCTCGACACCAGCCATCCCTCCGTCAACTTCGACAACCGCGCGCAGTTTGTGGTGGTGCATTACACCTCCGCATCGCTTGAGCGTTCTCTGCAGTTGTTGACCCATGGCGAGGTCAGCAGCCACTACCTGATCGGTGATGGCCCGGCCACCATCTATAAGCTGGTAGATGAAAATCAGCGCGCCTGGCACGCCGGGGAAAGCGAGTGGGAAGGCCGCACCTGGCTTAATTCAAGCTCCATAGGTATCGAGATCGTCAATCCCGGTTACACCGACACCCCGACCGGCAAGCTTTGGTATCCCTACAGTGAGGCGCAGGTCCAGGCGCTGATCGTGCTGCTCAAAGACATCGTTCAACGCAATCATATCGAGCCGCGCCATATCATTGGTCACAGCGACATCGCGCCGCTGCGCAAACTCGACCCCGGCCCTTTGTTCCCCTGGAAGCGTCTGGCGCAAGCCGGCCTGGGTGTCTGGCCGGACGAGCAGCGGGTGGCGCAGCGCCAGTCGCAAATGATGGGGGTGGTGCCAAGCGCGTCCTGGTTCCAACAGCAATTGGCTTTGTTGGGGTACCCAACCCCGCAAACCGGCGAACTGGACGTTGCTACTCGCCATGTCCTGGCCGCGTTCCAGATGCATTACCGTCCGCAGAAATTCGACGGCGAGCCCGATCTGCAAAGTGCAGCTATCCTCCAGGTGCTTAACCTCAAAAATTAAATTCACGAGCCCGTCACTTTTGACGGGCTATTTCCGTGCTTGTTGCTATACCTCATTGGTATTCGCGCGGATATCAATCCATGTTGATAGCAACAACCCAGCTACGCTCAATCTTCTACCGACCTTCGCTGCTGGCCTTGCTGGCGGCGTTGTTGAGCGCCGTTGTATTGCTGGCAGGCAGTTTCGGGCTGGCGATGCATCAGGCGCGGCAACAGGAAAGCGCCCAGATGAACGCCCAGGGCGAGCGCTTTCTGGTTCGTCTTGAACAGTTATTCGGTCAGTTGCGCGCAGGTCTGGACCAGCTCGAAGCACAGCCCCTGCGTGGCTGCAGCCCGCAGATGGTTCAGCAGCTTCGCGAGGTCAACGCCCGCTATCGCTTCATTTATGAGGCGGCCTATCTCACCGACACCACGCTGTGCTCCAGCTGGACGCGCGAAAGCATGATCGGCAGGGTCCGAGTGCCGGATATTCGTGGCCCGACCTATGACTACTGGCTCAATACTTCAACCCAGCCCGATGACAACCTCGCATCCTTGGTACTGGGACGCGGTGACTTTCGCGTCTCGACCTCTCGCGGCCATCTGACCGACGTGGTGGATTTGCCTGCGGGCGGCAGTCTGATCGTGGTCCTCGATAACGGCGCCAAGGCAGTCCCTGTGCTGGGGCCGACCCAAGTGTGGCCCCCCACTGAAGACTGGTCGCCGGCCTCGGTCGAAACGCTGATCACCACCCAGGACCAACTGATTTACCGCATGCCCACCCAAAGTCCGGAGTATCAGCTGGTGCTGGTCACGCCTCGCAGCGGCCTGCAGCAGAAAATCACCGGTGCCTGGTGGTTACTCGTGCCTGCCAGCGTATTGGTATCGCTGTGCATCGGTGCGCTGGTCCTGCAACTGGTACGCCAGCGCCTGTCTCTGGGCGGCGAACTGCACGGCGCCCTGCGGCGGGGCGAACTCAAAGTGCTATATCAGCCCATCTTCGATCTCAATACGCGAATCTGCGTGGGCGCCGAAGCACTGGTGCGTTGGCGACGACCTGACGGCACGCTGACCAGCCCTGACCTGTTCATCCCGTTGGCTGAAAACACTGGCCAGATTCGCCAGATCACTGATTTCGTTCTCCAGCAATTACTCGAGCAACTGGGCCAATTGCTACGGGCCAATCCCCATTTATATGTGTCGGTCAATCTGGCCGCGTGCGATGTCATGGCCCCAAGGATCGGCCGGGTGACCGCCCGGCTCCTGGCCCTGCACCGCGTTGCGCCGCGGCAGATCGCATTCGAGGTGACGGAGCGCGGGCTGATCGATGTGGTGGTTGCGCGTAACCATCTGCAAGCGCTGCGCGACCGGGGTCATCAGGTATTGATCGACGATTTCGGCACCGGCTACTGCAGCCTTGCGTACCTGCAGACCCTGCCGGTGGATTGCCTCAAGATCGATAAGGCATTCATTGACGCGCTCGGTCACGACGCTGCCAGCAGCGGAGTCGCGCCGCACATCATTCGCATGGCCCACGCGCTGCAGTTGCGCGTCATCGCCGAGGGCATCGAATTTGAATCCCAGGCGCTGTTGCTCAAAAGCGAAGGTGTGATTTACGGCCAGGGCTGGCTGTTTGCGCGACCGCTGACCGCGAAGAAATTCACCGAACTGGTGACCGGCGGACGACGGGATGCCGGGCGCCGCGCCGACGACGTAGCCTGAAGTCTGGCTACAGCGGCAGCGCCATGTAGAACTGCGTACCTTGAGCGGGCCGTGAATACACACCCATCCGCCCACCGTGCAGCTGGACGATTTCTTTGCACAAGGCCAGGCCTAGCCCTGCGCCACCTTTTTTCCGCCCCACTTGCACGAACGGCTCGAAGATCCGCGCCTGTTGGCCGTAGGCGATGCCCTCGCCGTTGTCTTCCACACTGACGATCAGCCGTTCGCCATGACGACGAGCCTGCAGGCGGATCAGGCCACCGTGGGGGGTATGGCGCAAAGCATTGTCGAGCAGGTTATCGATTACCCGTTCCAGTTGAGCGCGGTCGGCATTCAGGCGCGGCAGCGGTTCCTGCATTTCCACCAGCAAAATGATGTCTTGTTCTTGCGCCTGGTCGGCAAAACGCACACGCGATTCTTCGAGCAATTCGCTAACATCGAAGGGGGCCAGGGTCAGTTTCTGCAGGCCGTTCTGATAGCGGGAGAAATTCAATAAGTCATTGATCAGCTGCATCAGACGCTGCATTTCTTCATTGACGGTCTTGAGCAGATCGGCCTCACGGGATTCAGGCGGGAAGTGCACCCGTTCCTGTAGCAAGCCGAACGCCATGTGCATACCTGTGACGGGCGTGCGCAATTCATGTGAGGCACGCAAGACAAACTCGCTGCGCACCCGCTCAAAGGCACGCTGCTCGGTCACATCGTGCAGCACCATCACAGCGCCGAGAATGTGGCCTTTGGTGTGACTGACCGGTGTCAGACTGTAGGTCAGCAGTCGCGCCTCGCCGTCGATCTCGATGGACAGATCTTCTGGCGCCCGCTCCAGTGTGCCGCCGCGCAAGACCAGATAAAGCTGCTCATCCAGTTCCGGGCGGCCTAATGCTTCACCGAGTCCAAGCCCCAGGCGATCCTCCTCCCAGCCCAGTTGCCGTTGGGCAACCGGGTTCAGATGCTCCAGTTGCCCCTGGCGGTCAATCATCAGCAGACCATCGTCGATGCTGTCGAGCACCGCCTGCAAGCGCTGCTGCCCGGCCAGCAGCTCGTCGACATTGGTCACTTGATGTTGGCGCAAGGCCTCTGCCATAACCCCGAACCGGCGTGTCAGCAGATTCATCTCGGCGGCCGAGGAGATTGGCAAGGTGACCTCGAAATTGCCCTGGCCAATGTTATCGGCGGCCTTGGCCAGCGCTTCGATGGGAGCGCCAAAACGCCGGGCGATCCCGTGGGCAGTAATGAAACCGATGCCAAGTACCGCGAGCCCGACCAGCCCCAGCAGCCCGGACACCCATAGCGCATGGGTGCGTGCGCTGGTTTCAGACTGATTGATGTTCTCCAGCGCTTGTCGGTGGGCGTTCAGCAATCCGTTGCGCAGCACATTGAAGCTGGCACTGAGGTCGGCGTCGTCACTGATGGGTTGCTGTGCACTTCGAGAACGCTCATAAGCCTGCACGAAGTTCTGATAATCCACCTGCGCTTGTTCAAAGCCGTTACTGGTGTGGGTTTGAACGTCATGATTGATGCCCTCGGTCAGCAGCTCCTGAAATTGCTGCTGGGCCTGCGCGAGCGCCGGCTGGACCGGCTTTTCACGCAGCATCATGACCAATTGATCGCCCAGGTTCTGCCGCAGCTTCAGGCCAAGATCCAGGGTGACGAAATTATGCTGAATCAGAGCTTCCTGAGACTTCGCCATCTGCATGACGGAGACAAGCCCCAGCAGCAGGCCCAGCAGCGCAACCGTAATCAGGGCTGAGATGCTGAGAAACAGGCGGGTGCGTAACTTCATCGCGAACTTCATGGGCGACAAATCATAAGTTGTACTGCTTGCGCTTGCGGTAGAGCGTTGAGGCGTCGATGCCTAGGGTTTTGGCGGCCTGGTCGAGGGTGTCACTGGTGGCCAACACTGCGCCGATGTGAGCTTTCTCCAGTTCATCCAGACTCAGCGCTGCACCCACGCGTGGGGCGTTGTTGACCGGTTGCTCGGCCATGCCCAGATGGGTGATCTCCACCTTCTCCTGCGGGCAGATAATGCTCGCCCGTTCAATGACATTTCGCAGCTCACGGATGTTGCCCGGCCAGCGATAATTGAGCAGTGCGCCTCTGGCCTCCTCGCTGAAACCCCGTGCCGGCCGGCCGTATTCTTTGACAAACCGTGCCAGAAAGCGGTCGGCCAGGGTCAGGATGTCTTCACTGCGTTCACGCAACGGCGGCAGATTCAGAGTGATCACGTTCAGGCGATACAGGAGGTCTTCACGGAAGCGGCCTTCACGCACCATGTCTTCCAGGTTCAGGTTGGTGGCCGCCAGGATGCGCACATCGGCACGGCGGGTGACCGGGTCGCCTACGCGCTCGTATTCCTTGTCCTGGATGAAGCGCAACAGTTTAGGTTGCAGGGTCAGCGGGAAGTCGCCGATTTCATCGAGGAACAATGTCCCGCCATCGGCCTGGTTCACCCGGCCCAGGGTGCTTTCACTGGCACCGGTAAACGCACCACGGCTATGGCCGAACAACTCGCTTTCCATCAACTCGGCGGTCAGCGACGGGCAGTTGATGGTGACGCAGGATTTCTTGGCCCGCTTGCTCCAGCCGTGAATCGCCCGCGCCAGCTCGCCCTTACCCGTGCCCGACTCGCCGAGAATCAGGATGTTGGCATCGGTATTGGCGACCTGACGGGCCGTTTCCAGAATCGACATCATCGACGGGCTGTGGGAATCCAGGCCATCTTTGGGCTTGCGAACCTCGCCCTCGAGCGCTTCGAGGCGCGCGGACAGCTGACGTACTTCCAGCTGTTTGGCAGTGGCCAAACGCAATTGGTCAGGGCTGCACGGCTTGACCAGATAGTCGGCGGCACCGGCCTGAATCGCGTCCACTGCCGTGTCCACCGCCGAATGCGCGGTAACAATCACAACGCGCATCCACGGTGCCTGCACGCGCATTTGCGCCAATACGTCCAGTCCGTTGTCTTCACCCAGACGCAAGTCCAGGAAGCACACGTCGAACACCTGCCGTTGCAACAGCGCCTCGGCCTGAGCGGCGCTGTTGGCGGTTGCAACGTTGTAGCCTTCATCTTCCAGGCAATAGCGGAAGGTGCGAAGGATGGCGGATTCATCATCCACAAGCAGAATACGGCCCTGATTCTCGGTGGCTGCTTCCATTTTTCCTACGCTCCTGTACGAATGATCTTTGGTTAGTCCCGGAAACATCGGGCAAGTTGCATGGTGGATTCTGATTGATTAAGCGCATGACATGGAAGTTATCTGCGCAAGATTGCTTCTACCTCCTGTTTCCCGCCTGCTTTTTTGTGCAAATACTCTCGATCGCTTAAATCCAATGCCGCCGTGATGACGTTGGTTACAGAACGACTCGGCCCATCGCCAGTCTTTCAAGTAGCCCTTTTTGTCATTGTTGGAGAATTGCCATGCACCCGCTGAAGAAGATCGCCCTGGCCACCGCCACTGTCACCGTATTGGGTTTTACCCCGCTTTTCGCCCAGGCCGCCGAGGCATCGAAGGGGGATCTGCAGACCCAGCTGGCCGAAGCGCGGCAGGAAGGTTCGATCTGGACCGCCTTTGCGCTGAATCGGCATTTGAGCCCGTTCAGCCTTTCGGTCGAAGTCGAACAAGGCACCGCTATCCTCAAGGGCAAGGTGGAAAACGAGGTCGATAAAGAGTTGGCCGGGCAGATCGCCGGCGACACCCAAGGCATCAACAAGGTCGATAACCAGTTGGAGATTGACGATGGCGTGGCGTCCGAGCCAGGCACCAAGGCCAACATGGCCCAGCGCTTTGAAGACGCGACGCTGACCGCAACCATCAAATCCAAGCTTTTGTGGAACAGCGTGACAGAAGCGCTGAAGATCGATGTAAGCAGCCAGCAGGGCGTTGTCACTCTCAAGGGGCAGGCTCAGAGCGCGGACGCCAAGCAGTTGGCCGGCAGTCTGGCAAGCAACACCGATGGCGTAACTGAAGTGAACAACCTGATCAGCCTCAGTGCTCGCGATACTCAAGCTATCAAGGATCAGAATGCTGCCGAGGCCAACAGCGTTCGAGAGGAGTTCAGCGATGTGTGGATTACCAGCAAGGTCAAATCCAGTCTCATCTACAGCCGCACGCTCGACGGCCTGAACATCAAGGTCGACACCAAGGCGGGCGTCGTCAAGCTCGACGGCGTCGTGGCCAACTACGCCGAGAAAGAGTTAGCGGTGGAGATTGCCCGCAATATCCGAGGCGTCAAGGGCGTCAATGCCGACACATTGCGAGTCACGACGCGCACAGCCGGCTAATTGATTTCTACATCCCGTTTCACCTCCTTCGCGGACCTGTCCGCTTCAGCGCGTTCCCGGTTTGGTCTCAGGCCGGGAGAGCTGTTATCCCCCCTGTCACCGCGTTCGTTCGTGCATTACGCACGATGCCAAATGTTCAATCGTGCAGCTTGCGCGTAAGACCTATCTTTCAAAAGTGTTTAACCAATTGATTTATAAGGATATTAATCGTTCAAAAAAGCTGGCACACAGGCTGCAATACTTCTTTCAAGAAAGGCCTGAATCGTCGGCCGACAAGATTGATAGCCACTCACGTGGGAAGGAGCATCGGAATGATTACTCAGCGTCTCGCTCAACTGCGTATTTCGCCACTGCACCTGCAGCAAGGCCTGTTCGCCAGCCTGGCGCTGATGATCACTTTGATCGCAGCTCAACAATTCAATCATTGGAACTCAACTCAGGACGCGAGTCAGGTTCAGTCGCTCTATCGCCACACAGCGCCGGTTGCGACTGCGACCGCGCTCAAGGCTACAGACGTCGCTTTGAGTCTTCAGCCTGTTGACGAGCCGGCCGTTGAGCAAGCACCACGTCAGCAAAGCTGGGTTTTTTAAAGAGTTGGACCTTCTGACCCGTTGAAGTCAGAGGCAAATCTGCATCGAAATATCGATCCCGATTCGATGTGTAGAAATTAAAAACAGTAAGGAGAATCACCATGTTGAGTTGGGCAATCACGTTTCTAATCATCGCTATCGTCGCTGCAGTTCTGGGTTTCGGTGGTATTGCAGGTACTGCGACAGGTATCGCCAAGATCCTGTTTGTCGTCTTCCTGGTGATGTTCGTAGTCTCGTTCTTCTTCGGTCGTCGCGGTCGAGGCTGACATGGCGGTTAGACCCTTGCGTGGCCTGGCACTGGCGCTCTTGATGAGTAACAGTGCCGTGGTCATGGCGGCCAACGATGGGCAGTCTCGGGTGAACGAGCTTTTGAGTTCAGATCCCGAGTATCGCCAAACCTGGTCTGGTGTCGTCAAAAAGGAAGAGCGGTTGCCCGATTGGGTGATCAACCTTTCTGGATCGTCCGAACAAATGAGTGCGGTCACCGAAGACGGCGACGGCTACTTGGTCGGACCGCTTTGCGAAACTCAGGATACCTGCCGAAATAAGCGTCTGATCGTGGCTTTCAGCCTTGATAAGAAGGACGCGTACGCGATGCTGGTCGAAGTGCCTGCCGGCCTGCCCGCAGACAAATCACCGACACGCCACGCCGACTACCGCTTTTTGGGTAAGCCCGACGAAGGCATGCAGGGATTGCTGAGAGAGCAATTGAAGAAAGATCCAAATTGGTACTGATTTAAGTGCAGAAAGATTGGGTCACTTTCAGTCTTTCTGTTTTTGCGCCCCTAGAGATGGCGGCGCACGACCACGGGGCCGGGTTGTTTTGATCAATGGATGATCGATTCGACCTAGGGGTACAGGGAGTGCCTCCGTTCATACGGGCCGGGTCAGGAAGCCGCAACGCAGGTCCAACGTTTGAACCACTGGTTGATTCAGATATTGGGCTTGCGAGGCGCAAAATCTTTTTCTGTCATCATCGCCTTCTGACTGCGTTTCTCTCCAATTTCATGGATGGGGCAACTTCCTTCGAGCGCAAAAGAAACGTCCTACGACCGTATATCGAGAATTAATTGCTCGAAATAGGGCGCTAAACGACGTAAGCGTTCTTCGTCCTGCCCTTCGCAAAATCTTCGTCAACAGCCTGCAGGCGACGTTTTAGCCACTTCTCAGCACAACCGTGCCAGCCGCCACTGCCTCTCAGTGAACATGCAATCGCTAAGTCATTGATTTTTCTCATGCCGATTCGGCATGAGGTAGTCATTTACGGCATTAGACGATCAGGGCTGGCGTGGGAATAGTTGCGCCCTTTTTCGCCTGCCAAGAGCTCGGATGCTCGTTTGCGGTGACCTTCTGGAACATTCCAAGGCCGGCGGCGCTTCGGATCATCCCGTCAGGGCAGATTCGCAGGTGTGGGTTGAGGGATGTCCAAGCCATCTAAAACAAAGGGTAATGACATGAAGAAGGCAAAACTGAGCCTCGCCTGGCAAATCCTCATCGGCCTGGTATTGGGGATCGCACTGGGTGCTGCGCTCAATCACTTCAGTGCAGAAAAGGCCTGGTGGATCAGTAATATTCTGCAGCCGGCAGGCGATATCTTCATTCGCCTGATCAAGATGATCGTTATTCCGATCGTGATTTCTTCTCTGATCGTTGGTATTGCCGGTATGGGCGATGCCAAGAAACTGGGCCGTATCGGCTTTAAAACCATCCTCTATTTTGAAGTGGTCACAACGATTGCCATTGTTGTGGGTTTGCTGCTGGCCAATGTCTTCCACCCCGGCACCGGCATTGACATGAGCACGCTGGGGACCGTGGATATTTCGCAGTACGAGAAGACCACCGCCGAAGTGCAGCATGACCATGCGTTCATCGCGACGATCCTCAATCTGATCCCTTCGAATATCTTTGCGGCCATCAGCCGTGGCGACATGCTGCCGATCATCTTCTTCTCGGTGTTCTTCGGCCTTGGTTTGTCGAGCTTGCAAGCCGAGGTGCGTGAGCCGCTGGTCAAGGTGTTCCAGGGCGTTTCGGAAACCATGTTCAAAGTCACGCACATGATCATGAGCTACGCGCCAATCGGTGTGTTTGCGTTGATTGCTGTAACGGTTGCCAACTTTGGTTTCGCGTCGTTGCTGCCGTTGGCCAAGCTGGTGATTCTGGTTTACGTCGCCATCGCCTTTTTCGCGTTTGTGGTGCTGGGCCTGATCGCACGCCTGTTCGGTTTCTCGGTCGTCAAGCTGATGCGCATTTTCAAGGATGAGCTGATCCTGGCTTACTCCACTGCCAGTTCTGAAACCGTGCTGCCGCGCGTGATCGAGAAAATGGAAGCCTACGGGGCGCCGAAGGCAATCAGCAGCTTCGTGGTGCCCACCGGTTACTCGTTCAACCTCGATGGCTCGACGCTGTATCAAAGCATCGCCGCGCTGTTCATCGCGCAGCTGTATGGCATTGATCTGTCGATCGGGCAGCAGCTGATGCTGGTGCTGACCCTGATGGTCACCTCCAAAGGCATTGCCGGCGTGCCCGGTGTTTCGTTCGTGGTGCTGCTGGCGACATTGGGCAGCGTCGGCATCCCGCTCGAAGGCCTGGCGTTTATCGCTGGTGTCGACCGCATCATGGACATGGCGCGCACTGCGCTGAACGTAATCGGCAACGCACTGGCGGTATTGGTCATTTCCCGTTGGGAAGGCCTGTACGACGATGCCAAAGGTGAACGCTACTGGAAGTCGCTGGTGCGTGAGCGCAATAGCGAGTCATTGCCTGCGGGACAGACAACAGTCGATTGATCTGATGAACGCTCGCCTCCAAACCCCGGATTTCCGGGGTTTGTTGTTTAGGCGGTTTGAAGACACCGTCTGTACGAGCGAATTTTTCGCGAGGCGTCGGCCATATAAACCCGGATGCGCCTGATACCCGCGCGCAAAATTCACTCCTGCAGAAGACGTCGTGTCGGCCCGCTTTTAATGCGTATTAGGGTTTGTTGTTCCGCCCTGCGCCGCTATCATCCCCCGCATCTTTCGAGGGACTTACCGATGCTCAACGGCCTCTGGCTTGGCTTTTTTCTGGTGGCGGCGGTTTCGGCGCTGGCGCAGTGGTTGATCGGCGGCAACGCTGGCATCTTCGCGACGATGGTCGAAAGCATCTTCGCCATGGCCAAGTTGTCAGTCGATGTGATGATTCTGCTGTTCGGCACCCTGACCTTATGGCTGGGCTTTCTGAAAATCGCCGAAAAGGCAGGCATCGTCGACTGGCTGGCCAAAGTCCTGGGCCCGCTGTTCGCCCGTCTGATGCCAGAAGTACCGCCTGGCCACCCTGCCCTGGGCCTGATTACCCTCAACTTTGCGGCCAACGCCCTGGGCCTGGACAACGCCGCCACGCCGATTGGCTTAAAAGCCATGCGCGCCCTGCAGGACCTGAACCCCAGCCAGACGGTGGCCAGTAACGCGCAGATTCTGTTCCTGGTCCTGAATGCATCCTCACTGACGCTGCTGCCGGTGACGATCTTCATGTACCGCACGCAACAAGGCGCACCGGATCCCACAATGGTTTTCCTGCCGATCCTGTTAGCGACCAGCGCTTCGACCTTGGTCGGCCTGCTGTCGGTGGCGGTGATGCAACGGCTGCGGTTGTGGGACCCGGTGGTGCTTGCCTACCTGATCCCCGGCGCGTTGCTGCTGGGCGGCTTCATGGCAGTGCTGGCGGGACTCTCGGCCACGGCGCTGGCCAGTTTGTCCTCGGTACTGGGCAACGTCACTCTGTTTGGTCTGATCATCTTGTTTCTGGTGATTGGCGCGCTGCGCAAGGTCAAGGTTTACGAAGCGTTCGTCGAGGGCGCGAAAGAAGGCTTCGACGTGGCTAAAAACCTGCTGCCGTATCTGGTGGCGATGCTGTGCGCGGTGGGCGTGCTGCGTGCATCTGGCGCGCTGGACCTGATTCTTGAGGGGATTCGGCACGTCACACAGTGGTTTGGCGTGGACACCCGCTTTGTCGATGCTCTGCCGACGGCGCTGGTCAAACCTTTCTCGGGCAGCGCGGCGCGGGCCATGCTGATCGAGACCATGCAGACCCAAGGCGTCGACAGCTTCCCGGCGTTGGTTGCGGCGACCATCCAGGGCAGCACCGAAACCACCTTCTATGTCCTGGCGGTGTACTTCGGCGCCGTAGGAATACAGCGCGCGCGGCACGCCGTCGGTTGCGCGCTGCTGGCCGAACTGGCTGGCGTGATCGCGGCAATCTTCGTCTGCTACTGGTTCTTCGGTGCCGCCGCGTAGCTCTTCTGGCCCTGTTCCACGGTCCATTGCAGTAACTGGGTCGTCAGCGTATCGCTGGCGCGCCCGAAGCCAGCCACCACGGCCGCCACTTGCTTGTCAGCCACTGGCTGATGCACCTCGAAACGGCGGCTGGCGATAATGCGCTGGCGATCGTTGACGATCCGCGCGTCCAGACGAATCACCACTTCAATGGCCTGGCCTGTGTATTCGCTCTGGAACGCCTGCAACTCCCCGCCCAATTCGAAATCGGCCTGCAGGTTGCTGTCGTCGGTGCTGATCGACTGCACCCGGCCGTCGCGATAAAACGCATCGGTCAGGCGGTTACGCAGCAGCACCGGCGCCGGATCACTCCAGCGCGCGCCTTTGTAGCTGCTGATGACATCGCCCTGGGGGATGACCGCGATCCCGGGACTGTCCAGCGCTTCACTGGCTTTAGGGCGGACGACCCGCAATGACCACGGCACCGGCGTCTGGTTTTTCGTGCCAGTGGTGGCGGTTGGCAAACGGTAGACATCGGACGGTTCGGTCTTGGGCAGAATCGAGCAGCCGCCGGACAGCAACATCACGCTCAGGATCGCCGAACGACCCAAGGACAGACGGGCAAGCCTCATGGCTCGAACTCCTTGTTCTTGTCACTGCCAAGTAAATAGCCGCTGGGGTTGGCGTCCAACCGGCGTGAAATGGTTTTCAGGGAAGTCAGGGTTTCACGCAACTCGCGAATCGCCGGGCCCAGTTCGCCAAGGCCCTGCATGCCGCCGTTGAGCGAATCCTGATTGCGCGTCAACAGGGCGTTGATCCTGGCGCTGCTCTGTTCCAGAGACTTCATGGCGTTTTCGGCGCTGCCGATCACCTGTTTGCCATCGCTGGTGAGCACGGTATTGGCGTTGCGCATCAACAGCGAGGTCTGTTCCAGAGTGCCGCCAGCCTGTTTACTGAGCACCGTCAGTTGTTTGAGAGCTTGGCGGATGTCGTCGCGCTGATCGGAAATCGCCCCGGTGGTTTGCTCCAGATGCTGGAGAGTCTGGGTCAGGGTTTGCACGTTCTTGGAGGAGAACATCTCGTTGGCGTTGTGCAGCAGCACATTGACGTTGGTCAGCAGGTCATTGCTGTTATTGAGCAGGCGCGCGATGGGCGACGGCGCGGCGATGATCACCGGTATCTTGCCTTCTTCACCGACCAGTTCCGGGCTTTGCGGTGTGCCACCGCTGAGCTGAATGATCGAGGTTCCGGTAATGCCATTCAGGGCCAGCTTGGCCTGGGTATCGTCCTTGATAGGCGTGTCCCCGGTGACGCGAATTTGCGCCAGCACCCGGCGCGGGTCCTGCGGATCGAGCTTGAGCTGGATGACGTCACCCACCTTGATCCCGCTGTATTGCACGGCGCTGCCGCGCGACAGGCCGGTCACCGCCTCGTTGAACACCACTTGGTAGTCCTTGACGGCAGTGTCGACGCTGGATTTGGCCAACCACAGGCCAAACAGCAGCGCCGCGGCGACCACGATCACAGTGAACAAGCCGATCAGCACGTGATGGGCACGGGTTTCCATCCTCAGACCTCTTTTTGATGATTGGCGGCGGCGTAGGCCATGCGGCCGCGAGGGCCATGAAAGTATTCGTGAATCCACGGATCGTTGGTCGCTGAGACCTTGTCGATGCTGTCGGCGACCAATACGCGTTTTTGCGCAAGCACGGCCACGCGATCAGTGATGGTGTACAGCGTGTCCAGATCGTGGGTGACCAGAAACACGCTCAGACCCAAGGCATCGCGCAGGGTCAGGATCAACTGGTCGAACGCCGCCGCGCCAATCGGATCGAGGCCTGCGGTGGGTTCATCGAGAAACAGAATGTCCGGGTCCAGCGCCAAAGCCCGCGCCAACGCTGCGCGTTTAATCATGCCGCCTGAAAGCGACGCCGGGTATTTATGCGCCGCTGACAACGGCAACCCGGACAACGCCAGCTTGATGCCAGCCAGGTGCTCGGCTTCCTCGCGGCTCAGCCCTGCGTGCTCGACCAACGGCAGCGCAACGTTCTCGGCGATGGTCAGCGAGGAAAACAAAGCGCCCTTTTGAAACAGCACGCCGAAACGTCGTTCGACCTGGGAGCGTCCTTTCTCCGACAAATTCTGGAGATCCTGACCCAGGACGCGGATGTTGCCCTCATCGGGGCGGCGCAGACCAACGATGCTGCGCAGCAACACCGACTTGCCGCTGCCGGAGCCGCCGACCACGGCCAGGATTTCCCCGCGGTACAAATCCAGATCCAGGTTTTCGTGCACGCTCTGGGTACCGAAGCGGTTGCACAGGCCACGCACCTGGATCACTGCTTCGGTCGGTTGTACGCATCGTTTGGTCACCAGCCCAGCTCCATGAAAAACATCGCCGCCAGGGCATCAAGCACGATCACGACGAAGATCGACTGCACCACGCTCGACGTCGTGTGCGCCCCCACCGACTCGGCACTGCCCGTGACCTTGAAGCCCTGCAGGCAACCGATCGAAGCGATGAAGAAAGCAAAGATCGGGGCTTTGACCATCCCCACCAAAAAGTGCTGCACACCGATGTCGGCCTGCATCAGCGACAGAAACATAGCCGGCGAGATATCCAGCGAAAGCGCACATACCACGCCGCCGCCCACGATGCCGCAGACCATCGCCAGGAACGTCAGCATGGGAAGCGAGATCAACAACGCAATCACCCGCGGCACTACCAGAAGTTCTGTAGGGCTCAAGCCTAGCGTTCTGATCGCATCGATTTCTTCGTTGGCCTGCATCGAGCCGATTTGGGCGGTGAAGGCGCTGGCGGTGCGCCCGGCCATCAAAATCGCCGTGAGCAATACCGCGAACTCCCTGAGAAACGAGAACGACACCAGATCGACGGTGAAGATCGTCGCGCCGAAGGCTCGCAGCACCGTGGCACCGAGAAACGCCACCACCGCCCCCACCAGAAAAGTCAGTAGCGCGACGATGGGTGCGGCATCCAGGCCAATCTGCTCAATGTGCGCAATGATCGATGTCGAGCGCCAGCGCTTGGGACGAAACAGATTGAGAGCAATGGTTTGCAGAATCAAGCCGACGAAGCCGAGCAGTTGCAGGGTGTCTTTCCAGATCACATCCACCGCGCGGCCGATGCGCTCGAGTAACTGCAGGCCGACAGGTTTTTCCGGGTCTTTGACCGGAGCACAGTAATCGCACAGCGCCGCCTGAATGGTCTGCATCAGCGCGCGACTGGATTCAGGGAGGTTGGGCGCCTGCACCGACAACAGCCGCAGACGCTCAACCCCCAGCAGCTCGACCAGCAGCGACGCGCCTGCGGTGTCCAACGCGCCAAGCTGACTCAAATCCACGACCGTGCTGGTGCTGAATCCGTCACGCAGGGCTTGGGTCTGATGGCGCAGGCCGGGGTAATGGGCAAGCGTCCAGTCTCCGGCAATCCGCAGCTGCGTAGGATTGCTCGAAGTATCCAGCAGGGCGCTGCCCGAAAGCGTCGGTGCGCGGATGGCCAACGGGTTGGATGAAGTCATGGCGAGGAGCTTAGTTGGTATTGGCAGGGTCGGAAGGCGCCGCATCAGGCGTCTTTTTCTCGGGCGTGCCCTTGTCCGAATCGCCTGCATCATAGCTGTCCGCGCCAGGTTTCAAACCTGCAGGGGTGAATCTTTTTCGGGTGACGGCGGGTTGATCGCGGTCCGTCACTTCAAAGCGCAGGACGCCAATCATCTGCCCATCGTCTGTGAGCACCCTCACCTGCCATTTGCCGAGCACATCGGGCGGGAAGTTTTGCTTGTGAGTCCAGGCACGGTATCCCTCTTCCCGGCCGCCGTGGATATCCAGAGCGATACGGTCGACTTCCTTACCGTTGTGGCGCCACACGTGATAAATGCGTTCGTCCAGACCCCGCGGCGCGTTGATAGAGGTGTAGGCGTACAGGCCTGCACTGCGCAACTGATTGACACCAATCTCCCTGATGCTGTCACCCGGGGTGCGGCTCTGATTATCGAACGTAGTGCTGACTGCGACTTCAGTCAGCCAGAGCGTTGCGGGCGGCACCCACGAGCGCAGCATCCAGCCCGCGCCGCCGATAGCCAGCGTCATGGCCACCAGGCCGACCCCCCGCCGCCAGTTACTGATCGGGAAACTCGAGGCCAGGCTTGGGAAGGCCAGCAGCATGGCGGTGATCAGCGAGAGCTTGTAGCTCTCGGCGGTAGTCAGATGCAGGATGATTGGCAGTGCAGTGAGCAGGGCCGCAAACAGCGTGAGGGTGTGCAGCGCCATGAACAGCCAGCGCTTTGGGGCCAGCCATTTGTAGTACAGCGGATCGATGATGGAGATCAGCCCGGCGGCGCCCAGCAAGCCGGTGAACACCAGTTGGCCGCTGTTCCATGTGGTAGTGATGAAGAAAAAAGGCAGGACGAAAAACAGGCTTTCCTGGTGAATCATCTGCGTGCCGTAACGCAGCAGCGGCTTGGGGATTTCCTTTTTGAAGATTTTCGCGAACAGGGTCATGGCGCTGTTCTCGAACATCAGCCAGATCCAGCTCAGCAGCAGAATGACCGCAATCCATGTCGCCAGCTTGGCTTGACGATCTACCAGGATGAAACTGCCGATCCCCGAGCAAAAGCCGAACAACGCGATTACGCCCGGATAGCGCTTCATCAGCCCGATGACACGCTGTACGGCTGAGTGATTAATGAGGGCGTTCCAGTCCGGCATTTCGCTTGTTCACTTTGTTGTGGGAAAAAACCTTTGCAGGGTATCAACAATCAGCACGGCCCAAACTGTAGGAGACCCCTCCGAATGCAACCGGCCCAGGCGTGGAACTGTGGGAGGGCGCTTGCTCGCGATTTGATATTCCACGCTCGGCAGATGTGGCAAATGTACCGGCCTCGTCGCGAGCAAGCTCCCTCCCACAATAAGTAGCCAGCCCGATTTTTGCGGGAGCGCTTCTAAAGTCGGCGTCTCTTGTACGCCCACACCCGCCAAACGATCAGCAGCACCATCAGAGCAATCAACACCACGCCCACCCCGTACAACTCGTCGTAGCTGAGCAGCGGTTTCTCAATGCGCAAATAACCCGGCTGGGCGAGCATCTTGCGCAGGGCCTGATTGGCCAGATCAAGGCTGACGGCGCGGGTGCGCTTGGCCGGGTCGTCGAAACGACCGTCTTCGTAATCGTTGATCGCGCCCCAGTAATAATCAGCCAGCGCGCTGTTGCCTTGCACCGCCCAAGCCTGCTTGGCGATGGACGCTTGCTGCAGGCGGGCGAAGGTCGCCGGATCGAGTCCGTCCTTGCGCAGCCGTGCCAGCATTGCGCGGGTGGCCGCGACGGCTTCATCGATATCGTCGCGGTCCACATCGGCGTTCAGGCTGAGAAAACCGGTATCGCCGAAGACTTCGCGATCCGTCCACGGACCGTAGGAGAACCCTTTGTCCAGACGCAATTCGCTGTACAGCGCCCAGTCCAGATAAGTCTTCACCAGATCCCAGGTCTCATCGTGTTGTTCGCCCAGGTCGGGCTCGGGGAAGAACAGATGAAGCTTGGCGTTATCGCCCAGTGTGCCCCGGGTCAGCACGCGCTCGGGGTCGGCCTTCTCGGTGATCTGAGGCAGCGCCGGGTGTTCGGTGGGGTCCACTGCGTTGAGCTGGCCGTAAGTGCGTTCCAGATAGGCCGGCAACAGGCGATCAAGATCGCCAACGATGATCAGCGTCATGTTATTGGCCGCGTACCAGCCGCTGTGGATGTCTTCGAGCTGATCGACAGTCAGGTGGCCGACTTCCGGGCGCTCGGGGCATTTGAGGCCAAGCTCGACGGCCAGCTGATTGCTGGCGCTATGCCCCTGATCTCGCAGATCGAGCAAGCGCTGGAGATGCGAATGGTGGCCGCCGTCTTCGTGTTCGACAATGCGCTTGGCGCTGTCCAGGTTGGCCTGGTTTATCTGCGTGTGCGTGAGTACGTTGAGCAACAGGTCCAGTACTTTGCGCTGATTCTGCGCCGGCGCTTCGATGACAAACGTGGTGTCAGCGTTGCTGGTGAACGCATTCCAGTCTCCCCCCAGCGCCTGCATTTGTTCCTCAAGGCCGCCTTCCCCGCTGTCGTCGACGCCGCTGAACAGCAAATGCTCCAGCACATGGGGCAACTCTTTGTCGGCGCAGTTGAAGTCATCAAAACCAATCCCGACTACCAGGCGGATCGATACATGGCCCTTGTCGGCCGGTTTGAGCAGCAATTGCAAACCATTGGGCAACACGTAGCCCTCGACCTGAAAGCGGTCGAGCGCCATGGACGGAAGGGAGATCAACAGTAAGGAGACGAGAAGCAGGCAACGCATAAAACGGGCTTCCTTGCGGGCCGGTATGTGTAACAGACTTCAAACCGGTCGCTGCGTTCACCGGGATCAGTCGGGCAGTGGCTCGCTCGACAGCGCGCCAGTGTCAGTGGTTTCCAGAACGGCATACGCGCTGCTGCAAAACATTGAGTTCAGGCGCTTCATGTCAGCGATCAGTTCCAGGTGCAGCGAACTGGTTTCGATACTTTGCACGATTTTACGTTGCAACCTGCTGACATGGGCATGTGCCAGGCGCCGCTCCTGTGCGCGGAAACGACGCTTCTCGCGCAGCAATTGACGCGCGCTTTCCGGATCGCCACTTAGAAACACTGACAGCCCCAGTCGCAGGTTGGACATCAACTGCGCATGCAGCCCCGACAGTTCTTCAAGCCCGACTTCGGAGAATGAACGGCCCTTTGCGGTTTTTTGCTGCTGCACCTTGCGCAGCATGCGTTCGATCAGACCACTGGCAAGTTCAAGGTTGATCGCCAGTTCAATGATTTCGGCCCAGCGGCGGTTGTCCTGATCGCTCAAGTCCTCGCGGGGCATTTGTGCCAGATAAAGCTTAATCCCGTTGTAGAGCACTTCGACGTCATCGTTCAGTCGACGGACTTCCTGAGTCACGGCTGTCTGATTGCCGCGCAGCACTTCCTGCATGGCGTTGAGCATGCTGTCGATCAGATCGCCCATGCGCAACGTTTCGCGCACGGCATTAGCCAGCGCCAGACTGGGCGTCGCCAGGGCTGTGAGGTCCAGATGCCGAGGCTTGATTTGGGTATCGGTTTCAGGCTGCTGCGGCAGTAAAGAGGCGCACAGCCGGCCCATCGGACCGACGGTTGGCAGCATGATCAGGCAACGCAGCGAGTTGTAGATGACGTGAAAGGTGATGACCAGGCTGGCGGGGCTCAGTTGTAGCGTGTCCATCCAGTTCACAAGCGGGGTGAGCACTGGAGTGATCAGCAGCAAGCCGATGAGTTTGTAGAGCAAGCTGCCAAGGGCGACCTGGCGTCCGGCGACGTTCTGCATGCTGGTGCTCAGGAACGCCAGCAAACCGCTGCCGATGTTGGCGCCGATCACCAGGCCGATGGCAACCGGCAGGCTGATGATCTCCGCCCCGGCCAGGGTTGCCGTCAACAGCACGGCTGCCAGGCTGGAATAGGAAATCAGGGCGAACATGGCGCCTACCAGGGCGTCCAGCAGCAGATCACCGGTCAGTGACGCGAATAGCACTTTTACACCAGCGGCCTGGGTGATCGGTGCTGCGGCGCTGACGATCAGTTGCAGCGCCAGGATGATCAAACCCAGGCCGATGCCCACCCGGCCAAACTGCCCGGCCCGTGTCTGCTTGCGCGACAGAAAGAAAATCACCCCGACAAATATCAGCAGCGGAGACAGCCACGACAGGTCAAAGGTGAGGATACGAGACATCAGCGCCGTGCCGACGTCTGCGCCGAGCATGATCGCCAGCGCTGGCGTCAGGCCCATCAAACCCTGACCGACAAATGAAGTCACCAGCATGGCCGTCGCGTTACTGCTCTGCACCAGGGCGGTAACCAGAATTCCGGCGACGAACGCCAACGGGCGCTTGGACATGTTCTGGCTGAGGATACGGCGCAACTGCGAGCCGTAGACGCGCAGAATCCCGGTCCGAACGATGTGGGTGCCCCAGATCAGCAGCGCGACGGCAGATAGCAAATCAAGCAGGGTCAGCATACGAAAAGCCCCCTGAAGGTTGCCCATTGGGCAAAAAATTGAACGTGCAGCCTGTAGCGAGCATGAGCTTGAATGCTGCTCAACTAAGCTTTAGTCGGCTTGAAGCCTTATTGCCAGCATCGCACACGGAATAACGATTTTGAAACAAATCTGTCATAAATCAGGCGTTTGACCGACTCCGCAAAGCGCGCCCACGGCCTAAAACAAAAACGGGGCAACCAATGCCCCGTTTTCGCAGCGCCAGCTTACATGGCTTTACTGCCCTGGTACGTCCTTGCGGAGTTTCACAGGATCGCTCATAGCCTTTTTCTTGGCCATCGACATGCGCATCTTGATGTTGATCGCTTCGACAGCCAGCGAGAACGCCATCGCGAAGTACACATAGCCTTTTGGCACATGCACATCGAATGCGTCGGCGATCAGCACCGTACCGACCACGATCAAGAACGACAGCGCGAGCATCTTCAGCGACGGGTGCTGGTCGATGAAGCGGCTGATGAAGCCGGAGCACAGCATCATGACCAACACGGCAACGATGATCGCCGCGACCATGACCGGCACGTGGGAGACCATACCGACTGCAGTGATCACTGAGTCCAGCGAGAACACGATGTCGATGATCGCGATCTGGATGATGGTGTAGATAAACGTGCCGCCCTTGCCCTTGGGCTCATCCAGGCTTTCTTCTTCACCTTCCATGCCGTGGTAGATCTCTTGCGAGCTTTTCCATAGCAGGAACAGGCCACCGAAGAACAGGATCAGGTCGCGACCTGAAATCCCCTGGCCCAGCACCACGAACAGATCGGCGGTCAGTTGCATGACCCAGGTGATCGATAGCAGCAGCAAGATCCGCGTGACCATAGCCAGTGCCAGGCCGAAGATCCGCGTGCGCGCCTGCATCGACTTGGGCATGCGGCTGACCAGAATCGAAATCATGATGATGTTGTCGATGCCCAGGACGATCTCCAGGGCAGTCAGCGTAAAGAAAGCCACCCAGATTTCCGGGTTGGTCAGCCATTCCATAAGGTAATCCTTTGAGCGGGTCTGTTTCTCGCTGTCGCCAGATGCGGCAGCGAGGGAATCGTCGGCCTTACAGACTGCTGAACACGGGGAAGATCCCCATCAGCAACGCAGCGACCATTATGCAAAGGCAAACCAGCACCGCCCACATGAGGGTGAAGCGCTGGTGATCGCCAAACTCGATACCGGCCAGTGCCACCAGCAGATACGTTGACGGCACCAAGGGGCTGAGCAGATGGACCGGCTGGCCGACGATCGAGGCACGTGCCATTTCCACCGGGCTGATCCCGTAGTGCGCAGCAGCTTCTGCCAGGACCGGCAACACGCCGTAGTAGAACGCGTCATTGGACATGAAGAATGTGAACGGCATGCTGACCAGCGCTGTGATGACCGCCAGATACGGCCCCAGAGCGTCCGGAATAACTGCCAGCAGACTTTTCGACATCGCATCGACCATGCCGGTGCCCGACAGGATACCGGTGAAAATACCGGCCGCGAAGATCAACCCGACGACTGCCAGAACGCTGCCGGCGTGGGCGGCGATACGGTCTTTCTGCATGTCCAGGTTCGGATAGTTGACGATCATGGCGATGCTGAAGGCCACCATGAACAACACCGGCAGCGGCAGCAGACCCATGATCAGCGCCACCATCAGGGCAAGGGTCAGCAGGCCGTTGAACCAGATCAGCTTAGGGCGGCGGGCCTCAGGGAATTGCGACACGCTGATCTCGCTGTGATCGACGTCATCGCCCGGCAGGTGCAGTTCACCCAGGCGCGCGCGTTCACGTTTGCCGTAGACGTAAGCGATGACCAGAATCGCGACAACGCCCGCGAGCATTGCAGGAATCATGGGCACGAAGATGTCGGACGGATCCACATGCAATGCACTGGCGGCGCGAGCCGTCGGGCCGCCCCACGGCGTCATGTTCATCACACCACCGGCCAGAATGATCAGGCCGGCCATGATGCGCGGGCTCATGCCCAGACGGCTGTACAGCGGCAGCATCGCAGCGACGCAGATCATGTAAGTGGTCGCGCCGTCGCCATCCAGCGAGACCACCAGTGCCAGCACGGCGGTGCCGACCGAGACTTTTACCGGGTCGCCTTTGACCAGCTTGAGAATCTTGCGCACGGCCGGATCGAACAGCCCCGAGTCGATCATCAGGGCGAAATACAGAATCGCGAACATCAGCATCACGCCGGTTGGCGCAAGCTTGGTGATGCCGGCCAGCATCATCGGCCCGATTTCAGAGGCGAAACCGCCGAACAGTGCAAATACGATCGGCACCACGATCAGGGCAATCAGCGCAGAAAGGCGTTTGCTCATGATCAGGTACATGAAAGCGACGACCATGGCGAAGCCGAGGAAGGTCAGCATAGGAAATCTCCAGGCGAAACGTGATTTGAGGAAGACGCGAGCGAGGATTCAGCTCAAATCAATGGCGCTTGGAGGAGAAGCGAATCAGGCGTGGAGTGCGGGGTGTATTGCGGGGTACGAGCAAGCATCAGGTTCACCAAATTTGTTGTTGTTGACTGGGCCGGTGGACGTCGAAACGTCCGGCCTGGCTGACCGGTCTTTTGCCGGCGGTGGGGGGATCCTAATGCGCGAAGCTTTCAGCCAGCTTTCGCGGGCTTTTCTATTGATCGTTAATGGAAGATGAAGCGATTGGTGCGTGGGGGTGTCAGACGTTGTAACCGACTTCGGAGAACAGGCCATGAATGAGTTACACAGCGGCGGGTGCCATTGCGGCAACCTGCGTTATGAGTTCGATGCGCCACTGGCGGACATCGCGCATTGCCATTGCTCGATCTGTCGACGCACGTCGGGCGGGATTGTGATGACCTGGATCTCTGTGCCGATCTCATCGTTCAAATGGCTGGCAGGCAGCCCCACTGCGTATGACTCGGGACCTACGTGTGTGCGTTACTTCTGCAATAACTGTGGGGCGCAGGTGGCGTTGCTCAGTCGCAACAGCCCCGAGGCAATGGACGTCACCATCGCAACCCTCGACCACCCGGAAGACGCGCCCGCCTCGCGCCATATCTGGACCGACAATCGCTTGCCGTGGCTGCATCTGGATGAGCAATTGCCTGGCAACCCGGAAGAGACGATTCGATGATTTGATCGAATCAACTTTGTTGGAGCCAGCAGCCAGGCCTGGCCGCGAAGTCGGCAGCGTGGTTAGCCTGTTGGAACCCTATGTTCCGCTTCGCGGGTAAGCCTCGTCTCAACAGGTCGGGAAGGATTTCAAGGCAACTCCAGCCCACCGGCCGCTTTGTGCAGCGCCCGCAGATGTTCCCCGACCTGTTTGAGGTTGTCTTCGGTGGCGGCGATTTCCTTGGCGCGATCAGGCTCAAGCAGTGCCCTCACCTCCTTGTCCAGATCCCCCGTCAACCGTTGCAGCTGTTTTTGGCGCTGACTGCTTTCCGCTTCCAGCCGCTGCCATTCCCCTTCCTGGGGCAACCCATAACCGCCGCTGCCGAGCAATTCTGCCGGGCGGCTGAGAAAGCCGCTGTTGGCGAGGATGTCTTGCAGTGTGCCGGTGGCGTGGGCAACGCTGTTGTCTTTCTGCTCGCGAGCGCTGAGATAGCGCTGTTTCACTTCATCTTGTGCCAGCAGCAGTTGCCGTCGCAGGCTGGCTTGTTCTAGTAGCAACATCGCCGCACTGGTGCGCAGGTCCGCCTGGGCAAACCACGGCGTGCGGTCCTTGGCGGGCAAAGCGAGCCAATCCTCAACCGTGCTCTGCTTGACCGGCATATTTTTGCGTAGCACATCGAACATCGCCTGATAACGGTCGCGATAGGAGTCGAAACGATAACCCAGGCGCAGCGCCTCTTTCGGATCGTCCAGCACGCTGGTGTCAGCCAGCCCTCGCCCTTTCAGCACTTCCAGCAGCCCATTAGGCAGAATGCTGTCCAGGCCCTGGAGTTTTGGATCGTTGGTGCCACTTCGCAGCAGCTTGAGGTTTTCCACCGCGCAGTTATTGGAAATGAACCAGTAGTTGCCGTCATACGCCCAGTGCATCTCGGCGGCGTGCTGCACCAGCCCGTCGATCTCTTCGCGAGAAAGCTTCATTGGCACTGACGCCAGACTGCGCAGTTCGGTTTTGGTGTATTCATCGATCACCTGGCCCAAGGGCAGCACGAACAGGCGCGAAGGATAGGCGCCCGTCAGGCCGCTCCAGCTAGAGAGCTGCAGGTCATTTACAAACGCGCGGTAGGACAGCACCAAGTGTTGGTCTAGATCCAGTCGGCAATCCGGGCCGCGAGGACGGCCGGGCTTGCAGATGACCAGGCGCAGCATCGAATGGCCCCAGCGGCTGACCAGATTCTGATTGGCCTCGGCCAGCAGATAGTCCACTTCGTATACGCGTTCAGGGTCGAGCTTGCCCAACGGCTCGCGCGCGAAATCATTGCCCGCGTTGAGAAACGGATAGCTCTTCGGACATTCATCTTTGGCCGTCGGGGCCCAGCCGAAATGCTGTTTGTAGTAGTCATACAGCGCCGGGCGCCGACATGCGTAGGCCGGATCGAGAAGGAAATACTCCATGTTCACGGCAACGAATTCTAGCGGGCTGCTGATCTCGTAGATATCCGGGCTGCGGGCGACCTGACCATTCTTCTCTTCCCGGTCCCCTCGCCGCCCGACATATTGCGGCCAGCCTGCAAGGTCCAGCAGCCGCGGGTCATCACTGAGGGTAAAGCGGCGATCGGTCTGGCCCCGGCATTTGTCCGGAAGCCCGACTTTGCCCAGGCTGTTTTCACGGCGTCCACACATGATGATCAGCGAGCGCTGATTTTCAGACCAAAACTGGCCGCGATCGTAAATGTGAGTCAGCTCATGCAGCACCGTGGCGAGCATTTCCTTGCGCACGGTGCCGTGGGGACGTGTGGTTTTGGTTGTTGCCGCACTGCCGTCGGTCAACGAGGCCAACAGGTTGCGATTCAGATCCAGCTGTCCAGACCCGTCAGCCTGGCCGTAGGCATTGTTTGGCATGTGATCGGACCAGCTCACATTGACCTTGCGATCCAGCTTGCTGACAAACAGCGGCGGTAACGCCGCCAGTGCTTCGTCGAGCAGCGCCTGACTGGCCTTTTGCTGCGCGGCGCTCAAGCCTTCGGTGTTGAGCGACAGCCTGAGGTCGGCCAAAACGCTGGTGCACAACAGCGAAAGCGCGGACGCCATCAGCCAGACGGCAATCCGCCTCACAGTGCGAGGATGGCTTCGGCGAGTACTTGATCACTGGCGTTGCGCGCCTCGGGCAGACGTTCGCGCAGGGTATAGAAGGCGGCATCGAGCTGAGCGCCGTGGATGTCGCCGTTAGTTGCGACGTAGCTGGCGGCATCGTCTTTTGCAGCGAGGACGATTTTCGAGTCGCGAATAGAAGTGGTGGTGTCCGACGTGAAGTCGATGGTGCGGCCGAACGCACGAACAATGATGTTACTGGTGGCCTTCAAGGTTTGCGCCTCAGCCGTGCCTGCCAGTATCAGCAGGCCCAGCGTTGCAGCGATCAACGGGGTACGCATGGAACGTCTCCAGAAATACAGAAGATACAAAGTGATTATTGGACGAGGATTGCTTGCGCCAGTTCAAGGTCGCTGGCACGAAGTTTTGGTTGGGTCCGGCGCAGATACGTCAACGCCGACTCAAGCTGTGCTCCCCGCAGTTGGCCGTCACTGGCAATAAAAGCTGCAGCATCGTCCCGGGCGGCAAGTATCAGTTTGTTATCGAAGGGGCCAGTCGTCACTTGAGTGGTGGCGAATCCGGTCTTGACCAGGCTTTGTGTGGTGACATCGAAGGCCTGGGCCTGAGAGATCCAGAGCAGGCTGACAATCGTCGCAATCGACAGGCGAGGCAATAAAGGCATGAGACTCGGTGTACTGGTAAATCGAGCTGCAAGGCTAGCGCAATGCCCTGTTCAGGGCTAGTCCAGGAACAGGGCGCGTGGATCAGAAACCTGTCTGAGCGCTGAATCAGATCGCCAGAATTGCTTGAGCCAATTGAGCGTCAGTGGCATTGATCTGCGGGTCAATTTCCCGGATGTGCTGGAAAGCGCCTTCCAGTTGAGCGCCACGAATGTCGCCTTTGGTGGCGACGAAGCTTGCAGCGTCTTCGCGGGCAGCAAGAACGATTTTGTCGTCTTTGAGCGAGGATGAGATTTTGGAGGTTGCGTTGGACGATGCATCCAGGGCACGCACGACAGCGTCAGTCGTGACGACAAAGCTTGAGGCGCTGGCGCTGGTGGCAGCGATCAGCAGGGCGGCGCCGGACATAAGGCGAAAGCGAGACATAGTAGAACTCCAGAAAGTGACAAGGAAAAGCCACGCTCGCAATTGGGGCGAGAACAGGCGTCGCTGCAGCAGGGGTTGGTAATTGGCGCAAAGACTAGCGTAGCGGAGGGGTTAGCACTATCACGGCGAATCGCCAGCGGGTGCGATAACAAAAAATGTTTGCTTAACGATCTGCGTCCAGCCCTTTAGATTCGCGGACTGTATTGGCTGTTAGGCATATTTCTATAACTGTACCGATAGCGACCGAATCCATTTATCCAGACGCATAAACCACAAAACCCGTCGCAGTCACCCGCGACGGGTCTTGTGTTTAGCAATTCGGGGTGCTGGTGATAAGGCTATTCGCCTTTGGACCAGCGGACGCTAATTAGCGCCAGAACGGCTTGCTCAGCTCTTCGTAACGTTGCGATTCGCTGATACCTGCATCGGCCAGAAGACGCGAATCCAGGCGGGCCAGTTGATGGCGGCTGGAAAGGCGACGCTGCCAGAGCATCAGGTTAGCGAAAGCGCGCAGCGGCAACGAGGCTTGGGCGGTTTTTGCGGTTTCTTCGTAGAACAGATCGGAACTGACTGTACGTTCCATGGTGCTTCTTCCTTCCGCTTGTGGCGGGATTAGATAGTGACTTGATTGGTGGCAATCTTCCTCTCGTTTCAGCCCTCTCTCCAGACACAGTTCATTTGTATTGTGAGGGTTCAGTTAACTGTTCAAAGGCACTGTTTTGTTCAAAACTGGGGCAACTGTACGGGTTGGCACGATAATGGTGCACTTGTCATCCTAAGTGGCTTGAATTGTAGTTTTTTGTAGGTAATTCGACAGGTACACCAGTACAGTTTTTGTCGAATACGCGATCAGACTTCATGGCCTGACGACAAATGGTCGTCGTCAGGCTCAAACTGTTTTTATTAGCCTGGCAGCATCCGGCCCATTTCTTCCAGGTTAATGTGCCAACTGAGGGCTTCGCGCAGCACGTGGGGGGTATGGCCGCCGATTACGCAAGCCCTGCGAAAATAGTCGTTCAGGGCATCCCGATAAGCCGGATGCACACAGTTATCAATAATGACGCGCGCCCTTTCACGCGGCGCCAGGCCACGTAAATCGGCGAGTCCTTGCTCGGTCACGAGAATGTCGACATCGTGTTCGGTGTGATCGACGTGGCTGACCATGGGTACCACGCTTGATATGGAGCCACCCTTGGCAATGGATTTGGTCACAAAGATCGCCAGATGCGCGTTACGGGCAAAATCTCCCGAACCGCCGATCCCGTTCATCATCCGGGTACCGCCCACATGAGTGGAGTTAACGTTCCCGTATAGATCGAATTCCAGCGCAGTGTTGATCGCGATGATCCCCAGGCGGCGTACGACTTCTGGATGGTTGGAGATTTCCTGCGGGCGCAATAACAGTTTCGGTTTGTACTGGTCCAGGTGGTTGTAGACCCCATTGTGTTTGCGTTCGGACAGCGTCATCGAGCTGCCCGAAGCAAAGCTCAGCTTGCCTGCGTCGAACAGATCGAACGTGGAGTCCTGCAGGACTTCCGAGTACATGGTCATGTCGTGAAAGGGTGAATCGAGCAAGCCCGTCATCACTGCGTTGGCGATGGTGCCGACGCCTGCCTGCAACGGCATGAGCTGATGGGTCAGCCTGTTCTGGCGCACTTCGTTCTTGAGGAACTCCACCAGGTGCCCGGCAATGCTCTGGGTTTCGCCGTCGGGCGGTAGCACCGTCGAAGGAGAGTCGGCCTGATTGCTTATCACGATCCCGACGATCTTCGATGGATCTATCTGGACCGCAGGATTGCCGATACGACTGTCGGGTTTCAAGACGGGAATCGGCAGTCGGGTGGGCCGATAGCTTGGTATATAGATGTCGTGCAAGCCCTCAAGCTCCAGCGGCTGCGCCAGGTTGATTTCCACGATCACTTCCTTGGCGAGAATCGCGAAGCTGGCAGAGTTGCCCACTGAGGTGCTTAGCACCAGATGGCCTTCCTCGGTGATCGCCACGCATTCGATGACGGCCAGATCCACGGCGGTGATCTGACGGTTACGCAATTGTTCGACGGTGTCTGAGAGGTGCTGATCGATGAACATCACCGTTCCGTCGTTGATTGCTTTGCGCAAAGTGCTATCAACCTGAAAGGGCATGCGCCGTGACAGCACGCCGGCTTCGGTCAACTGCTTGTCGAGGTCGTTGCCCAGACTCGCGCCCGTCATCAGGCTGATCTTCAGCGGCGTTGTCTTGGCTCGTTCTGCCAAAGCCTGGGGGACCGCCTTGGCTTCTCCTGCGCGAGTGAAGCCACTCATGCCGACGGTCATGCCGTCCTTGATCAAAGAAGCGGCATCAGCAGCGCTCATTACCTTGCTCATCAGCGACGGCAGGCGGATACGTTCACGGTACATGGATTGTTATCTCGGACGGGGTAAGCGAGCGCCCAGTCTAGAGCGTGAGATTTTTTTCGTCCTGCTACCAAGGTCGCATTAGAGGGCTCTAATTAGCGGGTTTCAGGACAAAACACTGTTACCCGGAATGTAAAAACCCTCCAGCCGATGCCTGCGCTGAAGGGTTGTTTTATCGCGGGCCAGAGCGGTTACTCGACGGCTTTGACCATATCTTCGATGACCTTTTTAGCGTCGCCAAACACCATCATCGTTTTGTCCAGATAGAACAGCTCATTGTCCAGACCGGCATAACCGCTGGCCATCGAGCGCTTGTTGACGATGATGGTCTTGGCCTTGAACGCTTCGAGGATCGGCATGCCGGCAATGGGCGATTTCGGGTCGTTCTTCGCGGCCGGGTTGACCACGTCGTTGGCACCCAATACCAGCACGACATCGGCCTGGCCGAACTCGGAGTTGATGTCGTCCATTTCAAACACTTGGTCGTAAGGGACTTCGGCTTCAGCCAGCAGTACGTTCATGTGGCCAGGCATCCGACCTGCCACCGGGTGAATCGCGTACTTCACGGTCACGCCGCGGTGCGTCAGCTTTTCAGTGAGCTCTTTAAGCGCGTGTTGCGCGCGCGCCACTGCAAGGCCATAGCCCGGGACGATGATCACGGTGTCTGCGTTGGTCAGCAGGAAGGTCGCGTCGTCGGCTGAGCCAGACTTCACCGGACGCGCTTCTTTAGTACCGGTAGCAGAGCCGGTATCTGCTGCGCCACCGAAGCCGCCGCCGATTACGTTGAAGAACGAACGGTTCATGGCTTTGCACATGATGTACGACAGAATCGCGCCCGACGAACCGACCAATGAGCCGGCAATGATCAGCATCGAGTTGTTCAGAGAAAAGCCGATACCTGCCGCTGCCCAGCCCGAATAGCTGTTGAGCATCGAAACCACCACCGGCATGTCCGCGCCGCCAATCGGGATGATCAACAGCACGCCGATGATGAACGCCAGGATCAGCATCAGGCTGAAGGCGAACAGACTGCCGGTGAACATAAAGGTGAGGCCGAAGAACAAGGTAGCCAGGCCAAGAATCAGGTTCAGCTTGTGCTGACCGGCGAACTGTACCGGTGCGCCTTGAAACAGACGGAACTTGTACTTGCCGGACAGCTTTCCGAACGCTATGACCGAACCGGAAAAGGTAATCGCACCAATGGCAGCACCAAGGAACAACTCCAGACGGTTGCCCGCAGGGATCGGATCGCCCAAGTGGTGCACGATGCCCAGCGACTGAGGCTCGACGACTGCAGCAATAGCAATGAACACCGCTGCCAGACCGATCATGCTGTGCATGAAGGCGACCAGTTCCGGCATCTTGGTCATCTCAACGCGCTTGGCCATGATCGAGCCAGCGGTGCCGCCCACCAGCAGGCCAACGATGATGTACCCGATACCGGCAGTGGCGCCGTCGGTGGAAAGCGCGGCCAGCTTATACACCAGGCCAATGGTGGTAAGGACGGCCAAGCCCATGCCGAGCATGCCGAACAGGTTGCCGCGACGGGAAGTGGTCGGGTGGGACAAGCCTTTGAGCGCCTGGATGAAACAGATCGCTGAGACGAGATACAACAGCGTGACGAGGTTCATGCTCATTACTTCGTCACCTCGGTTTTAACTTTGGGCGCTTTCTTCTTGAACATTTCAAGCATTCGCCGCGTTACCAGAAATCCGCCAAATACGTTCACGGCGGCCAGCGCTACCGCGAGCGTGCCCATGGTTTTGCCAAGCGGGGTAACAGTCAGCGCGGCTGCGAGCATGGCACCGACGATGACGATGGCCGAGATCGCGTTAGTGACTGCCATCAGAGGCGTGTGCAGCGCAGGGGTGACATTCCAGACCACGTGGTAACCGACGTAAATCGCCAGCACGAAGATGATCAGGTTGTAGATTCCGGGCGAGATGAACTCTTCCATTATTTTTAGCCTCAGCCGTTCTTGCGGATAACTTGACCGTCGCGGCACATCAGGCATGCGGCGACGATGTCGTCTTCGAGATTGATCTCAAACTGACCTTCCTTGGTAAATACGAGCTTCAGGAAGTCCAGTAGGTTGCGGGCATACAGCGCGGACGAATCGGCAGCAACCATAGCTGGAAGATTGGTGTGCCCGACGATGGTCACGCCGTGCTCGATCACTACTTGGTCGGCAACAGTCAGTGGGCAGTTGCCGCCTTGCGCCGCAGCCAGGTCGATAACCACCGAGCCAGGTTTCATTTGCGAGACGGTGTCGGCGCTTAGCAACACTGGCGCTTTGCGGCCCGGAATCAATGCAGTGGTGATAACGATGTCGGCCAATTTGGCGCGCTCATGCACAGCAACGGCCTGGCGCTGCATCCAGCTGGCAGGCATCGGACGTGCATACCCACCGACGCCGACAGCCGCTTCACGCTCTTCATCGGTTTCGTACGGTACGTCGACGAACTTCGCACCCAGGGATTCGATTTGTTCCTTCACCGCAGGACGTACATCAGATGCTTCAATAACCGCGCCCAGCCGTTTGGCTGTGGCAATGGCCTGCAGCCCGGCGACGCCGGCGCCGAGAATAAGCACTCGGGCGGCCTTCACTGTGCCGGCGGCAGTCATCAGCATCGGCATGAAGCGCGGATAGTGATGGGCTGCCAGCAGTACCGATTTATAACCGGCAATGTTGGCTTGCGAGGACAGCACATCGAGGCTTTGCGCGCGGGAGGTACGTGGCGCGGCTTCAAGGGCAAATGCAGTGATACCGCATTCGGCCATTTTGCCAATGACCTCGTTGTTGAAAGGGTTGAGCATCCCGACAACGATCGTGCCCCGCTTGATCAGCGCAAGTTCGCTGTCATTGGGAGCGACGACCTTCAGGATCAACTCCGCGGCGAAGGTATCGGCCACGCTGCCAATCGTCGCACCTGCCGCTGCATAGGCACTGTCCGGAACGCTGGCAGTGACACCCGCACCCGTTTGGACGGTGACCGTATGACCTTGGCCAATGAGTTTTTTAATGGTTTCCGGGGTTGCAGCAACCCGCGTTTCACCCGTTTGGGTTTCGAGAGGGACACCAATGTGCACGTCAAATCTCCTGCGTGATCTTTTTTATGTTTAAAAAATAGGCCAGTGCGCTACGGATGGCGCATCTGGGGCAGCGATCACCACGTCCCTGCCAGAAACGGCGGGCGCGGCATTTTGCAGGTCAGGCGATGCCCCATCAAGGAATTCTGTAACTGGTCATAACTTTTACTACAAATGTCCCTGTGACCGTTTGACGCAATAAAACGCTACGACCCACGTTTTACAGGCTCTCTAGCCAAATAGAGGATGTGTGAAGATTTTTTTGGTGCGTGCCCATGAGATGCAGGGAATATCCCTCTAGAGCCCGTTTTATCGAGCGTTCAGCACGTTTCGGATAACAAACATCGCTGTTGCTAAAATGCGACAAATACGGATATCTGTAGGTTTTTCGAAAACCTGACTACAGGGCTAACTAATAGTTTTCCCAGCAAAATCAGGGCAGTGCATAGCGCTCAGCTTGATCGACCAGCCAATCTCGAAATGATCTGAGCGATGCCGACTCTACTTTCCGCTCCGGAATCATCAGGTAATAGGCTTTCTGGCTCGTTAATGCGTGCGTATTAGCGATGACCAAACGCTTCTCAGCCAGCTCGCGCTGTATCAGAAACGGCGGAATGAGCGCGACCCCCATTTCATGCATTGCCGCTTGCGCGAGCATGGAGAATAGCTCGTAACGCGGACCTGTCATGTCGCGCGGGATATTCAGATCCATGGCGTTGAACCATTGGCGCCAGGCGTAGGGGCGAGTGGTTTGTTGCAGTAAAGGCATCTCAGCCAGTTCGTCCTCACGAAGGTGCGCGCGGTCGCCCATCAACGCCGGGCTGCAGACAGGCATGGGGTTCTCGCTCATCAAGCGATGAGCCTCGGTTCCGGACCAGTCGGCATCGCCAAAGTAAATAGCGGCATCAAACTCGGTGTCGGCGAACAGAAACGGGCGCGTGCGGTTGGTGAGGTTGATAGTGACGTCAGGTTGGCGTTGCTGAAAATCCTTGAGCCTGGGCAGCAACCATTGAGTGCCAAAGGTGGGAACAACCGCCAACTCAATCACATTAGTGCCCTGATGACCCATCACTGAAAGCGTGTCGCGTTCCACCGCATCTAGCTGCATAGCAACTCTTCGGCTGTAGGAAAGGCCTGCTTCGGTGAGTTTCACGCCACGCCTGGAGCGTCGGAACAGCTCCACATTCAGGAACTCCTCTAGGCTGCCAATCTGTCGGCAGATTGCGCTTTGCGTCAGAGAAAGCTCTACCGCAGCCTTGGTGAAGCTCTCGTGGCGGGCCGCTGCTTCAAAGCTGACCAGTGCAGCAGTGCTAGGGATCTTGCGGCGCATGTACAGCTACCTCACGATTAGGTACGTAGATAGACCGGATCGTCCGTTACGGAGTGAGAAATTAGCACAACAGCGTGAATTATCTTCGTTTGCCCGCCGGGCGATCGACGCCTAGGATCAGCTCACGACTATTGCGCGGTTCAGCGCACGCACCGATCACGAGGAGATTTTCATGGCCGCCAAAGCGAGCTTTAGCTGGATCGATCCACTGTTGCTGGATCAGCAGTTGACCGAAGAGGAGCGCATGGTGCGCGACAGCGCCGAGCAATTTGCCCAGGACAAGTTGGCGCCACGTGTTCTCGAGGCCTTCCGCCATGAGAAAACCGATCCCGCGATCTTTCGCGAAATGGGCGAAATTGGGCTGCTGGGGGCAACCATTCCTGAGGCATACGGCGGAAGCGGTCTGAACTATGTGTGTTACGGCTTGATCGCTCGAGAGGTTGAGCGCGTAGATTCCGGTTACCGGTCCATGATGAGTGTGCAGTCCTCATTAGTGATGGTGCCCATCAATGAGTTCGGCACCGAAGCGCAAAAACAAAAGTATTTGCCCAAGCTAGCCTCTGGCGAATGGATTGGATGCTTTGGCCTGACCGAGCCTAATCATGGTTCTGATCCCGGCGCGATGATCACCCGTGCAAAGAAGGTTGAAGGTGGCTATCGCTTGTCCGGTAGCAAAATGTGGATCACCAACAGCCCTATCGCGGATGTGTTTGTCGTCTGGGGCAAGGACGACGAAGGTGATATTCGTGGCTTCGTCCTGGAAAAAGGCTGGCAAGGCTTGAGCGCGCCGGCCATACACGGCAAGGTCGGGCTGCGTGCTTCCATCACGGGCGAGATTGTGATGGACAACGTATTTGTCCCCGAGGAAAACATCTTCCCCGATGTGCGTGGGTTGAAGGGACCGTTTACCTGTCTTAACTCGGCTCGTTACGGTATTTCCTGGGGTGCATTGGGTGCCGCTGAGTTCTGTTGGCACATGGCGCGTCAGTACACGCTTGATCGCCAGCAGTTCGGGCGGCCGCTGGCTGCCAATCAGTTGATACAGAAGAAGCTGGCCGACATGCAGACTGAGATCACTCTGGCGCTACAGGGTTGTCTGCGGCTGGGCCGAATGAAGGATGAAGGTACTGCTGCGGTCGAGATTACCTCCATCATGAAGCGTAACTCTTGCGGCAAGTCTCTGGATATTGCGCGGATGGCGCGGGACATGCTGGGCGGTAACGGCATCTCCGACGAGTTCGGTATCGCTCGGCACCTGGTCAACCTTGAAGTGGTGAACACCTACGAAGGTACGCACGATGTTCACGCGCTGATTCTGGGTCGTGCGCAGACTGGCATTCAGGCTTTCTATTAAGGAGCTGTCATGGGCGCGCTTTCGCATCTGCGGGTACTGGATTTATCCCGAGTTCTCGCGGGTCCCTGGGCCGGGCAGATTCTTGCCGACCTGGGTGCCGACGTCATCAAGATCGAGCGCCCAGGTAATGGCGACGATACTCGTGCATGGGGGCCGCCTTTTCTGAAGGACGCTAGTGGGAAAAACACCAGCGAGGCCGCTTATTATCTGTCAGCAAATCGGAACAAGCAGTCAGTCACTATCGACTTTACCTTGCCAGAGGGTCAGAAGCTGGTCCGTGAGTTGGCGGCAAAGTCGGATATTGTGATCGAGAACTTCAAGGTTGGGGGTTTAAAGGCTTATGGCTTGGACTATCAGTCTTTGCAGGCGCAGAACCCTCGATTGATCTATTGCTCGATCACGGGTTTTGGCCAGACAGGCCCGTACGCCAAGCGTGCAGGCTACGACTTCATGATTCAGGGGTTGGGTGGCCTGATGAGTCTGACAGGGCGCGCCGAGGGTGAAGACGGTGCGGGCCCTGTAAAGGTTGGCGTGGCACTGACGGACATCCTGACGGGACTTTATTCGACTTCGGCCATTTTGGCGGCATTGGCGCATCGCGATCAGGGCGGTGTCGGGCAGCATATCGATATGGCGCTGCTGGATGTGCAGGTCGCGTGTTTGGCCAACCAGGCGATGAATTACCTCACCACAGGCGTGGCGCCTCGTCGCTTGGGCAACGCTCATCCCAATATCGTCCCCTATCAAGATTTCCCTACCGCCGATGGCGATTTCATCCTGACGGTGGGAAACGACAGTCAGTTCAGGAAATTTGCTCAGGTGGCGGGGCAGCCACAGTGGGCGGATGACCCGCGATTCTCTTCTAATAAGCAGCGGGTAGCGCATCGGGCGGAGTTGATACCTCTGATTCGCCAAGCGACCGTATTCAAAACAACTGCCGAGTGGGTGAGTGCGCTGGAGGCTGCTGGCGTGCCATGCGGACCTATCAATGATGTGGCACAGGTCTTCGCTGATCCGCAGGTGCGAGCGCGGGGGTTGGCGATATCGTTACCTCACGCATTGGGTGGAGTCGTGCCGCAGGTTGCCAGCCCGATCAGGCTTTCAGAGACGCCTGTGGAATACCGGCGTGCCCCGCCGATGCTTGGAGAGCACACGCTTGAGGTTCTCACGCGGGTACTTGGAATGAACGAGGAAGCTGTGCTTGCTCTTCGGAGTGCCGGGGTGCTGTAGGTATCGCCTCTATCTATATAGAACGCCTTTATTCTCCTATATTTGGTCGATTGGTACTTTTTTGGGCGGGAGGTGAATTAGGTGTTGACGGCCCTCAGGATCTGTCTATAATTCGCCCCACTTCCGGCGCAGACGAAACGGAAAACTTCTTGTTAATCAAGTAGTTGGACGAAGTAAGCGGCGAGGAATGCTTCGGTTTGACAGTCAAATCGACAGCGGTGAAAAAGGCGGTTGACAGCAGGTTGTAACGCTGTAGAATTCGCCTCCCGCTGACGAGAGACACCAAGTCGCTCCAAGGCGCAAGTGGTTGAAGTTGCAAAGGAAACTTTGAAAACTTCTGAAAATAACCGCTTGACAGATACACGAGACGCTGTAGAATGCGCGCCTCGGTTGAGACGAAAGCTCTTAACCACCCGCTCTTTA
>Ga0247734_1000046_pt1 | contig 115817 bp, 110 predicted proteins | sample UWRJL103311B2_FD_180933 | JGI IMG/M metagenome (GOLD analysis project Ga0247734, IMG submission 180933) | Plant litter microbial communities from Arlington Agricultural Research Station in Wisconsin, United States - UWRJ-L103-311B-2 | ecosystem: Environmental > Terrestrial > Plant litter >...
GCTCGCGCCGGGGGTACTCGCGGACCAGATTAAAAAGGAAGTCCTGCCCTTCGAACTCATGCCGGCTGCGCAGGATGCTGTCGACGATCTCCGGCACCGACTGATGCTGGTAGATGCGGAACTGCCGACCGCGTTCGAGCAAGGCCAGACGCGGCTGAAGGGTGATTTCGTAGCGCGCTTCGTCGTTGGAGCCGGACAGGCGTTTGAAGCCGGTCACCACGCCGTGCAACGTGCGCAATGGCGGTGTGATTTTGCCGCTGTCCCACGGCATCACCGGCGGCAGATCGTGGGGCGCGGCGTGCAGGCTGAAATCGGCCTGGCGCCTGAGCATGTCCGAGGCAGCAATGTCGTGGTCGCTGGAGGTAAACTCGATGCGGTATTTAAACGGCTGGCTGAGTTGTTCTTCGCCGTCGAAGGCCAGGACGTCGAGCGTTGCTTCGATCCCGCGAACAGTGAGGGTGTGGCGGCTGTGGTCGAAGAACGTGGGCAATGAATTGAACATACTCAAGCCTCCTTGGCGGCAGATATAAACGGATTAATGTTTAATCAATAAACGCTTAAACATTCATGTGGAAAATGAATCAATACGAAATGCACCTTGAGCAATTTCAAACGAAAAAAAGCGCTCGTTAAAATGCCGCGTGGTTAATTTCTTAACGATTCGAATCCGACTTACTGACTGAATGAAAGTCTGCACCCTAGGCCAATACAGGCAGCAATTCCAGCTAGAAACCATTATCAGGAAAGTTCCGCATTAACTAACGGATAACTCCTACAAAACGATCTATCCAGTGCAGGAAAAATTGCAACTCAGACAAAACGATCAAAGACATTGAGAAACTGACATCGCCGGTTATATAAGCAAGGGAGTACGTCGATCAAAGCCGACATCAATAGCAATGGTAAAAGGCGAAAATCCTGAATGTCGCCGCAACAACCCTAAAACTTCAGTCCAACTCCCGTCGCAACAAATACGTATCCATAATCCACCCCTTACGCGCCCGTGCCGCCTCGCGGGCCTGCTGGATTTGTTCGCTGACCTCGCTTAGCTTCCCACTGATCAACATCTCGTCCGGCGTGCCCAGATACGCACCCCAGTAGATATGTAAATCCTCACCGACAAACCGCTCGAAGGTGCAGTGTGCGTCCAGCATGACCACCACATTGCTGATCTCGGGACCCCGCCCTTGCGCCAGTTGCCGGCCAGTGGTGATGTGGATCGGTTCGCCAATGCGATTGAGCGGGATTCGGTGTTGAGCCACCAGCGCCTGAACACTGGTAATGCCGGGGATGACTTCGTAGTAGAACGCTTGCTCCCCACGCTCAAGCACCCGGTCCAGAATCCGTAGCGTGCTGTCATACAGCGCCGGGTCGCCCCACACCAGAAACGCTGCGGTCTCGCCTTCCCCGACCTCCTCGGCAATCAATCGCTCGAATAGCACCGCACGCTGCTCGTGCCAGGTTTCAATCCCGGCGCGGTAGGAGTTCGGATCGTCTTCGCGCCGAGGGTCCTGCACCTGCACCAGGCGGTAGTTACTGCCCTCGATGTAGCGCCCGCAAATGTCTTTTCTCAGGCGCAGCAGTTCATCGTCGGCATAGCCCTTGTCGAGAATGAAAAACACCTGCGTGCGGTTCAGCGCCTTGATCGCCTGCACGGTGATGTGCTCGGGATTACCGGCGCCGATGCCGATGAGAAGGATTTGTTTCATTGGGCAACACTTCCAAAACAGCGTTGTTAAGAGTCGGTCCGGATAGTGGACAGCTTAGGCCGTAGATGCAAAGACAACGGGTCGAGGACGATCGATTGCCTGGCGCGGCTGGGACGGGACGTTCAGATCGTGGTCAAGGCCGCGCCGAAGTCTCGCCCCGAGGGAAAGGTCGAAGTGGTGTTCGCATGAACAGAGGGGGTTGTCCTATAGTCGAGCAAGAAACCGCCGGACAGATTGACCGGACTACAACCACCCTCAAAAATAGTGCACATTACCCCAACGCCACCTCCTCCTCCCGGCACCCGCATGACCAAAACAACAAGAGTCACCGACCCGTCCTACGAGCTGATGGACGACCACAACGGTCTGTCGATCATCTACCGTGAGCATGGGTTTCCCTGTCCGCTGGTGCGCTGGCATTTCCACAAGGAATACGAACTGCACTTGATCACCGCCAGCTCCGGCAAGGTGTTCGTCGGCGATTACATCGGCAACTTCTATCCGGGCACGCTGTTTCTCACCGGCCCGAATCTGCCGCATAACTGGATCAGCCAGATCGAGGAAGACGAAGTGGTGCCCAAGCGCGACATGCTGGTGAACTTCACCGATGACCTGCTGGAAAGCGGCAATCAGGTGTTTGCCGAGTTGCGCACCCTGACGCCCTTGCTGGAGCGGGCGCAGTACGGCATCGAGTTTCGCTGCAAACGCACCATTCGCCAGGCCAGCCGGTTGATGCAGAAGATCGCCGAATCCAATGGCATGACCCGCCTGGGGCACTTTTTCATTCTTCTGGAGCTGCTTGCAGCGAGCGATGATTTCCAGTTGCTGTCCGGCACTACCGCGCCGCAAACGGCTGACGAGCACAGCGTTGATCGCACCAACAAGGCGGTTGATTACATCTTCGCCCATTACGCCCGCGAGTTGCCGCTGGAAGAAGTGGCGGAGTACTTAGGGATGAAACCCACATATTTCTCCCGGGTGTTCAAGCAGGCCACAGGGCGTTGCTTTGTCGAGTTCGTCAATCGCCTGCGCATCAGCAAGTCCTGCGAACTGCTGGCCGACGGCGACAAACCGGTGACGGACGTATGCTTCGAGTCCGGTTTCAACAACATTTCCAACTTCAATCGGCGCTTCCAGAAGCTCAAGGGCATGACCCCTTCGCATTACCGGCGTCTTGCCGTTCAGCGAATGACTGAGCAAAACCTGTACTGATCCACCCCGTTTTCCTCTCCGTCTACTACGCTGGAAATGCGCCACGCCATGCCGGCGTGTGGTTTTGGCGCGTCGTCCCATGAACTCTCAGTGCAAAAAAGTATCAGTTCAAGTGCGTCGCAGGATTTGTCATCGTCCGTGCAGACCGTTGTAATCAGCTGACATTCTTTCGGGCATCACGGAAGAACAAAAAAAACAATAACCGAGCTTCTGCCGTCCAACGGGCGCAGAAGAGGAGTGACAAATGAAGACCTCTGCAAAAGTGTTGCTTGCTGGTACCTGTCTGACTCTCTCCCTGACTCTCCCCAACGCCGCCAGCGCTGGCGACGTGACCATCGCCACGGTCAACAACAGCGACATGATCCGCATGCAGCGGCTGTCCAAGACCTTCGAAGAACAACATCCCGATATCAAGCTCAAGTGGGTCGTCCTGGAAGAGAACGTCCTGCGTCAACGCCTGACTACTGATATTGCCACCAAGGGCGGGCAGTTCGACGTGCTGACCATCGGCATGTACGAAGCTTCACTGTGGGGCGCGAAGGGCTGGCTGCAAGAGCAGAAAGATCTCCCAGCGTCCTACGGGCTGGACGACGTATTCCCTTCGGTGCGTGACGGCCTGTCCGTCGATGGCAAGCTGTTTGCTCTGCCGTTTTACGCCGAAAGCTCGATCACCTACTACCGCACCGACCTGTTCAAAGCCGCCGGCCTGACAATGCCGGAGCGTCCAACCTGGACGCAGATCTCCGAATTCGCTGCCAAGCTCACTGATAAAAGCAAAGAGCAATACGGCATCTGCCTGCGCGGTAAAGCGGGCTGGGGCGAGAACATGGCGCTGATCAGCACCGTGGCAAACTCCTTCGGTGCGCGCTGGTTCGACGAGCAATGGAAACCGCAATTCGACCAGCCAGAATGGAAGAACGCGCTTAACTACTACGTCGACGTGATGAAGAAGAACGGTCCGCCCGGCGCCTCCAGCAACGGCTTCAACGAAAACCTGGCGCTGTTCAACAGTGGCAAGTGCGCGATCTGGGTCGATGCCAGCGTTGCCGGCTCGTTCGTGACCGATAAAACCCAGAGCAAAGTGGCTGACAACGTCGGCTTCACCTACGCCCCGCACGAAGTCACCGACAAAGGTTCGGCCTGGTTGTATTCGTGGGCTCTGGCGATCCCGACCAGCGCGAAAAACCAGAAGGACGCGCAGGCGTTCACCCAGTGGGCGACCTCTAAAGAGTACGCCGCACTTGTAGCTGAGAAAGACGGCGTGTCCAACGTGCCGCCTGGCACTCGCGCATCGACCTACACCGACGCATACAAAAAGGCCGCGCCGTTCGCCAACATCACCCTGGAATCGCTCAAAGCCGTGACGCCAAAAGCGCCGACGCTCAAGCCTGTACCTTATGTGGGCATTCAGCTGGTGACCATTCCTGAGTTCCAGGCGATTGGCACATCGGTAGGCCAGCAGTTCTCCGCTGCACTGGTCGGCACCAGCTCCGTGGACGCTGCGCTGAGCAATGCGCAGAACGCAACCGAACGTGACATGAAGCGAGCGGGCTACCCGAAAAAGGGCTGACACCTTAGTCAGTACAGGTCTCGGTATCCGGGGGCATATTGCCCCTGGGTACACCGCTCAAGCTTATGCCCCGGTTCGGAGTCACCATGAATACCTCAACCCTCCCCCCTCGTGTGGAATCGTCCAGCGACAAACCGCAGGCCAAAGGCAGCGTGACCAAACCCGGCTGGTTTCTGGTCAGCCCTTCAGTGCTGCTGTTGCTGATCTGGATGGTCGTGCCGCTGGGCATGACCATTTATTTCTCGCTGATTCGCTACAACCTGCTCAACCCAGGCGAAGAAGAATTTGTCGGCCTGGAGAACTTCCAGTACTTCGTCACTGACAGCGGTTTTCTGCCCGGCGCGACCAACACCATTGTGCTGGTGGGCAGCGTGCTGCTGATCAGCGTAGTGCTCGGCGTGCTGATCTCCGCGCTGCTGGAGGCCAGTGAGTTTTTCGGTCGCGGCATCGTGCGTGTGCTGTTGATTTCGCCGTTTTTCATCATGCCCACGGTCAGCGCGCTGATCTGGAAGAACCTGATTTTCCATCCGGTGTCGGGGATTCTCGCCTCGGTGTGGAAGCTGTTCGGCGCCCAGCCCGTCGACTGGCTGGCCAATTACCCGCTGCTGTCGATCATCATCATCGTATCCTGGCAGTGGCTGCCGTTCGCGATCCTGATTTTGATGACGGCGATGCAGTCCCTTGATCAGGAACAGAAGGAAGCCGCTCGCCTCGACGGCGCCGGCCCCATCGCAATTTTCTGGCACCTGACCCTGCCACACCTGGCACGCCCGATTGCTGTGGTGGTGATGATTGAAACGATCTTCCTGCTCTCGGTCTTCGCGGAAATCTTTACCACCACCAACGGCGGTCCGGGTTTCGCGTCAACCAATCTGGCGTACCTGATCTACAACCAGGCGCTGCTGCAATTCGACGTGGGCATGGCGTCCGCTGGCGGCTTGATCGCCGTGGTCATCGCCAACATTGCCGCCATCATCCTGATTCGGATGATCGGCAAAAACCTCACCGACAAGTCCTGAGGGCCGGACCATGATGACGCTCAAACAATCCCGTCGCTTGCAAAGCCTGATGCTCGGCACCTTGTCGTGGCTGATCGCGGCGCTGATCTTCTTCCCGATTTTCTGGATGGTCCTGACCAGCTTCAAGACCGAGATCGACGCCTTCGCCACGCCACCGCAGTTCATCTTCACGCCGACGCTGGAAAACTACCTGCACATTCAGGAGCGAAGCGATTACTTCCACTTTGCGTGGAACTCGATCCTGATTTCCTTCAGCGCCACGATCCTGTGCCTGCTGATCGCGGTCCCGGCCGCCTACTCCATGGCTTTCTTTGAAACCAAGCGCACCAAGAGCACGCTGTTGTGGATGCTCTCCACCAAGATGCTGCCACCGGTGGGCGTGCTGATGCCTATCTACCTGCTGGCCAAGACCTTCGGTCTGCTGGATTCACGCATCGCGCTGATTGCCATCTACACGCTGATCAACCTGCCGATCGTGGTGTGGATGATTTACACCTACTTCAAGGACATCCCTGGCGAGATCCTCGAAGCATCGCGGCTGGACGGCGCAAGTACCCGGCAGGAGATTTTCAAGGTGCTGATCCCGATCTGCAAAGGCGGCCTGGCCTCGACTGCGCTGCTGTCGCTGATCCTGTGCTGGAACGAGGCTTTCTGGTCCCTGAACCTGACCTCGTCCAACGCTGCGCCCTTGACCGCGTTGATCGCCTCCTACTCGAGCCCGGAAGGTTTGTTCTGGGCCAAGCTGTCCGCTGTTTCGACCCTGGCGTGCGCGCCGATTCTGATCTTCGGCTGGATCAGCCAGAAACAATTGGTACGCGGGCTGTCGTTTGGTGCCGTGAAATGAATGAGCAACCTGCAAATTTGATTCTGGCCGCAGGCCGTAGAAGCTGACGAACCCCGGTGAGGCTGCGATGCGGTACACCTGACAGACCGTCATCGCAGCCTCGCACGGGCCCGTCAGCTCCTACAAAAAAGCGTCCATTGGAACATTCAAGAATAAAACTGGAGCCCCACATGGCTAACCTGACAATCAGAAATCTGCAAAAAGGCTTCGACGGCCACCAGATCATCAAAGGCATCGACCTGGACGTCAAAGACCGGGAGTTCGTGGTCTTCGTCGGTCCGTCGGGCTGCGGCAAGTCCACCCTGCTGCGCTTGATCGCCGGGCTTGAGGACGTGACCTCCGGTACCATCGAGCTCGATGGCCGCGACATCACCCAGGTCACTCCGGCCAAGCGCGACCTGGCGATGGTGTTCCAGACCTACGCGCTGTATCCGCACATGACCGTCGGTAAAAACCTGTCCTTCGCGCTGGACCTGGCAGGCGGCGACAAGGCCGAAATCAAGCGCAAGGTCGATGAAGCCGCGCGCATCCTTGAACTGGGCCCGTTGCTGGAGCGCAAGCCCAAGCAACTGTCGGGCGGTCAGCGCCAGCGGGTCGCCATTGGTCGCGCCATCGTGCGCAATCCGAAAATCTTCCTGTTCGACGAGCCGCTGTCCAACCTCGACGCCGCGCTACGGGTGCAGACCCGTCTGGAACTGTCGCGCCTGCACAAGGAGCTGCAGGCGACGATGATTTACGTGACCCACGACCAGGTCGAAGCCATGACCCTGGCCGACAAAGTGGTGGTGCTCAACGGTGGCAAAGTGGAACAGGTCGGCTCGCCGCTTGAGCTGTATCACCACCCGGCCAACCTGTTCGTCGCAGGCTTTCTCGGCACGCCGAAAATGGGCTTTCTCAAGGGCAAGGTCAGCGCGGTGCATGCTGGCGGTTGCGAAGTCACCCTGGACGCCGGCACCACCATCAGCCTGCCCTTCACCAATGCACAACAGCGCGTCGGCGATGCCGTGACCCTGGGCATTCGCCCGGAGCACTTGAATCTGGCCAAGGACGGCGACTGCCTGCTGACGGTGATCGCGGATGTCAGCGAGCGACTGGGCAGCGACACCTACTGCCACGTGCGCACCCAAGCCGGCGAATCGCTGACCATGCGTATCCGTGGCGATCTGGCCAGCCAATACGGCGAGACCCTGAAGCTGCATCTGGATAGCGCCCATTGCCATCTGTTCGACGCCCAGGGCCAGGTCATCACCAAAGCCCTGCAGGTTGCCGCATGATCCCCCGCGTGTGAAAGCCATCGCGCGAACAATTTCGAGATTGAAGTCATGAAACTGAATAAGCAGAACCTGTCCCGGCTCGACCCCAGCGTCGTGCTGCCGTCCTACACGCTCGATCAGCGCCGTCAAGGCATCGCCCACATCGGCGTGGGTGGCTTTCACCGTGCGCACCAAGCTTTTTACACCGACGCGCTGATGAACCTCGGCGCCAAAGACAACACAGGCGAGGGCCTGGACTGGGCAATTTGCGGCGTCAGCCTGCGCGAAGAAGACCGCGCCAATTTCGAAGCACTCAAGAGCCAGGATTTCCTGTTCACCCTGTTTGAACTGGGGGACACCCCGGACACAGAAACCCGCATCATCGGCGCGATGGACCAAATGTTGATGTCCACCGACAGCGACATCGCGCTGATCGACAAACTCGCCAGCCCGGACATTCGCATCGTCTCGCTGACCATCACCGAAGGCGGCTACTGCATCGACGACAGCACCGGCGAGTTCATGAGCCAGCTGCCGCAAATCCAGCACGACCTGGCCCATCCGGCCACACCGAAAACCGTATTCGGCTACCTGTGCGCCGCATTGACCCGCCGCCGTGCGGAGGGCACGCCCGCTTTCACGCTGATGTCCTGCGATAACCTGCCGCACAACGGCGGCGTGACCCGCAAAGCGCTGCTGGCGTTCGCCAAATTACGGGATGCGGAGCTGCATGACTGGATCGCCGAACATGTCAGCTTCCCCAATGCGATGGTCGACCGCATCACGCCGATGACCAGCACCGCCCACCGCTTGCAACTGCATGACGAGAAAGGCATCGACGATGCCTGGCCGGTGGTCTGCGAACCCTTCGTGCAGTGGGTGCTGGAGGACAAATTCGTCAATGGGCGCCCCGCCTGGGAAAAGGTCGGCGTGCAGTTCACCGACGACGTCACGCCCTACGAAGAAATGAAAATCAAGCTGCTCAACGGCAGTCACCTGGCGCTGACGTATCTGGGCGCGTTGAAGGGCTACCGCTTCGTCCACGAGACCATGAACGATCCGTTGTTCGTCGAGTACATCCGCACGTATATGGACCGCGACGTCACGCCGCAACTGCCGTCGGTGCCGGGTATCGACCTGGAAAGCTACAAGGACACGCTGATCGAGCGTTTTTCCAACCAGGCCATCGCCGACCAACTGGAGCGCGTGTGCTCGGACGGCTCGTCGAAATTCCCCAAATTCACCGTGCCGACCATCAACCGCCTGATTCTCGATGAAGGCAATCTGGACCGCGCCTCATTGGTGGTAGCTGCCTGGGCGCTCTATCTGCAAGGCAGCGAAGGCGAAAACGGCGTGGCGTACAAGATCGTCGATCCTCGGGCGGACTTCTGCAAAGCCCTGGTCGCTGACGATGTGCTGATCACCCAGCGACTGCTGGAAGTGGAGGAAATCTTCGGCGCGGCGATTCCGAAATCCGCCGAGTTCGTGGCATCGTTCGAAAAGAACCTGAACAGCCTCAAGCAACTGGGCGTCAGCAAAACCCTGGAAAAACTGTTGGGCAAACACGCCTGAGGTGAGCATGTTTCTCGGAATCGATTGCGGTACACAGGGCACAAAAGCCATCGTCCTCGATGCCGTCAATGGCAAGGTGCTCGGCGAAGGATCAGGCGCGCACCACATGATCAGCGGCGCCCACGGACGGCGTGAGCAAGACGTTCAAGAGTGGCTGAACGCGTTCGAGTCGGCCACCGCTGCTGCGCTGAAACAGGCCGGGGTTTCCGGGCAGCAGATTCTGGGCATTGGTGTTTCCGGCCAGCAACATGGGTTAGTGATGATCGATGAGCTGGGCCATGTGTTGCGCCCGGCCAAGCTGTGGTGCGACACCGAATCGGCCCCTGAAAACGATCGATTGCTTGAGTACCTGGGCGGCGAAGCGGGCTCGCTCGAGCGTCTGGGTATCGCCATCGCGCCGGGTTATACGGTGTCGAAACTACTGTGGACCAAGGAGCAGTTCCCGGAGCTGTTCGCGCGTATCGATAAAATCCTGCTGCCTCACGACTTCCTCAATTACTGGCTGACCGGGCGCTGCTGCAGCGATTACGGCGACTCGTCCGGCACCGGCTATTTCAACGTGCGCACCCGCGAGTGGGACTTGGACATCCTCAACCACATCGACCCGAGCGGTCGGCTGGTCAACGCCCTGCCCACGCTGCTGGAAGCCGATCAGCCGGTGGGGCGGATTCTGCCGGCCATCGCTGAACGCCTGGGTCTCAACCCCGAGGCCATCGTTTCCAGCGGCGGCGGCGACAACATGATGGGCGCCATCGGCACCGGCAACATCGCGCCGGGGCTCATCACCATGAGTCTGGGCTCGTCGGGGACCGTGTACGCCTTCGCCGATGAAGCCAGCATCAGCGATCAACCTTCGGTGGCGACCTTCTGTTCGTCCTCCGGCGGCTGGTTGCCGTTGATCTGCACGATGAACCTGACCAACGCCACCGGCGCGATTCGTGAGCTGTTTGCGCTGGACATCCCTGCATTCAACCAAGCGGTCAGCGCCGCTCCCATCGGCGCACAAGGGGTGCTGATGCTGCCGTTCCTCAATGGCGAGCGGGTGCCTGCCCTGCCCCACGCCACCGGCAGCATTCATGGGCTGGACAGCACCAATCTGAGCCAGGCCAATCTGTGTCGCGCAGTGGTAGAAGGCACGACCTTCGGCCTGCGTTATGGTTTGGATTTGCTGCGTGATAGCGGCATCAAGAGCGCCAACATTCGCCTGATCGGCGGTGGCGCAAAAAGCGCGGTGTGGCGCCAGATCGTCGCCGACATCATGGACACTCCGGTGATCTGTACCACCGGCAGTGAGGCGGCGGCGCTGGGCGCTGCGATTCAGGCAGCGTGGTGTCAGTCCCGGGAAAGTGGCGAAGGCCAGTCGTTGCAGGCATTGTGCGAGCGCTGCGTGAGCCTTGAGCCGAACAGCGAGACACGGCCGATCGCGGAGAACGTCGCGGCCTATCACACTGTTTATCAGCACTATCGCAATCAATTGCAGGGCGTCTGACCGCCCTTAACGGAGCACCTATGTATCTCGTCTGTGGCGAAGCACTGTTCGACTTTTTCAGCCAGCCGGACAGCAGCGGTCAGAGCAACAAACTGGGCTTTCAGGCGATTGCCGGGGGCTCGCCGTTCAACGTCGCGGTGGGCTTGCGACGGCTGGGTGTGGAGGCCGGTTTCTTCGCCGGGATCTCCACCGATTACCTGGGCCGCCGGCTGGTGACGGTGCTGGAAGAAGAAGGCGTGCGCGATGATTTCCTGGTGCACATCGACGCGCCCACCACCTTGGCGATGGTCGCAGTCGGGGCCGATGGCTCGCCGCATTACAGCTTTCGCGGCGAAGGGTGCGCGGACCGATTGCTGAACGTTGAGCATTTGCCGGTGCTGGAAGACAGCGTACGCGGCCTTCATGTGGGGTCGTTTTCGCTGGTGGTGCAGCCGGTGGCCGATGCACTGCTGACGCTGGTGCGGCGCGAAAGCGGCAAGCGTTTGATCACCTTCGATCCCAACGTGCGCCTGAATCCGGCGCCGAGCATTGAGCTGTGGCGCAGTCAGGTGAGCAAGTTCGCCGAGCACGCGCACATCATCAAGGTCAGTGACGAAGATCTGAGCCTGCTGTACCCCGACCGCGACGCCGAATCGGTCGCCAAGGGCTGGCTCAAGGACAATTGCCAACTGGTGATCATGACCCGTGGCCGCCAGGGCGCAAGCATCTTCACCCGCGACAACGGCAACTGGTCGGTGCCGGCTCGTGAAGTCATCACTGCCGACACCGTGGGCGCCGGTGATACCTTCCAGGCGGCGCTGATCACCTTCCTCACCGAACGTGGCCTGGACACCCCGCCCAGCCTGCCTGGACTTGACCGCGATACGCTCACCGAAATGCTCAACTTCGCCGTTGCAGCGGCTGCCGTGACCTGCACGCGAGTGGGGCCGGACTTGCCATATCGCAATCAGGTGGTCTGATCGCAAACACGCTTTTGTAGGAGCGACTTGTTCGCGAGACGCGGTACCTGATTCGCCACAGAATCGTCTCGCCAACAAGTTGGCTCCAACAGAAATGCAATGGATCAGACAAACCGGATCGTTCGTTATATCGCTCAATACAGCGCAACCCCCGCGCCGTCGGCGGCTTTGAGTTCCGACATGTCAGCCCGCTACGCCATTGCCGTTGAGGCAACCCCTCAAGCCATTTCAGCCTTGGCCATCGCAATCTTCGCTTTAATTTCCTGCTGCGCGACTTCGGCCTTTTCCCTGGTCAGCTCGGCAACCTTCTTGTCGACGGCAGCTTTCTCTTCCGGGGACATGGCCTCGTATTCTTCCTTGCTGACGCCAGTCAGTTGCTGACGGGCTTTTTCGGCGTCGGTCTGGTTCATGTAGGCCAGAAACTCATCCTTGGCCGAACCCACGCTGCTCGCGGCGTCCTTGTTGGCGCTGGCTGACAAGGCGTCAACGCTGTCCGAAGTGCCGGAGGCTACGCTGTCGCTGGTCGCCACCTGCTTGTCAGCACCGGCCATCATCGAAGAAGCCGCCGCCACTTGCGGATCGATGGCATTGTCTGTGGTGCTCGCCATCGCCGACTTCAGATTGACCATCATTTTGGCGAACGACTCGTCGTAGGTCGGCTGCCCCTGGGTGCCGCTTTGGGCCGAGGTGTCATCGTTGCCGGAGACGGGTGCGACAGGCACGGTCGTCATGGCCGCGCTGGCGAATGCGTCCTTATCACGGGTGTCCAGGGTCGTGTGGGCGACGGCCTTCGAAACGATATGCTGGAGGGCACTGCTGCCGATAATCATCTTTCACCTCCTGTGGTGGTTGTCGATGCATCGGGTGTACTGAGCAAGACCGGTGCCACATTGCCCTGAGTGCTTCGAAGCCCCGTCGCTGCTGGCTGCCGATGCCAGACCCTGCGCGGAGTCGGCGAAATACCGGCACTGCGTTGCCGAGAGCGGCAGTCGCTGGCCGCCGGGTGAGTAGGCTTGCCGCTGCGGTGGCATCAGCCGTACTACGGAAGACGGAACGCCGTGGCACCAAACGACTCCACTGTGGCAGACCCTGATTCGGCTTAACGTTGAGCATTGCCATGGCCTTCACCGACACTGACATCGAACGCGACATTCTGGGATTGCTGGCAGACCGCAGCCCGGCGTCTTCGATATGCCCTTCCGACGTGGCCCGCGCGCTGACTGACGAAGAAGCCGAATGGCGAGCCCTGATGCCACAGGTGCGCGAGGTGGCAAAGCGGATGGCGGCAGACCGGATCATCCGCGTGACCCAGGGCGACAGAGAGGTGACGATTGACGAGCAGTTGCGCGGGCCGATCCGATTGCGGCGGGGCGATCTTTTCCCGTAATGATCGTTCCCACGCGGAGCGTGGGGAACGATCTATCGCCGCACATCCGCTTCTGCGCGCAGCGCGTAGGAGTCCGGCTTGCCGACGATGGGCTGCGAAGCGGCCCCTGAGACCGGACAACCGCATCACAGCCTCGCGGTGCTCGGCAGCTCCTACAGAGGCCGCGATGACCCTGCGCTCAACGATTTACTGATCGTTCCCACGCTCTGCGTGGTAACGCCGCTCCGGACGCTCCGCGTCCTCGGTGACGCAGCGCGTCACGGGATGCATTCCCACGCGGAGCGTGGGGAACGATCTATCGCCGCACATCCGCTTCTGCGCGCAGCGCGTAGGAGTCCGGCTTGCCGACGATGGGCTGCGAAGCGGCCCCTGAAACCGGACAACCGCATCGCAGCCTCGCGGTGCTCGGCAGCTCCTACAGAGACCGCGATGACCCTGCGCTCAACGATTTACTGATCGTTCCCACGCGGAGCGTGGGGAACGATCTATCGCCGCACATCCGCTTCTGCGCGCAGCGCGTAGGAGTCCGGCTTGCCGACGATGGGCTGCGAAGCGGCCCTGAGGCCGGACAACCGCATCGCAGCCTCGCGGTGCTCGGCAGCTCCTACAGAGACCGCGATGACCCTGCTCAACGATTTACTGATCGTTCCCACGCTCCGCGTGGTAACGCCGCTTCGGACGCTCCGCGTCCTTGGTGACGCAGAGCGTCACGGGATGCATTCCCACGCGGAGCGTGGGGAACGATCAGCGAACCCGAGCTTGGCGCGGTCTCTGTTGGCGTTTCCCGGAATGATCGTTCCCACGCTCTGCGTGGTAACGCCGCTTCGGACGCTCCGCGTCCTTGGTGACGCGGAGCGTCACGGGATGCATTCCCACGCGGAGCGTGAGGAACGATCAGCGAACCCGAGCTTGGTGCGGTCTCTGTTGGCGTTTCCCGGAATGATCGTTCCCACGCTCTGCGTGGTAACGCCGCTTCGGACGCTCCGCGTCCTTGGTGACGCAGAGCGTCACGGGATGCATTCCCACGCGGAGCGTGGGGAACGATCAGCGAATCCGGGCTTGATCGTAACCTTCACCCCAACGCACTCAAATCCAGCTGTTCCTGCGGCAGTGGCACGGAGAAGTAGTAGCCCTGGGCTTGTCCTGCGCCCATTTCCCGAAGCAATTGCAGGGTGGCGGCGTCTTCCACGCCTTCGGCCACCACGCTCAGGCCCAGGGATTCGGCCATGCGCACAATGGCGCGCACGATCGCCCTGCTGCGGGCGCTGGTGGTCAGTTCCAGGGTGAAGGATTTGTCGATTTTCAAGCCCGTAAAGTGGTACTGATGCACGTAACTGAGAGACGAAAATCCCGCCCCGAAGTCATCGAGCACCACCGACACACCATTGTCAGCCAGGTGTTTCATGGCCTGGCGCGCCAGATCCGGCTCGGCCACCAACGCGCCTTCGGTCAACTCCAGACAGATGCGCGAGGGCTTGACCCCATGCAACTCCAACAGGCCCAGCACTTCACTGGAGAACTCAGGCCGGGTGATGCTGTAGCTCGAACAATTCACATGCACCGTCGGCCAGTGCGCGTGATCGGGCTGCGCCAGGATCGCCACCACGCTTTGCAGCATGTAGAAATCCAGACGACCGATCAGGCGCAACCCTTCCAGCGCTGGTAGGAATTGGCCCGGTGCGATCACGCGGCCATCCGGCTGGCGCCAGCGAATCAGCGCCTCGAGTGCGAGGATCTTGCCGCTCTGGACATCGATGATCGGCTGAAAATAAGGCAGCAATTCGTCAGTGCGTTTGAGCGCATTGCGCAGCGCACTCTCCTGCTCCATCTGGTCGGAAACCTCGCGCCGCACTTCCTGGTTGAACACCGCATAGCTGTCGCGACCGGCGTTTTTGACCCGGTACATCGCCGTGTCGGCGTCGCGCAGCAAATCGGCCGGTTCATGGTGAAATTGCCGGTCGGCGCCTACCACACCGATGCTGCAGGAGGAGAACACGGCGTGGCTGTCGATGAAAAACGGCAGGTCGAACGCTTCCAGAATGCGCTCGGCGATGGCCACGGTGACATCCGGCGGCGCGCCATAGGCCAGCACCGCAAATTCATCGCCTCCCAGGCGCGCGAGCAGATCGCTGTCGCGCATGCAACTGCGCAACCGGTCAGCGGCCTGCACCAGCAATTGATCACCGGAATGATGCCCGAGGCTGTCGTTGACCATCTTGAAGCGGTCCAGGTCGATGAACATCACCACCAGTTCCTGCCCCAATTCGCAGAACGCGTCCCAGGCCAAGCGCAACTGCTGCTGCAAGTGACTGCGATTGGGCAGCCCGGTCAGGGCGTCGTGGGAGTTCTCGTGTTGCAGTTTGGCGTTGGCAACGTCCAGCTCGCGGGTGCGGTCCTGCACGCGCGCTTCGAGCCGCAGGTTGGCGATATGAATCGCTTCTGCCGCCGTACGCCGCGAAAGCGCCGTGTCGATGTGCCGCGACACGAACGTCAACAGGTCCTGGTCGCGCAATGAATAACTGACATGGGTCGAATAACTCTGCACCGCCAGCACGCCGCGCACGGTGTCGCCTTCGAACAGTGGAATCCCAAGCCAGGAGCTTGAGCGATTGACCTCATTCTGCAGGGTGATCTCCCCGGTGCTCTCCAGGCGCTGGGCTTCTGTGCTGTCGATCAGGCACGGCCGACGCTGGCGAATCACATACTCGGTGAAGCCCCGCTCGCCGCGACGCGGATTGGGACGTTCGGTAAGTCGCTCGTCCACGTAATAGGGGAACGTCACCTCGCCTGTCGCGTCGTCGAACAGCGCGATATAGAAGTTAAGGGCGAACAACAACTCGCCGACGATGCCATGCAGGCTGCGAAAAAGCTCGGCCATATCACCCGGCTGACTGGACAGCTCGGTGATCTGAAATAGCGCGCTTTGCAGGTGTTCGGCGCGTTCGCGGTCAGCCACTTCGCTGCGCAGAGCGTCATTGAGGCGTGACAGCTCAACGGTGCGCCGGGCCACTGTTTCTTCCAGATGAGCGCGGTGCAGAATCCGGTCCAGGGCCATGGCCACGTGCCGCGCGACGACCAGAAACAACTCGCGATCCTCGACGCTGTAAACCCGCGACACGTCGTAAACCTGCATTGCCAGCATACCGAAGACATCGTCCGATGCGTTTTTCAGCGGCGCCCCCATCCAGAATTCCGGGCGATGTCCGACGCAGTAAAAGCGCTGATGCGCCTGGGCCTGCTGAATGTCGGCGGCATTGACGAACAACGGTTGCTCGGTGGTGAGCACATACCCGGTCATAGACATGCGTTCATGATCCAGATACTCGTAAGTCTCGGCTTCCAGCGCGTCGGCGTCGGTGATGTCGATGTAATACGGATAAGTGATTTTGCCGCTGTGGCTTTCGTAGAGCGCCAGATAGAAGTTTTCGGCGTCGATCAGGGTCGCCAGCTGCTGGTGCACGCCGTGCAGGAACTCCGAGCGTTCTCGGGTGGAGCTGGCCAGATAAGTGATTTCGTAAAGCACGCGCTGGGTCGCCTGAGCGCGGGCCAGGGCGTCGGTCTGCAAGTGCAGGCCCAACCGCGCAGCCAGTTCACCCAGTCGCGGCTCCCCTGCATGCTGTTCTGAAGTGATCAGCCAACCCAGTACGCTCTCGCCCTGCCCCGTGGGCCAGCGATGCAAACCCAATTCGTCGCAGAACCCTTCGAAGGCCTCCCGTGCGATCAACGTTGGCCAAGTGGTCGAGGGATCGCCCTGCCCCAGCAGATGCAGATGCTCGCCCGCACGGTACGCCGCCCAATTGAGGTTCGGCACTGCGTTCTGAGTGGCGCGCAACAGGCACTCGATAGTGTCGTCGTGCAGGCCTGGCACTGCCGCGAAACCGGTCTGTGTGACGACCGCATCCGACGCGCCGTTGCGGGTGTTCAGTGGTCCTCGATCAGGGTTCGAGACACGGGAATTCATGGGCGCTCCATTGCCAACGTGCGACTGGGCTATCTTCACGGGGTGTGACGGATTGTTGCAAGCGGCATATTGCCATTTGCAGTCTATAAACGACGTGCTGGTCGCTTTTATACGACTTACCTGCCCGTTTTATAGCGTGGACAGTTATATGTCGGCCGATGGGTCGCAAAATGAATGTTTTTCAGCCCACGATTTGCGGACTAGGCTGATCAGGTTCACAGGGTATGTCGTGGGTATTAATGACCTTTTGCAGCCCAAGCGTGTCACTCAATGCTGATGCACTTTTCTTTGTGCCTCTGTGCAGATGATTGCAATGAGCAACATGAGCCCGGTCTTCGTGATTGGGCTGCGGTAATTCATGAGAAAAACTACACAGTCCATTCGCTTATTTACATGAATGCGCACGCAATCTATTCGCTACTGTCTTGGGTTTGATGATTGCCAAGCGCATCTGCTTGAACGCTTCCCTGTAGCCCGCCCACCGTCGGGTCCAAGGGGTGACTCAACGCTGACGAGGAACCTGAAAACATGACCGATCAGCCTGATAAAAATACAGAACCCACGACGTCCGGCCTGACTGACTTCACTGTGCCGTCACGACGTAACTTCCTTAAATCGATCGGGGTTTCCAGCTTGGCTGCTGCGACTGCCCCGGTATGGATGCAAGCCATCGAAGCCCAGGCCGCTGTCGCCGATGACACCGACGCTCCAGCCAGGGACGAGCGCCGCATGACGCTCAAGGTCAATGGCCAGACCCACGCGCTGAACCTGCCCGCCAACGCCGCGCTGCTGGACGTACTGCGTGACCGGCTGCAACTGACCGGCACCAAGAAAGGCTGCGACCACGGCCAATGTGGCGCCTGCACCATTCACGTCAACGGCGTGGCAATCAACTCATGCCTTTCGCTGGCGGCCATGCACGAAGGTGACGAGATCACCACCATCGAAGGCCTGGCCAAAAACGGCAAATTGCATCCGGTGCAGGAAGCGTTCTGGGAACACGACGCCTACCAGTGCGGTTACTGCACCTCAGGGCAGATCATGAGTGCAGTGGCGGTGTTGCAGGACAAGAGCATCGGCAAGGACGACCACAGTGTGCGCGAAGCCATGAGCGGCAACATTTGCCGCTGCGGCGCGTACAAAAACATTCTGTCGGCGGTGCAGTCGGCGCGCATCAAACTGCAGGAGGTGACCTGATGAGAGCCTTTGATTACGTCCGCGCCGGCAGCGTCGAACAGGCGGTCACCACGCACTCGAAAAGCCAGTCGGCGTATTTTCTCGCGGGCGGCACCACCCTGCTCGACCTGGTGAAACTCGATGTGATGCCGGCCGATCAGGTGATCGACGTCAACCACCTGTCCCTCAAGCAGATCGAAGTCCAGAGCGATGGCAGCGTGCGCATCGGTGCCTTGGTGACCAACACCACACTGGCCAACCACGAGCACATCGTCCGCCATTACTCGGTGCTGTCCCAAGCGCTGCTGTCTGGCGCCACCACACAGCTGCGCAACAAAGCGACGACGGCGGGTAACGTCATGCAGCGGGTGCGTTGCAATTACTTCCGAGACGGTATCTCGCCGTGCAACAAGCGCGAACCGGGTTCGGGCTGTGCGGCTATCGACGGCCATAACCGCAGCGTGCACGCCGTGCTCGGCACCAGCGATCAATGTATCGCCACTCACCCCTCGGATATGTGTGTGGCCATGGCAGCCATTGGCGCCAGCGTCGAAGTTCAGGGCCCCAAAGGCAAGCGCAGCATCGACTTTCTGGACTTCCACCTGCTGCCTGGTTCAACCCCCTGGAAAGAGCACGCCCTGCAGGACGACGAACTGATCACCCATGTGGTGCTGAATGCGCCAATGCCCAATAGCAAGTCGGGCTATCTGAAGCTGCGGGATCGCGCCTCGTATCAGTTTGCCTTGGCCTCCAGCGCTGTGATTCTGGTGATGGACGGCGACACCGTGCGTGATGCGCGCATTGCCATGGGCGGCGTGGGCACTAAACCGTGGCGCGCGCTGGACGCCGAACGCGCCCTCAAGGGCGTGACGCTGACTCAGCAGAACATGGAAAAAGCGGCCGCCATTGCCTTGCAGGGCGCCAAGCCCTACAGCCACAACGCCTACAAGATTCCATTGGGGCAACAGGCGATCATCCGCAACCTCACCACCCTGACCGCCTGACAGGAGCACGCTCATGACACAAGCAATCATTGGCGCCGGCCCTCGTCGCATCGACGGTCGTCGCAAGGTTTCTGGCGAGGCGATGTACGCCTCGGACCACCACCTGAAAAACATGGCCTACGGCTATGGCGTGTTCAGCACCATCGCCAGCGGCAAGATCACTGGCCTGGATCTGGACGCCGCGCGCAAATCGCCGGGGGTGCTGGACATCTTTCATCACGGCAATTTCCCGGCGCTTTACCACAACTCAGCGCTGCCGATGTCGTTTGCCAAGATCCTCACGGCGGCGAAATCGGACGAAAGCCGCCTGCCGTTCGAAGACGAAACGGTCTACTACGCCGGGCAATTCGTTGCGCTGGTGGTCGCCGATACCTTCGAGCACGCGCGAGCCGCGGCCTACAAAATCAACGTCAGCTACAGCAAGACAAACGCTGTCGCCACTCTTGAGCAAGGCATGAAAGCCGGCGCGCTGCAGGACGGCAGTCCCGGCCATAAACGCGGCGACGCGGGCGCGGCATTTACCGCTGCCAGCCACAGCATCGACGCGACCTACACCACCCCGGTCGAAACCCACAACCCGATGGAAATGCACGCCACTGTCGCCAGCTGGGAAGACGGCCGCCTGATCGTCTACGAGGCGTCCCAGGGTGTGGTCGCCCATCGTAACTCCCTGGCGAAAATCTTCGGGCTGGTGCCGGAGAAGGTTGAAGTGCGGGCGCCGTTCATTGGTTCCGGGTTTGGCAGCAAACTGTGGATCTGGCCGCATTCGGTGGCCGCTTGCGGCGCTGCCAAGGTGCTGGGCCGTCCGGTGCAACTGGTGGTGCCGCGTCAACAGATGTTCTCCACCACCGGCCATCGCCCCGAGACCCAACAGCGCCTGCGCCTGGCCACCGATGACAAAGGCAAGCTGGTGTCGGTGAGTCACGAATCGATCAACACCACCTCCTTTACCGACCCGTACAAAGAAAACTGCGGCACCTCGACCAAGAGTCTTTACAGCTGCCCGAACGTATTGGTCAGCCACAAGATCATCGAGGTCAATCGCGGCACGCCGACATCCATGCGCGCTCCCGGCGCAGCACCGGGCCTGTTCGCGCTCGAATCGGCTATGGACGAGATGGCGGACAAAGTCGGCATGGACCCGCTGGCTTTTCGCAAGCTCAACGTCGCCGACACCGACGAAAGCCAAAACCTGCCGTGGTCCAGCAACCACTTGCAGGAATGCATCGACCGCGCAGGCGAGCAGTTCGGCTGGAGCAAGCGCAACCCGACGCCAGGCTCGATGAAGGACGGTACGGAAATCATCGGTTACGGCATGGCAGCCTGTAACTGGGATGCCTACCGTACGCCGGCTGAAGCGCAAGTGTCGTTGCGCGCGGACGGGACGGCGTATGCGATCTGCGGCGTGCAGGACATCGGCACCGGCACCTACACCATCATCGCCCAGGTGGTCAGCAGCATCACGGGTATTGATCTGGACAAGATCGAAGTCGAGCTGGGGAATTCTTCATTTCCGCCCGCGCCGGTTTCAGGTGGCTCATGGGCCACGGCCAGCGTGCTGCCGGCGATTGCCGAAGCTACGCGTCAGGCCATCGAGCAGTTGAAGGCCTTTTCGACTGCGCCCAAAGGCGTGCTGGCCGGGACCAAGCCTGAAGAGATCACCTTCGAGGAAGGCCAGCTCAAGGGCGCGGGGAAATCCTTCGGTATCGTCGAAGTGCTCAAGGCGCAGAAACAGTCCAGCGCTTTCGGAGAGGCGAAGACCGGGATGAACGACACCAGCAAGCACTCGTTTCGCTCGTTCGGCGTGCACTTTGTCGAGGTGCGCTGGGACCCGGGTATCTCGCGCCTGCGCGTGGCCCGCGTGGTGAGCGCCATTGACGTGGGCAAAGTGATCAATGACAAGACCTCCCGCAATCAAGTCGAAGGCGCGATTGTGATGGGCGTCGGCATGGCGTTGTTCGAAGGCACTGACTACGACGAGCGCAACGGCATGCCGGTCAACGACAACTACGCCGAATACGTAGTGCCGGTGCATGCCGATCAGCCGGAAATCGACGTCATCTTGCTGGATTACCCGGACCTCGCACTCAATGAGTTCGGCGCCCGGGGCATTGGTGAAATCGGCATCACCGGGTTGGCGGCGGCAGTTGCCAACGCGGTGGCCCACGCCACCGGCAAGCGCATTCGCAGCCTGCCGATCACGCTGGACAAGCTAATGGATTTGCCGCCGACCCTGGGTGCGTGAAGCACCCAGCCCCTTGTAGGAGCTGACGAGCACCGCGAGGCTGCGAAGCGGTGTGTCAGACGAATTGCATCGCAGCCTCGCGGTGCTCGTCAGCTCCTACATTGGATCTTCATTTAATTTGTAAGACCTGACGCAACCCGGTCCTGCGATGCGTTTTATCGACCATCATTAATTCAGGCCTGGTTGGTTTGGGTCACTGGCTGAACACCGGCAACAGGCCTTTCTGGTACTTCTGGTACTTTCTTCATAACCTTCTCCGCCCCCAGATAAATCCCCAGCACCCCACCCGCCAACAACGCCCCCGCCACCATCAACAACGCGTAGTCATAGTTGTCAGTGACGTCTTTCATCCAGCCCATGACCGGCGGCAAACCCAGCCCGGCCAGGTTGGCGATGGAGTTGATCAGCGCAATCGACACTGCGGCAGCAGGCCCGGACAGATACTCCGTAGTGGTAGCCCAGAACACCGGCGTCGCCGCCCAGTTCAGACCGACCGCCAGTACCAGCAGTCCGTACGCCAGCCATGCATTACCACTGAACACTGCCACCGCCAACAGCGCACCCGCCGCCAAGAGCGGCACGCCCAGATGACGACCTCGCTCACCTGTCCTATCAGAATGACGGCCGTTGAAATACATCAGCACGCAGGCCACCAGGAACGGCAGCGCCGACATGACGCTGACCGTGAATGAACCTTGCCTGGAGACCGACTGCACGATCAACGGCAAGAACAGCGTGATGCCAATGGTGCCGAACGCTTGCAGCAGCCAGAACAGGCTGAGCAGCCACACCCGACGATTACGGAACGCCACATGCCAGGCGTCGTGATGGGAAATGGCAGTGCCGGCCTGCTCCTGAGCCATGGTGCGGCTCAGCCATTTCTTCTGATCGGGATTGAGCCAGTGGGTCTTTTCAGGGTCGTCGGGCAAATACTTGAGCACCACGATGCCAAGGATCGCGGCAGGAATACCTTCCAGCAAGAACAGCCAGCGCCAGCCACTGACCCCGAAAAAGCCGTCCATATGCAGAAACGCGCCTGACAGCGGCAAGCCAATCACCGAGGCCAGCGCCGCCCCGATATAGAAAAACGACATCGCTCGCGCCCGATCACTGCGCGGGTACCACTGGGACAGGTAATAAATGATGCCCGGCGTGAAACCAGCCTCAGCAGCGCCTAGCAGCAGACGCATCACGTACAGCTGATTGGCGCTTTGCACCAGGCTCATGCCTGCCGCGACAATCCCCCACGTAATCATGATTCTCGCGATCCAGCGCCGCGCGCCGACCTTGGTGAGGATCAGGCTGCTGGGGACTTCGAGCAAAATATAAGTGAGGAAAAACAGCCCGACGCCAATGCCGTACATGCGCGCGGTCAGGCTCAACTCCGCGTTCATTTGCAGAGCTGCGACGGAGATATTTGATTTGTCGATGTAGGCAACCATGTATAGCAGCATCAGAAACGGGATGAGTTTCAGATTAAGCCGGCTGATGGTGCTGGCACGCAGAGTTGCCTCGATGGAGTTGGACATGGAACGCCCTCTTATTATCTTTATTGTCGCAAGCGAAGGCGCAGGGTTTGGCGAACGCTTGTACGGTATCCGTAGAACGACCATAAACGAGGGTTTGGAGCGATTCAATATATGATTTTATATCCCTATATATGGGACGTAACCGACACCAAACTGTCGCTCCTGTTGCTCCTTCTTAGAGGGACCTGACGTCTTTGTCATGAAGCCGCTCAGGCGGCGAGGTGTAAGCTCTGCCGACCATGACCACTCAGGGACTGCTCCAGCGATGAAAACGATAATAAGCAAGCGCGTGCGCGACACTCTTTTGATTTCAAGCCTGCTCGCCAGCGCATTGATGATGGCCGGTCCTTTACAAGCGCAGGATGCACCGCCGACTCGGGTCCGGGGTGCGATCACCGCGCTCGACGGTGACTTGATGCGGGTCCACACCAAAGGCGGCGAGGATCTGGAGGTCAATCTCACCAAAGACACGCTGGTGCGCGGCGTGACGCTGGGTGAAGTGTCGCAGATCAAACCCGGCAGCTACATTGGCTCAGCCGCCGTGCCCTTGCCGAACGGCACATTGAAAGCATTGGAAATCCACGTCTTCCCCCCTGAACTGGCGGGCACTGGCGACGGCCACCGCGCCTTCGATCTGGGCAAGGACAGCACGATGACCAATGGCTCGGTGGGCGATCTGGTCACCAGCGACGGGCGTACGATTACCGTGAATTACAAGGGCGGGCAGAAGAAGATCGTCATTCCCGATGACGTGCCCATCGTCAATCTGGTGCCGGGTGATCGCACATTACTCAAGCCCGGGGTGAAGATCGTGATGCAGGCGCAAAAGGCGGCTGACGGTGCCTTCAGTGCGTTGTCGATTTCTGCGGGCGAGAACGGCGTGACGCCGCCGATGTAAGGCGCGATTGTTTCACGGCATGAAAAAACCGGCCAGATCGCCGGTTTTTCATGCGCAGAGCGGTTACAGACAGGTCGCGACCCCTGCACCGCGCTGCTCTTTGGCCGCAGTATCGGGTTTGGCGTAAAAGCTGACTCGGGTCGTGCCGCCTTGACCGGCGATGTCGACGAAGTACTGGCCTTCAGTGGTGTACACCGTGAAGTCGTCCGGTCCGTTGATCTTTTTGAACACGTCGGCGACATCGCCGAACATCTTCACATCGGCCCATGTGACCTTGACGCACTCCGCCACGGCAGCAGCCGGCTTGCGGCTGGAATATTCCTGAACAGGCCCTGCCGAGCGGGTCTGACTCAAACTCATGCAACCTGTCAACAGCATCATTGCTGCCACTCCCGCCCACTGTTTCATGTCATTCCTTGCCGTAAAAAAGGGAGCGATCTTAGCAGCAAGGCCAAACGCGCGCTCATTCACGCGCAGGCCTGGCCGCTGCCGATCAGTCATCCAGCGCAGGAGCCGGGGCAGCAGGTGCGGCGCCCTTCCCGGCTTTACCCGCCTTGCCGGCCGGTGCGGCCTTGGGCTCTGCGGCGGCAGGCGCTGGCGCGGCCGCAGCGGCTTCTTTTTCGGCCATTGGCATTTGATCGATGGTGCCGAAAATTTCCTTCGGATCAATCGGCCCGATATGGTCGATTTTCTTCTCGCCGTCCTTGCCCACCAGGATGACTTGCGCCTGAGTCTGCGGCTTGACCCCCAGCTTGAGCTCACGGATCAGCGCCATGGTGCTCTGGGCGTCCATATCCTTGCCGTTGCGTTGGCCGATGGTATTGATGATGGTGTAGAGCACCATGTCGCGCTTGACGAAGGCTTCGCGGTTGGCGGGTTCATCGAGGTTCTTTTTCAGGCCCACCAGCGTCGGGTCCACCGTGCTGGAAGCGATGATGATCAGCGGACGCGTCTTGCCACGCTCCTGGGCCAGTGGGGTATCGCTGTCGGCAGCCAGCAATGGAGCGCTGACAGCGAACAGGACGGCAAGGGTCAGTGACCGAGTAAACATACGCACCTCCTTTGGATTTCCATGCACTGATGATCGCGCATCGTGGCGAAAGGTCCAGCGTGCATTTCAAATAATCCGGTTTTTCCCGGATCCTTGGGCACGCTACGCGCAGCCTTGACGCCGATCCGGGCACCATGCGCTATAGTGCGCGGCGCTCATGCAAGGGCGCTGCGACATGCACGCCGGGCACATCGATCCTCAACTGTTTTCAGGAGAATGAAGTGGGGCTGAAAAAGTCATCAATCGAATTGAAGCGTGATCTCTACGGCGTCGCCGGCAATCTGGAACGCACCGCCGGTGAAATCAGCCGCCTGGCCGAACGCGTGAAGGATGTCGACGTCGTTGCAGTCCTGCACCTGATGAATCAGCTGTACAAGGACGCCGACAAGCTCAAAGCCTACGCCGACGAAGTCAAAGCGGGTCGGATTCAGCGCGGCAAGGCGGAGTAACACCGCTGCTGGCACATAACAAGGAGGTCAATCATGCGCGTATTAATGCCCCTGATCACGGCGTTGTCTGTTTTCGCTACTGCGGCTGTGTCAGCCATGGAGGGCAAGGGAAACTCGGTGGAGCATTTTACGGTGGGAACGTCGTTGGCGACCATGGCCACCACTCAGGTGACGACTCATCCGGGCGAAGTATTTGCTTTGGCCAAAGACGATGCGGCTGCATTCGTCGCTTCACGCGGCGCAATCCGCGGCGCGCAGTTCGAACGAGCTGCCCGCGAATACCGGTCGTTAGCGGTGTACGTACCGATGAGCGATGACGCGCTTGCGATGGCCATCGTGGCGGCGAACTGATCAGGTTGTTGCGGCCCATCAGTTCTGGGCCGTTTCTAAGCAACAAAAAAAGGCCCACCTTTCGGTGAGCCTTTCTAGACCGCCAGCAGAAGCGGATTTTGTTTGGTAGGCGCGACTGGACTCGAACCAGCGACCCCCACCATGTCAAGGTGGTGCTCTAACCAACTGAGCTACGCGCCTGCTGTGGGTCGGCATTCTACGGATATTAGGAAGTGTGTCAACGTCTTTTTCGCACACTAAGCCTATGAATATGCGAATTTTTTCGAGTGCGCTGCGTCGTGTCCCAAGACGTCTGGAGCCACCGCGCGGCAGCGTGATGCGTGGCTGCGTTTACCCCCTCCTATACTCCACACACCGAGTGCAGCTACGCACACCAGATTCCGGCGCGCAGACTGCGCAGGTCGGTGCCGCATTCCCTGGCGAAGGGAACTGACGGCCACTACAGCGCTTTCATGGGACGGCTCTCGTGAACACCCGCTTGATAATTGTCTTGATGCTGACATTGGCCGGATGCACCTCAACGCACCCTCCCCCGGTCGCGCCCGTACGGGTGTCAGAGATTACCTGGCGGCAAGTCGATCAGCAGATTTTCATCGCTTCACAAGAGGCAATGGGGCCGGTCAAACGCTACGCCACGCAATCGATGGATGCCTGGATGGATCAGGTGTACCAGCGCACCGAAGCCGAGTTTATCCCTTGGTTCGCCGGGTACTGGACCCAGCAGTGGCTGACGTTGAAAGTCACCTGGTACAAGGTCAGCGGCGGTAAAGACGCACTAACCCCCGCGCAACGGCTTGACGCTTATCTGCAGGATCAGTACCACGAGCAAGTGCTAGAACCTGTGGCCAGGGACATCGACCCCGACGCGATCATGGCCAAGGCCACCCGGTATTACGTCAAGCTTCTGGCCGAGCGGATTCAGAGCCTGCCCCTGCGTTTCAATATCCCGGCCGAGCAGTTCGACAAACACCTCAGCGGCATCCCCGCCATCGGTCTGATGGATGCCGGCCATACCACTGCGTCTGTCTACACCCTGACCCACGCACAACCGCTGGAAGAATTGCCCGCGTACCTGGCGCTCATCGATCATGTTCATAAAGCGGCCGGCGGTTCGGTGGCCACCGACCCCGGGATTTCCTCGATTGCCATTCACTCCAGCGAAAAACTCGAAGCCAGCCTTGCGCCTCGCGGGATTGCCAGCGCCGTGGCTGCGGCAGTGGGTCGGGTGGCCGGGCTGGTGATCTCGGTTGGCATGGCGGGATTGGGCGCGATCACCCACCAGAACGAACGCGCCGAGATGGAAGATCAACTGCGCCAAAGCCTGTATGCAGCACTGTCTGAAAAGAAACGCAATCTGATCGAAGATCAGCGGACGGGCGTCCTGGCGGGCGCTTATTACCTGTCCAGCCAGATCGAGGGACGCCTGGGGGACGTGGAGATCGTTACCCCGGCGAGCGAAACCGCTTTGGACGCGTTTTAGCATGGCTGTAGAAATGACCGAATCAGGCGGCCCCAAGCTGACCGTTCGTCGCCAACATCGCACCAATGGCTGCAATCGACAGCCCTACTTCAAGTAAGGACCTCACAAAAGGGAGAGTCATCTGATGAACAAATTATTGGCTGCCTGTGCGCTCACCACCGTGTGTTGCGCCGTTTCCGTTACTGCCTTGGCCGGCGTGAACGCGCCCACAGAACCGTCGATGGGCGCACCCGCTTCGCAAACCGGCGCTGATCCGCGCACCCAGGGCAATGACACCAGCCGCGGCGGCATACAGGCCGGTGGCGACAGTACCGGGGCTGGCACAGGTCTGGGCACCGGCTCGATGAGTAACGGCACCGGAAGCGGCAACAACGCCGGCGGGTCCGGCAGCAGCGACTCCAAAAGCAGCGGATCGAGCGGCTCGTCCGGCTCCGGCGTAGGCGGAGCTGGAGGCTGACATCAGTACGTTGTGATCGAAAGCCCGGCTCAGTGCCGGGCTTTCTTTGGGCATGAAAAAGGCGACCCTCGCAGGTCGCCTTTTTTGTACCACCAGCAGAGTGGATTTGTTTGGTAGGCGCGATTGGACTCGAACCAACGACCCCCACCATGTCAAGGTGGTGCTCTAACCAACTGAGCTACGCGCCTGCTGTGGGGGCGCATCCTACCGCGGGCCGGTTTTTTGTCAACTCGTTTCTAAAGCTAAGCCGCTGAATACTCGATCTTTTTGTTGAGATCAGCGGTCTCGGCGACAATCCCGTGCGGCTGGTGACGGCATTTCATCTCAGGTAGGATCGGCGCATTCGTAAAAAATATAAAACGGGGTTTCAGGATGGCGAACACTGCATATCCAGCGTCTTATTACGCGGCATCGGCCAACGCAGCGCCAGGCCGACCCGCATTGCAGGGCGAGGTGCAGACAGACGTCTGCATCATCGGCGCCGGCTACACCGGCCTGTCCAGCGCCCTGTTTCTCCTCGAAGCCGGCTTCAGCGTCACCGTTCTCGAAGCCGCCAGAGTCGGGTTCGGTGCATCGGGTCGTAACGGCGGGCAGATCGTCAACAGCTACAGCCGCGATATCGATGTCATCGAACGCACGGTAGGCCCCAAGCACGCTCAGCTGATGGGCGAGATGGCGTTTGAAGGTGCCGGCATCATTCGCGAGCGCGTGGCGAAATATCAGATCCAGTGCGACTTGAAAGACGGCGGCGTGTTTGCGGCGCTCACCCCTAAGCAAATGGGCCACCTAGAAGGGCAAAAGAAGCTCTGGGAGCGTTACGGCCACACGCAGCTTGAGTTAATGGATCAGCGGCGAATCCGCGAGGTCGTGGGCTGCGAGCAGTACATGGGTGGCTTGCTGGACATGAGCGGCGGGCACATCCACCCGCTCAATCTGGCGTTAGGTGAAGCGGCCGCGGTGGAATCGCTGGGCGGCGTGATTCATGAACAATCAGCGGCGATCCGCATTGAGCGTGGCGCCAATCCAGTGGTGCACACTGAGCACGGTCGGGTGCGGGCCAGGTTTGTCATCGTCGCCGGCAACGCGTACCTGGGCAATCTCGTCCCGGAACTTGCGGCCAAATCGATGCCGTGCGGCAGCCAGGTGATCACCACTGAACCCCTGGGCGAAGCCCTGGCAAACAGTTTGCTGCCCAAGGATTACTGCGTTGAAGACTGCAACTACCTGCTCGATTACTACCGCCTGACAGCGGACAAGCGACTGATCTTCGGCGGTGGCGTGGTCTACGGCGCGCGGGACCCGGCGAACATCGAGGCGATCATCCGGCCGAAGATGCTCAAGGCCTTCCCGCAGCTCAAGAACGTGAAGATCGACTACGCCTGGACCGGCAACTTCCTGCTGACCCTGTCGCGTCTGCCACAGGTGGGCCGCCTGGGTGACAACATCTATTACTCCCAGGGCTGCAGCGGCCACGGCGTGACATACACCCACCTGGCGGGCAAAGTCCTGGCCCAGGCATTACGCGGTCAAGCCGAACGTTTCGATGCGTTTGCCAGCCTGCCGCACTACCCCTTCCCCGGCGGCCAATTGCTGCGCACGCCACTCACTGCGTTGGGCGCCTGGTACTACAGCCTTCGGGACAAGCTGGGGTTTTGAGGCCTTGAAACGACGAAACGGCGCCAGGAGGGCGCCGTTTTGGTTGCAGCCACGTCGATCAACGAGCGCTGTTGAGCGCCTTGACCGCCTCGCCTGCCGCTTGCTCCTGACCGGCCTGAGCCAGTTCGTTGGCGGCCTTCAGCCAGCGCTCACGATCCACCGCCGCCGGAACCTGACGAGGGCCCTGGATCAGAATCGCCCAACTGCCAGCGCTGCTCCATGCAGAAGTGAACTCATCGAAACTCATCAGCATCCGTCGATTCTGCCCGGCATGCAGGACCACCGTACGCTTGCGTTGATTGAAACCGATCAAGATGCCGTAGCGCGGCGTCTTCCACCACACCGAACCTTCGGAAAACCGCACCATCACCGGGAACCCGGCTGAGACCTGCGCCAGCAGCGCGGGCAGTGAGTCGTCCAGCGGATACACCACAAAGCCATATTCGCGCGCCAGGTTTGGCATGCTTTGATCAAGCTTCGCCTCGCCACCCGGTAGTTTCAGCGGTTTCTCCACCAGCCCCGGGGTGATTTGCACGCTACGCGCCGCCAGCATGCCCGCCAGCGCGCCGGGCGCACTTTGGTACTCGTCTCCCCGGAAAAACGGCACCGAGTTGAGTTCCACCCGGTCCGGCAAACGTTTGTACTCAGGGTCAACATTGGTCGCGCATCCGGCCAGCGTCATCACGACAGCCAGCACCCACGCCTTTCGCTGCAGGCCAGCGGCAAGAAATTCAGATAATACCGACACGTCATTACTCACTTGTACTAACAACAGCACGAACCGCGGGCAGCCCCCACCCGCTCAGGAAGCCGATCATAGAGCGGCCTGCCGCTTGGGTATAGCGCCAATGCACAGTGAGCAGCGGGCGATAGAACAAAATGGTCATGCCAATCAGCCACTGGTCAATTTCCCGCAACATAGCCCGGACTAGACTGTCGGTTACTAAGACGAAGAAAAGGCAAAGGCGCCGGAGGGACGTATGAGTCTCGGAATGATTATTGTGATGTTGGTCATGGGTTGGCTCGCCGTCGCAGGGGCCATGTTGTGGGGCGTGCTACGGATTTCTCGCCGTCATCACCCGCACCATTCAAGCAGCGCCGAGCCGCCTGCTCGGTTGAATATCGCGAAGAATAAATCTCTGCCGCTGCATTGAGTTCAAACGCGAAGCAGCCCCTTGTATGGCAATGAACGAGAACGGTCGGTGATGGTTTCCCATCCCGACCGTTTTTATTTGCCTATGTGAATCAGGCTTTGTGTGCGGCTTTCTCTTCAGCCAGGCTCTTTTGCTTCGCCCGGCGGGCCAGCATGTTCAGCACTTCGATCAAGGCCGAGAACGCCATCGCGGCATACACATAGCCTTTTGGCACATGGGCACCGAAGCCCTCAGCGATCAGCGTCATGCCGATCATGATCAGGAAGCCCAGCGCCAGCATGACCACGGTCGGGTTGTCGTTGATGAACTTAGCCAACGGCTCCGACGCCACCAGCATCACGACTACAGCGGCGACTACCGCGATTACCATGATCGGCAGGTGCTCGGTCATGCCCACCGCAGTGACGATACTGTCGATGGAGAACACCAGGTCCAGCATCAGGATCTGCCCGATGGCGGCGGCCATCCCCAGGGTGACGGTGGAAGACAGGGTTTTCTCTTCTTCGGTCTTGATATCGACGCTGTGGTGAATCTCCGTCGTAGCCTTCCACAACAAGAACAGACCACCGGCGATCAGGATCATGTCTTTCCAGGAGAACGTCTGGCCGAACACTTCAATTACCGGCGCGGTCAACTGGACGATCCAGGCCACGGTGCTGAGCAAGCCCAGACGCAGGATCAGCGCCATGCTGATACCGATGCGCCGCGCCTTGGTGCGCTGATGCACCGGCAACTTGTTGGTGAGGATCGAGATGAAAATCAGGTTGTCGATACCCAGCACAATTTCCATCACCACCAGGGTCGCCAACGCTACCCACGCAGCGGGGCTTGCAGCCAGTTCCAGAAGATATTCCATACGCAAATAGACTTGAGCGATCCAATGAGATAGCGCGCATTCTAGTGAGGCAAACACTTCAGGAAAATTCGTATTTTTAAGCGCTATACTTCGGTTTTAACGAAGTGACGCCCCCCATGCTCAACTACCGACAGCTGCATTACTTCTGGGTTGTAGCCAAAACCGGCAGCATCGTGCGCGCCTGCGAACAGCTGAACCTTACGCCGCAAACCATCAGTGGACAAATCAGCCTGCTGGAGCAGACCTTTGGCGTGGATCTGTTCAAGCGTGTCGGCCGCCAGCTGGAGCTGACAGAAGCCGGACGTCTCGCCCTGCCCTATGCCGAGCAGATGTTTCAACTGGGGGATGAACTGGAAGCCTTGCTGCGCACGCAACCCGATGAACAACAGATTCTGTTTCGGGTGGGCGTGGCCGATGTGGTGCCCAAATCCATCGTCTATCGCCTGATCGCCCCGACCATGGAACTGAGCGAGCCGATGCGCATTACCTGCCGTGAAGACCAACTGGAGCGCTTATTGGCCGACCTGGCAATCCAGCGACTGGATTTGGTGATTTCCGACAGCCCCATGCCTTCGCACCTGGACATCAAGGGCTACAGCCAAAAGCTTGGCGAATGCGGGGTGAGCTTCTTCGCCACCAAAGCCTTGGCGCGGCAGTACGGACAGGATTTTCCCCAAGGCATGCAAGGCGCGCCGCTGCTGATTCCCGGTCAGTTGACCGTCCTGCGCAGCCGTCTGATGCGCTGGTTTGCGGAGCAGAAGATCCAGCCCAAGATTGTTGGCGAATTCGATGACAGCGCGTTGATGAAGGCGTTTGGCAAATCAGGAAGCGGGATTTTCATGGCGCCCAGCGTGATCGCCGACGAGGTGATGGCGCAGTACGACGTGGAAATGATCGGCCAGACCGACGCGGTGACCGAGTCGTTCTACGCCATCTCTGTGGAGCGCAAGGTCAAGCACCCCGGCATCGTGGCGATCACCGAAGGCGCTCAACGAGAGCTGTTTACTGATTGATCAGCCGTCAGTCAGCTTAGAACGAACCCATGTAATCGCGCTTGCCGATTTCCACACCACCGTGACGCAGCAGGTCATAAGCGGTGGTCACGTGGAAGAAGAACTGCGGCAGCGAGTAATGCAGCAGGTAAGGCTGAGCCTTGAGGTGCTTCTCGTTCGGGGTGCCTGGGCGCAGCACGATGTCGAGGTCTTCATTGCCGTCGATCTGCTCCGGCGTGACGCTGCCGATGAACGCCAGAGCCTTGGCCAGCAGTGCTTGCAGATCAGCGAAGGAGGCTTCGGTGTCCTCGTATTTCGGGATTTCAATGTTGGCCAGGCGTGCAGTGGCCCCTTTGGAGAAATCGACAGCGATCTGCACCTGACGAATAAGCGGCAGCATGTCCGGGTACAGACGCGATTGCAGCAATGCGTCAGGCTGGATCTTTTTCTCGGTGGCGTGGGCTTCGGCCTTGGCCAGCACAGCACCCAGCGCTGTGAGCATTTGCTTGAAGACAGGAATGGAAGCGGCGTACAGGGAGATGGTCATAACGGTTCCTGGTGTGATGAGTCGCAAGAATGAGCACGTCGAACATGCGAACGCGGCTTGTCTTTTACCTCATCGTGCCCCTACCCTCATAGCCTTTTCAACGTCCAGGGAATGCGCCATGTCCAACGAGCCCCATTCAGAGAATGCCGCAGACGATGAAGGCAAACTGCGACTCAACAGCATCGAGGTGAGAATCCTCGGTTGCCTGATCGAGAAGCAGGCGACCAACCCTGAAACCTATCCACTGACCGTCAACGCGCTGGTGCTGGCCTGCAATCAGAAGACCAGCCGCGAGCCGGTGATGAATTTGACCCAAGGCCAGGTCGGACAAAGTCTGCGCGCGCTCGAGGGCCATCAATTGACCCGCCTGGTGATGGGCAGCCGCGCTGATCGCTGGGAACATCGCGTCGATAAAACCCTGGAGCTGGTGCCCGCTCAGACCATCCTCAGCGGACTGCTGTTCCTGCGTGGCCCGCAGACCGTCAACGAACTGTTGACCCGCAGCAACCGCATGCACGACTTCGAAGACGTCGATCAGGTGGTGCACCAGCTTGAACGCCTGATTGGCCGTGGCCTGGCAGTGTTGATTCCAAAACAGGCCGGTCAGCGCGAAGACCGTTACATGCACGCATTGGGTGATCCGGCGGACATGCAAGCGATTCTGGCAGCACGGCAACAGCCATCTTCGGAACGCGCCGCCGGGGGTTCGGCCGCGTCCGAGCGGATCGATGAGCTTGAAGCGCGGGTAGCAGCGCTGGAAGAGCGGCTTTCCAGGCTGGAGGGTTGAGACTCCATCTGTAGGAGCCAACTTGTTGGCGAGGGCCGAACGCGGTACACCACGCACAACGCCTCGCGAACAAGTTCGCTCCTACAGGATTTGCGTCAAACCGCGATGATGGAAACGCTGCAGCTCACTCTAGGAGCCAACTTGTTGGCGAGGGGCCGAACGCGGTACGCCAGGCACAACGCCTCGCGAACAAGTTCGCTCCTACAGGATTTGCGTCAAACCGCGATGATGGAAACGCTACAGCTCACTGTAGGAGCCAACTTGTTGGCGAGGGGCCGGACGCGGTACAGCAGGCACAACGCCTCGCGAACAAGTTCGCTCCTACAGGATTTGCGTCAAACCGCGATGATGGAAACGCTGCAGCTCACTGTCGGAGCCAACTTGTTGGCGAGGGCCGAACGCGGTACACCAGGCACAACGCCTCGCGAAGAAGTTCGCCCCTACAGGATTTGTGTCAAACCGTGATGATGGAAACGTTGCAGCTCACTGTGGGAGCCAACTTGTTGGCGAGGGCCGGACGCGGTACACCAGGCACAACGCCTCGCGAACAAGTTCGCTCCTACAGGATTTGCGTCAAACTGCGATGATGGAAACGCTACAGCTCACTGTAGGAGCCAACTTGTTGGCGAGGGCCGGACGCGGTACACCAGGCACACCGCCTCGCGAACAAGTTCGCTCCTACAGGATTTGCGTCAAACCGCGATGATGGAGACGCTACAGCTCACTGTAGGAGACAACTTGTTGGCGAGGGCCGGACGCGGTACACCAGGCACAACGGCTCGCGAACAAGTTCGCTCCTACAGATCGACGCCATCAGTCGCCCCGCGCGAACGCGGCCGCTGCTTGATACTGCTGATCGGTTGGCGTCACGCCGGTGTATAGAATGAACTGCTCCAAAGCCTGAATTGCCGCCACCTGATCCCCGGTTATCACCCTTTTGCCCGAGGTTTCAGCCTGTACGATAAATGGCGTGCGTGCCGGACTGGCGACGACGTCGAACGCGGTGTCAGCCGCCTCGATGGCGGGTTTGTCGAAGGCCAGTTGGTCGGCCTGCGCGCCCATCATCCCCAAAGGCGTGACATTGACCAGCAACGGCACCCGCTCGGCACCCAGTTCGGGCTGCCATTCAAAACCTGCGCTGGTCGCCAGCGCGCGACCGGCGGCTTCGTTTCGGGCCACGATCAAGCCGTCGGTGAACCCGGCATCACGCAGCGCAAACGCGACGGCTTTTGCCATGCCGCCGCTGCCGCGCAAGGCAAAGCGGGTGCGCGGCAATGCATGGGTATCCACCAACTGCGCCACGGCGATGTAGTCAGTGTTATAGGCCTTGAGATGGCCGTCAGTGTTGACGATGGTATTGATCGAGTCGATTGCAGCGGCGGACGGGTCCATTTCATCGATCAACGCAATGCACGCTTCCTTGAACGGCATCGACACGCCGCATCCGCGAATACCCAGCGAGCGCATCCCGGCAATGGCGGCGGGCAAGTCGGCTGGAGAAAAGGTTTTGTAATAGAAGTTCAGACCCAGTTGCTCATAAAGATGGTTATGAAAGCGCACGCCGAAGTTACCTGGGCGTCCGGCGAGGGACATGCACAACAACGTCTCTTTGCTTGCAGTGACGGGCATTAAAATCTCCTGAACGGTATTAGATCTGGATCGGTATAAAGGCGTAATATCAGCCTGCCGCTCGAACAGCGGAAGTGTTGTGATTAATTAGCGCCCGATACCTTACACAAAATTTACGCAGCGGCTGCGCAGATTTTCAAAAAGCCGCTGTCTGATCAGTTATCCCGTGGCAGAACCTGAGCGTAACGCAGGCTCGCGACAACGGGACTGAACACCGAGGAACAGTCATGATTCGTCACATTCCCAAGGTTGCCTTGTTGTTAGGTGCCCTGGCCCTTGCAGGCCAAGCTCAAGCCCACGGCGGTGGCGGCGGCCCAGGCTGGGGTGGAGCGGCGGTTGTAGGTGCAGTGGTCGGTGGCGTTGTCGGCGCAGCGGTTGCCAACTCCGGTCCAAGGACCGTTTACGTACAACAGCAGCCGGTCTATGCGCCCGCCCCTGTCTACTACGCGCCGCCACCGCCGCCGGTTTATTACCAGCCCGCGTACGTGGTTCAACAGCCGGTCTATTACGGCCCGCCTCGTTACTACGGCCCGCCCCGTGGTTACTACGGCCCTCCCCACGGTTATTACCAAGGTGGCGGTCCAGGCCGCTGGTAATGAAGCTGGCATCGATGTCAGCATCTGCTGACCGATAGATAATTGCCAATGCCCAACCCCGCCCGCCCGGCGGGGTTATCATTTCAGGCACACGGGTAATAGAAAGAGCGACAGCTGCACGTACAAACTACGACGGCCGAGGTCGTCTACAGAACAGCAGTACGATGTTGAAGACTTCACCCTTGTTGAACTTGCGCACTTTGCGCCCTGCCTCGACCTTTACTTTCAATCAATAAGAACGGGACCGCCCGCCATGCCCACGCAAAATCCACACCGCGCCACAGGTTTGTGTACCTCTAGCAAGGTCTACAACGTGCTCACCGAACTCAAGAGCCTGGAAGGTCATCGCGCCGCCAAGCTCGTGTCTCTACTGGCGCAGAATCTGGTCGATAAGGGTTTGGTGTCTGAGCCTGAAGTGATCGCGATGCTCGACCAGGTGGTCGACTGATCGCGTACAACGCTCAACGGCAGATCAACGCGCCCCCATCAATCATCAATGACGACTATCGAGAGCGGTGATTTCTGCTCCCGGCAGCAGCGCCGTAAAGTAGCGCCATAGATTGATGGAGGCACTTATGAATCAAGTACAAATCATGTCGGTAGTCGGTAGCGCAGTTCCCGTTCAATTGAGAGAACGCGGTTTGCTGGCCTGCTGGTATTTGGTTCACAACGGCGAGCCGGTCAGCGGCCCACTCGCTTCACTGCCTGACGCTCAAGCCATGTCACAGCGACTGCTGGCCCCTCAGCTCAACAGCTGACTGAATTTTGCTCTTCCCTGAAATCGTGCGTTGCTCCGCACTTCCCTTTAGCCCGCCTCCCCCGAAGCGGGCTTTTTTTTGCCTGACATCAAGGGTTGCCCCCCTCAGACGCGCTCGGCCAGCGTCGCGTTCACCTGGCAGCGATGGGCGAGCTTCTGCAACCGCTTCTCCAGCGCCATCAGCACCACACGGTCGGAGCGGCCGCTTTCCATTTCGTCCGCCAGATCATTGGCCACCAGTCGCAGTTCATGGGCGATGACGATTCGGTCGTCGTTCTGATCCAGCTTATGGGATTCGAACAAGCGATGCAGGTAGTCTTCCAGGGTGCGTTGCAGACGATGGCGATCAGCGGCGCGCAGGTGCAACAGATTGATCATCACCCTGGCCAGCGTTTCGTTCAGCTCGCCGCACAGATACTGCAAGCGGCGCGCGTAGCCGGTTTCGCGATCACGGATCAGCTTTTGCTGCGCCGCCAGGTTCTGCGCGTTCTGGATTGCCGGCACCGCCACCGCCATCATCAGGCCAACGATCAAGCCGATCGCTTGAATCCACCCGGCCCAGTCAGCAGGCCTGGCCAGGAAACCAGCGGCCAGCAGGAGCACTGCGACCGCCACCGCCACGAACACCAGTGCGGTGTATTCCTTGCTGATAAAACCCTTGGGCATTGTGCGACTCCTGGACAGTTTGGCGTTAAGCATTCGATGGCGTGGAATGCTAATAGCTGGCCGCATGGACTTCCATGATTATCGAAAACGAACGGGCAATCAGAGGAATGCTGTCTGAAGACTGTCGACAATTCATTCTTCCTACTTTTATTAACGAAACCTCCTACACACCCCATCGACATCCTCTGAAGCATGCTCCTAAAATGCGCGATTATTAAAAGTTCTGAAAAACCCGCGCTTAGCAGCGTACTCCACCTATAAGTGAGCTTTGCTCTTGAAAATTCGCCTATCTCTAATAAGCCTATTATTTGCATTTACAGGCGCCGCACTTTCCAACAGTGCCCTTGCGAACGAACCTGCTGCCTTTAACCGCGATCCATCGCAACTTCACCTGGCGTCCGGCAGCGCCATGATTACCGACCTGCGAACCGGCCAGGTGCTCTACTCCAGCAACCCTGATGTGATCGTGCCCATCGCCTCGGTGACCAAGTTGATGACTGCCATGGTCACCCTGGACGCCAAGTTGCCAATGGACGAGATGATCAAAGTCGACATCTCCCAGACCGCCGAAATGAAAGGCGTGTTCTCCCGGGTCAAACTGGGCAGTGAACTCAATCGTCACGACATGCTGTTGATCACCTTGATGTCGTCGGAAAACCGCGCGGCCGCAAGCCTTGCCCACAGTTATCCAGGCGGCTACCCGGCATTCATTCGCGCGATGAACGCCAAGGCCAAGTCACTGGGCATGGCGCATACGGTGTACATGGAGCCGACTGGCCTGTCGGTGTTCAATGTGTCCACCGCCCGTGACCTGACCAAACTGGCACTGGCTGCGCGCAACTACCCGATGTTGAGCGAGCTGAGCACCACCCCGGAAAAGACCGTCACCTTCCGTAAACCGACGTACGTGCTGGGTTTCAGCAACACCGATCACCTGGTGCGTAAATCCAACTGGGACATCAAGCTGACCAAGACCGGTTTCACCAATCAGGCCGGTCATTGCCTGGTCCTGTTGACCAGCATGGCCAATCGTCCGGTGTCGGTGGTCATTCTCGATGCCTTCGGCAAATTCACCCACTTTGCAGACGCCAGCCGCATGCGCTTGTGGATGGAGACAGGCAAAAGCGGCCCGGCCCCGGAAGTCGCGCTGCAGTACAAGAAAGAGAAGAATCTGGTGATGAGGCAGAAAGGTTTGCAGGCCTCGGATTAGTCCGCAAATACATCGCCATACCTGGGAGGAAGCTTGCTCGCGATTGAGGTGAGTCAGTCCACGCAAACTTCGGCTGAAACCCCATGGCGAGCAAGCTCCCTCCCACCAAGGCTCCCCGTCGCAACATGGGGTGAAACGCTCAGCCGCTTGCTCGAGCCATCCGCTTGAGCCCCAACACCATCAACACCCCCAGCCCGGCCATGCCCAGCAGCAGCGCCGGGTAGCTGATCCACCAGGGGGTTGGCGTGGTCATCATGCTGAACTCCGACATCCCGCCAATCCCCGCCAGTAGATTAAGCGGTAAAAACACCACGTTGATCAGCGTCAGTTTGCGCAACAGGTTATTGGTGTTGTTGTTCACCAGATTGCCCCGCGCATCCATGAGGCTGGCGAACACCGTGGAGTAAATCTGCGCCTGTTTGTGGCACTGGTCGTTCTCGATGATCATGTCTTCGATCAATCCCAGGCTGTCAGCGCCGTACTGATTTTTATGGGCGTGGTTGCGCAAGCGGCTCAGGACCGAGCCGTTGCTGTCGATGGCGTTGATGTAATACACCAGGCTTTCGCTGAGGTTGAACATCTGCACCAGATGACGGCTGTCCATCGAGGCATTGAACTGCTGTTGCAGTTCGCGGGCGATCATCTTGATCACCTTCAGATGGCCCAGGTAGTGATGAATGTTGTTGAACAGTAGCTCCAGCAGCACGTCCAGTGGCTGAGCCATCGGCCGGTGCTGCCCCAGGCCTGCCAGCTGTTTGTCATCCGGGCACAGCAAAACCATATGCTCCTGGGTCAGCAACAGGCCGAACGATGAGACGTCGAACGAGAAGCTGTCCTGCCCCGAGTAGTTTTCCGGACGCTTCCAGATCAGAAACAACGCATTGGGATGAAACTCGATGCGTGACACCTCGTCCGGGTCCAGTGCCGACGCCAAAGCGTGATCATCCAGATGAAAGCGCTCCAGCAATACGGTCTTTTCATCGGGGTCGGGTTGACTGAACCACAACACGCTGGCCTCTTGCTCGGCGCACGCTATTAGCCGGCCGTCGTGCAGGCGATGCCCCTGAATCATGGTCTCACCATGCCTGGCCGCGACGTTTGATATCCAGCCGGCGTATGAACTCCTCCAGCACCAGAGCGTACAGATCGTCCTGCAACCAGGCATCTTCGATCCCGGCGTCGAGATTGGGGTTGTCGTTGACCTCGATCACCACCACACGATCCCCGGATTGCTTCAGATCAACACCGTACAGCCCATCGCCGATCAGGTTCGCCGTCTTGACCGCCAGTTCCACCACTTCACGCGGTGCATCGTGCACCGCCAGGGTTCGGCACTCACCATTGATCTCGGCGCCTTTGGCCTTGTGGTTGTAGATTTGCCAATGGCCCTTGGACATGAAGTACTGGCAGGCAAACACCGGTTTGCGATTGAGCACGCCGATGCGCCAGTCGTACTCGGTATAGAGAAACTCCTGCGCCAACAGCAAAACCGAATGCTCGAACAAAGTGCGCGCGGCGGCCTGCAAATCCTCGGCGTTGTGCACCTTGATCACCCCTTTGGAAAAACAGCCGTCAGGGATTTTCAGCACCAGCGGAAAGCCCAGACGCGCGGCCACACGCTCAAGATCTTCAGGGCGGTCCTTGTACAGGATGTCCGTTGCCGGCATGCCCAGCCCGTGGCTCTTGAGCAGGTCGGTCAGGTACACCTTGTTGGTGCAGCGCAGGATCGATGTCGGGTCGTCCATGACCACCAGCCCTTCGCTCTCGGCTTTCTTGGCGAAACGGTAGGTATGGTTGTCGACGCTGGTGGTTTCACGAATCAGCAGTGCGTCGTACTCGGCCAGCCGCGAGTAGTCCTTCTTTTCTATCAGTTCCACGTCCACGCCCATGCGCCGGCCGACGCGAATGAAGTTTTCCAGCGCTTTGACATTGGACGGCGGCAGCGCTTCCTGCGGATCGTGAAGGATTGCCATGTCGTAGCGAAAGGTGCGGCGCGACCGGGGCTGACGCCAGATCTTGCGGCTGAACCGATCAAGGGATTCAGCGAATTGATCTTGCTGGTGATCGCGCAGCCGGGTCAGTGCGCCGGTCTTGACCCCTTCGATGCGCCAGGTGTCGCGCTTGCGAAACTCCACCAGCAAAATCGGCGCCGCGAACGCATCGAACAGCTGTCGCGCCAGTTCCTGCAACGGCACCAGGTCGGTCTGGCCGAAATACAACGTCAGGGTAAAACCCTCGGTTTCGTCGTAGGGATGGTCACGCAATGCGTGCTCAAGGCGTTTGTCCAGGTCATCCAGCGCCAGGCCGTATAAGGATTTACGCGTCAGTTCACTGATGGTCTTCACCGAAGGAATGACATGGTGCCCCCGCGCTTCGGCCAGTAGCGAGCAGTAATAGCCGTGACCCAGATAACGATAACTGCGGCACAGATTGATCACCTGCACCCGTTTACCGCCTGAGCCCTGCCGCGGGTTTTCTAGATAATCCTGCGCGCTGATCAACGATTCACTGGGCAAGTAAGAGGCCCAGTCTTCCAGCCGCTCCACCACAATCACCAACTGACTTTGCATCGTCACCGGCCGCAGCGATTCAATATTTAAGTTTGCCGAACGTCCAGGTTCAGCTGATACTTCATCCGTCTTCACCGGCACCGCATTCATGAGTCGTGATCCTTCGGGAAACAAGTCCTTTCTATAAAACATGGCTTTGTAGAAATGTCCCGTTTCGTTACTCACTCTTTACGGTCGCCCAGATGAACTTTATATATCGCCCCGCTCAACCTGACGATGTGGATGAACTGCTTGCGCTGGAGAATCAATGTTTCGAAACCGACCGGCTTAATACCCGTAACTTCCAGTGGATGGTTAGCCGCGCCAACGCGAGCCTGATTGTGGCCCAGGCGCAAGGCCGTTTGCTGGGCTACGCGCTGGTGTTGTTTCATCGCGGCACGTCACTTGGGCGGCTCTACTCTCTGGCGATTGCCGATGCGGCTCGTGGGCAGGGCCTGGGCAAACAGTTGCTGGTGCGCGCCGAGCAGCAGGCAGTGGCGCGCGATTGCGCCTATCTGCGCCTTGAAGTACGCCCCGACAACGGGCCCGCCATCGCGCTGTACCAGCGTCAGGGGTATCGACTGTTTGACCGGGTCGATGATTACTATGAAGACCACGCACCGGCCTTGCGCTATGAAAAGCGCATTCGCGAACATGCGCAACGCAGCAGCCCGCCCATTCCCTATTATCGCCAGACCCTGGACTTCACCTGCGGCCCGGCCTGCCTGCTGATGGCGATGAAAGCCCTGCAGCCCGCGCGGGCCATGGGCCGCGATGAAGAACTGCAGATCTGGCGCGAGGCAACGACGGTGTTCATGACCTCCGGACACGGCGGCTGCAGCCCCCAAGGCCTGGCCTTGGCGGCGTCGCGGCGCGGTTTTGAAGTCGCGTTGCAGGTGTCGGTACCCGGACCGCTGTTTCTGGCCGGCGTGCGCAGTGAAGAGAAAAAACAGGTCATGCGTCTGGTGCATGAAATCTTCACTCGCGAGCTGGACGCCAGCGCCATCAAGCAGCTACCCAACGGTCCACTGAACCTGGCAGACGTAAAGGCCGAGCGAGCACTGGCCCTCGTGCTGATCAGCAGCTATCGGCTGACCCGCTCCAAAGCGCCCCATTGGGTGCTGTTGACCGACGCCGACGAAGACTTCGTTTACTTGCACGATCCGGATGTTGACCACAGCCAACAGCGCCAACCGCTCGATTGCCAATACATGCCGGTCAGTCACCAGGAGTTCGCTGCGATGAGTTGTTTCGGCGCGGACAAACTGAGAGCGGCAATACTGGTTTATCGACCGTCCACCCAATTGTATAAGTAACGTTAATATGCGGTTAAAGGCCGTAAAGAGTTCGTCTAGTTGGTTGCAACGGTGCGCGATTTAAGTGGCAATACATCCTCTGCCCGAGGGCGCAACTTTGCGGACGTTGAACATGGATAACTCAGTTATCGGCATGATAGTTATTGCCTGTATCGCACTGCTTGGCATTCTTCTGTTTTGCTTTGAGTTTGTATATGAGCGCAATAAACGAAATAAACCCAAACCCTGATCGCGCCAGGACAAGAGGTGCGTAAAAAACAATGCTGCACGCCGGCCAGCATAACCCCAGCGAACCGCTAAGCTTGCACTGTTGATGCGTGCTTTTCGAAATCCTCGGGGGATCTGAACCATGCTATTCAAATGGGTGCTGGCCGCGTTGCATTTGTTGGCTTTTGGTTTCGCGCTGGCTGCAGTGCTGGCGCGCGGGCGGGCGTTGCGGCGATTACGCACCGATGATGCGCGGTCCTTTCGTGACGTGTTCGTGGTGGACAATATCTGGGGCGTTTCAGCGGGTATCCTGCTGATCACCGGGGTGTATCGCGCATTCGGGGGCCTGGAAAAAGGCTCGTTCTATTACCTGCATCAACCGCTGTTTCATCTGAAAATCACCGCCTTCGTCGCCATTCTTGCCCTTGAAGTCATCCCGATGATCGCGCTGATCAAATGGCGCATCGCCTTCAAAAGACAACTGCCCATCGACACCTCACGCGCTCGGCGCTTTGCCCGCATCAGCCATATGGAAGCGGCGTTGATGGTGATCATCGTGATCGCCGCGACAGGGATGGCGCGGGGCAATCTGTTGAGTTGACCGGATGAGGATTGACGGCGCCCGGAAAGCGCCGCCAAGGCTTTGCTACACCTGGCCGCCGGGCGCCAGCATGGCTTCGGGCTGCACGAGTCGCTCGTATTGAGCCGAGGTCATCAAGCCAAGCGCCTGCGCCGCCGCCTTTGGGGAAATCCCCTCAAGCTCGGCCTTGCGGGTGATCTGCGCGACATTGTCGTAGCCCAGTACCGGGTTGAGCACCGTGGCCATCAACAACGCATTCTCCAGGTTCTGCGCCAATTGCCGAGGATTGACCTCCAGCCCCCTGAGCAATTTATCGGTGAACATCGTCACGCAATGGCTCAACACCGAGATCGATTGCAGCAGGTTGTGAATCAACACGGGCTTGGCCACGTTGAGTTCAAATGTGCTGGACGCTCCCGCCAGCGTCACCGTGAAATGGTTGCCCATCACCTGCATGCACGCCTGCACCAGCACTTCGGCCAGGGTTGGGTTGCGCTTGCCTGGCATGATTGACGACGTCAGCCCGTCGTCCGGCAACAGCAGTTCGGCCAAACCGCAGCGCGGCCCAGACCCCAGCAAACGGATGTCATTGCCAATCTTGCTCAGGGAAACTGCCAGCACGTTCAACCCGCCGGAGACTTCCACCAGCGCGTCATGGGTGCCCATCCCCTCAAACTTGCTCGGGTTGGGCGCAAAGGGCTCGCCGGTAATCGCGGTCAGCTCTTGGCAAAACGCCACATCAAAGCCCACCGGCGCGTTGAGCCCGGTGCCGACGGCCGTACCCCCCTGGGGCAATAGACGCAGCCGTGGCAGGCACGCCTGGACCCTGTCGATGCCGTGGCCGATTTGCCTGGCGAAGGCATCGAAGGCCTGGCCTTGAGTCATCGGCACTGCGTCCATCAGGTGCGTGCGCCCAATCTTTATCACCGCCCTCCAGGCCTGTGCTTTTTCCTCCAGAACACTGCGCAGCAAAGTGAGCGCAGGCAACAAACGGTCACGCAGCTCCAGCGCGGTCGCGACGTGCATCACCGTAGGAAAGCTGTCGTTGGAGGACTGCGAGCAGTTGACGTGGTCATTGGGGTGTACCGGACGTTTCGCCCCCAGCTCGCTGCCCGACAACTGGTTGGCGCGGTTGGCAATCACCTCGTTGGCATTCATGTTGGTCTGGGTACCGGAACCGGTTTGCCAGACCGAGAGCGGGAAATGCCCGTCGAAATCGCCCGCAGCCAGCTCAATGGCCGCCGTCTGGATCGCGACCGATAGTGCTTCAGGCAAAGCGCCGAGACGCAGATTGGCCCGGGCTGCCGCCAGTTTTTGCTGACCGAAGGCCCGGATCAGGGCTGGCGCGAGGCGTTCGCCGTGATCACCGAACACCTCGAGCGCACGCTGGGTTTGCGCGCCCCATAGGCGCTGCGCCGGAATCTCGACCGGGCCGAAAGCATCATTCTCAATACGCACATCAGACATAGAGCGTGCTCCAAACGACGACCCGACAGGCGTCAGGACAAGGGTGGCAGAAAAGAAGATTTCAGCCGATCACAGCGCAGCACCAGGCGCACGTCCCAGCTCACGCTGATATTCAAGCTGCGCTGTTTCCCGGCAGAACTCCCCCGACCATTTGGCAACCACCACGGTCGCAACGCTGTTGCCAATGGTGTTGCAGGTGGCGATGGCCATCGACATGAAGCGATAAACTCCGAACAGTAATGCCAGCCCTTCCACCGGCAACACGCCGACCGCCGTGACCGTGGCGGCAAAAACCACGAAGCTGCCACCCGATACTGCAGCTGCTCCCTTGGAGGTCACCAGCATGATGGCCACGATGCCTAACTGATGCTCCCAACTCAACGGCACCCCATACGCATTGGCAATGAACAGCACACACAACGACATGTAGATTGATGTGCCGTCCAGATTGAACGCATAGCCGGTCGGCAGCACCAGACCGACACTCTGTTTTGAACAGCCGAACGCTTCGAGTTTCTGCAACAGTCGCGGCAAGGCGCTTTCGGAAGACGCCGTGCCAAGGACGATGAAAATTTCATCCTTGATGTAAGCCAGAAAGCGCAACAGGCTGAAACCTGCGATACGACATACCGCCCCCAGCACAATAAAGATGAAGAAAGCGATGGCGATGTAGAACATCAGAACCAGATTGGCCAGCGACATCAGCACGGCAGCACCATTGCTGCCCACTGCATAGGCCACGGAGCCAAACGCCCCGAGCGGTGCGAATTTCATGATCAGGTTGATGAACTCGAAGAAACATTCGGAGATACGGCTCAGTCCGTCTTCAATCACCGAGCGTCGTTCAGGCTTGAGCGCCAGCAGCGCGAAGCCGAACAGAATCGCCACTACCAGCACCTGCAACAGCTGCCCACCGGCGAATGCTCCAACGAAATTGTCCGGAAAAATACCGTAGATGAAGTCCAGCGTGGACGCAGGTGCATGGCCCTTGGCAACCGCATCGGTTACGGCAGCAGTGGCGCTGTTGCTGGCGTGAGCGCCGTGCATGCCGGAACCGATCTCCAGCAGATTACCCCACAGCAGACCGATCGCCAGCGCGACCGTGGACACTACCTCGAAGTAAATCAGTGCGCGCAAACCGACTTTGCCCACACGCTTGATGTCGCCAGCACTGGCGATGCCGTGAACGACGGTGAAAAACACCAGGGGCGCTACTGCGGTCTTGATGAGCTTGAGGAAGATATCGCCCAGAATCTTGAATTTGGCGGCGAACTCTGGCGCCAGAAAACCAAAGGCAATACCCAGGACCATCGCTGCGATGACCTGGAAAGTCAGCCCGCGATAGAAGGGTTTTTTATCGGTTGCAGTCATGTTTGCGATCTCATTGTTTTTATTGAGGCGGCCGTTGAGCCGATCCGGTCTGTCGCCGGATCTGTGTGTGCGAACGTGATGCGACAGCAGGTCTTAGCGTGGCACTGCCCCAGGTTGGGCCAGCGCGCGGTCGACCATTTGCGGGGCCAGGCCGAGATAGTTGACCGGGTCGGTCAGGCGCTGAAGTTCGGCAATGTCCAGTTCAGCGGTGACGGCTCCCTGCGCCACCAGCGCATCGAGCAGGCTGATGCCCTCGTCATTGGCCACGCGGCAGGCGGCGTAGACCACGTCGTGCGCGACCTGCCGCCCCAGGGTTGGCGCCAGCCCCATCATCACCGCCTCGGCAACGATCAGCCCCTGGGTCATGTTGAGATTTTCAAGCATGCGTTCAGGGCGAACCTCCAGGCCGGCCAGCATGAATCTGGCCTGTCCCAGTGATGCGGCACTCAAGGCGAACGCTTCGGGGATGGCAATCCATTCAGCCTGCCAAGGCCCGGTAGATCGCTCGAAATCCTGGATCATGGCGTCCATCATCAGCCCCGCCTGTTGCCGTACACCCTTGGCCGCGGCGTACATCAGTTCGCAGGAAATCGGGTTGCGTTTTTGCGGCATGGTGCTGCTGGCGCCCCGACCTTTGACGAATGGCTCGTAGGCTTCGCCCAGCTCACTGGTCATCATCATCATGACGTCAAGGGCGATTTTGCCCAGTGAGCCGGTCACCAGGCCGAGAAAGTTCAAGGCTTCGGCCAGTCCGTCCCGCGCTACATGCCAAGTGGCTTGCGGCACGCCGAGGCCGAGTTCGTCCATCAACGCTTCCTGCACTTGCAGGCCCTTGTCACCCAGGGAGGCCAAGGTTCCCGCAGCACCTGCAAACTGGCCGACCTCAACCCGGGGCCGCAGCTCCACAAGGCGCTCGGCGTGGCGGTCGAACATGCTCAACCAGACCGCGCATTTGTAGCCGAAGGTGATTGGCAGCGCATGTTGCAAGTGGGTGCGTCCAGCCATGGGCGTGTCTCGATAACGCGCAGCCAACCCGGCCAACAGACCACGAACCGCTTGAATATCCCGCTCTACGAGCAACAGGGCTGCGCGCACTTGCAGCACCACGGCGGTGTCCATGACGTCCTGGGTGGTTGCGCCCCAGTGCACGTAGCGCCCTGCTTCGCCGCAGATCCTGGACAACTGCTCGACCAGCGGAAGAATCGGATAACCCACGATTTCGGTCTCGTGTTGCATCAGCGCCAGGTCCAGCGCCTCAAAGCGTGACAGTTCGGCAATTTGCTGCGCAGCCTGGGCAGGGATCACACCGCAACGTGCCTCGGCACGGGCCAGTGCCACTTCGACCTCGATATAGCGTTCGATAAGGGCTCTGTCAGAAAACACGCCGCGCATTTCGGCGGTGCCAAACATGTCACGGAACAGGACGGAGTCGAAAACAGTGCTGGACATGGGAGGATCTCTATTGTTGGTTTTGATCGGACATATTTCTTATGTCCGTACATAATTAATACCCCCTGCCCTGATACACTGTCAACTCGCTGTGGGAGAACTCGATGGAAGGCACGAACCAGTCACGCTACGCAGTGGTAGCGCGGGATTTGATGGAGGGGATCAGCAGCGGGCGTTTTCCGGTGGGCACCTTGCTGCCGACGGAATTCGAGCTGTGTGAGGTGTACGACGTGAGCCGGCATACTGTCCGCGCGGCGATCACCCAACTGCAGAATCAGGGCTTGGTGTCACGGCGCAAACGGGTGGGTACTCGGGTCGAAGCGATTACGCCGACTGCGGGGTATTCGCAGTCGCTGGCCTCGGTGGAAGATCTGGTCAATGTGGCCGAGACGCACATACGCGACATACAGGATGTTCGCGAATTCGTGGCTGACATTGCCCTGGCCAAACGCCTGGGACTGGAGCCTGGCGGACATTACGTGTGTGTTTCGAGTATCAAGGTGGACGTCAGCCAGCGCACCGCACCACTGTGCTGGACCGACGTTTACATGGAGCAGTCTTACCAGGCGGTCGTTCCCGAGGCTCGGGAGCACCCGGACGAATTGATCGCGGCGCTGATCGAACGCCGATTCGGTCGGCATATTGACGTGGTGGATCAACAGGTGCGACCCATGCAATTGCCCGCCGAGCTGGCTGCAAAGCTCAATGCAGCCATCGACTCGTTGGGGCTGGGGATCATTCGTCAGTACCGGGACGACCAGGGCAGCCTTATTGCGGTGTCGGAAACGGTCTACCCCGACGACCGTTTTACTCTGGTGATGCAGATGAAGCGCGAGAAGCGGTCCACCGCTGCGGACCCCACCACACTGCGCTGAGCACACGGCACTTCTGACATCGAAAACCCATGGCACGGCACTGACTGCAGGAGCGAAATTGGTCGCGAAAGCGCTTTGCGGGCATGGTGACGACGCGAAAAAACGCTCGCTACACGCGGCTTCCTACAGATCATCATAAAAAAGGCCCGCCGGATTGGCGGGCCTTTGATTCAACCAGCGGGTGACACCTTACAAATTAAACTGCGTCACCAGCTTGGTGTTGAGGTAAGCCTCAATCGCCTCGGTGCCGCCTTCGGAGCCATAACCGGAATCCTTGATCCCGCCAAACGGCACTTCCGGCAAACCGATGCCTTGATGGTTGATCGACAGCATGCCCGCTTCGATACGGTTACTGAGGATCTGCGCAGTCTTCATCGACGTGGTGAACGCATAGGACGCCAGGCCAAACGGCACGCGGTTGGACTCGATCACGGCGTCTTCGACGGTGTCGAACGGCACCAACAGAGCCACCGGCCCGAACGGTTCATCGTTCATGATGCGCATCTGGGTGGTCAGGCCGCTGAGCACGGTCGGCGCGAAGAAGTAGCCCGGGCCTTCAATCGGCTTGCCGCCTGTGTGCAGGGTGGCGCCGGCATCGACAGCGTCATTGACCAACGCCAGCAACGCAGGAATACGCCGATCATTGGCTACCGGGCCCATCGTGGTGCCCTGCTCCAGGCCATTGCCGACCTTGATCTCGTGGGTCAGACCGACGAATTTTTCGGCGAACGCCTCGAACACACCGCGCTGGACCAGAATGCGGGTCGGCGACACGCACACTTGACCGGCGTTACGGAACTTCGCCATGGCCAGTACCCGGGCGGCAAGGTCGATATCGGCGTCGTCGAACACCAGAGCCGGGGCATGACCACCCAACTCCATGGTTGCGCGCTTCATGTGGGTACCGGCCAGCGCGGCCAGTTGCTTGCCCACTGGCGTGGAACCGGTGAAGGTGACTTTCTTGATGGTCGGGTGCGCGATCAGATAATTGGAAATCTGCGCGGGCACGCCATACACCAGACCGATCACGCCAGCAGGAACGCCGGCATCAGCGAACGCGCGAATCAATTCGGCAGGCGAAGCCGGGGTTTCTTCCGGCGCCTTGATGATGATCGAGCAACCAGCGGCCAGTGCGGATGACAGCTTGCGCACCACCTGGTTGATCGGGAAGTTCCAGGGCGTGAAAGCCGCTACGGGCCCGACCGGCTCCTTGATCACCTTCTGCTCCACCGACGGATTGCGCGATGGCACCAGGCGGCCATAGGCGCGGCGGCCCTCTTCGGCCAGCCATTCGATCACATCGGCGCCGGACATCACTTCCATCCGCGCTTCGGCCAACGGCTTGCCCTGTTCCAGGGTCATGATGTGAGCGATCTTGTCGGCACGCTCGCGCAGCAGGTTCGCGGCTTTCTGCATGATTTTGTAGCGGTCGTAGGCCGGCGTAGCGCGCCAGATTTCAAAGCCACGCTCGGAAGCGGCCAGGGCCTGATCGAGGTCGGCAATGTCAGCGTGGGCCACGGTGCCCAGGGTTTCCCCGGTGGCCGGGTTAATGACAGGAATGCTGCGGCCCTGTTCACTGGCGCGCCATTGACCATCGATGAACAGCTGAACGTCTGGGTACATGAGGTGCTCCGGGTACGCCTCGATCGAGGCGAGGATGGGAAATTGCAGACCGACGAATTTAGTGGCGTATACCCCTATCGGTCAAGACGCATTTGTCCAAACCCCCGAACCTGCGGCTGGACAGCTGGTTACAGGGTTATGAGTTGCTCGGCATAAGCGTGAAGCGTCTCGCGCTGGATGGCGAAACGGGCGTACTTGCCTTCCCGGATGGTGGAAATCAATCCGGCGCGTTCAAGCTCTTTGGTGTGATGGGAGATCGTCGCAGCGCTCACCGGATGGGTCTTGAGCAGCTCGGCACAGGGAATCGCGGCAACAGAGGCGGCAATCTGAACCAGTATCTGATAACGCCGTGGGTCTGCGAGGGCTCGCGAGATCAGCGTGATTTGTTGTTCAGTCAGCGGGAAATGGTGTGCAGTGGTCATGGATGATCTAGTCGCCCCAGCAGAAACCTCCTTGTCGTCCAATGATTTCGTTCTCGCCAAAGTGCCCCCGGCTGGCCGATTCCAGTGACAGACCTCGCCGGGTATCGCCACCAGGAAACTGCGGGGGCAATACGATATAGAGCGAAAGCCGGAAGAGGCGTTCAGCGGGTTACAGAATAAGCTCACGGCAATGAGCGGCGAAGCATTTTCTGGTGAACTGTACTGCCTTTTCCTGCGAACTAAGCACTTGTGCCGAAACAGAACCTATGAATCCTGCGACGGTCGCACAGTTGAATACGCAGGATTGTCCGCAGGCGTGCCTTGCGCCCTGCCACGTCCTCAATCTGGAGTTTCACCCATGTTTGCTCGTTCGTGTCGTACCCTGCTCGCTGGCCTGTTGATCCTGGCGTTGAGTGCCTGCGCGTTGTTCCCCAATCGTGACCCGCTGAACATCAACGTGGTGGGTATCGAACCGCTACAGGGGCAAGGGTTGGAAATTCGATTCGCGGTGAAACTGCGCCTGCAGAACCCCAACGAAAACGACATCCAGTACAACGGCGTGGCATTGAACCTGGATGTTAATGGCAAGCTGCTGGCGTCTGGCGTGAGCGATCAAAGCGGCACCATCGGGCGCTTATCGGAGGGCATCATCACGGTGCCGGTGACGGTTTCGGCGTTCGCTGCGTTGCGTCAGGCGGTAGGTTTGAGCGAGAGCCAGAGTCTGGACAACCTGCCCTATGAATTGAACGGGAAGCTGGCAGGTGGTTTATTCGGCACGATGCGGTTCAGTGACAGCGGCACCTTGAGCTTGCCGCGGCAGGTGAACGGTGATTGGTGAAGTCGGGCTCTGTTGGAGCGAGGCTTGCCCGCGAAGTTGACGCCACCGGAATACCTGCGGCGCCGCGTCGTTAGCTTCGCGGGCAAACCTCGCTCCAACAGGATCAGTGTTTGGCGCGGCCTGTGAACGACGGGGAATTTCCACCAGGGTCAGCCTAGACCTCAGCGTGCGGCTGCCATCAACCGATTCACTTCACTGCGCACCATGTTGGCGTACTCGGGCGGCGACATGGCGTCCAGCTCCGAGCGCACCCATTCTGACCATTTACCCTTGCGCTTGGGACGTTCGCCCATCAAGCGCACGGCATCGCTCTTGGCTTTACCCAGATTGCTCTGCCACAAATCGAACAGGCGGGATTTTTCATCTTCGAGCGCAGCGCGCTCCTGAAGGGGCTTGTTGGCCAGATTGAAACTCATGACATTTACCTCTGATCGCACTCTTGTCGCACTCTGATCACCAGCACGACACTTCGCTGAACACACGGCCCGGGAGCCGAAAAACGACAGCATCTTACACCCGACGAGGGTGTCTTCCCTCGACATTCGTCGCCCTATTTGCGATATGTCCTGCGCCATACTGCAACTTTTCCGAAGTCCCGTGACTCCATTGCACACTGCCGTTATCAACAGAAAGGAAATAACCATGGCTCGTAAAACTGCTGCCCAAACCGCCGCCGAACAGATCAAGGATCAGGCTTTCAGCGAATTGGCGTCCCTTATCGAAGAGTCCGACAAACTGCTCAAAGACAGTGCAGCCCTGGTTGGCGAGGAAGCTGAAACCGTACGCGCCCAACTGAGCCTCAAGCTCAAGCAAGCCGTGGAGTCGCTGAGCAGCGTGCGTGAAAAAACCAAACCTGCCGTCGAAGCTACCGAAACCTACATCGGTGGTCATCCGTGGCAGACCGTCGCAGTCTCCGCAGGTTTTGGTCTGGTAGTGGGTCTGTTGCTGGGTCGTAAATAAGACCCTCGTCTTGCATAACCCGAAGGCGCGATACGCCTTGTAGGAACTGCCGAAGGCTGCGATCCCGGTATATCAATGACACCGAATCGCAGCGTTCCGCAGCTCCCACAGGTGCAGGCCCCTGTTACACCTGCGGCACCAGGCTTTGAAGCTGCCGCGCCAGATAGTCTGCCGTTAACACCTGGGGCTCCTGCTCCTTCACCCCGGTTCGCTTCTTGAGCAACCAGTCATTGGCGCCCGGCGCCTGGCTCAGCGTGAACTGCTCCTGACCGTGCAGGCTCAGTCCGCTCACGTCCACCGACACAATCCCCCGATTACCCATGGCCTCAGGCACGAAGATCACCTGTCGATTGATGATTGTCAGCGTCATGCGCTGGGTGTGAAACGGTGAGTGCTCATCCGGGTATCCCTTGCTTTGCGCAAGGTGCGGTTCGAACTCCAGACGGATATGCCCGGCGTCCACCAGCGGCTTGAGCCACTGCTCGATTTGCCCGTACAACGCCAGGATGCTGGCGCTCCAACGCGCGATGTCGGCGTGGAAGCGCTCGTGCTTTTCCTGTTCGTGACGTTGATTGGCGATCAACAATTCGCCCAGGCGTTGAATCTCGTCCATAGCGGCGATTCCCTCATTCACGCAGCCGATGATTCGGTACGTGAATCGAGGGTGGCACAACCGCGAGCAGGTGTCGCGCGACATCGCCGTCAAACGCCCGCGCAAGCGGTCAGGGCGCGGGCGGGATAATTTCCAGTTCTGACAAACGGTGACCCTTGGCCATCGCCGCATCGATATCGACCTTGGCCTTTTGTGCCTCGGCCTGGGACTTGAACGGGCCGATCATGATGGTTTCCTTGCCGTCGATCTTGACCACGTACGAGGGGTAATGGTGTTCGACCAGCCAATAGGCCATGTCGCTCAGGGCTTCTTTCAAATTGACCTGAATGGTCCATTGCGGGGTTGCACTCGGCGCTGCCTGTGCAGCGGGCGGCTGGCTCGAAACCTTCGCAGGCTCGGCCGGCTTACCGCCATCGCAGCCTGCCAGCATCGTTACAGCGACCATCATGACCATCTTGCGCACGTCTTGGCTCCTCCTCTGAAGTGGCGCGAGTCTACCACCGAGAGGAACATCCCCGCCTGTTGTGCTGCCCAAGCCTTAGAGAGCAGAACTCGATGCCATTGAGGGAGAACGTTCATGTGCAATCGCCATCCGCTGCAGTGCTTCATCCCGCCTTACATCATGGAACACCTGGCGCAATCGCCGCACCAGCGGGTGCGCGCGCTGGCCATCGCCAACCTCTCCACCGGCTCCACCTTCCGCGCCCTGCGCGCTTCTGCCCAGGCCATGCCGAGTCTGATGGCCAACAAATCACCCGACGGCAAGAAGCATCGGCTGGTCTATGACGCCAAAGGTACCAACACCCTGCCGGGCACACTGGTGCGCAGCGAAGGGCAAAAAAGTCATGGTGATGAAGCCATCGACGAGGCGTATAAAGGTGCCGGCGACGTCTATGATTTCTATGAGCAATTGTTTCATCGCAACTCTTTGGACAATAAAGGTATGAGCCTGGTCTCTACCGTGCACGTGGCCGAGGTGGATTTCAGTGGCGCGTTTGTGCCGCTGAACAACGCATTCTGGAATGGCCAGCAAATGGCCTATGGCGACGGCGATGGCTTGGTGTTCCGGCGTTTTACCCGCAGCCTGGAAGTCATCGGCCATGAGTTGACCCACGGCGTGCAGTCGTTCACCAGCAACCTGACCTATCAGGGCCAGTCCGGGGCACTGAACGAGCATTTCGCTGACGTGTTCGGCATCCTCGTCCGGCAATGGAAAGAAGGCGTCAGCGTTGAACAGGCGGACTGGGTGATCGGCAAGGAGCTGCTGGTGCCCGCGCCGACACGTCGCGGCATCCGGGACATGCAACACCCCGGCACCGCCTACCGGGACGACCCGGATCTGGGGGACGATCCACAACCTGCGACCCTGAAAGATCTGTACGAAGGCCCGAAGGATAACGGCGGCGTGCACATCAACTCGGGCATCCCCAATCGCGCGTTCGTGCTGACAGCGCTGGCCCTGGGCGGGAACGCGTGGGAAGTGGCGGGCAGGATCTGGTATGAAACGCTGCTGCAACTGCACAGCGACAGCGAGTTTGCCGACTGTGCGCGGATCAGCGTACAAGTGGCAGGTAACGCGAGATACGGCGCCGCGGCAAAACGTGCGGTGAAAGCGGCGTGGAAGAAGGTCGGCATCACGGTTTGAGCCACAGACAGGAGGCCAACGATGAAAGTCTGTTTCGTGCAATCAGGCGGGTTCGCCGGCGCCATTCGCGGCTGCGAAGTCAACACGGCGGACCTGGAAGCACCTGACGCTGAGCAACTCAGGCGTCTGGTGCAGGAAAGCGGTCTGGTGAAATCTCACCGGGTGGTATCCGAACAGGCGCGGGACGCCCGACAGTACGAGATCACCATCGAAGACGAGCGAAGCGGGATTTCGGTGACTTTCGACGATCAAAACGTCCCCGCCTCCGCTCGCACACTGCTGGGGTTTCTCCAGCAAAGGGCCAAGCCTCGGAGCTTGTAAGCCGACATTTACGAGGTCCCCGCTTGTGATTCTGGCCGGATCTCTGTGGTGACGAATTGCTTTTGAATCTGGCCGAAGGCCGTAGGAGTCCAGCTTGCTGACGATCTGCCGGGAACCGGCAGCAAAACCTGAGCACGCGGTTTACCGGACCTACCGAGATGGCTGCCTTGGGGCTGGTTCCCAGCCCATCGCCTGCAAGCAAGGCTCCTACGCCCTGCGGGCAGAAGCGGTATCGCGGCGCGGCACAAATCGCATTTGATTCGGGACGCATCCCTGTGGTGACGAATTGCTTTTGATTCTGGCCGCAGGCCGTAGGAGTCCAGCTTGCTGACGATCTGCCGGGAACCGGCAGCAAAACCTGAGCATGCGGTTTACCTGACCTACCGAGATGGCTGCCTTGGGGCTGGTTCCCAGCCCATCGCCTGCAAGCAAGGCTCCTACGCCCTGCGGGCAGAAGCGGTATCGCGGCGCGGCACAAATCGCATTTGATTCTGGCCGGATCTCTGTGGTGACGAATTGCTTTTGATTCTGGCCGAAGGCCGTAGGAGTCCAGCTTGCTGACGATCTGCCGGGAACCGGCAGCAAAACCTGAGCATGCGGTTTACCTGACCTACCGAGATAACTGCCTCGGGGCTGGTCCCCAGCCCATCGCCTGCAAGCAAGGCTCCTACGCCCTGCGGGCAGAAGCACTACGGCGGCGCGGCACAAATCGCATTCGATTCTGGACGCATCCCTGCGGTGACGAATTGCTTTTGATTCTGGCCGGATCTCTGTGGTGACGAATTGCTTTTGATTCTGGCCGAAGGCCGTAGGAGTCCAGCTTGCTGACGATCTGGCGCAAAGCGGCAGCAAAACCTGAGCATTCGGTTTATCAGATATACCGCGCCAACCGGTCTGGGGCTGGTCCCCAGCCCATCGCCTGCAAGCATGGCTCCTACGCCCTGAGGGCAGAAGCAGTATGGCGGCGCGGCACAAAAAGCATTCGATCCTGGCCGCAGGCCGTCAGAGTGGGCTTTTGCGCAAAAGCGATTGACCAGACGCCAGATCGACGTCGGATGTACCGCCCTATTCGCGGACCGGCCTGCTCCCTGGGAATGGCGTCAGACAGACCTGTCAGGTCGGCCTTCGGTTACCAACTCCGGCAATACCGAATTGGCCTTGCGCGCATTCATTGCGGCAATTTCCTGTGCCGCTTTGGCTTGATCGAACGAGCCGTCCCACTTGGCGATTGCGATGGTGCCGATACCATTGCCGATCAGGTTGGTGACAGCACGCGCTTCGTTGAGGAAGCGGTCGACGCCCAGCAACAGGACCAGTCCGATGAGCGGGATGTCGTGAATCACCGTTAGCGTGGCCGCCAGCGTCACAAAACCCGCACCCGCTACCCCGGCCGAGCCTTTCGAGGTCAGCAGCAGCACGCCGAGCACCACCATCTGGTCCATGAACGTCAGCGGCGTATTGGTGGCCTGGGCAACAAAGATCGCCGCCATCGTCAGGTAAATGCAGGTGCCGTCGGAGTTGAAGGTGTAGCCGGTGGGCAGCACCATGCCGACGACAGACTTCTCACAGCCCAGTTTCTCCAGCTTGACCATCATCCGTGGCAACACCGCCTCGGTGGAGCAGGTACCGAGGGTCACCAGAATTTCATCCTTGAAATAGCGAAGGAATTGCCACAGTGGCAGGCCGGACCAGCGCGCGACCGAGCCAAGCACCACGACGATGAACAACAACGTCGTGACATACAGCGCCACCAGCAATTGACCCAACGACAGCAGCGTGCCAATCCCGTATTTGCCGATGGTAAACGCCATCCCCGCGCCAGCACCCAACGGAGCAAGACGCATGACCATCGCCACGATGCGAAACAGGCTTTGCAACAGCATGTCGATGATGTTCACCAGAGGTTTGGCTGGCGCGCCGATCTGCACCAGCGCCACGCCCATCAGCACTGAAACCAGGATCACCTGCAACATCGCGCCCTTGGCAAAGGCATCGAACAGCGTGGTCGGGATGATGTTCAAAAAGAACTCGACGATCCCGCCCTGGGCCGCCGCAGTCTGCGTGTAGCCGGTCACGGCGCTGCCGTTAAGGGTGTTGATGTCGATGTTCATGCCCACACCGGGCTTGAGCACGTTGACCACTACCAGACCGATCACCAGCGCGAGTGTAGAGAGGATCTCGAAATAGATCAGCGCCTTGGCGCCAATGCGCCCCACTTCCTTGACGCTGCCCATCTTGGCGATGCCCACCACCACGGTGCCAAAAATGATCGGGGCCAGCAGCATCTTGATCAATTTGATGAAGCCATCGGCCAGTGGTTGCAACCTGGCGCCGATGTCCGGCAGAAAGAAGCCGATCGCGCCGCCAATGACGATGCCGACCAGCACTTGAATATACAGCTGGCTATACCAGCGGCTCGAAGCCTGTTCCATGGGATGCCTCACTATTTGTTGTTGTATGAGGAAGGACGGCGTTGTTGCGAAGGTGCGCATTGCTCTGTAGGAGCCAACTTGTTGGCGAGATGGGCGCCGCGGCGCATCAGGCACGCCGCCTCGCGAACAAGTTCGCTCCTACAGAGAATGACGTTGGTTGTTAAGCGCCCTCACCCAGTTCACGCATCACGGCATACAGCGCGGACTTGGCTTCGAAACCGACGCCCGGAATCTCCGGCAGCCCGACGTAGCTGTTCTCGACCTTGATACCGTCGGCGAACCCGCCGAACGGCTGAAACACGTCCGGGTAGGATTCGTTACCGCCCAAATGCAAACCTGCGGCGATGTTCAGCGACATCTGGTGGCCGCCGTGGGGCACGACGCGGCGCGATGACCAACCCAGTTCTTTCATCACATCGAGGGTGCGCAGGTATTCCACCAAGCCGTAGGACAACGCGCAGTCGAACTGCAGGAAATCGCGATCCGGACGCATGCCGCCGTGGCGCAGCAGGTTGCGGGCATCTTGATGGGAAAACAGGTTTTCACCGGTGGCCATCGGCAAGTCGTAGTGATTGGCAAGCTCAGCCTGCAACGCGTAATCCAGCGGATCGCCCGCCTCTTCGTACCAGAACAGGTTGTAGGGCTTGATCGCTTCGGCATAGGCAATCGACGTCTTGAGGTCGAAACGACCGTTGGCGTCCACCGCAAGGCGCTGACCGTCACCGACCACTTCCAGCACCGCTTCGATGCGGCGCAGGTCTTCGTCCAGCGGCACCGCGCCGATCTTCATCTTCACCACGTCGTAGCCGCGATCCAGGTAGCTCTGCATTTCCGCCTTGAGCTTGGTCTGGTCCTTGCCGGGGTAGTAATAGCCACCCGCTGCGTAAACCCAGACCTTGTCATCGGCCACGCCGTCGCGATAACGGTCGGCCAGCAAGCGATACAGCGGCTTGCCCTCGATCTTCGCGACCGCGTCCCACACCGCCATATCGATGGTGCCGACGGCGACCGAGCGCTCACCGTGACCACCTGGCTTCTCGTTGGTCATCAGGGCTTTCCAGATGGCGAACGGATCGAGGTTGTTGTTTTCCTGGTCGATCAGGGTCTGCGGGTCGGCTTCGAGCACGCGAGCCAGAAAGCGGTCGCGCATCAAGGCGCCCTGGCCGTAGCGGCCGTTGGAGTTGAAACCGTAGCCAATCACCGGCTTGCCATCGCGGATCACATCAGTGATCACGGCGACGACCGAGCAGGTCATCTTGGAAAAATCGATGTAGGCATTGGCAATCGGCGAGGCAATGGAAACGGTCTTCTCGCGGATGTCGACGATACGCATGGGTGACTCCTGTGGCGCTGGTTGTTGTTTTTGATCACGGTGGCGATTCGCCCCGTGTGGCTGTGGCACCACTCTAGGGCTGGACCTTGCGACACGGCCAATGCTAAAAACGCGGCACCCAATGCGCGGACGGCATCACGATGGAATTGCTCTGGCTGGAAGACTTCAATGCGCTGGCAGAAAGCGGTAACTTTTCCCGCGCCGCCGAGCTGCGCCATGTCACGCAACCGGCGTTCAGCCGCAGGATTCGGGCGCTGGAGACGTGGGTCGGCGTTGATCTGTTCGAGCGCACCACCCAGGGCGCGAGCCTCACCGATGCCGGCCGGCACATGCTCGACAACGCGCGGGACATGACCCGGCGCCTGTATCAGATGCGTCAGGAAGCGCGCGAAGTGGCGGGCAAACAGGCGCGCACCCTGCACTTTGCAGCGACTCATTCGTTGTCCTTCACCTTCTTTCCGGGCTGGGTGCGCGCCGCCGAACGCGCAGGGCCTATCGAGGCGGTCCGGCTGCTGTCGGACAACATGAAGGTCTGCGAGCAGATGCTGCTCAATGGTGAGGTGCAGTTTTTGCTGTGCCACCAGCACCCGGATGTCCCGCCGCGGTTTGCTGCCGATCAGTTTCAGTCCAGGGTCGTGGGTAGCGACCTGCTGGTGCCATTGCGCGGGCCTGATGCTCAAACGTCTGAGCACGGCGCATTCATGGATCACCTGGCCTACACCGCCGAATCCGGCCTGGGCCGCATCGTCTCGGCGCGCCTGCAAAAAGAAGTCGACGCCCCGGTCCTGCACACGGTTTTCAGCTCACATCTGGCGGCGGTGTTGCTGTCCATGGCACAACAGGGCAAAGGTGTTGCCTGGCTGCCACGCACATTGGCAGGCCCGGAGATCGCCGACGGCAGACTGGTCCGCGCGCTGGATGAACGCTGGGACATTCCAGTGGAAATCCGCCTGTTCCGCCCGAACGCTGCGCTGAGTGACTTTGCCGAAGACTTCTGGGCGACGCTTTGATCACTGGTTTCGGTTTGCCCCGTGGGAGCGAACTTGTTCGCGAGGCGGCACAACTGACCCACCGCATAACCCCGCTCGCCAACAAGTTGGCTCCTACAGAAGAGCAGCGCATGTCCCTGTAGGAGCGAACTTGTTCGCGAGACAGCCGAACTGACCCACCGCAAAACCCGGCTCGCCGACAAGTTGGCTCCTACAGAAGAGCAGCGTATGTCCCTGTAGGAGCGAACTTGTTCGCGAGACAGCCGAACTGACACACCGCATAACCCCGCTCGCCAACAAGTTGGCTCTTACAGAAGAGCAGCGCATGTCCCTGTAGGAGCGAACTCGTTCGCGAGACAGCCGAACTGACACACCGCATAACCCCGCTCGCCAACAAGTTGGCTCCTACAGAAGAGCAGCGCATGTCTCTGTCGGAGCGAACTCGTTCGCGAGGCGGCAGAACCGACACACCGCAAAACCCCGCTCGCCAACAAGTTGGCTCCTACAGAAGAGCAGCGCATGTCTCTGTAGGAGCGAACTTGTTCGCGAGGCGGCAGAACTGTGTTGAGTTACATTCAGAAATGACGCTCGGTCTTGAGAAGTGAACGTGCCGCCTTCGCTTCGGTCACTTACTCATCTCCACACCATTGCTGAGGCAACTATGAAACGCTATCTCTGGCTCGGCCTGCTTGGCACCCTCTCCTTCGGCGCACACGCAGCGTCGGTTGAAGTCCCCGTCAATCTGGTCAGCGCTGACGGCGCGCCCCAGGCCATCGGTGAGGTCACCATCAGTGAAACCGCCTATGGCCTGCTCTTCACCCCCAACCTGAAATCCCTGCCCGCCGGCGTTCACGGCTTTCACGTCCATGAAAACGGCAGCTGCGATGCGGGCACCAAAGACGGCGTGAAAGTTGCCGCTCTGGCCGCCGGCGGGCATTTCGATCCTGCGAAAACCGGCAAACACCTGGGACCATACGCCGACGGCCATCTGGGCGATCTTCCAGCGGTGTACGTGACCGCTGACGGCATGGCCACCTATCCGGTGCTTGCCCCACGCTTGAAAACCCTGGCCGAAATCAAAGGCCATGCGCTGATGGTTCATGTCGGCGGTGACAACCATTCCGACATGCCCAAGCCACTGGGTGGTGGGGGTGATCGTATGGCGTGTGGGGTCATCTGACCGCTGCAAGCTGCAAGCTGCAAAAACAACGATGGCGCCACTTGGCGCCATCGTTGTTTTCAGAGTCGGTTATTTAAAACGTGCCGGGGTAACCGCCGCCATCAAGCAGCACGTTTTGCCCGACGAAAAACCCGGCGTGGGCGCTGCACAGAAACGCACAAAATGCCCCGAATTCATCAGCGCTGCCAAAGCGTTGCGCCGGGACAGCCTTTTGCCGTTGCGCAATGACGCTGTCCAGCGAGTTACCGCTCTTCTCGGCAGCCAGGCTGATGTTCTTTTGCAAGCGTTCGGTATCGAAGGGCCCCGGCAGCAGGTTATTGACCGTGACGTTATTGCCCGCCAGTTTGGGCTGACGGGCAAGTCCTGCGATAAATCCGGTCAGGCCGCTGCGCGCTCCGTTGGACAAGCCCAGCACATCGATCGGCGCTTTGACTGCGCCGGACGTGATATTGACGATCCGTCCAAAACCCCGCTCTGCCATGCCATCGACACAGGCCTTGATCAGTTCGATGGGGGTCAGCATGTTGGCGTCCAGCGCCTTGATCCAGTCCTCGCGCTGCCAGTCGCGAAAATCCCCTGGCGGTGGTCCACCGGCATTGTTCACCAGAATGTCGACCTGCGGACACGCCGCCAGCACCCGTTCGCGCACCTCAGGCTGGCTGATGTCCCCCGCCACGGTTCGTACCTCGATGCCCGGCGCCAGTGTTCGTAATTGCGTGGCGGCCTGCTCAAGCGCCTCCTGGCCGCGCGCATTGATCACCAGATTCACGCCCTCGCTGGCCAACGCTTTCGCGCAGCCCAGGCCAAGCCCCTTGCTGGCCGCGCAGACAACCGCCCAACGTCCTGAAATTCCGAAATCCATGACATAACTCCTGTGAGTGCAAGGTGACTGGCCGCAGGCGCCGTCAAGCGCGGCTGCTGCGGTCGGCATCCATTTGCAGACCGGCGATACCCTCATCTTCCTGCTGCACAGGACGATGACGCATGTCGCGCAGTTGCTGTTTGAGCGTCGCAGTGGGCGGCGCGTAGAGAAATCCAAAGGAGACGCTGTTTTGGCGCCCCTTGACCGCATGGTGCATCAAGTGCCCGTGGTAAAGGCGCCGCAGGTAGCGGTTGCGCGGTTTAGGCCGCACCGGCCAGTGCCGATGGACAATGCCGTCGTGGACCACCACGTAGATCAGCGCGAACGCCGCGACACCGGCACCCACCCATTGCAGCGGATCATGGCCGTTCATGCCGAGCACGATCAGGCTGATCGCAAAGGCGGCCAGCACCATCAGGTACACGTCGTTGGTTTCCAGGGCGCCCAGTTGCTCTTCGTGATGGGAGCGATGCAGCCACCAGCCCCAGCCGTGCATGACGTATTTGTGCGCAAGAAAGCCGACACCCTCCATGGCCACCAGGGTGCCGAGAAACACGGCAAAATTGAAGATCATCGGATATCGGTCACTCATAAACGTCTGGGACGACTCGCTTCACCGCGCCACATTACCGCCTTGCGGCCGAGCGTTCCAGCAGCCTGGGATTGTGGGAGGGAGCTTGCTCGCGATTCGATGCCTGTCAGCAGGAAAATGCGGCGGGTATGCAGGCACTTCGCGGACAGGTCCTCTCCCACGGGATTTGCATCAGAACTCAATCTCCCCGGCGCCATCAACCCTGTTAGATCCAGCGCGGCCCGAATTCCTGATCCGACGCGGGGTCTTTTCCAACACGGGGTTTGCTTTCCCCACCAAACGCCGTAGAAAATGCCAGTCATGTGTGAGGGCCGCGAGCGCTCACTGTTTCACCGCCACCCGCCACTGCCGGCCAGGTGGTATTGCTTTCAGGGAATTCAGAATGGCTTCAAGACACGTAATCAACGCATCGGTCAGCCCTAAGGGCAGCCTCGAAACACTGTCCCAACGAGAAGTGCACCAACTGAGCGAGGCCGGTTCGGGCAGCATCTACAGCCTGTTCCGCCAGTGCGCACTGGCTATCCTCAACACCGGCGCCCACGTCGACAACGCCAAGACCATCCTTGAGGCCTACAAGGACTTCGAAGTCCGTATCCATCAGCAAGACCGTGGCGTGCGCCTGGAACTGCTCAACGCTCCGGCTGACGCCTTCGTCGACGGTGAAATGATCGCCAGCACCCGGGAGATGCTGTTCAGCGCCCTGCGCGACATCGTCTACACCGAAAGCGAGCTGGACAGCCAGCGCATCGACCTGACCACTTCTCAAGGCATCACCGACTACGTCTTCCACCTGCTGCGCAACGCCCGCACCCTGCGCGCCGGCGTCGAGCCCAAGATGGTGGTCTGCTGGGGCGGTCACTCGATCAACACCGAAGAATACAAATACACCAAGAAAGTCGGCCACGAACTGGGCCTGCGCAAACTGGACATCTGCACCGGCTGCGGACCCGGCGTAATGAAGGGCCCGATGAAGGGCGCGACCATTGCCCACGCCAAACAGCGGATCAACGGCGGTCGTTACCTGGGCCTGACGGAACCGGGCATCATTGCCGCCGAAGCGCCAAACCCCATCGTCAATGAGCTGGTGATCCTGCCGGACATCGAAAAGCGCCTGGAAGCCTTCGTGCGCGTCGGCCACGGCATCATCATTTTCCCGGGTGGCGCGGGGACGGCAGAAGAGTTCTTGTACCTGCTGGGCATTCTGATGCATCCGGACAACCAGGGATTGCCGTTCCCGGTGATCCTCACGGGCCCGAAAAGTACTGCGCCTTATCTGGAGCAGTTGCATGCGTTCGTCGGCGCGACGCTGGGCGAAGAAGCGCAACGTCACTACGAAATCATCATCGACGACCCGGCCCAGGTAGCGCGGCAGATGACCGAAGGTTTGAAGGCTGTTCGTGTGTTCCGGCGCGAGCGCAACGACGCATTCCACTTCAACTGGCTGCTGAAGATCGAAGAAGGCTTCCAGCGCCCGTTTGATCCGACCCACGCCAACATGGCCGCGCTGCAACTGCGCCGTGACCTGCCGCCCCACGAACTGGCCGCCAACCTGCGCCGCGCGTTTTCCGGGATCGTCGCCGGTAACGTCAAGGACAAGGGCATCCGCTTGATCGAAGAACATGGCCCGTATGAAATTCACGGGGATGCCGCCGTGATGCAGCCGCTGGATAAACTCCTGCAAGCGTTTGTCGAACAGCACCGGATGAAACTGCCCGGCGGCGCGGCGTATGAGCCTTGTTATCGGGTGGTTTCCTGACCTGAAATCCGGCCCGGACAGGCTTTTGTGGGTGGGAGCTTGCTCGCGAGGCGGTCGTTCTGCACATTGCGTTATTGGATGTGCCGACCCATCGCGAGCAAGCTCCCTCCCACCAGGCTGCATCCACCGTAAATCTGGACCCTCATGGGGCGTATGTGCCTGGTTATCGGGTGGTTTCCTGATCTGAAATCCGGCCCGGGCAGGCTTTTGTGGGAGGCAGCTTGCTTGCGATGCGGTCGTTCTGCATCTTGCGTTATTGGATGTGCCGGCCCATCGCGAGCAAGCTCCTTCCCACCAGGCTGCATCCACCGTAAATCTGGACCCTCATGGGGCGTATGAGCCTTGTTATCGAGTGGTTTCCTGACCTGAAATCCGGCCCGGACAGGCTTTTGTGGGAGGGAGCTTGCTCGCGATGCGGTCGTTCTGCACCTTGCGTTATTGGATGTGCCGGCCATCGCGAGCAAGCTCCCTCCCACCATGCCGTATCCACAGTCAATCTGGACCCTCATCATGATCACCATCCGCCCCATGACCCTCGCTGATTTCGAGGCATTTTGGCCGACTTTTCAGGCCGTGGTCGCTGCGCAGGAAACCTACGCCTACGATCCCGCGCTGACCCGCGAACAAGCGCAACATCTCTGGCTGGAATACCCGCTGCGCACCCTGATCGCCGAAGAAGACGGCGTGCTGCTCGGCAGTTACTACCTCAAGGCCAACGCCGCAGGGCCAGGCAGCCATGTCAGCAATTGCGGCTACATGGTCACCCCGGCAGCGCGCGGACGCGGTGTTGCCCGACTGATGTGTGAGCACTCGCAACAATTGGCGCTGGACGAAGGGTTTGAGGCCATGCAGTTCAATTCGGTGGTCGCCACCAACGAAGTGGCCGTCGCCCTGTGGCAAAAACTTGGGTTTGAGGTGGTCGGTCGCCTGCCCCGCGCTTATCGCCACGCAAAACTGGGCCTGGTGGACTGCCTGGTGATGTACAAATGGCTGGGGGAAGAACCGTCATCGCGCAAGGCCAAAAGCCCGTTGCTGATCGGCCGCAAGAACATCGAGTCGGTGGTTTCACGACCGCGCCGCACCGGTCGAAAGCCGATTTGACCGGCAACGGACCAGCGCCGGGGTCACTCTGGCGCGTTTGATTGCGCTGAACGCCGCTTTCAAACTTGCCGGATTGCCATCTCTCTACGATTCTCTATGCACGGCCTGACCTGCGCAGGAGGCCGCCCTGACGAATAAGCGCCGGAGAGGCCAGCATGAAGACCGTAGCCGAACTACTCAAGCTCAAAGCCCACCATCTTGGGGAAGTGCACACCGTTTCGCCGGAGCAGATGGTCATCGACGCCCTCAAGCTCATGGCTGACAAAAACATAGGCGCGGTGCCGGTGGTGAGCGAAGGCCGGGTGGTCGGCATCCTCAGCGAGCGCGACTACGCGCGCAAACTGGTGCTCAAGGGCTTGTCCTCCATCGGCACGCCGGTTCGCGACATCATGACCCGGGAAGTGCGTACCGTAGACCCCCACCACACCCTCGACACCTGCATGAGCATCATGACCGACATGCGCCTGCGTCACTTGCCCGTGGTCGACGAAGGCAAGCTGATCGGCCTGCTGTCCATCGGCGACCTGGTCAAAGAAGCCATCGCCGAACAGGCCGAGTTGATCAAGACCATGGAGCAGTACATACGCGGGGAGATTTCGTGATCGTGTTCGGCAATGAGTATTCGCAATGAGCTCTGCGCTGTCCTACCGGCTGGCGACTGCTGACGACGCCTTGTGCATCGGCGCGCTCGGGACGCAAGTGTGGCTCGACACCTACGCCACAGACGGCATTCGTCCAGCCCTGGCGCAAGAGGTGCTGGATCATTTCTCTCCAACAGCGGTAACCGCCACCCTCGCCCAACCGGATGTTTCAGTGATCATTGCTGAGCGCGCGGGGCACCTTGTCGGTTTCGCGCAGATTCGCGACGGCGTGGATAACCCAAGAATTTCCGGCCATCTCAGCGCCGAACTGGAGCGGCTGTACGTGCAGGAGCGATTTGCTGGAAAAGGCATTGGCTGGCAATTGCTCACACGCTCAGAGGATCTGGCGCGCGAACAGGGCGCATCTGCCTTGTGGCTCACGGTCTGGATAGGTAACGCCCGCGCCCTGGCGTTTTATCCGCGCCAACAGTACGAAGACGCGGGCGTCTCGTCCTATTGCTTCAACAACGAAACCTACGAAAACCGCCTGTTTTTCAAGCGCCTTGCCCGCTGACACCAAGGGCAAGGCGCTTTGCCATTTTGAGCAGACGGCACCGGTCAGCTCACTTTGAACCGGTTGATCATCGCCACCAGCCGTTCGTTGGACACCATCAGCGCTTCGACGCTGGTGTCGGTCTGCTGACCGCAGCCAACCAGTTCACCGACCATGTGCCGGATCGCGACCATGTTCTGGTTGATCTCTTCGGTGACCGCGCTTTGTTGCTCGGCGGCAGTGGCGATATGGGCGCTGAGGTCGTGGATGCGCAGGACCGAGCTGGCCATGCCGTCCAGGCCTTCGTTGACCCGTGAAGTGCGGTCGGCGGTGGACTGACAGCTGACTTTGGTCTTCTCCATCGCGCCGACGGCGGTGCTGACGCCCTGCTCCAGACGGCTGAGCATTTCGTTGATTTCTGACGTGCTCTGCTGCGTACGGCCTGCCAATGCGCGGACTTCGTCAGCGACGACGGCAAATCCTCGGCCTTGTTCACCGGCACGGGCCGCCTCGATAGCGGCGTTGAGTGCCAGCAGGTTGGTCTGTTGCGCGATCCCGCCAATGACGCTGAGAACGTCGGTGATGCGTTTGGCATCGACCTGCATTTCCTGAACGTATTGGGTCGCGTCTTCAACTTCGGCGACCAACGCCAGCACGCTGACCGACGCCTGTTCCACCGTGTCGCGGGAGCGCTGGGCTGCATCGTTGGCGGACTGGGTGAAACCGGCCGTTTCATTGGCGCTCTGGGCGACGCTGTCGGCGGTGGCGCTCATTTCGTTGATGGCGGTGACGGCTTGATCGGTTTCCGACGCGTGTCGGTTGAGGATCTGATTGATGTTGCGCGACTGGTCCTGCAACTGGCCTAGGCCCAGAGAAATCTGCTCGGTGCCGGCACGTACGTCGACGATCATGCTTTGTTGATAGGCGATAAAGCGGTTGACCGACTGGCCTACCGCGTCGAGTTCATCCTGGCCGTGGATCGGAATCCGCCGGGTCAGGTCGGCATCGCCTGAAGACAGCGAATCGATGTTGGTGCGCAAGACCGTCAGGCGCCCCATCAACCGGTGGAAAGCGAAACCCAGAATGGCCATCAGCAGCAGCACCAGCGGGATTTGCAGCATGCCCAGGGTTTTGAGTACGTCATCGCTGCGTGCCGTGAGCATCGACGTCGGCAGCGAGGTGGCGATCATCCACGGAGTACCGACCACCGGACGCAGGAAGAAGGTCAGATCGCCGAGCGCCGGATCTTCGTACTCGCGGGTGTAAACCGCCTCACCCGAAACTCGGCTCAAGCCGTCCTGAATTTCTTTGGCGAAGATCGACTGGCTGCTGAAGCCCGAAATGTTCTTGAGGATGATTTCACCGGGGATACGGCTCTGGTTGGTGAGAATCTTGCCGTCGCGCTCAACGATCATGACCTGACCGTTGATGTCTTTCTCTTTCTCTTGAATCAGGCCGTTGAAGAAGCCCAGGGTGACGTCGATGGTCGACACGCCGTACAACGCGCCGTCCTTGTAGATGCCCATTGCGCAGTTGGTGCGAGGCTGCGGGCTGGCTTCATCCTGATACGCCGCTGCCCAGGCGCATTTGCCCTTCGGCGCGTTCTGGCCGGCCTTGTGCCACGGCTGTTCCCAGTAGTTGGGCGCAGGGTCGGAGTTCCAGTAAGTGCTGACCACCAACTGTCCGCTGCCGTCACGATGGTAGAAACTGCTGTGCTTGTTGCGCCCTGGGGTGCGCTTGTCCGGCATCGGCCATACACCGCCGCCGAATACTTTGGCGTCGCCGTACTGATCCACAAAGCCAGGCAAGACTTTGTCGATGGCATCGCTATCGAGCAACGGCACCGACTGGGTGATGGCTCTGGACTGGGCCTCCACGCGCGCCAGGTCGCTCAAAATGCGAGTCCCGATCTGATCGACTTTGTCCAGCACCACCTGCTCTTCCGAAGCACGAACCTTGGGCGTCACGAAGCGTTCGATGCCTTGTTCGGTGATCAGAGCGATCGCCCCCATCAAGACCACGAAGATAACCGTGTAGCGCGCTTGCACCGTTTTCAACATCGCTTTCCCCAAGCCAGATGAATTGTTGTTTTGTATAACGTTTACGGGCTATCGACCTAAATATGCCGAGGTTGAGGCGAGCCGATGAAGGGTCGTCGTACCACTTATAAAGGCGCAAACCTGCACTTATGTCGGACACGATTTTGTAGGAGCTGACGAGCAGCGCGAGGCCGCGAAGCGATACATCTGATGTACCTCAACTGGGAGCTGTCTGCGCTTCTGATTTGACGTCACCGCGCTCTTTCACCAAGCTACCGGCCTCGATTTACCTTTCAGGAACTGTCCTGCGTGATGAAGCCAAGCCTGCACTGGCGCCGATTCGTTTTTTGCGTCGCCCCGCTGATCGCCCTCCTCGCTGCCTGTGATGGCAGCGGACCCAAACCCAAACCGTCTGAAGTGACCACCTACGTCAGCGTGGACTGGGAAAAACTGCCGACCGTCAGCGACGAGGATTTGCTGGGCGGCTACAGCAGCTGGTTTTCCGCGTGCAAGCGCCTGGCCAAAGACAAAGTCTGGGGCGCGACGTGCGCAGCCGCTGCGCAGGTCCCCCTTGACCCGGTGGCAGTGCGCGACTTTCTCAAGACCCAGCTGCAGGTCTACAGCCTGCGTTCTTCGGAACACGGCGCCAACGGCCTGATCACCGGTTATTACGAGCCCATCTATAAAGGCAGCGAGCAGCGCAACGACGAGCACAGCGTGCCCATCTACGGCGTGCCCGATGACCTGATCGTGGTCAATCTCGACAGCATCTATCCCGAACTCAAGGGCAAACGCCTGCGCGGACGCCTCGACGGCCGAATCCTGCGGCCCTACGACGACGCCGCCACCATCGGAGAAAAAGGCGTCAACGCCCCGGTACTGGCCTGGCTGAGCTACCCGATGGACCTGCAGTTCCTGCAGATTCAGGGCTCGGGCCGCGTTCAACTGGAAAGCGGGCGTCAGTTGCGCATCGCTTATGCCGACCAGAACGGCCACCCGTACAAACCCATTGGCCGCTGGCTGGTGGAGCAAGGGCAGTTGAAGAAGGATGAAGTGTCCATGGGCAAGATCAAAGCCTGGGCCGTGGCCAATCCGGACAAAGTGCCTGAGCTGCTGGGCAGTAACCCCAGTTACGTGTTCTTCACTCTGCGTCCGGACAGCGACGAAGGCCCGCGCGGCTCGCTCAACGTGCCATTGACCGCCGGCTACAGCGTGGCAATTGACCGCAAAGTCATTCCGCTGGGCAGCCTGTTGTGGCTGTCGTCTTCAAAACCCGACGGCACCCCGCTCACCCGCCCGGTCGCCGCACAAGACACCGGCGGCGCCATTGCCGGCGAAGTGCGCGCCGACATGTTCTGGGGCACGGGCGATGCGGCAGGCGACTTGGCGGGCAACATGAAGCAGCAAGGGCAGATCTGGATGCTCTGGCCCAAAGGCACGCCATTGCCCAACGCTGAAAAAACCGCCACCCCCTGATCCCCCGACGCTGAGAGCGCTGACACCGTGGACATCGAACAGATCGAGCTCAAAGGCAACACCGTCGAGCTGCACCCGCTGCAGGCTGAACATGCCGCGTCGTTGGTGCAGGCGGCGCAAGACGGGCAATTGTGGAACATGAAGGTCACGGTGATCCCTGGGCCTGACACGATTCAGGCCTACATGACCAAAGCGCTGGAAGGCCGGCAATCCGGCACGGTGATGCCGTTTGCCATCGTCCAGCGCCAGACAGGTCTGGTAGTGGGCAGCACGCGTTTCTGGAAGATCGACCGCAGCAACCGCAAGCTGGAAATTGGCCACACCTGGCTCAGCCAATCGGTGCAACGCTCGGGCCTGAACACCGAGATGAAATACCTGCTGCTGAGCTACGCCTTCGAGACCCTGAGCTGCGTGCGGGTGCAGTTCACCACCGACGAGTTGAACGAGAAATCCCGCGCAGCCATTCTGCGTATCGGCGCCACTCAGGAAGGCATCGTGCGCCACGAACGCATCATGCCCGACGGTCGCAAGCGCAACTCCGTACGGTTCAGCATCATCGACACTGAATGGCCCGAGGTCAAAGCGATGCTGCTGGCCAAAATGACTCGCTGAGCCTCCTCCCTTTGCGCCCGACTCCGTTAATCAGCGCGCAAAAAAAAACCGCCACTGAATCCAGTGGCGGCAAGTTTTAATCAGAGCAAATTGAGCGATGAGAGTCTCAACTAACTCCCACGCTATCACTGTTACCTTCCTGCGCTTGGTTAAACTTTATTAACCAAACTCACGGCACTTTTTGACTTCTCCAGTACGCCTGGCGTGATACAAAGACGGCACGCATGGACGGAGCTCAACTGCGGAAAGACCTGAACTCCAGCGATCCACTAACAACATGCGACCGTGATACCGATACTGACAAGGCCTTCGCCAAAACTGCCGCTTCGCACTCGAAATATGAAGAATTCATGCATGCCGGATACCCGGTGTGGGCACTGTTTCGGGCGTCTATAAATCCAGGGGAATGAAACGAATGAATGTTAAGCATTGGAGCGCCATTGCACTTGCCGTCTCGTCGGCACTGCCGCACATGGTATTTGCAGAAAGTGTCAGCAATCAGGCCGATGCAAAAGGATTCATCGAAGACGCCAGCGCCACTGCGCTGCTGCGCAACTACTATTTCAATCGCAACCGCCAGAGCGGCGGTGTCGATAATCGTGACTGGACCCAGGGCATTCAAACCAACTTCAGCTCTGGCTTCACTCAAGGCACCGTCGGATTCGGCGTGGACGCTTACGCCAACGGCGGCCTGAAACTCGATGGCACCAATAAATACGGCGGCACCGGCAACCTGCCCCGCGATGACAACGGCGACCCGCAGGACAGCTATGGCTCTGTCGGTGGCGACGTGAAAATGCGCATCTCCAAGACCATGCTCAAGTACGGCAACATGCAGCCTACGGCGCCGGTATTCGGGGTGGGCGGCAGCCGCCTGCTACCGCAAACCGCTACCGGTTTCAACTTGAACAGCAGTGAGTTCGAAGGCCTTGATCTGGAAGCTGGCCGTTACACCAGTGCCGACAGCGGCCTGACCAGCAACCACAGCCACGATATTTTCGCCACTTACGCAGGCGTTACGGCTGACAGTGCAACGTTCGCTGGCGGCAAATATTCGATCACGCCTAACTGGACCGCGACGCTGTATGGTTCGGAATATGAAGATGTATGGCGTCAGTACTACGCCAACACTAATTACACCCTGGCACTGACAGACGACCAGTCGCTGAACTTCGATTTCAACTTGTACCGCACTCTTGATGAAGGTCAGGCCAAGGCCGGCTCAATCAATAACACTACCTATTCGGCAGCGGTGGCTTATTCTTTCCTGGCCGCGCACACCGTGACGTTGTCGTTCCAGAAAGTGGATGGCGATACTCCGTTCGACTATCTAGGGACAGGTAACAACGGCGGCGGCGAAGGTGGCGATTCGATCTTCCTCAACAACTCGGTGCAATGGTCGGACTTCAATGCCCCGAACGAGCGTTCTTTCGGCGTGCGCTATGACCTGAACATGGCCTCGTACGGCGTACCGGGCCTGAGTTTCATGACCCGTTACCTGAACGGTTCCAACATCGACGGCACCAAAACACCGACCAACAGCGCGTACGCCGGTCTGTATGGCGAAGATGGCAAACACCACGAAATCGACGTCGAAGCCAAATACGTGGTGCAGACCGGTCCGGCGAAGGATCTGTCGTTCCGTATTCGTCAGGCCTTCCACAACGCCAACGCCGATCAGGGCGAAGGCGATCTGAGCGAATTCCGTTTGATCGTCGACTACCCGATTACCTTGATGTAATCAACGACGTCTGTAGGAGACAACTTGTTGGCGAGACAGGCGATGCGGTGTAGCAAGCCAGACGCCTCGCGAACAAGTTCGCTCCTACAGAATGGCGACCCTTGGCGGTGTGTCAGGCGCAGCTCCCTCTGTAGGAGACAACTTGTTGGCGAGAACGGCGATGCGGTGTATCAGGCCAGACGCCTCGCGAACAAGTTCGCTCCTACACAATGGCGAAGCTTCGCGGTGTGTCAGGCGCAGCTGCCTCTGTAGGAGACAACTTGTTGGCGAGACAGGCGATGCGGTGTAACAAGCCAGACGCCTCGCGAACAAGTTCGCTCCTACACAATGGCGAAGCTTCGCGGTGTGTCAGGCGCAGCTGCCTCTGTAGGAGACAACTTGTTGGCGAGACAGGCGATGCGGTGTAACAAGCCAGACGCCTCGCGAACAAGTTCGCTCCTACAGAATGGCGAAGCTTCCCGGTGTGTCAGGCGCAGCTGCCTCTGTAGGAGACAACTTGTTGGCGAGACAGGCGATGCGGTGTAACAAGCCACACGCCTCGCGAACAAGTTCGCTCCTACAGGGTTTGCGCCATCGCCAACACCACCCGCAACCCAGGCGTGGCATCTTCAAGACGCAGTTCGAAGTGATGGGCCCGCGCCACTGCGGCGACGATGGCAAGCCCCAGTCCGGCGCCTGCCACATTCTGCCCCTGTTGCCCGCGACAAAATCTGTTCAGTACGCTGTCGCGTTCGGCTTCGGCAATCCCCGCTCCGTTGTCCTGCACCTCGATCCGTGTACCCGCTGCGTCTTCGAGCAGACGTAACTCCACACGACCGCCCGCCGGCGTGAACTTCAACGCATTTTCGATCAGGTTCATCAGGGCTTCAGCCAGCATTTCCCGGTCACCCAGCAACGGCCCGACCGCTTGCAGTGACAGGGTCAAATCAATACCCGCTTCCTGGGCCACCGCCTCGTAGTCCTCAAACATCTCACGCAGCAAATCCCCCGGCGAGAACAGCCTCATACCCGCACTGCGCGCCTGGTTGTCGATCTCGGCGATGCGCTGCAACGCCCGAAACCTGCGCAGCAACACATCGGTGGCAGCGAGCGCCTTTTCCAGCCGCACCTGTTGTTTTTCGGAAGGGGCCTGGTCCCACTGCTCGAGGGTGCGGTGCAGTTGCATGCGCAAGGTGTTCAGCGGCGTGCGCAAGTCGTGGGCGACGTTATCACCCACGCTTTTCACGTTATCGAGTAGACGCTCGACCTCTTCCATCATTTGGTTGACCAGCGCCGACAGCATGTCCAGTTCATCGCCGCGTCTGGACAACGGCAGGCGCTGAGACAGGTCGCCCTCGGCAATGCGCTGGCTGACGACCTGCAACCGCGCCACCCGGCGCAATGGCTTGTAGCCCAGGAACGTCCCCAGTCCGAGCCCGCCCAGCACGATGAGCGTGCCACTGAGCAGCAGCGCGTCCAGCAGAATGCTGCGCAGATGACTGAGGGTCTTGGTGTCGAAACCGACGAACAGAATCTGCCCCTGGCCAAGCTTCTGCGCCAGCGCCCGCGCCCCTTGCTGGAAGCCCGGTGCGCGCCACTCATGAGACTGGCCATTGAGCGGCAGCCCTTTGGGCAGGGCCTGAACCTCACCACCCAGATGCTGACCGCTGGCACTGAACAGGCCGTAGTAATAGACATTGCGCAGATCGCCGATGGCCAGCCGATCGAGTTCGCCGGGCAGTTGATCCAGGTCCAGATACAGCAGAGAGCGCATCTGGCCCTGCAGGTTGCCATCGGCCTGGCGCATCAAGTAGGTCGATATCTGCCAGTAGATCAGGCTGACCAACGCCACAACCCCGAACAACAGCGCTGCGGAATAAATCACCGAGAGGCGAAACGTCGTGGTGCGGCGCAAACGCGGCACCACCCTGGCGTCACGCAGCATCTTTTTGCCCGAGGACAAAACCGGAGCCGCGCAAGGTGGTGATGGTCATCTGGCAACCGAGGGTTTCGAGTTTTCGACGCAGGCGCGTGAGGTGCACGTCGATCAGCTTGGTGCCCGGATCGAAATGGTAGCCCCACACCGATTCGAAAATCAGCGCACGGGTCACCACCTGGCCGGCATTACGCATCAAAAACTCCAGCAACCGAAACTCCGTGGCTGGCAATGCCGCAGTCTGCTCGGCGCATGCCACCGTTCGGTGCAATAAATCCAGCTGCAGCTCAGCCACACGCAGCCAGGTTTCCCGCACTGGCGCAGGTTCATTGCGGCGCAGCAGCACTTCGACTCGAGTGGTCATTTCTTCGGATGCAAACGGCTTGACCAGATAATCATCGCCCCCTGCACGCAGGCCACGAATGCGCTCATCGACGTCGCTCAAGGCGCTGATCATCATCACCGGGGTACGATTGCCCGCTTCGCGCAATGCCGTTACAACCCCCAGCCCGTCGAGCCCGGGCAGCATTCGGTCCAGGGTAATGACATCGAATTCACCCGCCAGCGCCCGCTTCAGTCCGCAGGCGCCGTTGTTGACGCACTCCACCACAAATCCGCCGCGGTTGAGCTCCGAAGCGATCTCCTGAGCGGTGTCCGTGTCGTCTTCTATACACAGTGCTTTGCGCATCGGCCCATCCATACTTTGCTGCATCAATCGTAAAACCAGCGAGCCAGTCTACGGCCATGGGGCAGAGCCATGCGAAAATCGTGCAAACGGATGGGTGCGCCGGGTCAGGTGCGCGTGATGAGCTTGTGCGGCAAAAACCGATGATCGGCCGAGAACAGGCGTCTGTAGGTCAGCAGCACGGCCCCCACCGTGCCGAGCGCCGAGGCCGCGGCGATCAGAAACATGATCACGATCTGATAGCGCACGGCGTCCTCGGGGTTTTCGCCGGCCAGCACCTGGCCGGTCATCATGCCTGGCAGACTGACGATACCCACCACCGTCATCTGGTTCAGCGTTGGCATCATGCCGGCCCTCACGGCGTGGCGCGCCGCCTGTTGCGCGGCCTCCCAGCGAGTGCCGCCGAGCGCCAGGATCATCTCGATGGTACCGCGCCCAGTGGTCAGTTCCTGGGTCATGCGCTCCATCCCCAAAGACACGCCGGTCAGGGTGTTGCCCAGAATCATCCCCAGTATCGGGATTGCGTACTGCGGCTCGTACCAGGGGTGGATGCGAATCACCGCAAACAGGCCAATGGCAGTCACCAGCCACGAGCTGATCCACACCGAAACCACGCTGTCCAGGCGCTGACCGGCATAGGTACGCCTGCCCCGGCCTGCCGCTGAAGTACCGGCCACCAGCGTCATCAGGCACATGATCGGCAGCACCACGTACCAGTAAGCGAACTCGAACACCCACCCGAGCACATACCCGATGGCCAGCAGTTGCACCACGGAGCGAACGGCAGCCCACATCAGTTGACGCTCAAGACCGAGCCTGAGCATCAACGACAGCGCGCCGTTGATGAGGATCAAACTGGCGGCAATGGCCAAGTCCAGCGCAGTCAGATTTTGATAGTTCATGGCGTTGGGGCGTCCCTCAAGAGGCCGGCATCCATGGTCAAGCGCCGGTTGCTTACCCGCTCGGCCTGCACGTGATCATGGGACACCCACACATAGGCGCGGCTCGATGAAGGGCGGCCATCGAACCAGACGCGCACCAGTTGCTCGACCGCCCGGGCCGATAAAGGGTCCAGCGCGGCGGTGGGTTCATCGAGCAGCAGCACCTCGGGATCGGTCTGCACGACCCTGATCAGCGCCACCACCTGGGCCTCGCCACCGGACAACTCGGTGGCTGCCTGCTGGAGGAACGCAGGGGTCTTGCCGGCGGCGGTCAACAGCTCGGTAACGCTGTCCGGATTGAAGGTCTGATCGGCGAATGCTTTGAGGCTGTAGGGCAGGCGCAGATTGTCCTCTACGGTGCCCTCGATCATCGCCGGTCGCTGCGAGAGGTAGCCGACATGCCGCCGGTACCGAGGCACCTGAGCAGTGGCCACGCGCTCGCCGCGCCAGAGCAACTGGCCGGCATCCGGGGCATCAAGCAGTGCCAGGGTGCGCAGCAAGACACTTTTGCCAGAACCGGACGCCCCGGTGAGCACCACACGATCACCACTGCGCAGGCAGAAATCGGTGGCGTGCAGCAGTGCCGTGCGGCGTTGCGGATCAACGCGAGTCACGCCGCGCACTTCAATCACCACGCCCTCTCCAGGCGCAGCAACTTCCTTTGAATTCATGAGCGAAGGCCTTAGGCAAAAAACGCGGTGAAGCATAAACCGATGCTCGTCAAAAACGGGTGAAGGGGTTGGCTGATCTGTTCGGATTATGGATTCGATACACATCCTGTGGAGCGAGGGTTGTACGCGAAGCTGTGAATGCGCTGTGTCAGATAAACCCCGCTGGAAGCTTCGCGGGCAAGCCTCGCTCCAACAAAATCAGCGGTCCAGGCTTCTGCGCGAAGCGCGTAGGAGTCCGGCTTGCCGACGATGGGCTGCGCAGCGGCCCCAAAACCTGCCACTGGGTTCAGCCGGAAACAACGCATGCAACGGTTTTACTGCCGCTGCGCGGCAGATCGCGGGCAAGCCTCGCTCCTACGCCCTCCGGGCAGAAGCAGCATCGCGGCGCGCACAAACAGGGTCGCCGGACCAGGCTTCTGCGCGGAGCGCGTAGGAGTCCGGCTTGCCGACGATGGGCTGCGCAGCGGCCCCGAAACCTGCCACTGGGTTGAGCCTGAAACAACGCATGCACCGGTTTACTGCCGCTGCGCGCCAGATCGCGGGCAAGCCTCGCTCCTACGCCCTCCGGGCAGAAGCGCCATCGCGGCGCGCACAAACAAGTCAGCGGTCCAGGCTTCTGCGCGGAGCGCGTAGGAGTCCGGCTTGCCGACGATGGGCTGCGCAGCGGCCCCGGAACCGGCCACTGGGTTCAGGCTGAAACAACGCATGCACCGGTTTTACTGCCGCTGCGCGGCAGATCGCGGGCAAGCCTCGCTCCTACGCCCTCCGGGCAAAAGCGGCATCGCGGCGCGCACACACAAAATCAGCGGTCCTGGCTTCTGCGCGGAGCGCGTAGGAGTCCGGCTTGCCGACGATGGGCTGCGCAGCGGCCCCAAAACCGGCCACGGGGTTGAGCCTGAAACAACGCATGCCCCGGTTTTGCTGCCGCTGCGCGGCAGATCGCCGGCAAGCCTCGCTCCTACGCCCTTCGGGCAAAAGCAGCATCGCGGCGCGCACAAACAAGGTCAGCGGCCCAGGCTTCTGCGCGGAGCGCGTAGGAGTCCGGCTTGCCGACGATGGGCTGCACAGCGGCCCCGAAACCTGCCACTGGGCTCAGCCTGAAACAACGCATGCACCGGTTTACTGCCGCTGCGCGGCAGATCGCGGGCAAGCCTCGCTCCTACGCCCTTCGGGCAGAAGCGGCATCGCGGCGCGCACAAACAAGTTCACCGGTCCAGGCTTCTGCGCGAAGCGCGTAGGAGTCCGGCTTGCCGACGATGGGCTGCGCAGCGGCCCCAAAACCGGCCACTGGGTTCAGCCTGAAACAGCGCATGCGCCGGTTTACTGCCGCTACGCGGCAGATCGCGGGCAAGCCTCGCTCCTACGCCCTTCGGGCAGAAGCGGCATCGCGGCGCGCACAAACAAGGTCAGCGGTCCAGGCTTCTGCGCGAAGCGCGTAGGAGTCCGGCTTGCCGACGATGGGCTGCGCAGCGGCCCCGAAACCGGCCACTGGGTGGAGCCTGAAACAACGCATGCACCGGTTTTACTGCCGCTGCGCGGCAGATCGCGGGCAAGCCTCGCTCCTACGCCCTCCGGGCAGAAGCGGCATCGCGGCGCGCACAAACAAGGTCACCGGTCCAGGCGTCTGCGCGGAGCGCGTAGGAGTCCGGCTTGCCGACGATGGGCTGCGCAGCGGCCCCGAAACCTGCCACTGGGTTGAGCCTGAAACAACGCATGCACCGGTTTACTGCCGCTGCGCGGCAGATCGCGGGCAAGCCTCGCTCCTACGCCCTTCGGGCAGAAGCGGCGCATGCGCCGGTGAAGCAAACGCCCGCCACCGCCCTCGACTATGCTGAGCCCTATCGCCCCTGCGTTCGGAGACCGGCCATGAACTACTTCCTCGCGCAAGCTTTCAACAATCTGTGGGCCAATCACCGTTTGCTGACGGCGTGCGAAGCCTTGAGTGAAGTTGAGTACAAGGCGCCGCGCACCGGTTTCTTTCCCTCGATTCAAAGCACGCTCTGTCACATTCTGGATGTGGACGATTACTACCTCGCCGCACTATCGGGTGATCTGGCCGGTCAAGCGCTGCCTTCCTGTTCGAGCAGGACCTTTCTGGAAGTGGCTTCCGGGCAACGCTCAACCGATCGTGCGCTGGTAGAGTTTTGTAAAGGCGTGGTGGGGGAAAATCCGTCGCGAAGCGTCAGGCTGGATCGGGCCGAGGGACTGTTTGAGGAACGCATCGACCGAATATTGCTGCACTTGTTCGAGCACCAGATTCATCATCGCGGCCAGGTGCACGCGATGCTCTCGGGGACTCGCGTGGCGCCGCCGCAGCTGGATGAATTTTTCCTGCATGCCGATGGCAGACTGCGCGAAGAGGAGATGCACGTATTGGGGTTGAGCGAGGCTGACATCTGGCAGTAGCGGGCGCGCGTCAAGGTTAATGCTCGCCCGCACTGACTGGCGATCAGGCCGACAGGTGTTCGTAGAGAATGGTCGCACCGACCAGCATCAACACCACGCCACCGATGATTTCGGCGCGCTTGCCGACCATCGTCCCCAGTACTCGACCGAGCATCACGCCAATCGTCACCATGGTCATGGTCGCAAGGCCAATGGCGGCGGCGGCCACGAAAATGTTCACATCGACAAACGCCAGGCCCACACCCACTGCCAGGGCGTCAATGCTGGTGGCGAACGCCGTGACGGCCAGCACCATGAACGAATGCTGGGTGGGTTTTTCTTCCTCTTCTTCCTCGTGCTTGAGGCCGTTGTAGATCATGTGCAGGCCCAGAATGACCAGCAGCGTGAAGGCTATCCAGTGATCCCAGCTTTCGACGAACCGCGTGGCCGCCTGACCGATGCCCCAACCGATAATCGGCGTGATGGCTTCGATCACACCAAAGATCAGACCGGTGCGCAGGGCTTCGAGAAAACGTGGTTTGTGCAGGCTGGAGCCCTTGCCGATTGCCGCCGCGAAGGCGTCCGTGGACATGGCCAGGGCGAGGAAAATGAGGGAAATCGGATTCACGGTTACGTCCAGTCGGGCTATGAGTCAACGACACAACCACACGCCCGACTTTAGGCATGGAAGTGTCGCTGGTCTCACCAACCGAGAACGGTGTCCGTACCACGGCAGGTTGCCGAGAATGTTGATACGGACGCTCTTGCAATGACGCAAAAGCAGGTTACTCCCCAACGAAGGTGCGCAGTCTATTCAGTTACTCGTGAAAAAAACATCAATAAGTTCCCCGCTGTGCCTGCACGCTTGCTGCACCCATTGCTGAAGTCGCAATCGAGCAGACAATCAGCGCGCCGTCCACGCCCGCAACAGCGTCGTGACCTCCTCCGCGCGCACCGGTGGGCTGAACAGAAAGCCTTGCACGAACGGGCAATCCATCTCTTTCAAACGCTGGAGCTGAGCCAGGGTTTCCACGCCTTCTGCGGTAATGTCCAGGTTCAGGGTTCTGCCCAGCGACAGGATGCTGCGCACGATGGCGTCACTGCGGTCGAAGGACATCATTCTGGACACGAATGAACGGTCGATTTTGATTGCATCCAGTGGGTAGCGGTCGATGTAGCCCAGTGAACTGTAGCCTGTCCCGAAATCATCCAGCGCAACCCGTATGCCCAGCGCTCGCACGCTTTCCAGGACGCTGGCGATCGCATCAGGTTCATGCAGAAACACCGACTCGGTGATCTCGATCTGAAGCTCACGGGCGGCAACTCCGGTGGCCGCCAGTATCTGGCTGACCTGGGCGGCGTAACCTGGACGGCTGAGCTCGGTTCCCGACACGTTGACGTTCAGATGCAGCTGCAGCGAGGAGAACTCCTGCTTCCAGCGCTGCAGTTCCGCACACGCCTGGCGCATGACCCAGTGGCCCAATTCATGGATCACGCCATTGTCTTCGGCCACGGAAATGAAGACATCGGGAGGGACGTGACCCAACTCCGGATGCAGCCACCTGACCAGGGCTTCGACGCCACTGATTTCCCCGGTACGCACGTTATAGATCGGCTGATAAACAACGGAAAATTCGTCGCGGGCAATGGCCTGTTTCAGTGCGTTCTGCATCATTAGCGCGTCCACAGCGGCCTTGCGCATGGAAGCGTCGAATATCGTCCAGCGTCCGCGCCCTCTTTTCTTCGCCGCATACATCGCCACGTCGGCATCGCGCAGCAAGTCCTCAGGGGACTGATGAGTGTGATCGGCGGTCACGATACCCAGGCTGCATGATGTGAAAATATTCTGCTCATCGATCACTACCGGCAGACTCAGTTGCCCGACAATGCGCTGGGCCAGGTCAGTGGCCAGGGATGCCTGCCCCTCGCCTGCCAGGAGGATGGCGAATTCGTCCCCGCCCACGCGGGCGAAAATGTCGTCCTCCCGGATACAGCTTTCAAGTCGACGGGCCACGACTTTGAGCAGATGGTCCCCCGCTCTGTGGCCCAGGCTGTCGTTGACGAATTTGAATCGATCAAGATCGAGAAACAACACCGTGGCGGCCGGAACATGGCTCGGCCCGTCTTGGTTGAACATGCCCAGCAGCCGGGACATCAAGTAGGCGCGGTTGTGCAACGAGGTGAGGTCATCGTGGAACGCAGCGTAAGAAAGTTCTTCTTCAATGCGCTCCCTTTCCAGCAATCGGGTTTCCAGCGCGACCTTCGCGTCTCTGTCGGCTTGCGCCTGGCGCACTAGCCGCTCGGCTTCCTTGCGCTCGCTGATGTCTCGCTGCACTGACACCCAATGGGTAAACCAGCCGCGTTCGTTGGCCACCGGGACGATGCTCAGTTGAACCCAGAATTTGCTGCCGTCCTTGCGCTCATTGATCAGCTCGACTTCGATGGGCTGCCATTTTTCAAGTGCCGCACGGATGGTGTCCAGCGTTGCCCGACTGGTGTCCTCGGAGTGAAGAATGCGCGGGGTCATGCCGATGACTTCTGCCGACTCGAACCCCGTGGTGGCCAGGAATGCCGGGTTGCAATAGACGATTCTCGGGCCAGGGCGATCGATGGGTTCGGCTTCGGTGATCAGGATGGCGTCTTTGGCGTTCACGACCACCGATTCGAGCAGTCGCAAGCGCTCGATGAGGGGGTCGTCGTTGTAGGCAGCCGGCACACCGTCGGCGGTAATCATGGAGCTGAACAAGGCGCCGTGGGTCTGCAGGGCGTAGGTCTGCGCAGCGCTCAGCCGTTGCAGCGGGTCGGCGCTGCTGACAAGCAGCACCCCGAGCAGTCCGTGGTCCGCCGCGCGGACAGCGATGCCAACCAGAAAGCCATCGCAGAACTGCATGAAGCGCTGGAACAGGATCGGAACTATCTGACCTGTCACCTGGCTGATAACGATCAGGTCATCCTGGGAGATGGACGCGCGCAGAAAATCCTCGGTGGCGTCTTCCAGGGCCAGCTCTGGCTGTGCGCCATAACTGGCAATGACTTGCCAGTCGCCCTGCGTGCCGCCTATGAGCAATCCAGCGGTGCAGTCAGCCGAATGCGCAGCGGCTTGCACCAGCAGACTCAACGCATCGGTGCGCTGAGTATTTGTGTCATTTACCATTTAGATTGCCCACAAAGTGGCCCGCCGGAATAAGCTGAGCCATGTCACAGAAGATATCACTTAGCCATCACTGCGCATCACTGTTGTGACTAACGGCGGGACTGAATGGGCAGATAGTCAATTCAGGCAATCCACATGATCGACAAGCGGCGTGAAGCCCATTCGCATGGATGGCACGCAACCTGTCGAAGGTCGGATCAGTGCTGCATCGCGTAGCGCCGGCAGTGCTCCAGATAACCTCGCTCATGGCTGCCGACCAACTGCACGACACTTGTCCATAGCCAAGACGGCGCGTCAAGGGTTCGAGAGCGATTGCCCTGCAAATCATCGATCCAGGACGCGCGCGTCGCCTCATCCATTTGCCTGGCATGGGCAAGGCCGACCACTCGCGCCAGATACCCCGCGGCGCGCATGGCTTCGCGCTGGCTCAGTTGATCGAGTTCAAGCTTCATGTCCTGAGGCAGCAACTCACGGATGAAGAAGCCACGGTCGAGCATGCGTACCGCGATCATGCGATTACCAAGCCCCGGCGACAGGTAGCGAGCGCCTTCAACCACGCGCTTGCCGTTGTCTCTGGGCATCGAGGCTCTTGAGGCACGAGGTGCGGCCGCAGCAACGGCTTCCTTGATATCGAGCAGGCAATATTCCTGGTCCTCGTCATCGCCCACGCCCAACAGCACTGCGTAACGGTTCAATCCCAGGGAGCTGCAACCCTTGACCCAATACGCCGAATCCAACAGTTCGACGCGAGCATCACTGGAACGGCCCTTGAGCGACGTCACCAGGGTGTGGATCTGAGGGGTCGCGCACAAAGCCTTGAGGGCGTCGCGCTCAGGTTTGGACAGGGACCAGAAATGCTTGCCCAGCGGGATGGTCGGGCGCGTGTCTTCAATGCGCTCCTGAGCCAGATGCTTCCAGGTGCGCCGGACAGCACTTCTCATGCCCGCCTTCACTTGCGCAGGGCGTGGCGGCTCTTGATCCACATCGTCTTCGAACGCCTGTTCATAGCCCTGCATCATTTCCTCGAGCATCCGCGCCGTGGCGACGCCTGGCAGGTCGGAGCCTCGGGCAGCGGTGGCCAGTGACAGCGCCAACCGCACCAGATCATGCGCGGGATTGCCGATAACGGTCTGGTCGAGGTCACGGATATGGATGTCGATCCGCCCTTTCAAATCACCGGTGGGGCCCAGGTTGCCGGCGTGGCAGTCTCCGCAGATCCAGACCGGTGGCCCGGCGGGGAGCCGCTTTCCGGATTGAGTATTGAGCCATTCATAAAACTGCACGGTGCTGCCGCGCACATACGCATGGGCCGACTGCGCCATTTTGAGATTGCGCAGTTGATTGAGCGGTTCGATGCGGGCGGATGGGCGAGGTGTTTTCATTAGGCGCATTCTTGAATGGGGATATTCAAGTTGACCTGTGGCCGTGGCGAGATGTTTCAAGTTATTACGACATGACGGATTTATTACGACTGGCCTTCATAAAGTAAACCCGTGGGAGGGAGCTTGCTCGCGATTCAATGTTCTGCCGACAGGGTATGCAGGCCTCATCGCGAGCAAGCTCCCTCCCACAATGGTGGATGCCCGGAGATGTTTGATCCAAGCACAGTCAGCATTACCTCGACGTCACTGGCACATCAAAACAACCCCAACTGCCCACCCACCAATGTGCCGAAATCGTCCTGCACGAAGGGTAATATCGCGTCCGCCACCGGCTGTAGCTGGCGGGTGATGTAGTGGTCGTAGTCGATGGGCGCGGTGCGGATTTCCAGGGGCTCGGGGCCAGCGACGGTGATGACGTAGCTGATCCAGCCGCGGTTCTGATATTGCAACGGTCTGCCCTGCTGACGGTTGTAGTCGTCGGCCATTCGCGCGGCGCGCACGTGGGGCGGGACGTTACGCTCGTAGTCGTCCAGCGAGCGGCGCAGGCGTTTGCGGTAGATCAGTTGATGATCGAGTTCGCCCGCCAGGGTGCGGCGCACGATGTCGCGCACGTAATCCTGATACGCCCGACGGCTGAAGATGCGCAGGTACAGTTCCTGCTGGAATTCCCGGGCCAGCGGCGACCAGTCGGTGCGCACGGTTTCCAGACCCTTGTAAACCATTTCGTCTTCGCCGTTGGCGCGGGTGACAAGTCCGGCATAACGCTTCTTGCTGCCCTCTTCGGCCCCACGAATGGTCGGCATCAGAAAGCGTTTGAAGTGGGTTTCGAATTGCAGCTCCAGGGCACTCTCCAGGCCGTACTCCTGCTGCAGGTGCTCGCGCCACCACAGATTGACCCGCTCAACCAGCGCCTTGCCGATCAGCGCCGCCTCTTCCTGCCCGTGTGCACGCTTGAGCCAGACGAACGTGGAATCGGTGTCGCCGTAGATCACCTCATAGCCCTGGTCTTCGATCAGCTGTCGGGTCAGGCGCATGATTTCGTGGCCACGCAGGGTGATCGACGAGGCCAGCCGGGTGTCGAAAAAGCGGCAACCGCTGGACCCCAACACGCCGTAAAACGCATTCATGATGATCTTGAGCGCCTGGGACAACGGCGCGTTGTGCTCACGCTTGGCTGCCTCACGCCCTTCGGCCACGCGTGAAACGATGGCCGGCAGGCAATGGCGGGTCCGAGAAAACCGCCCCCCGCGAAAGCCGGGCACCGTGTCCGCGCCTTCCGGTTGCCGCAGGCCTTCCATCAGCCCTACCGGATCGATGAGAAAAGTGCGAATGATCGACGGATAAAGGCTCTTGTAATCGAGCACCAGTACCGACTCATACAAACCAGGCCGCGACTCCATCACAAAGCCGCCGGGGCTGGCTTCGGGCATGCGCTCGCCCAGATTGGGCGCCACAAAACCCTGGCGGTGCATCAGCGGCATGTACAAATGCTCGAACGCCGCCACCGAGCCGCCACTGCGGTCGGCCGGCAGACCGGTGACCGTCGCACGCTCCAGCAAAAACGTCAGCAGTTGGGTTTTGTGAAAAATTCGCGTGACCAGCTCACAGTCCTTGAGGTTGTAGGTGGCCAGCGCGGGCTTGTCCTCGGCGAACATGCGGTTGATCTCGTCCATGCGCTGATACGGATTATCGATGGCCTTGCCTTCGCCGAGCAGCGTTTGGGAGACGTTTTCCAGACTGAACGATGGAAAGCTCCAGGTCGCAGAGCGCAGCCCTTCGATGCCGTCGATGATCAGACGCCCGGCGGCGGAGGCGAAAAAGTGGTTGTTGCCCGCGCCATGCTCGCGCCAGCCCATGACCTCGCCGCCGCGCCCTAGCCGCAAAGGCACCTGCAAGCGCTGCGAATGTTCGTGCAACACCCGCAGGTCGAACTGAATGACGTTCCAGCCGATGATTGCGTCCGGATCATGCCGCGCTACCCATTCGTTCAGGCGCTCGAGCAACTGCTTGCGGGTGTCGCAATACTCAAGCTTGAAATCCACCCGGGAGTCATCGCCATTGGCCGGGCCGAGCATGTACACCTGACGCTCGCCGCAGCCCTCCACGGCAATGGAATACAACGCGCCATGCTCGGTGGTTTCGATGTCCAGCGAGCACAGTTTCAGGGTCGGGCGATAGCCGGTGGCGGGTTTGAGCTGCGCGTCCAGTAACACGCCATCGGCATCGGCCGTACCGCTGAATTCCACGGGCGCTGTGATGAAGCGCTCCATGAGATAGCGCTCGGGTGGCCGCACGTCGGCTTCGTAGATATCGACGCTGGCCTTGCGCAGCTCTTTTTCCAGGTTCATCAGTTGGCGGTGCTGGCGAGTGTAAAGGCCCATGACCGGACGGTGCCGGAAGTCGCACAGCTGCAAGGGTCTGAGTTCCACGTCTCGCTCGTGGCGCAACACCGCCTGGGCACGCTCGCGATGGATTTCCGGGATGAAAGCCACGCTGGTCTGAGGCGGCAGGCGAACCAGCCGGGGACCGTCATCGGTGGCCAGCCAGAATTCGACTTGCGTGCCTTCATCGGTGTCGCGCCAATGCCGAGTGAGGACGAAGCCCTGCTGTAAATCCACCGCTGCAACCTCGCGAAGCTATGCTCAAAGCGCAATTCTACGGTGATCGCTTTCGGAAAGCGCGCAGGGATGTTTTCGCTGACTGAGGCCGACTGAAAGAGACCTGACCGACGCGCGTCATTTCACTCATAAGAAAGGAGTCACACAATGAATAGGTCTGCGATCAAAACGCTGCTGTGCTGCGCCATGCTGGGGTTGGGGGGTTGCGCCGGTTCCCAGGTAGACCCAAGTCAGTATTCCGGGTTTCTCAAGGACTACAGCCTGCTCAAACCTGCTGAAAGTGCCACCGGCGCGCCGGTCATGCGCTGGATCGATCCCGACGTGAAACTGAGCAAATACACTCAGGTGTACATCGAGCCGAGCCAGTTCTTTCCCAAGCCGCAGCCCACTGCGGTGATATCGGCCCAGACCCTGCAATCGATCACTCGCTATTACGATGCGGCCCTCAAACGTGAGCTGGGCAAAGACATGCCGCTCGCTCAAGGGCCCGGTCCGGACACGATCATCGTACGCCCGGCGATCACGGCGGTTTCCACCCGCACTGAAGGCCTCAAGCCGTATGAAGTGGTGCCGATTGCGCTGGTGGCGGCAGCCGTCAATACCGCTGCGGGTGGTCGTGACCAAAATGTGGAGATCGCCACCGAGGCTGCGTTTCTCGATGCCGACAGCCATAAAGTGCTGGCTCAGGTGGTGCGCAAAGGCAGCGGGACATCGCTTGAGAACGATAAAACCCAGCTCACTCTGGATAACGTCAAACCGGTACTGGATGGCTGGGCGACTGACTTGCGTCTGAGCTATGAAAAGCTCAAGGCGGGCAAGAAGTAAGGCTTGGTCCATTACCGTGGCGATAACACGTTCGCTCCTGCAGACGGCGGGCGATACGGGAACGATGGGCCGATAGGCTTATCACATCTTCATTGGCACCATCATCTGAGGGATCCAGCATGCTCGTTCGACGTTCACCGTTAATGGCCGCTTTGGCGCTGTCGATGTTTTCACTGACCGCACTGGCCGCCGCCGTGCCCCCCGATCAATTGCTGAAAAAAGCCGAAGCTGAACAAAAATCCTATCTGGCTACCGTCAAACAACTGGTCGACATCGACACCGGCACGGGGCAAGCGCCGGGTCTGAAAACCGTCAGCGCGGTGCTGGTTGATCGCCTGAAAGAACTGGGTGCCGAGGTCAAAACCACTCCCGCCAGCCCCTCGACCGGCGACAACATCGTTGGCACGATCAAGGGCTCCGGCACAAAAAACTTCTTGCTGATGATCCATTACGACACCGTTTTCGGTCCCGGCACCGCAGCCAAACGCCCGTTCAAGATCGACGGCGAACGCGCTTACGGCCCGGGTGTGGCCGACGCCAAAGGCGGTGTGGCGATGGTACTGCATGCGCTGAAACTGCTGCAGGACGAGAAATTCAAGGACTTCGGCACTCTCACGGTGCTATTCAACCCCGATGAGGAAACCGGCTCCAGCGGCTCGAAAACGATCATTGCCGAACTCGCTCGCCAGCACGATTACGTGTTCTCCTTCGAACCGCCGGACAAAGACGCTGTGACCATCGCCACCAATGGCATCAATGGCGTGTTCCTCGACGTCAAGGGCAAGTCGTCTCACGCAGGTTCCGCGCCGGAAGCCGGGCGCAACGCGGCCATCGAACTGGCGCACCAGATGCTGCAACTCAAGGACCTCGGCGATCCGGCCAAGGGCACCACCGTCAACTGGACACTGATCAAGGGCGGCGAGAAGCGCAACATCATCCCGTCCAGCGCCTCTGCCGAAGGTGACATGCGCTATTCGGACCTGAGCGAAAGCGACCGCGTGCTCGCCGACGGCCAGCGCATCATTCAGAAAAAGCTGATCGACGGCACCGAAGTGACCTTCCGTCTCGACAAGGGCCGCCCGCCGCTGGCGAAAAATCCGGGCTCTGAACAGCTGGCCAAGACCGCGCAGGCGCTGTACGGCAAGATCGGCCGCAACATCGAACCCATCGCGATGCGCTTCGGCACCGACGCCGGCTACGCTTACGTGCCGGGCAGCGCAAAACCGGCGGTTCTGGAGACGATGGGGGTTGTGGGCGCCGGTTTGCACGCCGATGACGAATACATGGAACTGTCGAGCATCGCCCCGCGGCTTTACCTGACCACGGCGTTGATCATGCAGCTGTCGGACGCGGATGCCACGCCCTAGACCTGTGGGTTGGCGCCCGGGTTTACAGGGCTGTTCAACGGCGTTGGCCATTTGATACTGGACAGCGTCGCCGTGCTCAGTGAACCTTAGCGCCGAACGGTCGGTCGATACCTGCAACTTTTATCCGCCCGCCTCTGGTTTCAACGCCACGGGGCGGGCGGCTTCATTCCAAGGAGACATCCCTTTTGATATCCGAACAACGCAAAGCCTGGCTTAAAGCATGGGGCGCGCATGGTTTTACGGCCACCGGTGTGGTCATCGCCTTCATGGCGACCATCGCGTTGTTCGAGGACTCACCCAAGGGCTGCATGTTGTGGCTGGGGCTGGCCCTGGTGGTCGACGGCATTGACGGCTCGCTCGCCCGCAAATTCAATGTGAAGGCGGTTTTGCCGAATTTCGATGGTTCGGTGCTGGATCTGGTAATCGACTACCTCACCTACGTGTTCATCCCGGCATTGTTCATGTATCGCTACCTGCCGCTGCCGGAACATACCGTGCTGCTGTCCACCACGATCATTCTGGTGTCATCGCTGTTCTGCTTCTGTAACGTCGAAATGAAGAGCAAGGACAACTATTTCCAGGGCTTTCCGGCCGCATGGAACGTGGCGGTGCTGTGCATTTACATCATCTCGCCGACACGCTGGGTCACTTTCCTGACGATCATCGGCCTGGCACTGCTGACCCTGACCCGCATGAAGTTTTTGCACCCGTTTCGCGTGCGTCGCTTCATGCCGATCAACATCGCGGTTACAACCGTCTGGTTGCTGTGCAGCCTGGCGCTGGTGATCAAGCATCCTGACAATCACGGGTTCTTCATGGGCCTGTGGTACCTGGCCTCGGCGTACTTTTTGGGCGTGTGTTTCTGGCGCACCTCGCTTGAGTGGTTCGACAAGGCGCGCGTCAAATAGGCGCTGCAATACCCTGTAGGAGCGAACGTGTTCGCGAGGCGTCAGCCCTGACACACCGCATCGCCTGCGTCGCCAACAAGTTGGCTCCTACAGATCAACTGCGCCTGATGCACCGCGCCGGTTGACGTTTTGGCTGCGCCTGACGTACGGGGAAGGCTCATCTTCTGTAGGAGCGAACTTGTTCGCGAGGCGTCACGCCTGACACACTGCATCGCCTGCATCGCCTGCCTCGCCAACCAGTTGGCTCCTACAGCTTCGGCGTCATCCGTAGATCGCCATTTTCGCCGAAGCTGTCATGGGCGCGGTGACTCCCAGCACCGCACTCACTCCTTCAACGATCATCCGCACCTCACGCTCATTGATGATCAACGGCGGTAACAGGCGGATGGTCTGTCCACGTGTGATGTTGATCAGCAGGCCGTGCTCCCGTGCTGCTTTCAATGCCAAATCCGGGATCGCCCGCTTCAGTTCGATACCGACCATCAAGCCTTGCCCGCGAATAGACTCGACGTCCGGATGCCCCGCCAATGCCTCGCGCAGCCCGTCGAGCAAACGCACCCCTTGGGCGGCTGCGTTGCTGAGCACGGCCTCCTGCTCGATGATCTCCAGCACCGTACACGCCACCCGACACGCCAGCGGATTGCCGCCGAACGTGCTGCCGTGGCTACCAGGCGTGAACAACTGCGCAGCGGCGCCCCGGGCCAGGCAGGCGCCAATGGGGATGCCATTGGCCAGCCCTTTGGCCAGCGTCATCACGTCCGGCACGATGCCGTGGTGCTGAAAGGCAAACCACTGACCGGTGCGGCCCATGCCTGATTGAATCTCGTCGAGCATCATCAGCCAGCCACGCCGGGTACACAACTCGCGCACTTGTTTCAGGTAACCGGGGGGCGGCATCTGCACTCCGCCCTCGCCCTGAATCGGCTCCATCAGCACCGCGACGATGCGCTCGCCATGCAACCGCCCCGCTGCTTCAATCGCGGCAATATCACCAAAACCGACCCTTACAAACTCCCCCGGCAACGGCTGATAACCCAGCCGCACGCCACCGTTATCGCTGGCTGACAAAGTACCGAGCGTGCGGCCATGAAAAGCGTTGTCCATCACGATCACCAGCGGCTGACGGATGCCCTTCGACCACCCATACAGCCGCGCCAGCTTGAGCGCGGTTTCGTTGGCCTCGGCGCCGGAATTGTTGAAGAACGCCTGTTCCATTCCCGCCAGTTGCGTGAGTGTGCCGGCCAGCCGCTGCTGCCAGGGGATGCTGTAGTGATTGGAGGTGTGCAACAACAGCCCGGCCTGCTCGCGAATGACCTGGACAATGCGCGGGTGACAATGCCCGACGTTGGTCACTGCGACCCCGGCCAGGGCATCCAGATACTCGCGACCGTCTTCGTCCCACAGGTGCGCGCCCAAGCCCCTGATGAAACTCAACGGTAACGATTTGTAGGTGTTCATCAGGCAATTGGCGGACATGGCCAGCACTCCTTGGTGGATGTGCTGCCAGTATGTTTAACCCCCTGTGCTGTATAAAGATGACTTTGCTTCAGTGACCTTTAAGCAGGGCTTGATAATGGACGTGTTCCAGTCGATGACGGTGTTTGTGCAAGTCGTGGAAAGCGGCAGCATGACGGCGGCCGCAAGACAGTGCGAAATGTCCACGACCATGGTGGGCAACCACCTTAAGGCCCTTGAACAGCGCTTGGGCATCAGCCTGATGCACCGCACCACTCGCCGGCAGAACCTGACTGAGTTTGGCGTGCAGTATTACCGGCGTTGCGTTGAAGTCCTGGGCCTGGTGGCCGATTCGGATCGCCTGGCCGAACAGGCCCAGACCCAGCCATCCGGGACCTTGCGTCTCACCGCCCCACCGGCGTTCGGTGCCGAGCGCCTCGCACCGATGCTCAGCGAGTTCACCCGGACCTACCCCGAGGTCAAGCTGGAAGTGGTGCTCAACAACCAGCTAATGGACCTGGTTGAGCACGGTTTCGATGCGGCCATCCGGCTGGGCGAGCCCGAACCGTCGAACCTGATCGCGCGGCCCCTGCAGGACTACACCCTGACCATCTGCGCCTCGCCCGAGTACCTGAAACGCCACGGTACACCCCGACACGCCAACGACCTGCAGCTGCACCAATGCCTCGCGTTCGCCTACCCGGCCGGCGATGAATGGCGCGCGTCGGAGAAGTTGTGGAAGCTCACCGGTCCGACTGGCGAGATGGAAATCCCGGTGTCCGGACCGATGATCATCAACAGCACCCCGGCTCTTCGCCAAGCTGCGTTATCTGGCATGGGCGTGACGATGCTGCCGGATGTGCTGATTCAACAGGACCTGGCTGCCGGCAAGCTGGTGCCGTTATTGCAGGAGTACCGGCCGCCCAGCCGCCTGATGTTTCTGGTGTACGCGCAGGACCGCTACCGACTGCCCAAGGTCAGGCATTTCGTGGAACGCGCGTTGGAGGCGTGGGGCAAGTAACGATCCACTTTGACCGGTCACTCATGCAGGGAGAGCAGATTGACCAACGAACACCCCTACTCCTCCAACAAAGGCATGCGCCCGGTTTACTTCACCTGCTTACGGAAGAACAACGTCACCTGCCCCACTTCAAACCCGAACTTGGTGACGTAAGAGCGGTTGGCCAAGGTGTTTTCGTCCAGCAAGTACATCCAGTCATCGAAGTTGACCTGATACACCTCGTCGTCCACCGGCAGGCTCAGCACGTAACGCCAGCGCAGCGCATTGCCGGACACTTCGCCCAGGGCCTCGCCGACCACATCGCCGGCCGTTCCGCGCCAGCGTCCGGGGCCATCCGGGTGCAGGGTCCAGACGCGGGTCTGCTTCTTGCCATCGCTGTAGGTGAAGTCTTCGTGCATCACGAAGGTATCGCCTTCGGAATGACCGTCGATGTTGACGTGAAAGCGTTTGACCACCTCCCCCGAGCGCTTCTGAAACATGCCCCAGGCCTCCACCCGTCCGGTGAAAAACTGGCGCAGTTCGAGGGTGGGTTTTTCCTGACTGTAGCGGCTGACGTCCACATTGCTGCACGCAGCCAGGCTCAGGCAGAACACCAGTAAAAGGGCTTTTGACATGGGCGACTCCAATGACGACACGGTCCAGGGCGAACGGTAATCCGTGGTCGCTCGCCGACATCCACCCGGGCAGGCATGAAGCACGAACACCTCGGTCAAAGAGTGTGACCGCGCGCCTCACCAATCGCTCAACGCGCCGGCCGAGCGCGAAGATCCACTGCCGTTCGTCGCCGCTTGCAATGCACCGTGGAGATGGCTGAAGCCCAGATGAAACGGGGCCTGCAAGCCGAATTGATATTGAGCATGACGGGTATCGACAGACAGAAATGGTCGGGTAGCAGGTACGTCGATACATTCATTTCAACCCTAATCTAATGTTCGAGGTTGAAATGTCCCGCGCCATCAAATTTCATCGCTTCGGTAAAGCCGATGTGCTCAGTTGCGAGGAGCAGCCTGATCGGTCCCCCGGCCCGCAGGAAGTGCTCGTTCGTGTACAGGCCATCGGTATCAGCTGGGACGATGTGTTGTGGCGTCAGGACATGGCCCTCAGCAAACCGCAACTGCCAGCCGGCCTGGGCGCGGAAATGGCCGGCACCGTCGAAGCCATCGGGGACGCTGTGACCGATCTTGCAATCGGTGACAAGGTCGCAAGCTTCAAGGCCATGAGCGCCAACGATTACCCGGTTTGCGGCGATCACGTGCTGGTGCCGCGCAACGCCCTGACTCGCTATCCGGATCAGTTGACGCCGGTAGAAGCGAGCGTGCATTACACCCCGCTGCTGCTAGCGTATTTTGCTTATGTCGATCTGGCCCACGTTCAACCCGGTCAGACCGTGCTGGTGACCGACGCCGCCAGTAGCCCGGCAACGGCCTTCGTGCAGTTGGGCAAGGCGCTTGGCCTGCGGGTCATTGCATCAACCAAAAGCGCTGCTGATCGCGATTTTTTGCTGGCCAATGGTGCCGAGCGCGTCATTGTCACCGACGAGGACGACATCGGCCTGCGCATCAGTGCAATCACCAAAGGTCAGGGCATCGAAGCGGTTTTCGATGGCATGGGCGGAATGCAGATGTCATTGCTTGCCGATGTGCTCGCGCCCCGCGGCAGCCTGGTGCTGTATGGCTTGCGCGGCGGCAACAACACACCCTTCCCGGCGATGCAGGCGTTTCGCAAGAACATGCGCTTTTTCGTCCATTGCCTGGAGAATTTCACCGGCAAACCGGAATTGGGCATCGAGCAGGACCGCGCCGCCATGCAGCGTGCGCTGGAGGCCATCAACGGGCTGACCGCGCAAGGTTTGCTCAAGGCCGACATCCACCGCACCTGGCCGTTCGAGCAGTTCGGCAAGGCCCACCATCTGCTGGATGAAAAACCGGTGCGCGGGCGGGTGGTGTTGAAGGTGTGTTGAGCGTCGGTGGCTAAACTCGGAGCAATCATTTCCCGCTAACCGTGAGCCCTGTAGAAGCGAACGAGCATCTCTTTGGCGGTTTATACAGCGACCCTCAACCCCGCGTAATCAATCCTTGTCTGGCAATGCGTGTGAGGTGGCCAATCACTTCATCGCGGCGCTCGGCTGTGGGCGCCTGGATGACGGCCAGATCGAACTGGTCGTTGCTGAAGCGCTCGAGGGATTGGTGCTGATCGATGAACTGAATGAGGAAAGCGTGGGGGCCGTTCTGGCGCCGAGGCCAGCCATCCAGATAGCGCAACAGCGTCGGCTGGTGGGAACCACCCAGAAGGATCTTCGGATTGCGGCGATTGATGTGACCGGCGATGGGAGCCAGACGAACGAGGGGGCGCAGATGATTCATGGTGTGATTGTCTCAGCCTCAGAATTCCGCTGGGCAGCGGTGAGAGGCAACACCGAACCAGCGCTTTAGCGGTATTTTGGAACCGTTTTCACGACTCCAGGCGCCCCGCAAGTAGCTGTTTAAATCGGCGCAATGGGCAGCATCCTAGAGAAGCGCCAGTGGGCTTGTCAAATGTGCTCACAAACAAAAAAGGCCCGCAATGCGGGCCTTCGGTTCAAGCGTCGATCAGTTGGCGATAGAGCGGTCCAGCGACAGGCGCCCTGCCCCTTCGATCAGCACCGCAATCGAACCGCCGAGCAAGGCCAAGGCGAATTCGTAACCGTTGTTGGCCATGAACAGGCCGTTGTGGATGTGTACCGAAAGAATCGCGATCACCAGCATCACGATCAACACCACGGCAGCGGGACGCGCCAGCAACCCGACTACCAGCAAGGGACCACCGAAGAACTCCGCACTGCCCGACAATAACGCCATCAGGTAACCAGGATTCAAGCCCAGGCTGGCCATGTATTGACCGGTGCCTTCAAGGCCATAGCCGCCGAACATGCCGAACAGCTTCTGGCTGCCATGGGCAATGAAAATGATGCCGACGATGATGCGCAAAACCGTGATGCCGTAGCCGGCGCGAGTGTTGAGCAGCGATTTGATATGAGCGTTCATGCGAGTCGTTCCATGTTGATCGTTGAGAATGGCGCCATCTTAATCGAATCAACCAATATGAAAATCGCAAAAATAGCGTCATATCTATCTAACAATTCGATCCTATCGGAGCGTCGATCGGCGCGGCAACGGGCTTTCCAGCGAGTCCCTTTCCTGGTCATAGGCCAGATAGTATTTGTTCACACTATTAACGTAGCTCACCACGCCCATTCCTACCTGATCCAGCGCCACCCGCTCAACCTGAAAGAACCACTGATTGGGATTCAAGCCCTGACGCCGCGCCTCGGTGCGCATGTTCTGCACCCGCTCCGGGCCGAGGTTATAAGCAGCCAACGCGAACGCCATGCGCTCACGCTCGTTGATTTTGGGGCTGGAAAAGAACTTGCGACGAATCATCGCCAGGTACTTGGAGGCGGCCTGCACATTGCCATCGACGTTCTGGATGTTGTCGACGCCCACCCGCCGCGCCGCCGACGGGGTGATCTGCAGCAAACCGGTAGCGCCGCTGCCACCCTTGGCGGTGGGGTCCAGCGCCGATTCCTTGAACGCCATGGCTGCCAGATCGAGCCAGTCCATGTTCTGCGCATCGGCGTGACGCTGCAGCACCGGCCTCAGGCTTTCAAGACGCTGGCGGTCACCGCGGGCCAGCGGATTGTGCACTTGATAAAGATCCTTGTAGGCCTTCTGGAATGCCACTTCCTGGTTCGCCGGTGCCTTGTAGGTGTCGAGAAAGGTATTGATCGCGGCATGCAACTGGCTGGCGTCCTGGCGCACGAACCAACTCATGTCGCTGTGGGTGCTGAGGGTCAATGAGCGGTCCACACGCAGCTTGGGCATGATCCGCGCCCAGCGCTCGGCAATCGGTTGCTCGACCACGGTCAGGTGATAAATCCCGGCCTGCACCATCTCAAGCACGTCTTCCACCGCCAGACTGGGGTCCACCCATTCAATCTTCACCGGCGGTAATTTGCGCAGCGCAAGCCTCTGGTTCAGTTGCAAGACGGCTTCATCAGCGGCGCTGCCATTGGTGAGCATCAGTGTCTTGCCGGACAGTTGCTCGATGTGTTTGAACCCGCGCTCGCCCCTGACCCCGACCACCACCAGCGGCACCTGGCTGACCACAGGATCTGTGATTTCGATGTTGCGAGCGGCGCTGCTGTCGAGCAATTCCCCAGGTGCGGCAAGGTCGCCTTCGCCACGCTGTAGCGCTGCGAGCAACTGATCCTTGGCTTTGGGAATGAGCTTGAGGGAGACTTTCTGCCCGTCGCGGGCGTGGCTGTTGAGGTAGCCTTCGAAGGCTTGCAGCCTGCTGTATTCGATGCCGGTCGCCTCGCCTTTCATCTCGCCGGAGCTGTTGCGGCTCTGGTTGACCAGCACGCGTAAGACCTTGCTGCTGCGAATCGCCGGAAGATCCCTGACCTGGGTCTTTTTGCTCACTACCGGCGGCCCGGCGGGACGTGCGGATGCACAGACCGGCACCAGCATCAGACACAGCAACGAAATGATCGACGCTCGGATCATTGATTCTCCCGAAAATGCCGAAAAATACGGCATGAAGTCTGTGAGCCGCCGTCTCTTCACGCTCCATGTCTGGATCGCCGGGTGGGACATCACATCAATCTATGGGCACAAGCAGTTGAGACTGCTCATTTTTTTATAACAATCGAGGGTCTGCTATCCTCGTCGACCGCAAGCTGGAGTTCGAACATGCAACTAATCGACATCGGCGTCAACCTGACCAATGCCAGCTTCGCCTCCAGAGAACGTGACGTTCTGGAGCGCGCGTATGCCGCAGGCGTCGGCCAGTTGGTGCTCACCGGCACCAGCGTCCAAAGCAGCGAACAGGCGTTGCAGCTGTGCCAGGACCTCGATCAAAGCGCCGCCCGATTGTTCTGCACTGCAGGCATTCACCCGCATTCGGCGAGCGATTGGACCCCTGAAACCGAAAAACAGTTGCACGCCCTGCTCAAAGAACCCCGGGTGCGGGCAGTCGGTGAATGCGGGCTGGATTTCAACCGCGACTTCTCCCCTCGTCCGCAACAGGAAAAGGTCCTTGAAGCGCACCTTGCGCTGGCCGTCGAACTGCAAATGCCGGTGTTCCTGCACGAGCGCGACGCCAATGAGCGATTGCTGGACATCCTGCGCGATTATCGGGATCGCCTGCCCGCCGCCGTGGTGCATTGCTTCACCGGCGAGAAGCGCGCGCTGTTCAGCTATCTGGATCTGGATTTACACATTGGCATCACCGGCTGGATTTGCGATGAGCGCCGTGGCACCCACCTGCACCCGCTGGTGCGGGAAATCCCGCGCAACCGTTTGATGCTGGAAAGCGATGCGCCGTATCTGCTACCCCGCAGCCTGCGGCCCAAGCCGAAAAACGGGCGCAACGAGCCCGCTTATCTGCCTGAGGTGCTCAGAGAAGTGGCGTTGCATCGTGGCGAAAGCATGGAGGATGTCGCAGCGCACACCACCGCGTGCGCCAGGGCTTTTTTTAGCTTGCCGGCACTGGACGCCTGAAAAGGACCTTTTCAGTGAGCCTGGGTCAGCTCAGCGGGAGCAGGCTCGGTCGGCAACGAGTTGAAATCCCGCAGGCTGGCTGGCGTATGGGGGTTGCCGATCAACAGACGACCCGGCTTGAAGTCTCGGCTGATCAGGCTTTCGGACGGCGCGAACTCATCAAAATGCAGGCCCGCCAAATCAGCCCACGTGTGAATGAAATGCGAGGTGCTGTACGGCCGATGCAGATACGCCTCGTCTATGGGCGTATTTCCCTGCGCAGCCTTCCAGCTCGGCGAACTCCAGACAATGAACGGCACGGTGTACATCGGCCGCGTCGGCGCCGCTTCATTGCGCCCCAATACGTTCGGCGCCACCGGGTCGTAGACTGACTCGCCGTGATCGGACAGGTACAGCAGAAAACCGTTGGGGTCGGTCTGGCTGAAGCGCTTGATCAACGATGACACCACGTAATCGTTGTAACGCACGGCGTTGTCGTAGCTGTTGTAGACCTCAAGCTGCTCGTCAGTCACGTTGGCCGGCACGCCGATGCGGTCCTTGAAGTAGTCGTACGCCGACGGATAGCGATATTTGTAGCTCATGTGCGTGCCCAGCAAGTGGATCACGATGAGCTTGCGCGGGGCGTCGTCGGCCAGCGCTTTGGAAAACGGCTCCAGCACATCCTCGTCGTACTGACTGGTCTCGTTCTGATCGCGATTGTTGTTCAGGTACGCCTGTTCGTCCGCCTGTTTGGAGAACAGGGTGAGCATGGTGTTGCGCTTGGTCATGGTCTGCTGATTGGTGATCCAGAAGCTTTTGTAGCCGGCCTGCTTCATCACGCTGACCAGGGTCGGCGTGCTCAGGTACAGGTCCGGATGCTCCTCATCGGCGAAGGTCAGCACCTGTTGTAGCGTCTCGATGGTGTATGGGCGCGGCGCGATGACGTTGTCGAACACCTGCAGCTGGCCCTTCAGTTGATCCAGATTTGGCGTGGTCAGGCGGCCATAGCCGTACAGGCTCATGCGCTGGCGGGTGGTCGATTCGCCGATCACCAGCACCAGCGTCGAGGGCTTGCCAGCGTGGTTGTCAGTGAGGTTTTTCAGCGGCGGGATCCGCGCCTGGGTGTTGAGCATGTTCGACATCTCGTCGAGCTGCTGCAGGTACTGGTGATAGCCGACCACCAGCTGCCAGGGCGCTGCGGCCTCGATGTTCTCTTCGAACTCGGCCACCGCTCGCTTGATCGTGTCGCGCTTGATGTATTGATGAATCGCGTTGTAGCCCACCGACACGCCCAGCAACAACACGCAACAGGCCACCAATGACTTGCGTGGCAGATACACCGGGCGGACCCGCGTCCACAGCAAAATCCCGCCGACACTGTAAGCAACCACAGCCGCCACGATGGACCAGGAGAAATAGTGCCCCAGGTATTCGCTGGACTCCTGCAGATTGGAGTCGAACATGATGAAGATCACGCTCTGGGAAAACTCCTGCCCGTAGACCAGAAAGTAGCCCAGCCCCGACAGCGAAGACGCCCAGAGGATAACGCCCAGCACCCCGGCGATAAGCCGAGTGCGGGAAGGGAACAGGATCAGCGGTATCATCCACAGCGTCGTGACCATTGACGCTTCGGCCATGCCCTTCCAGCCAGCGACCCCGGCGTTGATGATCAGCAGCTGAGCGACGCCGGAGAAATACCAGAAAAACACAAACATCCAGCCAAGGCCGGCCCAATTTACCGGGCGTGAAGGTGCCGGTGCGGTGTTTCTGGATTGCATGATGTCCTCAACAAAATAAGTGGCGCATGCCCACAGCGAACGATGTTTCAGCGGGCAATCAAACCTCGGACCAACTGCAGACACTGCGCCTGCACCTCAGCCTGGGGTTGGCTGGCATCGACCTCGACAATCTGCGCGCCATTGAAACGCAGCAACGGCGTGGCCTCGACCTTCTGCAGCAGCAGCGCCAGATTGTGATCAGGCTTGCGGGCGAAAGCGGTGTCGGCGTCGATGTTCAGGCGGATGATAAGGGTCGGACGGTAACTGACCATCCGTTGATAAAGTGTGATTTCGCGCCGCGCCAGCCAAGCCGTAAAGCAATTACCGGGGCGCGCGGCGGACAGACCCGGCCCGTCATAGAACCCGGCAACGTCCAGCTGCGGGTAGCGGTCGCAGAAGACCAGCCCGGCCTGCTTGCGCAGCGCCAGCATCCGCCTGAAACCTCGCACCCGACGTCTTGAGAACACGTAGATGACCAGCGCCGTGAGCACACCGGGAATGCGCTCGCCCTTGGTCCGCGCCTGTTTGGCCTTGGCCGTCAGACGCCGCGCCAGCACCGGGCCAATCAGTGGCCACGCCTGGATCTTCAATCCGAGAGTGCCCGAGCCCAGGCCAAGGTAGGCGTACGCCGCCCCCTCGGCCTGCATCGCCGCGCACAAGGACGCTGCCAGCGTGGTCTTGCCCGCGCCGTCAGAACCAATGATCGCAATCAGCGGCGCCAGCGCAGGGTCGTCGTGCCCGATGCCGTCGAACGGCCGAGTGTCGAAATCAGTCATGGGTCATCAACGGGTCAGCAGGCTGCGCGATACCGCCGCCTTGGCCTGGGCGATCACCTCGGCCAAGGGCAAGCGGCTGTCCAGGTCCAGAATCGGCGCGCCCTGGTATTCAAGCTTCGGCACGTTGGCAATCTTCGCGGCCAGGGATTCGTAGCGGTGATCGGGCTTGCGCGCAAAGGCGGTTTCCAGATCGATGTTCAGGCGGATCACCAGGTCCGGGCGATGGCTGATCATGTAGGCGTACAGCGCTTGTTCCCGGCGCGCGAGAAACGCCACGAAAGCGTTGCGGTGCTTGACGCTTACCAGCCCCGGGCCGTCGACTTTCAGGCTCGCCACAGCGATCTGCGGAAAGCGATCGGCGATGACGGCAACGCCATTGCGCCGCAACGTCATCATCTTCTGATAACGCCGCCAGCGCCGTATGGACAACAGGAACGTCGCGAAGGCCGCGAGCGTGCTCGGCCCCTCGGCATTCTGTTTGACCGTCGGATTGTCACGCGGAGCATTTTTCGCGATCAGCCGAGCGATGAGTGGGCCCACCAGCGGCCACTGCATCATCGCCTCGCCCAGGGCCTTGGACTGTATGCCCAGGTGGCAACTTTGGGCGCTGCGTGATTCCTGCATCCAGAGCAGAATCGCTTCGGAGACCGTGGATTTGCCCGCCCCGTCGCAACCGACGATGGCAATCAGCGGCGCCAGGCGGCCCGCCTGATCGCCTGAGTTCGGGCGTTCAAAGGATTCAACCGGTGGCGCCGGGTCGAGTTCCTGCGCGGGCAATTGCGGGTTGTCGTGCGTCGCACACTTCATTGATCGGTCTCAGCCAGTCGTGGGTTAAACGCTGGCGATGAAAGTCTGGTCAGCCAAACGGTCTGGATGGGTCAGTCGAGTGATCGCACCGTCCTTGACCTGCACCACCTCGTCAGCGATCTCGATCAGGCGCGGTCGGTGGGACACGGCAATGATGGTGATCGCAGGCGTCAGGGCCTTGAGGGAGTCGCAGATCTCGCGTTCGGCTTGCGGGTCCAGGGCGCTGGTGGCTTCGTCAAGAATCAGCAGACGCGGATGGTGAGCCAATGCCCGCGCAATCACGATGCGCTGACGCTGGCCGCCCGAAAGCTTGCCGCCGCGCTCGCCGACCACCGAGTTCATGCCTTCGGGAAGCCTCTCGACGAACTCCCAGGCACCGGCCTGGCGCAAGGCGCGTTCTGCATCGGCCGCCGTCAACGCCGGCTCGCCCAGCGTCACGTTGGCCAGAATGCTGTCGTGCAGGAGCAGGGTTTCCTGGGTGACGTAGCCAATCATTCGCCGCCATTTGCGCCGGTCGATGTCCACCAGCGACACGCCGTCCACGCGGATGTGCCCCGCTTGCGGGCTGAGCAAGGCGCACAACAGATCGAGAATGGTGGTCTTGCCGGCGCCAGACGGCCCGACCAGGGTGGTCATGGTCCCGACCTTGAAGCCGAAGGTGGCCTCGTCAAGGACCGTGCGCCCGTCGTACTTGAAGGATACGTTTTCGAATTCGATGCTCTGGTTCAGGGATGGCTGAACGTTGCCGCCCTTGGGCTCGGCTTCGGCGGTGGCCTTGTCCACCGCTTCGCGCAGCGCCCAGAACGCGCTTTCCTGAGCGGCCATGCGGTGATAACGCTGCTGCGCCTTGTGCATCAGGCCCAGCACCCGCACCACCATGAAGATCAGCACCATCACCGACGACAACGGCAGATTCCAGATCACCAGCCCGGCGTACAGCCCGGCAGCGGCGAGGATCGCCAGCAACGGCTCCTGAAGCGCGCGCAGGGTTTCGCGGCTGGTCACTTCCTTTTCCATCGCGGCATTGAGCTCGGTGGCCTGATGGCGCAACAGGGAATCGGCGATGTCTTCGCGGGCCATTGCTTTGAGCGGTTTGACCGAGCCCAGGGTGTCACTCAGGCTGACCAGCAGATCGCGCATCAGGCTGGTCTGGCTTCTGCCCGCCTTGCGCGAGGTCTTCACCAGGCCGCGCAACGCCAGCAGAATGCCCAGCCCCACCAACAGACAGACCACGGCGGCCTGCCAGGACACGACCAGCGCGATCACCCCATAGGCCACCGCCTGAATGGACAGCGCCACCATGTTGGCTGCGTGTTCGTATGCCGTGGAGGCCCGATAGGCTTCGGTGGCAACAGCATTGGCCAGGGCGCCGCCCGGTTGACGCAGGTAATACTCCCAGCGACTGCCCAGGGTGGCGTTGATCAGATCGACGCGCAGATCGGTGGCGACATGGGCGACGGTGTAGCCCACCTGCCGGTTGGCGATCAGGATCAAAAGACTGCTCAGCGCCATGCCGACCACGATGATGGTCAGCAGCACGACAATGGTCGGCTCCATGCCGAACCAGGCCATGGTGCTGATGATGCGCTCGCCGAAGGCCGAATGCGCGTTGTCACCCAGCATCACCGACATCAGCGGCAACATGGTGGTCAGACTGACACTCTCGACCAGCCCCGCCACTACCAGGCTCAGCAGCATCAACGCCGTACGCAGCGGGTAGGACCGGCCAAAAGCAAAGATAATTCGCATAACACTCACATTCAAAATCAGGTTCTGCGCCGCTGGAAGCCCGGCGGCGGATGATGCAGTGCGCGCGCCTGGCGGTATGGCCAGGCGCGTTGCTCCCTCAAGCGGCGATCAAGCCGCCAGATCGGCCAAGGGACGCAACACCGAAAACGCCTGAATGATTTGGTCGATCTGCTCGGGTGTGTGAGCAGCACTGACGCTGCAGCGCACCAGTGTAACGCCGGCCGGGGTGGCTGGCGGCAATACCAGATTGACGTACACGCCCTGGTCGATGAGCGCGCGCCAGAACTGCAGGCCCTGCTCTTTGGTGCCGACCATCACCGGGACCACCGGGCTGACGTGCGGGCCCAGTGAGTAACCCAGGTTCGCCAGGCCGTCGTACAACCGGTTGGCGTTGCTCCACAGCTGCTCGCGCAGTTGCGGACGCGTGGCAATGGCCTGCAACGCTGCACGGACCGAGGCCACGACCGAAGGTGAAGGCGATGCAGTGAAAATGTAAGGGCGGCTGGCGTAGCGCAGCACTTCCATGCTGCTGCTGCCCGCGGCGAATCCACCAATGGCGGCCAGACTCTTGCTGAAGGTGCCGAGGATGATGTCAACGTCGGCCTCAACGCCCAGCTCTTCTGACAGCCCGCGACCGTTGGGGCCCATGACGCCGAACGAATGTGCTTCGTCCACCAGCAGGTAGCCGCCGAGGCGCCGTTTGATTTCGACGATCTCTTTGAGCGGTGCGGTATCGCCGAGCATGCTGTAGATGCCCTCGACGATGATCAGCGCATCTTTGGCGCGCTCGCCCAGACGGACCATGCGTCGCTCAAGATCCTTGGCGTCGTTGTGGTGGAAACGGATGATTTCTGCGCCACCCAGCTGGCAGGCGTCGTAGATGCTGGCGTGACAGTCGGCGTCCAGCAGCACCACTTCACGGGGGCCTGCCAACGCGCCGATGATGCCCAGGTTCGCTACATAACCGGTGGAAAACACCATCACCGAAGGACGGTCCAAGAATGCGGAGAGTTCGGCTTCCAGCGCGGTGTGGCCGCCGTAGCTGCCGTTGGCCATGCGCGAACCGGTGGTCCCGGTGCCTTCGACCGCCAGCGCCTGTTGCGCCGCTTCAATGGCCTGGGCGTCGAACGTCAGGCCCAGATAATTGTTAGTGCCCGCCAGAATGACGTCTTTGTCGCCGATGCGCCCTTGGGTGGGTGAGTAGACGGCGTCGATGCTGGTGCCGAACGGGCTCGGGCCAGAATCCTGAAAATGTGTGCGTTCAGCAGCCAGCCTGCTGAATTTGTCATACAGCCCCATGACTTTTCTCCACGTAGGCCACCAGGGAGCTTGCCAGCTGCCGAGGGGTTCTCACGTCCATCAGGATATTGATTGGAATCGACAGATCATATTCGTCTTCCAGTTTCATCAACAGGTCCATCATCTTGACGGACTCCAGCCCCAGGTCGTTAACCATGTCGCTGTCCGGTCCCACGTGTTCCGAAACCGGAACCATATCCCGAAGACAGATCAGGACGTTCTCTAAAATGGTGTCTTGCGTAAACATGATTGACCTCTTCAACTTCTGATTGGGTGCGCGCTCAGAACAGACCATCCTGCAGGGCGCGGCGCAATTTGATCTGGGGCACCCAGCCAATGGCGGCAGTGATCTCGGTATTGCTGCAGGTCCAGTCGTGATGGATCAGCTCGTTGACCTTGCTGGTGGTCAGCATCGGTGCGCGCGGCAGCAGATAGGAAAGCGCCAGATTGGCTTTGGCGATGCATTTCAACAGCGTGACCGACACCGGAATCTGCCGCACGCGGGCGTTGCGGATGTCTGCGCCAATGCTGGCCAGACCTTTCCAGCTGTAACCGCCCAGTGTGCCGTCGCTGATTTCATAGGTCGCAGGTCGCGCCACCGGGGAGTTGATCCACTGCGTGACAGCGGCGGTCAGGTCGAACACATGAACGAAACTCAAGTGTGCTTCCCCTGCCCCCAACCGGACCAGCAAGCCGCGCAGCAGCCAGGAAAACAGCGGCTGCAACTCGCGATCGCCAGGGCCGTAGACTGCCGTGGGCCGAAAAATGCCCACGCTGATCGGACCTGCAGCGCCAAGCACCTGCTGTTCAGCGTCGAATTTAGACCGGGAATACCAGGACAGCCCGGGATAGCGCGCGGCCAGTGAAGACATCAGCAGAAAGCGCTCGCATGTGCCGGATTGGCGCGCAGCTTCCATCACCCGGCGGCTGCCGTCTACGTTGACCGCACGAAAACTGTCTTCATCGCGGCCGCGTACGGCACCGGCGCAGTGGATCACCGCCTTCGCACCCGAGACCAGCTCGGCCAGCGATTGAGGATCTTCCAGAGCGCCGCGGACCCAGAAAATGCCGTTCTTCAGGCCGGACTGGGTCCGGCTCAACGCGCGCACGCTGATGCCTTGGGCAACCAGCATTCGGGCGATCTGACCACCGATGAAACCGCTGCCTCCGGTCAACGCCACACAGTGGGGCATCACGCGGAGCCTACAGCCGCCAGCATCTCAGGACGCGCGGAAATCTGGCTCAGGAAGCGATTGCGCGCCTCGGCCCTGGCCGGCTTGCCTGACGAGGTACGCGGGATGCTGTGGGGCGGCACCAGATCGATGGTCGGCGACAGACCGAATTCGCTGTGGATCTTGGCGAACAGCGTGTGCAGCAGGCGCTCGCGTTTGTCTTCGTCCTGGAGACGACACTGAACCTGCATGACAACGGCAGGCTCGCCATCTTTCTGCACAATGAACACGATCGCGTCGCCTGGGCGCACATCCGCTTCGGTCTCGGCGACCAGTTCGATGTCCTGGGGCCAGATGTTGCGACCGCGAATGATGATCAGGTCTTTCTTGCGACCGGTGACATACAGATTACCGTCCAACAGATAGCCCAGATCACCGGTGTCCAGTTGCCCGGTTTCGGCCAGCTGGCGGGTGGAGTCTGCATCCTGGAAATAGCCCTGCATCAAGCTGGGACCGGAAATCACGATGCGCCCGACACTGCGTTCCGGCAGCGCGTGGCCGGCTTCATCGAGGATGTGCAGCTCATGACCCGGCAACGGCGCGCCGCAGTTGACGAAGTGACTGATGGCCGTCGAATGCTCGGTGGCGGTAACAGCTTTGCCTTCAAGCTCGAGAATGTCACGATCGACGCGATCGGTCTGACCACCCGAATCAGGGGGGGCGAAGCTCACCGCCAGAGTATTTTCAGCCAGGCCATAGCACGGCATGAAAGCGCTGGCCTTGAAACCGGCCGGCGCGAAATGCTCGGCGAACCGGTTCAGGGTCGCCATCGCAATCGGCTCGGCACCGACGCCGGCAACGCGCCAGCGCGACAGGTCCAGGCTTTCGACTTCGGTCGGGCTGCAACGACGCACGCACAGGTCATACCCGAACGGCGGCGCCACGGAAACCGTGCCTCGGTTGCGACTCATCAGGTTCAGCCATTGCTTGGGACGCATGGCAAAATCCTGGGTCTGCAAGTAGTCCACTGACAACTGCGTGGCCACAGGTGTCAGGACAAAGCCGACCAGCCCCATGTCGTGGTAGTACGGCAACCAGGAAATACAGCGGTCTTTGGGGCGCAGGCGGATCCCGTCCAGGCTGATGCCGCGCAGGTTGGCCATGACCGAACGCTGCGTCACCACCACGCCGCGGGGAAACCGCGTGCTGCCGGAAGTGTATTGCAGATAGGCGATGTCATCGGGCTGAGGCGGCGCAAGCTCGACCTCTACCAGCGGCAACACTTCAAGCTGCTCGGCGCTGCCTACGAATTTCTGGGTGCCCGCGTCGATGGCTTCATTGACGAACGACAGCCACTCTTCCCCGCCCAACACGGCAGACGGTGAACAGCTGGCGAGCAATCCGCGCAACTTTTCCACGTAGGACTGATGATGCCCCACGCCCATGGGAATCGGCAGCGGCACCGGCACCAGGCCTGCGTACTGACACGCGAAGAATATTTCAACGAAGCCTGGGGTGGTATCAGCGATCAGTGCAACGCGATCGCCTTTCACCAGACCAAGGCTCAGCAACCGCTTGGCGGCCGCGACGGAGCGTCTTTTGAGCAGGCGATATTCCATGACCGCTGTCAGGTGACAGCGACGATCATAGAAATTCATGCCCGTTTGCCCGAGTGCAGCGTAATCCAATGCATCAGCCAGAGAGGAAAAGTCTGCAAGGCGCTGAGCAAGTGAATGCCCAGAGCTTGTCTCCGACAAATAAAGAACAGCCATTGATTTTGAGCTCTTTCAGGTACTGCGGCGGAAAAGCCCACGCTGCACGTCATGCCATGAGCAGCGGAGCATAAAATCCTTAACGCCAGGCAACAGGTGATCAATCTAAAAAACCAATGCCTGCTTGCGTATGAAGGACAACGAAATTCAACGGGTACACTATTGCAGCCTATCAACAACAAGGCGCCGGTAATTTAACCCGCGCGGGCGCCCAGGCAAGTATCGAATCCATCGATACTGTACATTGATCATGACACATAGACGTAACAAAGTATTTCGTCCATTGTCGGGTATCATTGTCCAAAACACGAGCTCAATTAGCACCAGCTGTCCCACGCGCCGCATTCCGACCCGCCGATTGAAGAAGACACGCTACTACATGAATACAATGACTTCCCCAGTCGTCACGGAAGTGGTGAAGACTCGTCAGGATTTGAACACCTTCATCTCGCTGCCGGGAACGCTCTACAAAGACGATCCCTGCTGGGTCGAACCGCTGCACATGGAGCGTCGCGAGCATCTTTCGAGCAAAAACCCGACGTCCGAGCACGTCACTTGGCAAGCCTGGATCGCCCGGCGCGGTAACGTCCCTGTCGGCCGCATCATGGCACAGGTCGACACGCTGCACCGCGAACTCCACGGCCCTGACACCGGGCATTTCGGCATGCTCGACGCCGTGGACGATCCCGATGTCTTCCGCAGCCTGATCGACACGGCCCAAGCGTGGCTGCGCACACAAGGCGCACATAAGATCACCGGCCCCTTTACCCTGAACATCAATCAGGAAAGCGGCTTGCTCGTGGAAGGTTTCGATACCCCGCCTTCGGTGTTCATGAACCACAACCATCCCTATTACGAAAAGCATCTGACCGCCCAGGACTATGCGCCAGCGATGGATTTGCTGGCCTACTGGATGCGTACCGATGAGCTGAACTTCCCTGCCCCGCTACAGCGGATGATGGATCGCGAACGTGGACGAATCCGCATCCGCACCCTCGACAGAAGCAAGTTTGAAGCCGAGATGCAGACCCTGCGGGAAATATTCAACGACGCCTGGGCCAACAACTGGGGATTTGTGCCATTCACCGAGAAAGAATTCAGTGAGATGGGCTCGCAACTGAAATTGCTGGTGCCCGAAGACCTGATCTACATCGCCGAAATCGATAACAAAGCCTGTGCGTTCATCGTCGCCATGCCAAACCTTCAGGAGGCCTTCGGGCCCTTGAAGGGCAGCCTGCTGCCGTTTGGCTGGCTCAAGCTGTTGTGGAAGCTGAAGGTGACCGGGACACGGACTGCGCGAGTTCCGCTGATGGGCGTGCGTCAGGAGTATCAATTCAGCCGACAAGGGCCGGTGCTCGCGTTATTGCTGATCGAAGCGCTGAAGCAGCCTTTTGTCCGGCGCAAGATTCACGCATTGGAAATGTCGTGGATTCTTGAAACCAATACGGGCATGCGCACTATTCTGGAGCGCATTGGCGCGGTCGCTTACAAACGCTATCGCCTCTATGAAAAGAGCATCTGACCCGGTGCGCTTTTCGGCGCTGGTACTGGCGGGCGATCGCAACGCCAATGATCCTGTCGCTGCCCTCGGGGTTGCCGGCTGCAAAGCTTTGACTCCGGTCAACGGCGTTCCGATGCTGCATCGGGTGGTGTCCACGTTGCAAAGCAGCGAGCTGATTAACGACATCACACTGGTCGGCCCGAGCCGGCCGTTGCTTGAACGCGATCCTTTCATGCACGCCCTGCTGAGCGCCGATGCGATCAGCGCGCTGGAACCGGCAGTGTCGCCGAGTGCCAGCGCACTCATGGGGCTGGAACACATCCCGACGCGCCCCGTGTTCGTCACCACCGCCGACCACGCTCTGCTGCGTCGAGAGATCGTCGATCACTTCCTCGAACACTCCCTTGCAAGCGGCTGCGACGTGACCGTTGCAGTGACCCCGCTGGCAACCGTGATGGCGATGTTCCCGGAGAACCGGCGCACCGCCATCAAGCTGCAGGGCGGCCCGTACTGCGGAAGTAATATGTTTGCGTTCATGACCCCGGAAAGTGAGAAACTCGCCGCCTTCTGGCGCAACGTCGAACAGCAGCGCAAAAACCCGAGAAAGGTGATTGCCAGCGCCCTGGGCCTTACCGCCACGTTGCGATACCTGCTCGGCACGTTGACGCTGGATCAGGCGATGCAGCGCATCTCCAGAACAGTCGGTTTGCGCATCGGCGCGGTGGTCATGCCCTTTGCCGAGGCTGCGGTTGATATCGACTCTGTCAGCGATCATCGGCTTGTCGAACAGACCCTGCTACACAGAGCATTGACCTGAAACACGAATGCGGTTGCCAACACCTGCCCGATCCATACACCCAAACGCTCAAGCGCTGAACATCAGGCCTGCGTCGGATTCGCACGTTGCGGTATTTTTTTGGTGGCACAGCCTGACTACAAGGTCTGCACAATGCTCCTGATCGAGCGCTACATCATTGCCGAAATCCGGCGCCCCGTGTCGGTAATGGTCGGTATCCTGACCTTCGTATTCGCCAGCTATTCGGCAGAGCGCTACCTGACCCAGGCCGCCAACGGCACCCTGGCGTTACAGGCAGTGCTGGACATGGTCATCTACAAGGTGGTGATCGCCCTGGAGATGCTGGTACCGGTCGCGCTATACGCGTCGGTGGCGATTGCTCTGGGCAGGCTTTATCACGACTCGGAAGTGACGGCGATCCTCGCCTCGGGTGCCAGTCCCTTGCGGCTATACCGCGCCATCGGCCTGATTGCGCTGCCGATCGCCATTGCGGTCACCGTGCTGTCGGTTTATGGCCGTCCCTGGGCGTACACCCAGACGTATCGGCTGGAGCAGGAGTCGCGCACCGATCTGGACGTCAATCACCTGCTGCCACAGCGCTTCAATCTCAATCAGGACAATGGCCGGATGATTCTCGCTGAGAGCATCGATCACGCCACCGGCACGTTGAAAAACGCGCTGATTTACGATCCTGGCGAAGGCAAATCGCGTATTTTCCGCTCCGACCATGCCAGCGTCGTCGACCCTAACCCGGATGACCCTATCGTGTCATTGACCCACGGCACCTCGTACTCCCTGGAACACAAGGGCACCAAAGACGTGACCAGCATCTTCACCAACATGCTGCTGCACCTCAAGCCCATCGAACCTGAAGCGGACAACAAACGAAAATCCACCTCCACCGCGATGCTCAGCGTGTCACCGGTGCCCCAGGACCAGGCCGAATTGCAGTGGCGCTACACCCGAGGCGTGAGTGCGATCCTGCTGGCGTTGCTGGCCGTGCCGTTGAGCCGCACTGCCCCACGCAAAGGCCGATTCTCCACCCTGCTGCCCATTGCCATGCTGTTCGCGGTGATTTTCTACGCGGGCAATATCTGCAGGACGCTGGTAGGTAACGCCTCGCTGCCGCTGATACCGGGCGTGTGGCTGGTGCCGTTGTTGATGGCGGCGGCTGTGCTGGTGTTTATCGCTCGCGATCTGCGCCTTTTGCGATTGCGTTCCAAATGAGGATTACCAGCCTCTATCTGATTCGCAACGTACTGGTTGGATTCCTCGCAGCCGCCGCGTTGCTGCTGCCGCTGTTCACCACCTTCGACCTGATCAGCGAACTCGACGATGTGACCAGCGGTGGCTACCGCTGGACCCAGGCGCTGCAGGTGGTCTTGATGACCCTGCCGCGCCGGGCCGTGGACCTGGGGCCGTTCATTGCGTTGCTGGGCGGGATCACCGGCTTGGGTCAATTGGCGATCACCCAGGAACTGACCGCCATGCGCACCGCCGGTATTTCCATCGTGCGCATCGCGATCACCACGGTCATGGCGGGAGTGATGCTGGTACTGCTGCTCGGCGTCATGGACGAGTGGGTGGCATCGCCGCTGCAACAGCGCGGGGTGCAGATCCGAAACGAAGCCCTGGCCGTATCCGGCGAAGCCGCAAGCTCGACCGGTAGCATCTGGGCGCGACGCGGCGACGAGGTTGCACGGATCGGCGCCATGTCGCGGCACAACACCCCGGTGAGCATTGAAATCTTCCAGTACACCACCGAGATGCGCCTCAAATCCTACGTGTTCGCCGACAGCGCCGAGATCCGCCCCGACGGCATCTGGCTGCTGAAAAACGCGCAGATAAAGGAATGGGGTCGCGAAGATGAAAGCATTCGCCAGCAGGACTTCATGGTCTGGCATTCAGTGTTTTCAGATCGCCGCCTCAAGGAATTGACGTTGCCGACCGACAGCTTCTCCATCCGTCAGCTGCACCACTACATCCAGTTTCTGGAAGGCTCGGACCAGCCGACCGCCGAGTACGAAATGGCGATGTGGCAAAAGCTCGGCCGTCCGATTCTGACGCTGGCGATGATTCTGTTCGCAGTGCCGTTCACCTTCGTGCAACAACGCTCGCCTGGTTTAGGCGGACGGCTGGCAATCGGCGCCATCGTCGGCCTGCTGATCTACGTGAGTAACCAGATCATCGCCAACCTCGGCCTGCTGCTCAATGCCAATGTGATGCTGACGACGCTGACGCCATCGGTCGTGCTGCTGGGGATCGCACTGGCGCTGATCTTCCGGTTCGACCGAGCCCGCTGAAGGAATGGCGCCAATATGACTGACTTGACCCCTCGCCCGGAACGTATCGGCATTGTCCTTAACCCCGAAAGCGGACACGTGCGTCGCCACCTGAAGCACCTGCGCGCGCTGGTCGCACGCATTGCGGGCGCAACCGTGATCGAGGCTTCATCGGATGCGCAGCTTACTGAGGCGGTCGATACGCTGGGATTGGGGCCTGCGGATCTGCTGGTGGTGATCGGTGGCGACGGCACTTTGCAAGCGGTGCTGACCGCCATGCTGCGGCGTGAGCTTTTGGACGTCCCCTACGTGCTCGCCCTGCCCGCCGGCACCACCAACATGAGCGCTGCCGATCTTGGCTCACGCTCCAGCCCTGCCGCCGCGCTACAAAGTCTGGACAGCTGGCTCACCGGCCAGACGTCGGCACCCGCGGTGTGCGCCCGAGCAGTGGTACAGGTGTCTGACGCCAGCGAGACACTGCCCAGGTTCGGCATGTTTTTCGGCGCGGGCGCGATCATCAACGGGGTTCGGTATTTTCACAGCAGCCTGCGGCCCAAAGGCATACGCGGTGCGCTTGGGCCATCACTGGCGTTCGTGCGCATGCTGCTGTCGCTGTTTCGCGGCGCCGAATACACAGCGCTGCCGGCAACTGCGGCGCGGTTGCACCTCAAACCCCAGCCGATAGAAGCGCCCTGGCTGCTGATTCTGGCGACGACCCTGGACAACCTGCTGCTGGGTAGTACGCCGTATTGGGGGCGGGAAAAAGCACCCATGCATTTCACCGCCATCGCCCACCGGGCGCCGCGTCTGGTGCGCTCGCTGTTCTTTCTTTTGCGCGGTAAATCCAGTGCGACGATGAAAGGCACACAGGCGTATGTCAGCCACAATCTGGATGACACGGCCATAGACGGCCTGAGCGAATACCTGCTCGATGGCGAGATCTTTTCAAGCCAAGGCCAGCTTCATCTGTCGGCCACTCCCGCCATCCGTTTCATTGTGCTTTAGCCAAAGGCCAGACGATGTCAGCGATCCAATCCACCGCACCAACGCCCGCCCTGCTGGCCACCATCGCCCGCGAATGTGCGCTGCCCGTGGCCGAAGAACTACAGGCGCTGGAACAGGTGCTGCGCTTGCGATTCGGCGAAGCCCTGAGCGGATTGCTGTTTTATGGCTCCTGCCTGCGCAGTGGTGATCCGACCCAGGGTTTAGTGGATCTCTACGTGCTGGTGGACGACTACGCCAATGTACATACCAGCCTGTTGCCCAAGCTTGCAAACCAGTGGCTGCCACCCACGGTGTTTCTGCTCAAAACTCAAACACCGGATGGCCGAACGCTGCACGCCAAGTGCGCGCTGATCTCACTGGAGGATTTCGAACAAGGTACTAGCAGCTGGTTTCAGAGCTATCTGTGGGGAAGATTTTCCCAGCCCTCGCGCCTGGTCTACTGCCGCGATGCTGTGATTCGGGATCGTGTGCACGTCGCGCTGGCCAACGCGGTCATCCGCATGATGTCCCAGACCCTGCCGGGCCAGGACCCGACTTTTACCAGTTTTGCCTTCTGGGAGCGCGCGTTTGCGCTGACCTACGGCACTGAATTGCGCCCGGAAAAAGCCAGCCGCCCCACGGAAATCGTCACCCACAACGCCGACTACTATAGGCAGGTGACGCGCGATGGAGCGGCCTCTGTCGTAGGCCTGCTCCCGTCTGAACGTCAGACTGACGTGTTCACCCGCCAAAGCGATGGGTCTGAACAACGAAAAAACCGCCTGCGCTGGAGAGTCAGACGAGTTCAGGGCCGCACGCTGAACGTGCTGCGCCTGATCAAATCACTCTTCACCTTCGAAGACGGCGTGGATTATGTGCTGTGGAAGCTTGAGCGGCATTTGGGCGAACCGGTGAAGGTCAGTCCGCACCTGCACCGATATCCGCTCATTTTCTGCTGGCCGTTGCTTTGGCGACTGCTGAGAAACCGTCGTCTGCGCTGACGCCGAACTCAGGTGGTCTGTTTGACAGAGGACGCGCTGCACGATGGTTTCACGGTGTTGGTCCGCGAGGCATCCACTGTGCCAAGGTGCTGCAGAGTGCTACGGCCAAGTATCACCACGTAATCCTTCTTGCCACGGCTTTTGAGCGCCAACTCTTCCTGATAGGTCTGATTGCCGATGCACAATTCCATCTTCACCACCTGGCGATGCCCGCCGCCGCCGATCAGGCCTTTGCCTTTCTCCGTACGCACGATCTTGCGCTCCATCGGAACGTCCACCAATGCACCGGTCAAGCCCTTGGGCACCTGCACCGAGAAACGCACCCATTTCTCACTGCCCTTATCGAAAGGCACGATGTCGGCTGCTGCCAGATAAGAGTTTTCCGACGACGTATCCAGCTCAATCTTCACGGCGGTCTGCTCTGGCAACAACATCGCCTGCTCTTCCCAGCCAAACACTTGGCTGGGTGAAGCGGCGAGCACGCATTGAGGCAGCATCAACGCAAAGGTGGTACCGGCGATGAGTTTGGTGAGGGTCTGCATTGGGGTTCTCCAGGAGGTTTTTTATTTTGCCTGATGAGGTGCAACGAGGCGATGGCCTGGGCCGGATGAAGCTGAATGAATGCTGAATAGGGGGGTGAAGTCTGGTTTTGGCACATACGGCAAAGAGCAGGCACGAACCACAACGCAGTGCTCAGTGACACCATTGCGACTCACAAGGAATGCCATCGCCATCACCATCCATTTCAGTCCCCACACATTGTTGCAGAAAGCTTTTTGCCTCTGAGCAGGAGGTCATTTGCGAACAGTATTTCCTGCCATCGCATTTGATCTGTGCCGGACTCAAGTGATCAACCACCGGAGTAGCTACGATAGTTGCCGGTGATGACGAAGTACTCAGCGGCGCCTGATAGCTTGTGGTCCAACGCTTGATAACAGGTGAGGTAACAAGCACAAAGGCGCTTGGAAGGATCAGCCCAAGCACTAAAATCCATTTCATTTATCGCTCCTTGATCGGCTGATTGGCACTTCTGAACGGCTTGCAAGCCTCGCGGGAGAGGTCGGGAGCTTTTGATTTTTTTACGCGTAGAGCTAGTCTCCTGTGAGGAGACATATCAATGCGAAAACGCGAAGATAAAACTAGCGAGCCCGCCATCCCGTCCAGATTAACGGCTGACCCTGAACGAATTCTGGCTTTGCTCTTAGGGTACTTAAAGCTGGCAGCGTTGATCGCCGCTGTCGTTTTCATAGCATCAAGCTGGGACGATCTTCGCATGTTACTCCCGCGCATCTCTCATCTTGAAGCAGTTGGGGTAAAAATTGATATTGATCGGCTTGCTTCCGACTTGCGACGCCAACCCTCCGATGTCTCAGCTGAAAACCGTTTCAACGAGCTGGAAGCCCAAGGCGTGATCAGCCGCGCTCTACGCGTAAGGGCGGTGTTTGAAGGCGCGAAGATATTGTGGATCGACGACAACCCAGCAGCCAATATTCCTTTCAGGCGGATTCTCAGGAATCTGGGAGCCTACGTAGAAACCGCCAGAGACTCTGATGAAGCAATTAAAATAATCGGATACGAAAGGTTTGATCTCACCATCTCCGACATAAATCGCGGCAGCGAAAACGGAGTTGATGCTTTACCGGAGCTGATTGCGGCAGGTATGACTGCGAGGACAATTTTTTACGTACTCACCGTCAAACCAGAGCTACCCATGCCTAAAAACGCGCTGGGGATTGCCAGCCGATCCGATGACCTGCTAAATCTTGTAATTGACGGCCTTGAAAGGGCGCGCTGGTCTACTCCGGAAGTGGTCTCTCAGGACGTTTCCCGTCACGGTAATTCAGCAGAACGAGAATAGCCCGTCAGTGACTGTCTTGCCCCTTCTCAGTTTTTTCTTTTACCGAACTATTATCTGTGATGTTTCTGACAGGCAGTCCATACATGAGCGGCGTTGAGTCCGCATCAGTGCCACCAGCATTCACCGCTACTGGGGACTGGGATCGGGCACCACAAACGATCCAAGCCCGTATGAAGGCAATTGCGCAACATGCGGAAGCAGACACATCAGGCCAACCTCCGGTTCCAAGGCGGGAGCGGAACCAATCAAGGCATTACTCGCTGTCTCTGGCGATGCAATTGAAAGCGCGGTATGAAGGGTTGCAATATCCGCTTGTGGCCTGACGGCGAGCCATCACATCGCATGAGCTGAAACGTGGCTTGGTTAAGCTCAGGCAAATGCAAAGCCCATGAAAAAGCCCAACCGTTACCGATTGGGCTTGATCAACTGAATAAATGGTCGGGACGGAGTGATTCGAACACTCGACCCCTTGCACCCCATGCAAGTGCGCTACCGGGCTGCGCTACGCCCCGACTAAGGCGTGAATCAGATTTCGCGAGCTGCGAAAACTTCGAGGAATATACCCTAAGCTTTTGAATTATGGAAGTATCCGGGATAACGCTATTTGCCCAGAACGACCAGAACATCTTCCAGTTCAACGATCATTTGCCGGAACAACAGCTTGTACTGCTGGGTATCGTCCTTCTCTTCACCATGAGTCATGCGCAGTCTCGCGCCACCGATGGTAAAGCCTTGCTCGTAAAGCAAGCCGCGGATCTGCCGGATCATCAACACGTCTTCGCGTTGATAATACCGGCGGTTTCCACGGCGCTTGACCGGGTTGAGCTGCGGGAATTCCTGCTCCCAATATCGTAGAACGTGCGGTTTGACCGCGCAGAGCTCGCTAACCTCACCAATGGTGAAGTAGCGTTTGCCTGGAATGGGCGGCAGCTCGTCGTTATGACTTGGTTCCAGCATAAGCCTCAACTCGGGCCTTCAGTTTCTGCCCTGGGCGAAAGGTGACCACACGGCGAGCGGTAATAGGGATTTCTTCCCCGGTCTTTGGGTTCCGACCCGGCCGCTGGCGTTTATCTCGCAAGTCAAAATTGCCGAATCCGGACAATTTGACTTGCTCGTTATCTTCCAGAGCGTGCCTGATTTCCTCAAAGAACAGCTCAACCAGTTCCTTGGCTTCTCGTTTGTTCAGGCCTAGCTCTTCGTACAGACGTTCGGCCATCTCAGCTTTCGTCAGAGCCCCCATACGCTACT
>Ga0247734_1000047_pt1 | contig 115549 bp, 99 predicted proteins | sample UWRJL103311B2_FD_180933 | JGI IMG/M metagenome (GOLD analysis project Ga0247734, IMG submission 180933) | Plant litter microbial communities from Arlington Agricultural Research Station in Wisconsin, United States - UWRJ-L103-311B-2 | ecosystem: Environmental > Terrestrial > Plant litter >...
CATAAGGTAACGCTATCTGCAAACGAAACCATGCAGGCCAATCTTTCCTTAAAATCGGGCAGCAAGAATTTTTATACCATTTATACCGGAGGGGTTCGATTGAATGATGGGGGCCGCATCTACGGTTTCGGGATGGGCTTTGGCAATGAACTGGCACTTGGTAAGCGCTTCGCTTTTAACCCAGAGCTGAGCAGCCGTTACCTGTACCAGGGCACCTGGCGCTACGCCAATTTTTTAAACCGTTTTGATGCAAACCTCAACATCAAGCTAACCAAAGGCCTGATGCTGATAGGCGGCCCATCTGTAAACCTGTATTACTCTCAACAGCACAACGCTGTAAAAGGCTATGCGCTCACACAAAACCTGCACGGTAATTTCAGCACCACTAAAGAGCTTACCTGGTTTGCAGGCTGGAATGTGGGATTGAATTTCTTTTAAACATACTAGGTCATGCTATACAAACATAGGATGACAAGGGGAGCAGTGTGTTTTACTCTTCCAGATCCCCCGGCCGTATAATACTGTGCTTCACCAGCACACTCATCAGTGCATCTGCAGAAAAATCCCCGTTCATATCAAAGCACGTGCTCCAGTTGCCGGTGGTTACCTGGCAAAGGCCCAGTTCAAATGCAAAAGTTAACCCGCTGAATTTGCCCGAAACGATGGCAATGGTTTCTGAATCAATTACCTTAATGGTATTGCTGGTACTGCCAAAAAAGCGGCACAGGTTTTTAACGTGGCGGTGTGCGGTTATAGATCTTACTATCATCAGCTTTTTAGGATCACTTTTAAACGGCTCCTGATAATACTTTCTTTAACAAAGCCCGGCAGGATACTGTTTAATAAAACCATTAATTGATTAACAAAGCCGGGGATAATTTCTTTTTTTCCCTTCAGCATGCCTTCGATGGCTATGCGGGCTACATTCTCGGCTTCTAAAATGGTGGCTTTGGAAATGCCTTTAAGCTGGTTGTTCATTATTAGCAGCTCTGGCTTGGTGTTTATACCACCCGGGCTCAGCAAGCTCATGCGCACGTTAGAGCCAGATAATTCCAGCTGCATACATTTTGTAAAATACCTGATGAAGGATTTTGTTGCACCATAAACCTGTTTCTTGGGTACTACAAATAACCCGCCCAAACTGCCCACATTTAGTATGTACGATGTTTTGGCGGTATCTGTCTGCTCTAAAAATAAACGGGTGAGCAGCACCGGGGTGATCACGTTCAGTTCTATTTGTTTTTTATAGAAGAGGATGCTTTTATCTTCAAACCAGCTCCAGTTACCCAGCCCGGCGTTATTGATGAGCATATGGGCGGTGATGCTGCGATGCTGCAAATAGGTAAAGATCTGCGGGTAGCTGTCCATATTGGTAAGGTCCACTTCCAGGTAATCTACTTTTACGGGGAAGTTTTTGCGGATGTAGCTTGCCAGTTCGGGCAGGCCGGATGCGGGTAAGGCTACCAATACTAAGCTGATATGCCTTTGCGCCAGTTCAATAGCAAATGATTTGCCCAAACCCTCGCTGGCGCCGGTAATAATTGCGGTTAAGGTTGCCATGGTGTTATGCTTGTTTTAGGTAGTTGACGGTTTTTTGTAGGGCTTCGGCAAAAGGGGTGATACGGTAACCCAGTTGCGTGGCCGCTTTTTGGCTGCTGTATTTTTGATTGAATTTGAGCCGGTCAGCAAACTCGGGCAGAAAGAAAGGCGGCAGCCCGGTGAGTTTGGTTTTGAGCCACTCTACGCGGCTATAAAACTTTATGGCTTTTTGCGGGATGCGGATCATGCTATAACGCTTACCAGAAGCCTGCTCCAACTTGGTAAAGAACTGGTTAAAGCTGATGTCCTCGCCGCCTAAAATGTAACGGTTGCCGGTAAGGCCCTTGTCCATTGCGGAAAGATGGCCGTCAACCACATCGTGCAGGTAGGCGTAGTTGGAAATTTGCCCGCCATTGCCGGGGATAATGCGCCATTTGCCCCGCAAGTAGCCGTAAACCATTTTGCCAACGGTGTTGCTATCGGTAACCGGCCCTTCGCCAAATACACGGGAAGGGTTTACGGTAACCACATCCAGCCCTTGTTTTACAAATTGCTGCACTTCCAGCTCGGCTAGGTATTTAGTACGCTCGTAGGCAATAGGGAAGCCCACAATACGCGGCTCATCTTCACTCAGCGGAAAATTCAGCGTTGGTCCCCATACGCCGCAGGTACTGGTATAAACTGTTTTTTGTACGCCCGCGTTGGCGGCAGCAGTTAAAACATTGCGGGTACCGGTAACATTGGTCTGCAGGAAATCATCGGGGTTGCGGCACCACATTTTAGCCATGGCGGCGGTATGGTAAACCTGCTTGCAGCCCTGCATGGCAATGCGCAGGCTATCTGTATCCAGTATATCGCCTTTAACGGGCTCAATATTTTTATGCTTTATCAGTAAAGGGTGATCTGTATTGCGGCAAAGCGCTTTAACATCATATCCTTTTTTAGCGAGGGTTAAAGTAAGCTCCCGGCCAATAAAGCCGGTAGCGCCGGTAACTAATATTTTCGTCATGTCTGTAATACAACAAGCGAGGCGGTTACCCCTATGCGGATGATAATTTTATGTGATGGTATTGATCAGAACAAATCAATATCGCCCCGGTTTATTAAATATGGATTCCGGCGTTACCCTTGTTTTTCCTCACCAGCTTTTTAAGGTACACCCTGCGGTAAAGGCGGGCAGGCCGGTTTACCTGGTAGAAGAAACTTTATTTTTTAACCAATATAGCTTCCATAAGAAAAAGCTGCTGTTGCATCGGGCTTCGATGAAAAGTTACGCAGATCTGTTAACAGCGCAGGGATTAAGGGTTATTTACATTGAAGCCACCGATCTGCTTTGCGATGTGCGCAAACTGATACCATATCTCGCAAAGCAAAAGATCGAAACCATCCACTATGCCTATGTTGCAGATGATTGGCTGGAAAAGCGGCTGGACAGGCAATGTGCCCTTCATGGTATTCAATTGGCAGAATACCGCAGCCCCAACTGGCTCAATACCGCTGGTGATGTGGCCGATTATTTCGACGGGAGAAAAACCTACTTCCAAACTGATTTTTATATCGCCCAGCGTAAGCAACGCAACATCCTGCTCGAAGCTGATGATAAACCCATTGGTGGTAAATGGACTTACGACAGCGAGAACCGCCTGAAGTTTCCTAAAAATGAAACGGTACCCCTGCTGAATGTTCCCGCAGAAAGCAAATACGTAATAGGGGCCGCCGATTGGGTAAATGAAAACTATCCGGATAACTATGGCAGCACGACATCGCCATTTGGCAACGTTAAGGGCTTTTACCCGGTAACACACCAGGAGGCAGAGCAGTGGCTGGATGATTTTCTAAAACACCGCTTTACTAATTTTGGCATTTACGAGGATGCTATGGTATCCGGCGAAAGTTTCCTGTACCATTCGGTGCTTACGCCTATGCTAAATGTAGGGATTCTTAATCCGCAGCAGGTGATAGACCGGGCGCTGGAAATGGCTGTTGAATATGATGTTCCCCTAAATTCGCTGGAAGGTTTCATTCGCCAAATAATGGGTTGGCGAGAGTTTATCCATATTGTTTACGAACGCGAGCATGTAAAACAACGTACCAAAAACTACTGGGGTTTTACCCGCCGCATTTCATACTCGTTTTGGGAGGGTACCACGGGCATATTGCCGGTAGATACCGTAATTAAGCGCGTACTGCATACCGGGTACTCGCATCACATAGAGCGGTTGATGGTGATGGGTAATTTTATGCTGCTTTGCGAATTTGACCCGCATGAGGTATACCGTTGGTTTATGGAGATGTATATAGATGCTTACGACTGGGTAATGGTACCCAATACCTACGGCATGACACAATTTGCCGATGGCGGTCTGATGATGACCAAACCCTACATCAGCGGCAGCAACTACCTGCTTAAAATGGGTAACTGGGAAAAAGGCCCCTGGCAGGAAGTTTGGGACGGCCTTTTCTGGCGGTTTATGCATGTGCACCGTAGCTTCTTTTTAAGTAACCCACGCCTGGGTATGCTTATTAAAACATTTGACAAAATGCCCGCCGATAAACAAAAAGCGCATTTAGATAATGCAGAGGCATTTTTGGCCGGGTTGGATAAGGGGCAGGCTTGAGTGAATGGAACGCTGTCATCCTGAGCGATAGCGAAGGATCTGATATACGCTATGTAAGTCGCCTATTGGCACATTTGCGAAAAAATGATTCGTTCCTCAGCACAAGTTTTTATCTTTCTTAAATTAACTTTCAAAATATTTTGAAAGTTAGAAAACATGTTTATATTTGTACATGCAATTACCTGAGGCAAAAAGTAAATTTATAGAGGCGTGGGGCAAATTAGGATCTGAGTGGGGGATAAACCGTACCATGGCACAGGTGCATGCCTTGCTTTTGGTTTCGCCAACGGAGCTTACTACCGAGGAAATTATGGAGGAGCTGAAGATCTCCCGCGGTAATGCCAACATGACCCTGCGCGATCTGATCAGCTGGGGCCTGGTAGAAAAACAGCATAAAGCCGGCGAGCGCAAAGAGTATTTTTATGCTGATAAAGACACCTGGAACATTGCCCGGCAGGTAGCCAAAGAACGCCGCAAACGCGAACTAGACCCCATCATTAAAATACTGGACGAGCTAACCAAAGTAGAAGGCGACAGTAAAGACGAAGCGTACAAAACCTTTAATAAATCTGTCACGGACATTAACAAGCTGGCAAAAAACGTAGATAAAACCTTAGAAACCATGTTGAAGGCCGAAGAGAACTGGTTTTGGAAATCTATCTTCAAGATGTTTAAGTAACATCTTTTTTTGTCTTTACATTTCAAATGTTTCTGAAAGTTAATTACAATAAAATAATATTTAAACCGCAACACACATGGAATACGAAGCACCGGAGGGCAAAGCTCCCCTTACTAAAACCAAAGGTTATGTGGCATCTAATGCCGCTGCATTTATACTCATAGGGCTAAGCTACCTTGCCGTTAAGCAGGTTGGCGGGCAGCCAAGCGGTGTGCTGGTTTACTCGGAATTTGTGATAGTGCCGCTGCTGATGGGGATTATAAGTGCCTGGTTTTGGCGTAGATTGGATCTGAGTAGTAGTAAGCTTACCAGTGCATCGGTGTTAAATTGTTTTATAGCTATTGGTTTAAGTGCCGTTTTTTTGCGTGAAGGCATTATATGCCTCATCATTGTATCGCCGTTACTTATGGCATTTATTATTACGGGTGCATTTGTGGGCAGGGCCATGTTCAGGAAAAATAACCAGGAACTGAATATGAGTGTTATTTCCCTGCTGCTGATCATGATCGTTGTAGATTCTACCGCTAAGCATAATTACATTAACATGGTGGCCGATGAGGTGGTGATAAATGCCCCGGTAAGCAAAGTTTGGCAAAATGTGGTGGCCTATAAACGCAATACTTCGCCTAATAAATACTGGCTGTTTAAAATAGGCATGCCAAGCCCGGTAGAATCAACCGCTGAGGGTTACTATCTCGGCGCCAAACGAAAATGTATTTTTAGCAATGGCTATGTGTTTGATGAAAAGATAGTAACCTACGAAGAAAACAAAAACCTTACTTTTGATATAACTGACCAGCCCCGCGACCCGGAGATAATGGGCCATATTGATATCCTACGCGGACAATTCATTCTTAAAGACAACGGCGATAACACCACCACTTTAGTTGGAAATAGCTGGTACAAGCTATATGTGTTCCCGGTTTGGTATTACGATATTTGGGCCAAAAGTGTTACCCGCAATGTACACCTCAGGGTGATGGATCATATCAAACTCCTTAGCGAAAAAGAATAATATGTTTTTGTTTGTGATCAGGCATTTAGGGTTTCTAAAATCTATCCCCGGATTGGGTATCGTATTTGATGCCTGGCTTAAGGTTTGCACGCTGCTTACTAACCCCGCAGTGCCTGATCACATTGATGCTATAGAAGCTGCTGTAACTAAATGGAGTAATATTGATACAAGTATTCACAAATACGGTGGCCTGCAGTTTAATTATAACAAGCGCGAAATTGGCCACATCCACAGCAATGGCTTGCTGGATATGCTCCTGAGCCGCAAAATAAAGCAGGAATTAATGAAAGAGGGCCGTATACAGCATCACCACAGTTTTAAAAACTCCGGCTGGGCAAGCTTTTACATTAAAACAGAAGATGATAAAGAATACGCCATAAGTTTACTTAAACTGTGTTATGACCGGTATCTGGAAAAGCAGCGTACAGTGGTTAATGCCTGGTATTAAGACATCTTGCGTTTCTGCTCTTTATCATTAATGAAATCTGTAAGCTCCCTGATAAACTCGTCGAGCGAGAGGGCTGATTTTTTTAGATAAATTACCATTTTTCTGAGCTGGAAGGGGGAGTTTATAAAACCGCCGAGGATATTAACAATGCCCAGGATATTAGCTACCGGCTGCCGTACTTTGTGTGATGTAATAAACATCATCTCTTCCATGCCTTTTACATAGTCCTTCAGGTATTCTTCGGCCCGTTTAAGTTCTTCATAGGCCAGGGCCAGTTCATCCGCCCGTTTCCCTTTTTCTTTATTCTGAAAGGCAAGTTCTTTGTTGGCTATGATCAGTTCTGCAGCACGCTTTTCTTTCTCATTGTTTTGGTAGGAAAGTTCGGTATTTGCAATAATCAGCTCGGCCGCGCATCTTTCCTTCTCATCGTTTTGGTAAGCCAGCTCGTGGTTGGCAATCAACAGCTCTGCTGCCCGCTTTTCCTTCTCGTCGTTTTGAAAGGCAAGTTCGATATTCGCTACGATCAGTTCTGCCGCGCGCTTTTCCTTCTCATCATTTTGAAACGCAAGTTCAATATTAGCAATTGCCAGTTCCGCGGCGCGCTTTTCTTTCTCATCGTTCTGAAAGGCAAGTTCAAGGTTAGCAATAACCAATTCTTCAGCTCGTTTTTCCTTTTCATCGTTCTGAAAGGCAAGTTCAAGGTTAGCAATAACCAGTTCTTCGGCGCGTTTTTCCTTGTCCTCTATCTGAAAGGCGAGCTTTTTATTGGCAACTAATAATTCTTCGGCTGTGTTCATGGGTATCGGCTAAAATGTAATATAGGTTTAAGAAAAGATAACGGAAATAAGGTTTATTGGGGCGGTAAAAAGGAGTAGCGTCTTAACCGGTCATTTAAGGCCGTTTGTTTTGATAAGATAAGTAAATATAATAAATAAACACCGGTAAAGCGGGGCGCCCATATAATCGCTTAAATATTTTACGTTATTCTTAATTTTTTTATAACTGTTGTAACATGTTTAACGTAAGAATACTTCGGGCCTGCGGTTTGCAGTTATAAAGATGTTATATTTACTTATTCATCAGCCCCTTTTATCCGAAAACAAATCACATGTTAGCCGCCGTTTTTAATTCCGCTGAGAGCACCGCCGATAAGTTTAATCTCGAAATGTTTTTTGAGCTCTCGCCTGATCTGCTATGCATAGCCGGTTACGATGGCTATTTTAAACGCATCAACTCAACCGTATCAAAAACGTTAGGGTATACCAACGAGGAATTGTTTGCTATGCCTATTAATACCTTTGTGCATCCGGATGATCAGCAGCTAACAGCGTTTAACAGGCAAAAGCTTACTAAGGATACCCCCTTGCTAAATTTTGAGAACCGTTACGTAACCAAATCCGGCGAGATAGTGTGGCTCTCGTGGACATCGATGCCTATCAACAGCGAACAGCTAGTGTTTGCCATTGCCAAAAACATTACCCATAAAAAAAAGCAGGATCAGGACCGCAATTCGGAGATCGCCAGCCTTACGCGGTCTAACAACGATCTTAAACGTTTAACCTACACAACCTCGCATGATCTGCGTTCGCCGGTAGGTAACCTGCTTTCGATATTCAGTTTGTTAGATACCCGGAAAATTGATGATGAAGAAACCCTGGAATTTGTAAATATGCTGAAAGCCGCCACCGATAATTTAAAGCATACGCTTGATAGTTATATCGATGCGCTGAGCGAGGAAAATGTACTTAAGGTAACGGTGGAAGAACTGGATCTCGATCATACCTTAAATTCGGTGCTGTTATCCTTACATTCATTGGTTAAAGATTCTAAAACCGTAATAAAAGCGGATTTTTCTGAATTGCCGGCCGTTAAATTTAACAAGGTTTACCTGGAGAGTGTTTTTCTTAACCTGATCACCAATTCTATAAAATACACTGTACCATATTCCGCGCCGGTTATCTCTATAACATCCAGGCGGGTTAACGGCATTAACCAGTTAATTTATGCAGATAAGGGTAGGGGCTTTGATATGGATAAGGTGAAGGACAAGATCTTTGGGTTTAGCCAGCGGTTTCACAACGATGATAATACCGATAGCAAGGGCATTGGCTTGTACCTTGTGTATAACCACATAACCAGTTTAGGTGGCCGTATTACGCTTGATAGCAAGGTAAATAAAGGCGCCACTTTTACTATATCCTTTAAAGATTAATCAGCCACTTAATTGCCTTTCAACCCGGCCCTCATCGAATAGATGTTTTCTCTTAAATAGCCCAATACTTTTAGGTTATCGCCATTCCCGGGTATTTCTGCGGGGAGGATGGGCTTGCCTATTTTAACATGCAGTTTAAGCCCCTTTTTATTAAACAGCTCGGATAGCAGCATGGCAGTTTGCAGAGAAGGATGAATATACCGCAATAAACTAAAACACATCCCATTATTACCATGAAAATACACGGGTAAGATGGGCAGGTTGGCTTTAGTGATGATCTTGCCAACAACGGGGTGCCATTGCTTATCGGTTATCTGCCGTTTTTGGGTACAGTAAGAAGAAACTTCTCCTGCCGGGAATATAGCAACAGGTACGCCCGATTTTAAAGTGCTTAAGGTATTTTTTAAGCCGCTGATGCTGGAGCTGTCTTTAACATTCTCAAAAGGGTTCACCGCTATAATATGATCGGCCAGGTTGGGCACCTGCTTTAATAGAAAATTACCCATAAACATGGTTTCGGGGCGCTGCTTTACCAATATGCTTAATAACGCCAGCGATTCTATAGCGCCATACGGGTGGTTGGCTATGGCAATAAAAGCACCTGCCGGTGGGATGTGCTGCAGGTCGGCATCATCAATAATAACGGTAACCCCCAGCAACTTCAATAAATGATCGGCAAAGGCCACGCCGCTAAGTGCTTTTGCGTTTTGCATCATGGCGTTAAAAGCATCAATTTTAAGCGCCTTCATTAACACCGAGGCAAGGCCGGGTATGTTGGTAATGCCTGCTGCTTTTGAAAAATCTGCTTTGGAGATTGCGGTCATAAATTGGGGAGTAGTACTTCCGGGTAAAGGTATTGGCCCCATGTTAACTAAACGCCTGTATGTTGTTATGCTTTAGCTTAATATATGTTTGGCTGCAAAATAAAAAGTTATTTTTTGTGTTAATAATATGTTAATTGTGTATTAATTATTTGTAAATTTATCCTACCAATTATAAACCCAAATATGTTCCGGCTTGCTAAAACATATCTAACCATTCTGCTGGTAGTTATCCTGGCACCCGTTTACGGTCAGGTTAACTATCAACGGATCTGTTTTGAGTTTTACAACGGAACCTTCAACAGCGAGATAGATAAGGCCCTGATAGCAGATGTGCCTGCACAACTATCGCAGCAAACGGTTAAATCATTTTATAAGCAGCTTAACGCGGGCAGTTATCAACCCATTATAGATTCGTTACTGGCTTACAAAAGCAGGCAGCAGCTTAACGATTGGCTGTACTATCAGCTCATCCGTAAAATCGCGCAGCAAATAAGCCCTAAGGAAGATAATTACAGCAGGTACACCTTGTATAAATGGTTCCTGCTGGCCAAATCAGGCTATGATGCAAGGCTGGCCCTAACCAGTAACAAGGTAATATTTTATGTGCTGAATGATGAGGATATCTCGGATATCCCGTCGTTCAATGCAGAGGGCAAAAAGTACATGTGCCTTAACTATCATGATTATGCCAAGGCTGATATTCACCAGGACCCGCCGGTACCTGTGGCAATAAGCATCCCCGAGGCTACCGGAGCGTTCTCCTACAAAGTAACCCGCATGCCCGATTTTAGGGCCGAAGATTACCAGGAGAAAGAACTGCAGTTTACCTATCGCCATAAAGTTTACTACTTCAACGTAAAGCTGAACCCGCAGGTAGAAAATATTTTTATGAACTACCCGGGTGTAGATTTTGAATCGTACTTTAATATTCCGCTGAGTAAGGAAACTTACAGTTCGCTTATCCCGCTGCTTAAAAAGAATGTAAAGGGCATGAACCAGAAGAAAGGTGTAGACTACCTGATGCATTTTACCCGGTATGCTTTTCTGTATGAAAACGATGAAGAGAACTACGGAAAAGAAAAACGCCTTTCGCCCGAGGAAACCCTGTTTGCCAAATACAGCGATTGCGACGACCGCGCCGCGCTGTTCTTTTACCTGGTGAAAGAGATCTACAACCTGCCCATGATTGCCATGCTGTACCCAACCCACATAACCATGGCGGTACAGTTTGATAAACCTGTGGGCAGCCCCATAGTTTACAAGGGCAACACCTACTCGGTTTGCGAGCCTACGCCGCAGCGCGAAGACCTGCCTATCGGCCAGCTATCAGCTAAGTTAAAAAACATTCCTTACGAGGTGGTTTACCAGTACGTGCCCGAAAGTAAATAACCGGTTTATTACAATCCGGGGATCTTAAGGCCCGAATCTTTTATATCCTGCAGCAGGTTCTGTTGAAACTTCAATTTAGTATCCTGAAAACCATGGGCATTTACCCATACATTAACGGCCATTTTATACCCGTCGGGTTCTATGGAGGCAACGCCTATGCGCCGTTCAGGTGTTTGCAGGATATCTTCGGAGCGGTCTATAGAACGGTTGATCACACCAATAACCTCTTTCATATCTATACCATTGCTAAATTTCAGTTCAATATCCAGTCTGCGGCTGCCTTCGCGACTGATGTTGATGATGATCTCGTTGGAGAGTTTACTGTTGGGCACAATTACCGATCGGTTATCAAACGTTTTAATGGTAGTGTAAAAGATCTGGATAGCGGTAACCGTACCTTCCATTCCCTGTGTTACAATATTATCGCCCACAACAAAAGGCCGCAGCAACAAAATTAAAATACCGCTGGCAAAGTTTTGCAGGGTGCCGGATAAAGCCAAACCTGCCGCCACACCAAACGCGCCAATTACGGCGGCAAACAGTGTCATCTGAATGCCTACAATTTGCATCACACCCAGTATCAGTAAAACGCGTAATGCAACGGCTATCAAACTCAGTAAAAATGGCTTTACAGATGGATCTACATTCTTACGGTGCATACCCGAGTGCGACCATTTTACAAACAGGTTAATAAGCCATAACCCAACAAATAATACTATAATGCCAACAATAAAACCGGGCCCGTATTTGATGATCCAGTCGTACACGTAGTTATATAATTTCTCTATTTTCATCGGCTAACTCTTTTTTAGAGTAATGCAGTTATGTCTTTTTTGTTTTAACAGGCGGTTAACGCTTTGTTTATATGGGAGATGTAAAAGTAAAAAAGTCCTGCAGATATTGATCTGCAGGACTTTTTATTCAAGATGACATATGCTGGTTACCGGTAAGCCACCTCGTTCCAGCGCAGTTCGTTACGGAACTGCTCAATGGTAGTGCCTTTGCCAATACGCAGGAATTCGATGCCGGCCATATCTGCAAAATCCTGCAAGTGTTCGGCGGTTAGGTTCTGGCTATAGGCGGTATGATGCGCGCCGCCGGCATAGATCCATGCTGCGCAGCCGGTTTTCATATCGGGTAGGGGTTTCCAAAGCACACGTGCTACGGGCAGGTTCGGCAGGTCGTTTTGCGGTTCAACGGCTTCTACTTCATTTATCAGCAAACGGAAACGGTTCCCCATATCTATCAGCGACGCGTTTAACGCACTGCCGCCGGCTACATTGAACACCAAACGTGCCGGGTCAGCCTTGCCGCCGATGCCTAAAGGGTGCACTTCTAAAGCAGGTTTGCCGCTGGCTAAAGATGAATCAATCTCCAGCATGTGCGAGCCTAAAACCAATTGATTATTCGGGTCGAAATGGTAGGTATAATCCTCCATAAAGGCGTTGCCGCCGGCCAGGCCGCTGCCCATAACTTTGCAGGCACGTACCAGGGCGGCAGTTTTCCAGTCGCCCTCACCGGCAAAACCGTATCCATCGGCCATCAGGCGCTGGGCTGCAATGCCGGGCAATTGGATCATGCCGTGCAGGTCTTCAAACGTATCGGAGAAACCTTTAAAACCGCCGGCTTCTAAAAATTTACGCAGGCCAATCTCAATTTTAGCCGCCTCGTAAACCGATGAATGGTTATCGCCGCCTTTTTTAAGGGATGCATCCATAGTGTATTCGGTTTCGTATTCGATAACGAGAGTATCTATCTCAGCTTCGGTAACGGCGTTGATCACCGCTACCAGGTCGCCGATGCCATAAGTATTTACCGAAAAGCCGAATTTGGTTTCGGCTTCTACTTTATCGCCATCGGTAACGGCTACAAAGCGCATGTTGTCGCCAAAACGGGCAAATTTAGCACCCTGCCAGTCGAACCAGCCCGCGGCTGCACGTGCCCAGGTGTCTATCTGGCCCACTACCTCCGGGTCCTGCCAGTGGCCTACCACCACCTTGCGGTTTTTGCGCAGGCGCGATACCATAAAGCCAAATTCGCGGTCGCCGTGAGCGCTTTGGTTCAGGTTCATAAAATCCATATCAATGCTGCTCCACGGGATATCGCGGTTGTATTGCGTATGCAGGTGCAGCATAGGTTTCTGCAGGATGTTTAACCCGCGGATCCACATTTTGGCGGGCGAGAATGTATGCATCCAGGTAATGATACCGATGCAGTTTGGCGCAACGTTGGCGGCCTGTATGGTGGTGTAAATTTCGTCGGTAGATTTTACAATGGGTTTGTAAACCACCCGCACGGGGATACCCGCGGAATTATCCAAACCTTTAGCTATCTCCTGTGAGTGTTCAGCCACCTTTATTAAGGTTTCTTCGCCGTATAGATCCTGGCTGCCGGTGATAAACCAAACCTCCAATGTTTTTAGATCGATCATATATTTAATTAGTGATTGAGTGAATGATTGATTGTTATCCAAGCTTTCCGCTTTAATCTTTCTGCTTTCCGCTTATGCTTGCCCATAATAAGAATCCGGCCCGTGCTTGCGTTCAAAATGCTTTTTGATGAGCGCATCTTTTAAGCGCGGCGCGTTGGCGTTTATCTGCCGGGTGAGGTAAGCCATGTGGGCAACGTTTTCTAAAACGGCGCTGTTGTAAACGGCTTTATCAGCAGTTTTACCCCAGGTAAAAGGAGCGTGGTTGCCTACTAAAACCATTTCTACCTCCTCGTAGCTCAGACCCAGTTCGGTAAAATGGTTGATGATCTGGAAGCCTGTTTGATACTCGTAATTACCCCGGATCATTTCATCATCCATAGGCGGCGCGCATGGAATATCGCAGGTAAGATGATCGGCATGTGTAGTGCCCAAGATAGGGATACAGCGCTGCGACTGTGCCCAGGCCGTGGCAAACGTAGAGTGTGTATGAACAATGCCACCAATATTTGGCCAGTGCTTGTATAACACCGCGTGTGTTTGCGTATCAGACGATGGCCGTTGATCACCTTCAACGGTATTACCATCAAAATCTACAATTACCATTTTATCCGGCGAAAGTTCATGATAGGGTACTCCGCTTGGTTTAATGGCAAATACGCCTAACTCGCGGTCGGCGGCGCTTACGTTGCCAAAGGTAAACAGCACCAGCCCCAGTTTTGGGAGCTGCATGTTGGCGTCAAAAGCTGTTTGTTTAATATGTTTATACTGGCTCATTGGTTAAGCGTTTTGTAATTCGGAGTTTGTTTTCAACGCTGTTTGCTGCGCGATGAATGCCCCGATTGTTTTATATTGCTGGTAGCGTTTCCCGTAAACGGGTTTTAAGTCCACATTGGGTTCGTAACTTACATCAAAACCGCCGCCCATGGCCTGCATGGCAGCTTCTACATTGGGGTAAATACCGGCTACAACTGCCGCAAACATAGCCGCACCTAAAGCGCAGGTATGTGTAAACTGGTGGATACGGATAGGCATACCCAAAACATCGGCCATCATCTGCATAATGAACGGGGATTTTTTGGCCACCCCGCCAATGCCAATAATACCCTTTACGGGGATTCCCTCGCTGATGAAGCGGTCTACAATACTCTTGGCACCAAAGCAGGTAGCCTCTGCCAGTGCACGGAACACGCGTGGTGCATCGCTGCCTAAATTTAACCCGGTTATAGCGCCCTTTAAAGCCTGGTTGGCATCCGGCGTGCGGCGGCCGTTAAACCAGTCTATCGCCAGTTCGTAATGTTCATCTACAGGTAACAGGGCTGCCTGGCGGCTTAACTCGGGGATAATAAGGTCTGCCAGTTCTTCTTTTAAAGCTTCTGCTGTGGCTGCATCAATAATTTTTGATTGCGACAGCAGATTGTTTACCGGCCAGCTAACCAATTGTTTAAACCAGGCATACGTATCGCCAAAGGCAGATTGCCCTGCCTCAAGGCCCGCCATGCCGGGGATAACCGAACCGTTCACTTGTCCGCAAATACCTTTAACTAAAGTGCCTTCTAACTCTGCCGAAGGTGCAACTAAAATATCGCAGGTAGAGGTGCCCATAACTTTACTTAAGTAATAAGGCTCTATCTGCCCGCCAACTGCGCCCATGTGCGCATCGAAAGCGCCGGTACCTACAACAACGTCTGTGGAGAGGCCTAATCTTTCGGCCCATTCGGCGCTTAACGTACCTGCAGCCTGGTCGGCGGTGTAGGTATCTGTAAAAAGTTTTGTGGTGATGCCGGTAAGTAGCGGGTCCAGCGAACTGAAGAACTCATCAGGCGGTAAGCCGCCAAATTCTTCTGCCCAAAGCGCTTTGTGGCCTGCTGAGCAGCGGCCGCGTTTAATTTCTTTTACATCGGTACCGCCGGTAAGCAAAAAGGGGATCCAGTCGCAATGCTCCACCCAGGAGTGCATGGCGTCTTTAACAGCATCATCTACTCTAAGCACGCGGAGCAGCTTGGCCCAAAACCATTCCGAAGAATAAATTCCGCCTACATATTTTAGATAATTGGTATCAAATTTAGTAGCATGCTCGTTTATCTCGGCTGCTTCTTTAATGCCAGTATGGTCCTTCCATAAAACAAACATGGCGTTGGGGTTCGTTTTAAATTCGGGCGTTAAAGCAAGTGGTGTTCCGTTAGTATCAACAGCAACAGGGGTAGAGCCTGTAGTATCAACTGAAATACCTTTTATGGATTGGGCAATTGTCTCGCCGCCTGCTTTTTTTATGCAATCTTTTATGGTGGTTTCTAACCCCTCAACATAGTCTAAGGGGTGCTGCCTGAACTGGTTTTCGGAGGGTTTACAGTACAAACCATCGCGCCAGCGGGGGTAATTAAAAACCGACGAGGCTATCTCGTGGCCGTTTGCAGCATCGACAATTACAGAGCGGACTGAATCTGTCCCGTAGTCGATCCCGATCACATATTGTGCATTATTCATAATTGGTTTATAATAATTGTCTAATTAACACTTATATTTTTATAAAAGAAAGATTATAAAAATATATTTGTGTAAATTTTTTTGACGACTGAGCGGCGTAATACAGCAGTCATCTGTAAAAACAATGCTTTTATTGTTGCCCCAAACTAAACAACCATAACCCTGATGATGAAGAAAATCCTCTTAACCTTATGTACCTCCGCAGTATTGCTTGTAGCACATGCGCAAACCAAAGTTTATACCATTGCCGCCAATCAGTTTAAGGCACATATTGAACCCACCATGTACGGGATCTTTTTTGAGGATATCAATATGGCGGCAGATGGCGGCGTGTATGCCGAATTGGTGAAAAACCGCTCGTTTGAATTTAACGCGTCGCTAACCGGCTGGAAAGAGCAGCAAAAAGATGGCGGCAGCGGAACCGTAGAGGTTATTGACAGGAAAGCACAACGCCCCGAAAATGCACATACCATTAAGATAAACGTTAATTCGGATGCAGGATATTTCGGGCTCTCTAACGAAGGTTTCCGCGGCATGGGGATTAAAAAAGGGGAAGCTTACAGCTTTACCGTAACTGCCCGTAAGCCTGCAGGCAGCAACATTACAATGCTGATAGAACTGCACAACGCCAAAGGATTAGTTATCGGCGCCAGGCAGCTAACGCCAACCGTGGCAGATTGGAAAAAGTATAATGTAAAGTTTACAGCTACCGCTACGGAAGATAAGGCCCAATTGTATGTTTGGCTAAAAGGTAAGGGAAGCATTGATATGGATATGATCTCGCTTTTCCCGCAGCATACCTGGAAAAACCGCCCGGCTGGCCTGCGTGCCGACCTTGTGCAGAAACTGGCCGATATGAAACCCGGCTTTCTGCGTTTCCCCGGTGGATGTATTGTGGAGGGGCGCGACCTTGCCAATCGCTATCAATGGAAGAAAAGCATTGGCGATATTGACAAGCGCGAGAACATTATTAACCGCTGGAACACCGAGTTTGAACACCGCCCAACGCCCGATTATTATCAAACATTCGGACTGGGCTTTATGGAGTATTTTATGACTGCCGAAGATATTGGCGCAGCACCCTTGCCTATTTTAAATTGCGGCATGGCCTGCCAGTTTAATACCGGAGAATTGGTGCCTGTAGATCAGTTGGACCCATACGTGCAGGATGCCCTGGACCTGATTGAGTTTGCCAACGGCGGCCCGGATACCCAATGGGGTAAGCTGCGTGCAGACCTTGGCCACCCCAAACCCTTTAACCTGAAAATGCTGGGCGTAGGTAACGAGCAATGGGGCGAGCAGTATATCACCCGCTGGAAGATCTTTACTAAGGCGATAAAGGATAAGTATCCGTACATCAAAATAATATCGAGTGTTGGGCCGTTTGCAGCAGGCGAGGAGTTTGCCCGGCTGGATAAATTTTTCAGGAGCGAACATGCAGATATCCTGGATGAGCATTATTACCAATCGCCCAAATGGTTTTTAGATAATGCCAAACGCTATGACAACTACGACCGCAGCGGTCCTAAAATATTTGCCGGTGAATACGCCGCGCAAAGTGTAGGCGGCGGCAGCCCTAAGAACAAAAATAACTGGGATTGCGCACTTTCCGAAGCTGCATTTATGACCGGCCTGGAACGTAATGCCGATGTAGTTAACATGGCTTCATACGCTCCGCTGTTTGCCCATGTAGATGGCTGGCAATGGGCGCCGGATCTGATCTGGTTTGATAACCTGCGCTCGTACGGTACGCCAAGCTATTATGTACAGCAGCTTTTCTCGCTTAACAAAGGTACCGATGTTGTTCCACTACTTAGTGGAAATGAAGCCGTAGCAGGGCAAAACGGCTGCTATGCTACAGCCAGCGTAGATAAGCATACCAAAGAGCTGATCATTAAATTTGTAAACAGCAGCGATAAAGTACAGCCGGTAGTGTTTAACATCAATGGAGCAAGCTATCAAAAAACAGCAAACGTAATTACTTTAGGTACTGATAAGAAAGATGCTGTAAATTCCCTTGATCTGCCAACAGTTATCAGCCCGGTTAAAAGTGTTATTACTACTGACGGTAAATCAGTTAAGATGAATATTGCGCCGTACACGTTTAAGGTGATAAGGTTGAAGAGCAGGATATGAAAGCCCTGAGAAGTAAGGATTACGAACGACAAGACTGGCTATATGCTATCAGCCTTTATCTCAACATTAACAGCAGATGATTTTATAGGCGGATAAGTACAAAATTAAGCTCTAATACATTACATTCGTGATTATAACTGGAATTGGTAATGCAGCTTTTGCTTTAGCAATTCCAGAACTTATAAATGGGAAGAGCTAATAAAATTACCCTTGCCGGCAGCTATACCCGGCTATTGCCTTATTATAAATTACCTATCGGCTTATTTGCAGTATTTTCTGCAATATGCACCATGTTCAATTTTAATAAACGTCTTTGCATCATGCTGTTTTTAGGCATACTTAATTTGGGCGTTTCACTTAAGCTGAAGGCCCAAGCGCCAATTATAAACGATAGCGTTACCATAGCTGTAGCCCCCGAATATAACCGGGTTAGCCAATTGCACAGGTTCTTTTTGGGCAACCATAACCGTGCGTTGTGGGCTGCGCCTGTAAAGATCCGTGTTATATATCTTTCTAAAGAAAAGGGCGGCTTAAAAATTGTTCAGCTGGGGGGCGGGCTGCAAACACGTTCGTTGCGATTAGAAAATTCTTCGGGGCAGCAATGGGTGTTGCGCACGCTGCAGAAATACCCCGACCGCAAACTTCCCGAGAACTTGAAAAAGACAGTTACGAGGGATATATTACAGGATCAGGTATCTACCGCCAACCCGTTTAGCAGCCTTGTGGTACCGCCGCTGGCACAAGCGCTTGGCATTCCGCATGCTAACCCCGAAATAGTTTACCTGGCCGACGACCCGGCATTGGGGAAATATCACGATGATTTTGTTAACCAGGTATTTTTATTAGAAGAACGTGCCCCGCTTGATGCTGATAAAACCTACAACACTGCAAAAGTACAGGAGAAGATCCGTGATGACAATGATAACCAGGTAGACGAAAAGCTTGTACTGCGCGCCCGGCTATTGGATATGCTGCTGGGCGACTGGGACCGCCACGAAGACCAATGGCGATGGGAGAAAACAGAAGGGAAAAAGGGCGATATATATAAACCCGTCCCCCGCGACCGCGACCAGGTGTTTTACAAAACCGACGGACTGTTCCCGTGGATCGTATCGCACCAGTGGCTTAGTTCAAAGTTCCAGGGGTATGATTACGAGATAAGGGATATAAACGGATGGAATGTGCAGGCCAGGTATTTCGACCGCTATTTTTTGAACAAACTTGGTGAAGAAGACTGGCAGGAACAAATTACCTACGTGCAACGGGTTTTAACTGATAGCCTGATACGCAGCGCTATCCATCGCATGCCTGCCAGTGCTGTTGCTATTTCGGGTAATGAGATAGAGGCGAAATTTATTTCGCGCAGGAATGTGCTGATGAAACAGGCGCTTGAATATTACAGGTTTATTTCTAAAGAGGTAGAAATTCCGGCTACGGATAAGCACGACGGCTTTAGCATCAACAACAATAACGACGGAACACTTAGCGTATCTGTGAACAAAATAAAAAAAGATGGCAGTATAGACCATTCTACTTATAGCCGGAACTTTGACCCCAAAGTTACCAAAGAGGTGCGGCTTTACGGGTTCGATAATACCGACCGCTTTACGGTTACCGGTACTAACCCTTCAAAAATAAAAGTAAGGATCATTGGCGGTACAGGTAACGATACCATTCGGGTAAGCGATAGCCTGCATAACAAAAGCCGCATCTATATCTACGATCTGAAGAAGGAGGCCAACGTATTGCCCTTACGGTCGCAGGCTAAGTATCGCCTGTCTAACGATAGTGCTGTAAATAGTTACGATAAGGAAAGTTTTAAATACAACAGGTTCCAGATCATAACGCTTGCTAACTATGGGCCCGATAAAGGTATCTCGTTAATAGGCGGCTTTTCTTATGAAAAACACGGTTTCCGTAAAGAGCCTTATGCTTACAGGCACGAGTTGCAGGCAGAGTATTCACTCGCCAGGCAATCATTCCTGATCACTTACATGGGCGATTTTAAAGATGTTTTAGGCAGTACCAACCTTATGGTAAATGTAAGATCGCGCGGGCCTAATAACGTGAGCAATTTTTTTGGTATAGGCAACCAAACCGAGTTTATCAACAAAGGGAACCGCGAACTGGGTTATTACCGCAACCGCTACGATTGGTTAACAGGCGATGTATCACTTTACCGTAATTACAACAACTGGCGCTTTAGTGCGGGGCTTTCCGGGCAGTACTACACCAGTTTATTAGAAAATAACAACCGCAAATTTCTTGGGTTGTATAATAGCCAAAATCCGCAGGAAAATGTTTTTGCCGACCGGACCTACGCCGGCTTTATTACAAGTGCAAATTTAGATACCCGTAACAAAGCTATTATACCTACCAAAGGCACTTTCTGGAGTACCAGCTTAAGTGGTTATACAGGTGTTACCGGAAGCCATAATAAATACATGCAGCTGCAATCTGAATTTGGCTTTGTTTTAAACCCCGACCGCGATTCTGTATGGGTGATCATCAACCGTACGGGTGCAGGTACAATTATTGGCGATGCAGAATTTTTTCAGCAGGTAAAGCTTGGCGGGCTCCAAAATCTCAGGGGTTTTCATACCGGGCGCTTTACCGGTAAAACCATGCTGTATAACGCGCTGGAAACCCGCGTTAAGCTCTTCGACTTTAACTCGTACCTGTTACCGGGCACAGTGGGGCTGATAGGATTTACAGATGCCGGCAGGGTTTGGGCGCCGGGCGAAAGTTCTGATAAGATCCATGTAGGGTATGGCGGCGGTTTTTACGTTATCCCGGCAAGATTAGTGCTTATCCAAACAATGGTAGGCTTTTCGCGCGAGGGGGCAATTCCTTACATTTCGTTGGGCCTTAATTTTTGATGATAGTGCTATCAGCAATTGTACAACCGGCGCTTTTTTTTAATTTCACCACTGATAACCGGGCAATTATGCCGGGCCTTTAACTTGCATTTTAATGTCGTTTAAGCACATTTGCCTTTATTTATTGCCGCTATGCTTTATAGTATCCAAATCAGCGGCACAGAATACGCCACCTTCAAAGCCATATCATTCAGCAAGCTTCAAATCTATCGAAACCGGGTTTTTAACCATTCCCGATTCGGTGCAAACAAGCGTTTACTGGTATTGGATCTCGGGTAATATCTCTAAGGAAGGTGTTGTGAAAGATTTGGAAGCCATGAAAAAGGTAGGGATAAACAGGGCTTTTATTGGCAATATAGGGTTGGATGAAGTGCCGTATGGTAAAGTAAAAATGCTTTCAGATGAATGGTGGGATATATTGCACACCGCACTTAAAACGGCAACAAACCTGAATATAGAGATTGGGATATTTAATAGCCCGGGCTGGAGCCAGTCTGGCGGGCCATGGGTTAAGCCGCAACAGGCCATGCGTTATTTAACCTCATCGCAGGTAATGATAAAAGGGCCGGTACAGCTAAAGCAAACTCTAATAAAGCCAAACAAAAATTTTCAGGATGTAAAGGTGATTGCTTACCCGGTAGCCGGTGACTATTATACTGATATAAATGTGTTAAAGCCACAATACGCTTCAGCCCCTTCTGTTGATTCATTGGCTAATTTGTTTGATAATAATGAACAAACAAATATCAGCCTGAAACAAGGGGCGCAATTCTCAATTGATATAAATACACAAAGCCCGTATACGGTGCGCAGCGTGGTTATAAACACCACCAAACAGCCCGTATATATAGTTGGTGATGTACAGGCTAAAACCGATACAGGTTATGTTACCGTTAAACATTTTGCAATAGACCGCAGCAACCCCGAGTTAAATACAGGCTTTATGCCTTATGGCCCAGCAACTATTTCTATACCGGCCACTACAGCTAAAAACTTCCGGGTGGTGTTTACAAGGGTATCATCAAATTCAGGAATAACCGGATTGAAACTATCAGCAGTGCCGATGGTAGAGAACTACCTTGAAAAAACGCTGGCCAAGATGTGGCCTACGCCGCATCCATTCTGGACGGCCTATCAATGGGCTCCGCAACCTAATGAACAATCTGCATACGCTATTGATCCCGCAAAGGTGGTAGATGTATCTGCATTTATGGCTGCCGATGGTACGCTTAACTGGAAAGTACCTGCCGGTAACTGGGTAATAGAACGTACCGGGATGACGCCCACCAATGTTACCAATGCCCCTGCACCGCCCGAAGGGCGTGGGCTGGAGGTTGATAAGATGAGCAAAGAACACATTGCCGACCATTTTAATGCTTTCCTGGGGCAGATCTTAAAGCGGATACCCGCAGAAGACCGCAAAACCTGGAAGGTTGTGGTAGAAGATAGTTACGAAACCGGCAGCCAAAACTGGACGGATAACCTGGTTGCCGAATTTAAACAAGCGTATAGTTACGACCCAATACCTTACCTTCCCGCATTGCAGGGCAAGGTTGTGGGGAGTCAGGACATGTCCGACCGGTTTTTATGGGACTTGCGCAGGCTGATAGCGGATGATGTATCTTACAAATATGTAGGCGGCTTGCGCGAGATAAGCCACCAGAATGGTTTAACCACCTGGCTGGAAAATTACGGGCATTGGGGTTACCCGGGCGAGTTTTTGCAATACGGCGGGCAGTCAGACGAGATAGGTGGCGAATTTTGGAGCGAAGGCGACCTGGGCGATATTGAAAACCGGGCGGCATCGTCTTCCGCGCATATTTATGGTAAGATCAAGGTTTCGGCCGAATCGTTCACTGCAGCAGGCAGCCCTTTTGGCCGCTACCCGGCTATGTTTAAAAAACGCGGCGATCGCTTTTTTACCGAAGGCATAAACAATACCCTGCTGCATGTATATGTGCAGCAACCTGTAGAAAATACTTCCCCAGGTTTAACGGCATGGTTCGGTGTAGAATTTAACCGCTTAAATACCTGGTTTTTTGATATGGATGTATTGCTACAATACTTAAAACGCTGCAACATGATGCTGCAGCAAGGGCAATACGTGGCCGACGTGGCCTATTTTATTGGCGAAGACGCACCAAAAATGACCGGCGTAACAGACCCGGCGTTACCGGAAGGGTACTCATTCGATTATATTAATGGCGAAGTAATAAAGGAGAAGCTGTTTGTAAGGGATGGTAAGCTCATGCTGCCAAACGGCATTAACTACAGCATATTGGTTTTACCCAAACTGGAAACCATGCGCCCCGAACTATTGGCGAAGATTAAGGAACTTGTACAGCAGGGCGCGGCGGTTTTAGGACCAAAGCCGTTGCGGTCGCCAAGCTTAAATGGTTACCCGGCATCAGATCAATTGGTGCAAACCATGTCCGCAGAGCTTTGGGGTAATATTGATGGCACTACAACCAAAGTTAACAAGTATGGTAAAGGCATGGTAATAAACGGTATGACCATGCAGGAAGCATTAGACCTGCTTAAAGTAGTGCCGGATCTTAAAATAACAAAAAGCGATTCCATCCTGTTTATCCATCGGCAGTTGCAGGAGGGCGATCTGTATTTTGTATCAAACCAAAAAAGCACCTATGTGAAGTTTGACGCGAAATTTCGCACTACCGGTAAAAGCCCCGAATTGTGGGATGCTGTAACAGGAGCTATGCGCAACCTGCCATCATACCATCAAAGTGCAGCGACAACTTCTGTTGCTATGCAGCTGGCTCCTCTGGAGAGCACATTTGTGATATTCAGAAAGCCCGGCACAGGTGGCGATACTACCCGGTCAAATTATCCGGAAGCTACTAAAACAATAAGTATTACCCAACCTTGGATGGTAAGCTTTGATAAAACCATGCGGGGCCCGGCAAAGCCTGTAAAATTTGAGGATTTAACAGATTGGGCAAAAAGTTCTAATGATAGCATTAAGTATTACTCGGGCACGGCATATTACCGCACTACTTTTAAAACCGGTAAACCAGAAAAAGGAGCCAGTTATATTATCGATTTAGGTGTAGCCAGGTCTATTGCCAAAGTTTTTGTTAACGGGGTAGAAATGGGCGGCGCATGGACACCGCCATACCGGGTGGATATCACCAAAGCGCTGAAAGCAGGACAGAACAAGCTCGAAATTAAGGTAGTAAATAACTGGGTAAACCGTTTGGTTGGCGATAGTTTAATGCCCGCAGGTACACGCCCAACATCCGTAATTTTTGGTCCCGATCCTAAGGGCGGCTTGCAGCCTTCAGGTTTATTAGGGCCGGTTAAAATTGATGTTGTAAAATATTAAAACAGTATGCTTCTGCAAAGCGGGAGGGCGATTTTATAAGGAGCTAAAGGTTAGTTTACATCAATAGTTGTAGAACTGTTGTAAATGATAACAATTTGCTAACATTGAGAATGCCTCGCCCCTGCGGTAAATGCGGTAATTTTGGAATAATCCGCTTTGGCCCATGCATATACTCAGCTTTATTACCCTCCCTTTCATCGGCGAGGTTCATTTGAACGGATATCTTACTCTTGTATTCCTTATTTGCCTTCTGGCCGTTGTTGGCTTTGAATTTGTAAATGGCTTTCATGATACTGCAAATGCAGTGGCTACAGTAATATATACCAAGGCGTTAAAACCTGTTTATGCCATCCCATGGTCGGGTTTCTGGAACTTTTTGGGCGTTGCCGTTGGTGGTATAACCGTAGCCATGGGTATTTTAAAATTGGTTCCGTTAAACGAGTTGATGGCTCTCCCGGTTGAAGTAGGCGCTTGTATGGTACTGGCTGTACTGCTTGCCTCCATCATCTGGAATTTGGGTACCTGGTACCTGGGCATTCCCTGCTCCAGTTCGCACACGTTAATAGGTGCCATGATAGGTGCTGGTTTAGCTTTTACCTGGTACTATGGCGGCGGCGGTGTAAACTGGGAAAAGGCAGAAGAGATTGGCCTATCGCTTATACTATCGCCTTTGCTTGGTTTCGGCGCTGCTGCGTTGCTGATGTATATTCTTATTCATGTGCTTAAATCAACGGCACTGTTTCATATCCCGCATGGAGAAAATGACCGCCCGCCCCTGCATATCCGTGCCTTGCTCATCACTACCTGTACGCTGGTGAGCTTTTTCCACGGCAGTAACGACGGGCAAAAAGGAGTGGGGCTGTTAATGCTGATCCTCATCGCATTTCTGCCTGCTAAGTTTGCTATAGATCATTCGGTAAGTGATGCACAGTTACTGGCCGCACTTAACCAAACCGAACTGGTTGTTCAGCATAACGCTGCAATTAAGGATAAAGAACTTTCAGGCCTCGATGCCGCAATTCGCGAAGCAAAAAACATGTTAACTAAGAAAGCAGATAATGCTTTTAAATTCCGCAGGCAAATTCAGAATATTAAAAAAGAGATTGATGTAATTGCACAAACGGATAAGTCGCAATTATCTAAAACGGATCTGGAAACCTTACATGCCGAATCTGCAAAATTAAATAAGGTGACCGATTTTGCACCGGTTTGGGTTATCGGCATCATTTCTTTATCCCTCGGTATCGGTACCATGGTAGGCTGGAAACGCATTGTAGTAACCATTGGCGAAAAAATAGGTAACGAGCACCTTAACTATGCCCAGGGAGCAAGTGCGGAAATTGTGGCTGCAGCAACCATAGGGCTAAGTACTGCCTTTGGCTTGCCGGTGAGTACAACGCACGTATTATCAAGCGGTATTGCGGGCTCTATGGTGGCGTCGGGCGGTAAGGGTAACCTCAATAACAATACGCTTAAAAATATTGCAATTGCCTGGGTGCTTACCTTGCCCGTAGCTATAACTTTAGCTATATTGCTGTTTATGTTGTTCCATTTGTTTATTTAATATTATACGCTGTAATGAAACAAATTCTGGTTGCCACCGATTTTTCTCCAAGCGCCTCAAATGCTATGGCCTACGCGGTAGAGTTAGCAGTAATATTAAAGCTGGAAGTTTGCGCTATACACGCCATACACCCAACCGAAGGTATTAACAACAGCACCTACAACGCCATTTTTATTGAAGACTACTACAACAATAAAAGAGAAGCCTTAAAAGAATGGGCCGAAAAGTATACCCTTAGCGACGACCATAAAAAGGTGAAGATAACCACCATTTGCGATGTTGGCTTCCTTAAAACAGTTATAACCAAGCATGCCGCCGCGCATCATGTAGAGCTGCTGGTAATGGGTATTACCGGGGCAACGGGTATTACCGGCATAGTTGGCAGCAACGCCAGTATAATGGTTACCAAGGTAAAGATCCCCACCCTCATTATTCCGCTGGAAAGTAAATTCCCTGGGGCGCCAACCATTACACTGGCTACCGATTACGAAACCAGGCTATCCGGCGATGATGTAAACGCCTTAAATGAAATGGTTAAAGCGTTTAAGCTTGCCGAGATGCAGGTGCTGTATGTATCTGAAAAGTCTAATGAGAAACACATCCAAACCGGCGAGGCTAAGTTGAGCGAGTTGCTTATTCACACTACCTTATCATTTAATTATTTAAAGGACAGTTCGGCATCAAGCGGTATTTTAGAATTTATAGAGAACAACCAAACCGATATACTTTGCCTGGTAAAGCATCATCATAACGTGATCTACCGTTTGTTTAACCGCAGTACGGTGAACCAGATAATGAATAAATCGGTAAAAGCCATATTGGTACTGCACGAGTAATGAAATATGCTACCCCGGTAATTAAAAAGAACCAGCCTGACGATAGCTATAAATACAGGCCGGTGCCGAAACCCAAAGGTGGGTATCCTTACCGTTTGTTACTAAGTGATGTTATGCCTGATGTATCAGAAGATGAATTGATCTTCCACATGGCAGGCGATACCGGCTCGGTACGCAGGCACGAAAGGCAACAGGGGGTTATTGATGCTATGGTGAGCCAGTATCAGGCTGCCGGCCGGCCCGCGTTTTTGTATCACCTTGGCGATATTGTTTACCATTACGGCGAGGAATCGCAATATCAGCAGCAGTTTTTTAAACCCTTTGAAAATTATCCTGCGCCCATATTTGCTATAGCGGGCAACCACGATAGTGATGTAAACCCCGATAGTGCCGCAACTTACCAAAGCCTTGATGCCTTCGCGAAAGTGTTTTGTACCGGTGCGTCGCAAATCATAGCTTTCAGCGGCAACAGCACCCGCAAAAGCATGGTGCAACCACATATCTACTGGACGCTGAACACCCCGCTTGCCACCATCATAGGCATGCATAGCAACGTGCCCAAATACGGTATTGTTGACGCCGACCAGCGCGCCTGGCTTGTTAACGAGTTAAGGGCTGCCGATACCAACAAAATGCTGATCCTTTGTGTGCACCACGCGCCATACTCTGCAGATATTAACCATGGTGCCAGCCTGTATATGATAGCCCTTTTAGAAGAAGCTTACCGCGAGGCAGGTATAAGGCCCGACGCTGTTTTCAGCGGGCATGTGCACAACTATCAAAGATTTAGTAAAAGCTATGCAGATGGCACCCAAACGCCGTACATAGTTGCCGGAGCCGGCGGGTTTGATGAACTCCACAGCGTGGCAGATACAAGCGACCAGATGTTCACTCCCGATTCACCGTTATTTGATGGTGTAGCTTTAGAAAATTACTATGATGACCAGCATGGTTTTCTAAAAATTACCCTAACCCGCCAAAACGGTGGTGTAAAACTTGCCGGAGAGTACTACGCAACAGGCAGGGCTGAAGCTGTTGATAGCTTTACGGTATTTAAGGGATGATCTAAACCAGGTAGGGCACATATTGCTCCTCAAAGCTACCATCGGCAAACAGGTCAATTAAGCCATAGCCAGGTTGGGTTTCTCTGCGGTTACCTTCCCACCAGGCGCCGCTTACAGCGCCATCGCATATATAAGTTACATTGTTGTACACCACCTTATCGCGTAAATGGATGTGGCCGCTAAGGCATAGCTTTACATTTGGGTGCTTGTAAAACAGGCGAATGATATTTGATGTATCGGTATGCATATCGCCGCCCAGCATCTGCCATTTGTTTACAATATCATCCTCTATCATTAAAGTTGCGGTAAGGATAGGGATATGCGACATTACCAGCACAGGGGTAGCAGGGTCGGTTGTTTTTAATTCATTCTCCAGCCAGGCAAATTGCTCGTCGCCCAGTTTGCCAATATACCAGGTGCCGTCTATATCCAGGTGAACGCTATCAAGGATAATAAACTTCCAGCCGTTTTTATTAAAACTATAGTAAGGTTTAGCTAATTTAAGCTGATCCAGCGCATACTGTTTGCCGTAAACGGCCGAGCCTTTGTTGTTTTCCTGCCACCATATGTCATGGTTACCCAGGCAATAGCGGGTTGGGATATCACACTCGGCCTTTAAGATGCTGTTAACAAGCTGCCATTGCTCGTTAATAGTGCCGATATTTTCTTTGTTCATATCAAACACAATATCGCCGCCGTTCAGGATCAGGTCGGGCTTAGGGTTTTGCTTTTGTATATGATGCAGGCACTTTGTAAACTTGGCAGGCGCATTAAACTTGTTTTTAAGATGCACATCGGTAATATGGGCTATCCTTAATACCGGTTTATCTACTGCGGCAGTAGCGGCAACACTAAGGCCGGGTAATAATAGTAAACCACCAATATTTTTTAATGCGGAACGTCTTTGCATAAATTTTACTTCAATACAAGGTGTGTATTTAGATGAAACAGGAAATGACAGGTTTTTTTATTCAGTAGAATTTTCGTCGTGCTTCTCGGGTTTAAGTTCTTCCCGGGTCATTTCTTTTGTTATTGTCTTCTCATCCTTCATGTTTTTCCAGGCTAAGAGGCCAACTACTGCAGCGGCTAACAAAATAATTACAGTTATAGAAAGAAAATCCATTATCAAATAATTGGTTGATGTAGAGGAAGGAGTCGAACCTTCGGTATGCTGCCTTCCCAGCGCTCTACCTTAAATTGCTCCATTAACAAGTGCAATAAATACAGGGCAAAACTAAATAAGCGAAACGAACCCTATGTTAGCGTTATATTAAATATTGAGTTATTTGAGAAGATGGTGTATGTTCAAGCGTTAAATATTGTTCACGATAAAGTGGGGGAGGGAATAGGCCTTAAAAACAAACGCCTTAAATGTATCATTTAAGGCATTTGTAAATTGTTGATATATTATTAATGGGATTAGGAGTATTACTTAACCTTGCTCCCGCTTAACTATTCTGGTGATGCTAAGCAATCAATGCAAACATTTAACGCCAGCCTAAGCCGGGAGCAACATGCTCTAAAATAGACGAAAGCACGTGTACATTATAATCAACACCTAAGGTATTGGGTATAGTTAAGAGCAGTGTATCTGCCTCTTGGATGGCTTCATCCTGAGCCAGTTCTTTTATCAGCTGATCTGGTTCTGCAGCGTAGCTTCTGCCAAATATAGCGCGTTTGTCACTTTCAATATAACCGATCTTGTCGGCCTGGCCGGCTTCTCTTCCAAATAAATATCTGTCCTGATCGTTCACCAAAGCAAAGATGGAACGGCTCACCGAAACCCTCGGCTCGCGTTGGTGCCCTGCTTTCTTCCATGCTTCCTTATACAGCCTGATCTGCTCGGCCTGCTGTACATGAAAAGGTTTACCACTCTCGTCAAATTTAAGGGTAGAACTTTGCAGGTGCATAGCATTTTCGGCCGCCCATACTGCTGTGGCATTAGAAGCAGCGCCCCACCAGATCCTTTCGCGCAACCCTTCGGAATGGGGCTCTAAACGTAATAACCCCGGCGGGTTTGGGAACATAGGGTATGGGTTAGGCTCGGCAAAACCTGTACCGTTTAGTCCTTCTAAAAATCGTAATGCTTTATTGCGGCCCATCTCGGCGTCTGTTTCACCTTCAGCAGGTTCATAACCAAAGTAACGCCATCCATCTATTACTTGTTCCGGCGAGCCTCTGCTGATACCTAATTGTAATCGCCCGCCCGAGATCAGATCAGCCGCCCCGGCATCTTCAACCATGTATAGCGGGTTTTCGTAACGCATATCGATGACACCCGTGCCAATTTCTATTTTACTTGTTTTAGCACCGATAGCCGATAGCAGAGGGAACGGAGAGGCTAATTGAGCCGCAAAATGATGCACCCTGAAATACGCACCATCTATACCAATTTCTTCAGCAGCAACAGCCAAATCAATTGACTGAAGCAGGGTATCACTTGCTGTACGGCTTTTATATGCAGGATGATTTGACCAGTGCCCGAATGATAAAAATCCTATTTTTTTCATAAGTGTTTTGGTTTTGAAATAACCTGCGCAAAGATAACGATCACCTTGACAAGAATGTGTGCAGAGGTGTTTTGATAATGTGGATATGTCTTTGAAACGACAAATGCTTGCTGCCTGGTACACCTAATTAGTGTAAAACAAAAAAGCTACCTAGTTATGGTTAGCTTTTTTGTTTGGGCGGAGAGCTAGGAACAAAGACAATTATCTTATGCTCTTTAAATCAACGCATTAATATCGTTAACTTACTTAGTCACCGAATAGGTCACCTAAAAAAAATGATCAATTTTCGCTAATGCTTATAAAGTAAATATCGACAATTACGTTAAAAATTCAAAAGAATTTTACTCAAAAGTTCTATAAATTTAGGATCACCTCTTTTGCATTTCCGGCAACTTTACAGTTACATAATGAATCAAGTTAATTACATTTTGGTAAGAAATCCACGGTGAAAATAGATTGTCCGATGATTTTCCCCGACAATAATGCAAAAAACGGGCGTCTTCTATCATTATTTGAAGGCCAGGTTTTAATAGTTCCGGGCGGGTTTCATAATGCCTTTTCCTCATTAAGCAGTTCCAGTGTGCGCATATCCAGGTTGCCGCCATAAAACTTATCCAGTACCTCGCCGAAAACCGGAAAGGTAGCAGGTACTGCATTAAATAAGGTCATGGACGAGAAAAGTTTCAAATCATCCGGCGAGCCAAATATTTTATTCGGGTCATTTGTTTCAAGTTCAAGCAAGGCCTTGCAAATCTCGGTCAAACGTGTTCCTAAATCATTATCCATCAGGTAATCGGTGGCTTCCTTTATATTCTTTATAGCATAATACTGCGAAGTTGCCGTCATGCCAAGCCCCGCCAATTGTGGGAAGATGTACCACATCCAATGGCTGCGCTTATGTCCAGCTTTTACTTCCTTTAGCGCAATATCGAAATCTCGTTTCTGCGCTTCCTTAAATCTATCTAATCCTGTAGCCATGTTCTTGATAGTAATTGGATTCTTTAGTTCTACCTATCAAAACAGAAAATCCTTCAAGGTTGTTTTAATTACAAGTTAATAATAAAGAAAGGTGAATATGAAATGGCACATCGGTTGTTCGGGTTTTCATTACCGACATTGGAAAAGCACCTTCTACCCTGAAGGGTTGGCACAAAAACATTGGTTTAGTTTTTATACAGGCCAGTTTGCTACGCTGGAACTGAATGTAACCTTTTACCGTTTTCCGCAGCTGTCGGTTTTGCGGAAGTGGTACGATCAGGCTCCGGAAGGTTTCCGTTTTTCGGTAAAAGCACCAAAAGCGATAACTCACTTTAAACAGTTTCATGGAACGATAGATATGCTAACCGATTTTTACGGAACTATCCGTGAAGGGCTGGCCGATAAACTTGGGCCTGTGTTATTTCAGTTCCCACCCCGATTTCATTATGACCCTGAACGCCTTGCCAGGGTGCTTGATCAGTTAGATCCCGGTTTTGATAATGTACTTGAGTTTCGGCATCCGGGATGGTGGCAGGAAGAAGTTTATACCGTTTTACGTCAAAGAGGGATTGCTTTTTGCGGGATGAGTCACCCTGAATTACCGGCCGAGCCCGTTATAACAAGTCCGGTTGTTTATTATCGTTTTCATGGTGTGCCGGAACTCTATCGGTCTGCCTACAGCGAATCGGAGCTCGCGGCTTTTGTTGAAAAGATCAAAATTACGCCGGGCGTGCGGGAGGTTTGGTGTTATTTTAATAACGATGCGACAGTAGCGGCTATCCCCAATGCTCAAACACTTATTCAACTAACTAATTTTAATGTGAAAAATATTTAATTTTAAAGAAGCAAAGGTTTATGATCGCCTGTTATTCTATTAACCAATTATATATCTAGTTATGGAAAACAACACAGGAGGATCGTTGAACCAAAACGATCAGAACCAAGGCAGTGGTTCACAAAATCAAAATGATTTGCAGAACGATCAACAGCCAAGCCACGAAGGCATGGGTCGTGCCGGCGCGCAGGAACAGCAGTCTAATGGCGGGCAGGACAATTCTGGCAATAATTCGCAAAACCAGGATTGGAATTCAAACCAAAACCAGGATGGTAGCAACCGCAGCAATCAGCAAGAGCAACAGGAGCAGCAACTTGATGATGACTCAAACCATCGTAGTGAGGATACCACAGGTAATGAATCTAACTTGAACGACTCGGACAGGTTGGGTGATAGCCAGATCTAACTGAAGGATTATCTAACATAAAGCCACGGCAATAGCCGTGGCTTTATGTTTTAAGGCCTTTTGTAGGCCTTTCTATTCATGATTAACCTTTGCCAAATTTTTGGTGGCCGGCCCCGTTAACACTTTGCCATCAATATCATAACGTGCACCGTGGCAAGGGCAGTCCCAACTTTTTTCGGTACCGTTCCAATTTACAATACAGGCTGCGTGCGTGCAAACCGGGTTAAGCGCATGTATCATACCTTTTTCATCACGATAAGCGGCGATCTTTTCGCCATCCACTTCAACAACTTTACCCATTCCCGGTTCCAGGCGTTTTAAAGAATCTGTTTCATGGATGCCAAAGCGGTCTTTAACAAAATGATAGGCAACATCTGCATTTTCCTTGACAAACTCGCTAAAGCTGTCGATAGGTTTTATTCGTCCCGGATCAAAGATCTTTTTGTATTTACTTTCCCGTCCAATTATAAGGTCGGCAAGTATCTTTCCTGCTATGCTGCCCAGCATCATTCCGTTACCATTATAGCCAGTAGCGCAGTATATACCATTGGCTGCCATTGGCATAGCACCGATATAGGGGAGGCCATCCACAGGTACATAGTATTGCGATGACCATTTATATTTTATAGAGGATATGTTGTAATACTTTCTGGTATATTTTTCAAGATCCGCAAATGCTTTTTCGGAATCTTCATGGCCGGTCTTGTGATCGAGGCCGCCAACGAGTAATAATTCCTGGCCGTCGATAACATGCGTCCTAACGTAGTGATACGGCTCCTGGCTATCGTAGATCAATGCATCCGGATATTGGCCGCTTTTTAACTTTGCCGCTATGACGTAACTCCTATATGGGGCGCATTCAAAATTGAATACATTTATGTTGGGTGGAAGATGAGTAGCGTAGACTACCGCTTTCGCTTGTATGTTCAAATCTTTAGCTTCAGCAGTATGCACGCCATTATCGCTTTTTAGGCCGGTGATAAGAGTATTATCCAATACCGTTCCGCCTACGTCCACAAACGCTTTTTGAAGGCCTTGCAGATATTTTAGCGGGTGGAACTGCGCCTGACCTTCCCAAACCAAAGCTTTTTGAAATGGTGCAGACATAGGCACATCATCGATATACGCGACAGGGACGCCAACTTTTATTGCACCACTATAGATCTCATCAAGTTGTTTAGCTTCATCATCATTTTCGGCGTATAAGTAACCTGCTTTGCTTTCGTAGTCACAATCAATCTGCAGAGAGTTAACATTGTCTTTGATCAATGCAGCCCCTTCATTAACGGCATCTGCAAATAACTGGGCGCCTTCTTCGCCAAAAGCACTTTCTGCTTCCTTGTACGTGGTATCGGCAAAGGTATTGATATGTGCGCTTGTGCCACCGGTAGTGCCAAATCCTGCTGTATGGGCATCTGCAACAATTACCTTTTTACCAGCCTGTTGCAATAACAGAGCGGTGGTCATCCCGGTAATACCTCCGCCTACAACGAGGCAATCATAAATATCTGATGTGAGGTTCTCTAGTACTATCTGCTCTGCAGAAGTAAAACTATTATTTTGCCAGGGGCTTTGCTGTGCGCCGTCGCGGGGGGCGCTTACTTGTTTTTCTGTTGCCATATCTTTACTACAAAAATCACCACTCCTGTGTTTAAGAAATTTAAATATTATTAAACAAATAAATTTCCTTCAAGTTAATTAGATATACAAAAATTTAATTATTCTTATGGAAGATAACGACAAAATAAGCCGGCGACAGATAGTCACTGGCCTTGGGGCAACGCTCGCAGTAGCCGCTGTGTCCCCGGCATTTGCAGCGTCAGGCCTTAGGCCGGTAGCTGATGGCCCGGCAAAAATTAGCGACCCTACAAAACTTTATCCTAAGCCGCCTTTTGTGAGCCAACCGCAGCCCTGGCCCGGTTTACAAAGTAAGATGAACCCGGTTCCCGATTGTGGGGAAACGAGTTATAAAGGTTCGGGCAGGTTAATGGGCCGTAAGGCGCTCATCACCGGTGGTGATTCCGGTATGGGCCGGGCGGCTGCAATAGCTTATGCCCGCGAAGGTGCTGATGTTGCGATCAATTACTATCCAACCGAAGAAGCCGACGCCAAAGAAGTGATCGCGCTGATCAAAAAGGAGGGACGCAAGGCAATTGCAATACCCGGTGACCTCCGCAGCGAAGACTTTTGCAAGCAACTGGTGCAAGAAGCGGTGGACGGTTTGGGCGGATTGGACATCATAGTAAATAATGCAGGGCGCCAGCAATCCATCGTTTCTATTGCTGATGTTTCAACAGAGGAATTTGATGCCACTATGAAAACGAATATTTACGCGCCGTTCTGGATTATTAAAGCAGCACTGCCACATTTACCAGTTGGTTCGGCCATCATCGGCACAACTTCAGAACAGGCATACGACCCTTCGCCAGATTTGTACGCTTATGCGCAAACCAAAGCGGCAACTATGAACTATGTGAAATCCCTTGCTAAGCAACTTGGGCCAAAGGGCATCCGCGTAAATGGTGTAGCACCCGGTCCCATTTGGACTGCTTTGCAAATTAGCGGTGGCGCGCAGCCCGAAAAACAACAAATGTTTGGTAGCTGGACGATGCTGGGCAGGCCGGGCCAACCCGCGGAGTTAGCATCTATTTATGTACAATTGGCCGCTGCCGATGCCAGTTTTGCAACGGGACAAATCTACGGATCGTCTGGCGGTGTAGGTATGCCATAATTTTAACAGTAAAAGCGATGAAAAATATCCTATTTATAACAATAATGTGTTTTGGAAGCGTTGTTGCCAAGTCACAGATACCGCAGCCTGATCCGGACACAACTGCCAAGCACTTCCTTATAGTGGCCAGTATTGGAAATCTACAGGAAGCAGGTGCAGGGCAATTAGCGATACAAATGTCTAAACAACCTGCGGTGAAATCATTCGGTCAAATGATGGTTAAAGATCACGGTATGGGCGAGCAGGAACTACTGGCGCTTGCCAAACGGAGGCACATCGACCTGCCTGCAGCAGCTACGGGCGGCATCCAGCCTGACCCAATGTTGAAAAACGCCGGTGCTAACTTTGATAAAATGTATGTACACGCAATGGTTGCCGGCCATAATAATACAGTACAAACTTTTCAAAATTATGCGACTACAGGTAAAGACCCGGAAGTAAAAGCCTGGGCGCAAAAGATGCTACCGACCTTAAAAATGCATTTGGAACATATTAAAATAATTGAGCAGCAATTAAAGTAAATGATCTATAACAAAAGAGCCGCTGAACCGCGGCTTTTTTGTTTAACCTGGAGTAGATGAACCACTTTTCCAATTGCCATTGTCTCTGATATGGCTTAAATGTTCGATGACTTCATTTGATTCTTCTGCGGTTAGTTCAAGTATACCGTCAGATGTATAAGTGAAAAGCGAACCAGGCTTTTCAAATGTTATAAATCCGTAATAATCCGGGTCGGGGTTGTTTTCAAGATGGAGTGTACTTTCCTTGCCTTGGGCAGGGTTAGTAGATCCATCTTGTTTATCGTTATAAATGCTGTACGTAAAAGTAATGATCTCATGTCCGTTAAGATGCGCTAATGTGTCCGGAATGATCATTAGGTGCTTGTCGTTGTATAACGTGAAAAATATAGGTGACATAAGCTCTTTTAAATTTTCAAAGCAAACTTAATGCCTTAATTGGTCGGTTTTGTGAAGCTGGTTTAAATCTAAGTTATCACGTCTTAATTGCTTATTAATTTGGGGAAGCCCAAACATTTAGGAGGATACTTGAATCTGTTGTTCGCAATGCATTCATTGAAATGGAAGAATAATGTGAGCTCTTTATACAAGGGAAAATAAATACACGTCCAAGTATCGATGATAAGGGCATCAAACGCTATGATATGGGTGTCGTCGTTAACAAATTTTACGTTATGGCCAAGGCGCCTAATCACGTTTCAATTGCCACGTGATAGTGTATGAGTAAATCATGCAGCTTTTGGGGGCTTGATATCAGTTGCCAATTGCATCATTTTTACAATATTTTTTCTGATCGCTATTGATGGCGCATACAAGTTGTTTGTTAGTTCCCGGCCTAAGTTTTTACGCATTTTGTTACGCAAGGCAGCCCGCATGTGCATCCTCACTTTTCGTCGATGGGTTTCGCCCTGCTCATTTACTTTGCTTAAAAGTTTTAATGAGGCCAACGCCAAAGTTCCACCTATGATAAAAAAATAATTCCATCCCTGCAGGTCAACCATGCGTATGCTTATACCGGCAAAGCTGATGAGATACAATAAGTGATGACTTGCAAAAAAATCGGCCATTAAACCGCCAACAACTGGGGCGATGGTTGAGCAAAATGCAACCGACATATTTTTAGCCGTAATATAAACTATAGCTTCTTTTTTTGGCGCCAGTTTAATGCCAATGTTACTTAATGCCAGGTTGATACCTGCTGTAGAAAGGCCACTTACTACGTGTATAATTATCAGTATAGCAATAGCTGCAAATCTTGATGTTGGAATAGCTGTAAACGCAAATGCTAATATAGAAACAACGTATAACGGTGCGCAAATATTGATAATTGTTTTGTTGCTAAACCTATCTGAATAGTTGCCCCATAGTTTCATAAAGGCAATACTGCTTAGCTGGCCAATAATGGCCAGGCCAATAACATAAGATAATGGTAGCCCAATACTTTTTAACATAAATACCGAAAAGAAAGGCGTAGCCAGATTCAAAGCAAATGCCCAAAGCGAATTAAAAGCAAGCAGGTTGCGGAAATTTCTGTCCTTTAACGGGCGGCCAAGTAAGGCAAATACTTTACCTTCAATAGGGGTGGGCTTTGGCTCCGGTGTACGCAATAATAGAAATACACTTAACATACCCAAGCTGCCGCCTGCCAAAAATAAAGTAGTGTACGCGGTAATCTCATGGGCCGGATAATGAGATTTTACATAATCAATGCCCATAGCGGTTGCAAGGCTTAGGGTAACATTAAGCGTTTGCGCCATGCGGCTGCGTTTGCCAAAAAAGCTGCCCAGGCGTTCGCCGGGGATAAGGTCCTTCATCCACGAGTTCCAGCTGGCGCCGGCTATGTCACCAAAAATATGCTGAAAGAAAAGCAATACCAATAGCACCTGTATAGTAGTAGTGCCGCTAAATAGCAAGGGCATCAGGCCAATGGCAATCAGTGGGAAACGGGCCAACAGGTTAAAAACCGAGGTGATTACTTTACGGTTGTTCCATTTCTGCACTAACCATATTGATGCAAGCTGAAAAATGGTGGTAAAGGTTGGCAGTGCGGCAAATAAACCTAATTGGAAGTTAGTAGCACCCATATGGATGGCCATCGCCGTAAGGAAGGTGCCGCTTGTAAATACTACCATTGCCTCGGCCGAAAGGCCATCGGCAATTACATAATTAAGGCCTGTGTTTAACTCTTTGTTAGAGATTTTCTCGGAAGGGCGTAAATTCATAATAAAGTAGCTACTAAGCTACAAGCAGTTGCGTTTAAAAAATAGTTTAATTAATAGGGAACAGATTATCAGTCTGCACCTTACAAACTGCAAAACCCAGGCCTTAGTATTTTAAAAGCGGCTTAAATTATAAATTATTGATTTTCAGTTAATTAATTACGAGTTAATTAAGACTACTTGTGCATAATTATAATAACCGCAAAAAAGTCATGTAACCGCTTCCACAAATTGTAGAGCAGATGCGGTAATCGCTTCCCCAAATATTCAGTCCTTTTGTGAATGTTTAAACATAAATATGCAGTTTGGGTGAAATAAGCCATAATTTGATGATGGATTGTTAAGAGAAGTGGACACCGTTGTAATAATAAACGAACGGCTGTCTCTATGCCAAAAGATGAAATTTTTATGAAATTTTCAAAAAGTGTCACAATTTTTATCTTGAAATTATAAATCTTATAACAATATTAAATTATTTATAAGTTAATAGTTGTCTGGCTTTGTTGTTGATTAATCTGACAGTGTTAACCACACATTATCTCATGCAAAGCAAACTAAAAGTATTTACCTGGCATATCCACGGAAGTTACCTTTACTATTTATCACAGGGTAATTACGACATCTATATTCCAACTAAGCCCGAAAAAACAGAGGGTTATTACGGCCGTGGCGATACTTTCCCATTCGGAAGTAATGTAATAGAGATACCAGCTAATAAAGTTAAAAACCACGAGTTTGATTGTATCGTTTTCCAAACCAATACCAATTACCTTACAGATCAATATGAAATATTAAGCGATGAACAACGCGCCTTGCCACGGATATATATCGAACACGACCCGCCTCGTCAACATCCTACGGATACCAAACATGTGGTAAACGACCCTGAGATAACATTAGTGCACGTTACGCACTTTAACCGCCTGATGTGGGATAGTAACAACACACCAACCCGTGTAATAGAACACGGTGTAACCGATACCGGCGTGCGCTACCAAGGCGATATTGCGCATGGCATTGTAGTAATTAATAATTTACCCGCCCGCGGCCGTTTGCTGGGGCACGATATATTTATGCACGCCCGCAAACATGTCCCGCTTGATCTGGTGGGCATGGGTACAGGCGAACTTGGACTGGGAGAGGTGCTGCACCCGCAGCTGCCAAAATTTCAAAGCCGTTACCGTTTCTTTTTTAATCCGATAAGATATACCAGCCTTGGCCTTGCCATTTGCGAAGCCATGATGATGGGCATACCCGTAGTGGGGCTTGCTACAACAGAGCTATCGGCAGTTATCGAAAATGGCATATCAGGTTTTATACATACCGATGTAGAATACCTGATAGAGAAAATGAAATTATTAATAAACGAGCCTGTACTGGCCCGTGAAATTGGCAGCCGGGGCAGGGAAGTAGCTTTGCAGCGCTTCAATATTCAGCGTTTTACCAACGATTGGGAAACCCTGTTTAATGAAGTGACGGCAATAAGTAAAGCCCCTGCTGCCCAAATAGTATAAATTGATATGAAATACAAAACGAAAAGAATTGCATTAATAAGTGAACATGCTTCGCCCATGGCTAGCCTCGGCGGTGTAGATACCGGCGGGCAAAATGTTTATGTTGCACAGTTGGCTAAACACATTGCCGCGCAAGGCTATGAAGTTGATGTTTTTACCCGTAAGGATAACCATGAACTCGAAGAGGTTGTTGACTGGGTGCCCGGCGTAAGAGTTATAAATGTCGACGCAGGGCCCGCAACAAATATTATTAAAGAGGAATTGCTGCAATACATGGATGAGTTTAAAGATAACATGGTTGCTTTTATCATCGATCAGCACCTGCATTATTCTTTGATACATGCTAACTTTTTTATGTCGGCTTATGTGGCAATGAGTATTAAAAAGGAACTAGATATACCGTTTGTAGTTACCTTCCATGCCCTGGGCCACGTGCGCAAAATTCACCAGGCCGAAGAGGACAGGTTTCCCGCTGAACGTTTACTGATTGAAGAACGAGCTGTACAGGAAGCCGACCATATAATTGCCGAATGTCCGCAGGATATGGATGACCTGATACAATATTACAATGCGCCCGAAAACAAGATCAGCATTATACCTTGCGGTTTTAGTTCAACGGAATTTTATCCCGTTGGCAAGGCAACCGCACGTAGGATATTAGGCTTGCCACAGGACGAGCACATAATTTTACAGCTTGGCCGCATGGTGCCCCGTAAAGGTGTAGATAATGTGATCCGTGCTTTAAGCAAACTTAAAAACTCTGATAAACCCATAAAACTTTTAATAGTAGGCGGCGAAAAAGAAGAACTAACCGAAGACTGCTGTCCTGAATTTGCCCGGCTGATGAATGTCGCGCGGGAACATAATGTAGTGGACTCAATAATATTCACAGGCCGTAAGGACAGGCAACTGTTAAAGTTCTACTATTCGGCTGCTGACCTATTTATTACTACACCTTGGTATGAGCCATTTGGTATAACCCCCCTTGAAGCAATGGCTTGTGGTACCCCGGTAATAGGCGCAAATGTTGGCGGTATTAAATATAGCGTTGCCGATGGCGAAACCGGGATGCTGGTAAACCCACACGACCCGGCGATGCTTGCAGACAAGATCAGCAAGATGATCAATCACGAAGCTTTGTTGAACCGCATGGGCGAGAATGCCATCTATCGCGTAAACACTTATTTTACTTGGGCAAAAGTTGCCAAACAGGTGCTGAATTTATATAGCGCACTGATGCCGACGGCTAAGGAGGCCCAATTAGCATCTAAAAAATCTCAAGCTGCATAATGATGAATAAGGCAGTGTTTTTAGACAAGGATGGTACACTAATACCGGATATACCATATAATGTCGATCCCGGAAAAATAACCTTACAGGATGATATAGTTACAGGTCTTAAGCGACTTCAGGATGATGGGTTTAAACTTATCATCATATCTAATCAATCCGGTGTTGCAAGAGGGTATTTCACCGAGGATAAATTATTAGGTGTGGCTGAAAAGATGAAAGCGCTATTCGCTCAAAATGGTTTAGCATTGGATGGTTTTTATTATTGTCCGCATCATCCACAGGGGACAGTGCTCCATTACAATATAGAATGCGATTGCCGTAAACCCAAAGCAGGTATGTTGCTTAGGGCAGCTGCGGACCATAACATTAATCTGACTAATTCCTGGATGGTAGGAGATATCCTGAATGATGTGGAGGCCGGAAACCGCGCCGGATGCAAAACGGTTTTAGTTGATAATGGTAATGAAACGGAATGGGTTGAAGGGCATTACCGCACACCTACCGTTATTTGTAAAACCATTGATGAGGCGGCAGATGTTTTGTTAAGTATTGAAGCGTATGAACTGGCAGGACTGTAAAAATATCCTTTGCATCCGCCCGGATAATATGGGCGACCTTATCATGAGCGGGCCTGCGATACGTGCGCTAAAAGAATCATTTGGTGCTAAAATAACTGTACTGACATCATCAATGGCCAAGGGCATTATTAAGCACATGCCCGGAATTGATGATGCCATTATTTATGACTTGCCTTGGGTTAAAACCGCCCAGGAACCAGATCCGCAAGCTTTCGCTGAAATTGTAACGACTATAAAAGAACGGCATTTTGATGCAGCAGTAATATTTACCGTTTACAGTCAAAACCCTTTGCCTACAGCTATGTTGGCATACCTTGCAGGCATCCCTAAAATATTAGCCTACTGCCGCGAAAACCCTTATCATCTTATTAATAGCTGGGTGCCAGATAAAGAACCTTATAAAGTTATAAAACACCAGGTAATACGCGATCTTGACCTGGTGGCATCAGTTGGCGCATCAACCGCAAATACAAACCTCAACCTTGAAGTTGATGAAAGCCTTTGGCCTACTGTAAAAGGTAAATTATACGAAATTGGTATTGATACAAATAAGCCATGGTTGCTATTGCACGCGGGCGTAAGTGAAGTGAAGCGTGAATATCCGGTGAAACTTTGGGCCGAAGCAGGACAAAAGTTAGTTAAAGAAGGCTATCAATTGATATTAACCGGATCTGACGCAGAGCGGAATTTGACAGATGATCTGAAAGCGCGAATAGGAACGGCCAGCTTTTCAGCTGGTGGCTTATTCAGCATCGCCGAGTTTATCAGCCTTGTTAAATATGCCCCCATAATGGTATCGGTTAACACGGGTACGATACACGTTGCTGCCGCGGTTAATACGCCCACGGTGGTGCTTTATGCCCAAACAAATCCGCAACACACCCCATGGGGCGTTCCTAATAAGGTGTTGGAGTTTGGAATCCCCGAACATCTGCGCAGCAAAAACGAAGTGATCGCTTACGTAAATAAAGTGCATTATGATGCGACTGCGCCGATACCGATTGCCAATGAAATTGTTAGCGCTGTAAACGAATTGATTAACTTGCCAAACTCACCAACTCAACCGTCTCCCGAAATACTAAATGGAAATCGGGAGATTGCAGCCAGTTAATGGTGCGGTGTACACGTTTATCTAATGGCCCCCAGCGTTGAGGTTCGCCATCCATACTAATCACAATACTCGGCGTTTTAAATGCGGATGCGACATGCGATACCCCTGTGCAGTTTGAAATAAGCATGGCAGCGTTTTGTATCAGGGCGCCAACCGCACCCATTGATGTTTTGCCTGCTGTGTTTATCGGCTCGTAACGCATATTACTTATCACAGCATCTATAATATCAGCCTCATCTTTGGTGCCGGTAAGCACAACCTTATATCCTTGTTCCATACAATAATCGGCAAGGGCGGCAAAATATTTAACGGGCCATTGGCGCCATGCACCGCGGGAGCCCGGGTGGATACAAACATATTTTTTCGGCTCGATGTTGAGGTGTAACTCATCTAAATCATCATAATCTTGGGTGGTTAGCGGGTACTCTAAATCGCTGCCCTGGCTTTCGACGCCTAAAAACTCCATTAAACTCAAATGCCGTTCAATCTCGTGCCCATGATCGGGGTAAGGCATAAACAAACCGTTCTCCGGCGCATAATGGCCTTCAATACTATATCCGGCGGTGTGCTTCGCCCCAAAAAGTTCTACCATAGGATTTATGATAGATCCATTGCCCTGCATTTGTATAGCAAGGTCAAATTCCCGTATTTGTACATCGGTCAAAAATGCAGTAAACGCTTTCGGTTCTAACTTTTGTTCGGGCAAACCCGGGTAGCCCGGGAAATGAATAAAGCCGTCAAAGTACTTATTAAACCTTTCGGTAAGCGATCTTGCCCAGGGCAGGCTTATTAAAATAATTTCGGCATCGGGGTAGGCAAAACGTAAAGCTTTAATTGCCGGGATGACACAAAGCATATCGCCCAATTGCAAGGCACGGAAAACAGCGATCTTTTTGATCTCGGATGAGGGTAATTTCATTGTTCGTTTAAATAAATAACACTCTATATTTTACAGCGCCGTACCACTGCCAGTATACCGACACAAATGGGATGACGAACGATGTTGCCACCATTTCGGAGATATGGCTTACAGATAACCTGGTTGCATAAAGCCGTTTAAAAATCAACGATGATGTTAAGCCAAGCCAACCGGCGAAACCCACAAAAGCCACACCGTGTGCCCTGCTTATTATGCCCACTAACATTATTGCAAAAGCTGCTATGATACAGTAATACAACAAAGGTCTGGTTTGCTTTATTTTTTTACGGTACAGCCGCGGGTGCTTTTTAAAAAGCAATGCGTTATACATTGTCTTCTTTTGCTCCTTAATGCTTACGCCCCACGGCGAATTACGTACAGGATGCACCACTATTGCGCTTTCCACCTTTTTAATAGGAATGTTGTTATCAATAAATTTAAATTCCAGGTCGCTGTCTTCGCGCCAGGCCATGCTGAACTGCTCGTCAAAGCCGCCGGCCTTTATCAAAGCATTTTTTGTACAGGCACAGTTGGCAGTTATAAAATCAGCTGTTTGTAAATGGGCTGTGTTTTGTTCATAATCAGTAGGGTGTTTACTAATGGGTACAATTGTTTTGCCGGTTAAAGCAACATCCTGGTTTGGGTTGCAATTTTTTACCAGTTCGCGCAACCAATATGGGTCGGGCGTGCAATCATCATCGGTAAAAGCAATAACTTTACCTCTTGCATTTAACCAACCATAATTCCGTGCGGCCGCCGGGCCTTTTTTTTCCGGTAATGGCATGTAGCGCATTTGTGGATGTTCATATCCCACCCAATTATTAACAACGTTTTTTGTTTCCTCATCAGGCCCATCGCTAACTATAATTATTTCATAAAGCCATTTATCAAACTTTTGCAGTAGCAGCGCTTTAAGGCAATTAGTTAACAGCTTGGGCCGCCTGTACGTTGGCACTACTATAGATACCGTTATCATTTCCACTTTCTTTTTCAATTATAAATGAACCTATTATCAGCGCATCAAACGGCGACGACCAAAAGCACTCCACAGCATCCCTCGGCGTACAAACAATTGGTTTGCCCAAGGTATTAAAGGATGTATTTACCAGTACAGGCACACCTGTTTTACGCTCGAATGCTTTTAGCAGATCGTAATAATCTTTGTGTTGCTGTTCGTTAATAGTTTGGATGCGTGCAGTGCCATCTGTATGCCTAACAGCTGGGATCTGGTCGGCTTTTTCTTCTTTTACATCGTAAATAAATAACATAAAAGGCGAGTACTCCGCACCGTTAAACCATTCGTGTGCTTTTTCCTGCAAAACAACCGGGGCAACCGGCCTGAAATCTTCCCGGTCTTTTACTTCGTTTAACCTTGTTTGCATAGCAGGATTGATAGGAGAGGCCAATATAGAGCGGCTGCCTAATGCCCGCGGCCCAAACTCCATACGTCCTTGGTACCAGCCAATGATTTTGTCCTGAGCCAATATATCAGCGGTTTCTTCGGCAATGTTTTCGGCTTTGCGGTAAGGTACTTTCCAAAGTTTAAGTTGCTTTTCAATTTCAGTGTCGCTGTACTGCGGTCCCCAGTAGCAATGATCCATCACAAAGGTTTTCTCATTGCTTTTACGTTGCTGCGCATCTACCCATAGTGCCGCGCCCAACGCCGTACCGTCATCACCAGATGCCGGCTGCACCCAAATGTTTTTAAAGAAACCTTTATCGCGGATACGGGCATTGGCTACACAATTGAGCGCCACGCCACCGGCAAGGCAGAGGTTCTCTTCGCCTGTTTCCTGTTGTAGCCAGCCGGTAAGTTCAAGCATAGCTTCTTCCAACACCAACTGCAGGGAGTGAGCGATATTAAAATGAAAGGCAGTAAAATCTTCGTGGCGCAGGCGTTTAGGGCCAAAGCGCCCGGTAAGAATTTGATTGTTGATAGTATACTGGCCTTTAGCGCCAATCTGAACGATGTCTCTAAAATCATCAGCAAACTCAGGTTTCCCATAAGATGCAAGGGCCATCACTTTATACTCATCGGATGAGTGCAGGAAGCCCAGGTGGGTGGTTACGTCTTCATAAAGCAAGCCCAACGAATGTGGTAAATTTACCTGGCCAATCCTATCGAGTTGCTGGCCATGGCCAATATTGTATGTAGTGGTAGCTTGTTCACCACGGCCGTCTACTGTCATCACTGCAGCTGTTTTAAATGGCGAGCAGTTAAATGCACTGGCTGCGTGTGCCACGTGATGCTCTACAAAATGCCATTTTTCGCGACCGATATTACAGCCTACAAAGCGCTGCTGTAAATGGTGTGGCCATCCATCCCGTAATTGCCCGGGGGCGTTAATGATTGATGATAGAAACAATGGCTCCCAGGGGTTCCCAAATTCCTCATTCAGGTGAGAGCGGCCTTCCTCAAATGGGATCTCGATTGTTTCCTTGCCCCGGTACTTTTCGCCAACGATCAGGTATGGGTCAAACGAATAAGCAACATGGTCCACGTCATTGATGTGGATGCCGGCAATTTTTAAACAATAATCAATTGCATGAAAGGGGAGTTCCCAGGTTGAAAAAGGTACGGGGCGTTTGCCGTGTTTAAAATGTGTAAAGCGCTCTTCTTCTGTTGCGGCAAGTAAAATGCCGTCTTTTACGATACAGGCGGCCGAGTCATGAAATGCCGCGTTGATACCCAATGTATACATCCGTGTTGGTTTAATAATTAATACTTAATTAATAAATCGTTGCGGCGGATCTGCTTGAATTTAAGATAGTGTATAAAATACGCAACTCTATTAAAACGCAGATAGGGAATTATAGTTTGGGGAAATAATTTATTTATTTGATTAATAAATAAATTGTGTTTAAGTCAAACGTGCTAAAGTTGTCATTATTTTAAAGCTCTAAAACAGTCATTCTATATGCATCCAGCCTAAATCATCATAGCGTTGTATATGGTCGTTTGTGCCAATGTAAATAATATGCGAAGGAATAAAACCATACGTTTACAACCAGGCACGGGAGGATCAGCAAACAATAGGTTAAATGATAAAGCCGGTTAGTATAAACAGTACTTACGACAAAAAACAATACCAACCGCTATTAATTTTTACAGTGGAAAAATGGGCTAGGCGAGCTGGATCCTGAGGGCAATTTATCATATTCTCTTGTCCGTCTTGTCAATCTGGCGATAAGCTAAAGTTGCTATAACCGCAAAAATGATGTGTGCGGGTATACGCTGCAAGTAAAAATGGTCATAGTTCAACCAGGGCGGCAGAGGATGTGCTTTAAAGGTTCCTTTCCAAATTAGAAGGCCGAGCAATCCACTTAATGCACCGAGGATAAGGCCATTTTTCAGCGTAGGTTTGATTTTTTTAGCTTCCCAGAGTTCTACATACACTGCAGCAAAAACCAAACCCATAGCGTAGTGTGCCCCCCAGCCCGCAATTTTTTTTGCATGCACAGATAAGCCGGGTGCGAGCCGCGCGATCAACGTTTCCAGGTGTTCAGGCTCCCGGTAGTTCTCATTTAGCAGGAGAGACATGAGTTCGCTGCCTCCAGTCATGACCGTAGTGCCAGCAAACCCACTTAGTAATATTTTAATTGATTTGTTCATCTTTTTATTTGCCGGTTTCTAAATGAGGTGCGTCAACAGGTTTTGATTCCGGTGATCCTTTCTGACGGAGAAATATCGTCAAAACTACGATGGATAGCACCGACAGGAATTCGCTCTGCCAGTTCTGAAAAGTCTCAAACCAAAAATTCGGTTCGCCTAAATAGGCTATAACGCTTTGTGCTGTTTTACCTTTCAGTTGCTGTTCTGCATTATAATCGAGCCAGCTGCCATAAAGATGCATGCCCCAACTGAAAAAAAATAAGACAAAGAAGGTGATCGATAAGGAATGGCTGTATAATTTCAGCAACCAGCCGCCCTTTCTCACTGCACCTGGTGCATTATTCCTAACTTTCGGTTCACGATCCACTTCTTCTGCCTCGTCCAGGCTTTTTGATTCGGCAGAACCCTGTTGCCGCAGGCCAACGGTTAATAATACATACAAGGCCATCTGCAAAAACTCGCTTTGAAAATTTTCAAATGTGGCGGAAATGAAATGCCCGGTGGTAAGGTAAGTGGTCAAAGCGATAGCCGGTGTGTGTTCATCCTGTAATTCCTGATTATGGGTTTTCCAGCCGCTAAACGCTTGTGCTATTAGGGTAATGACGAATAAGCCGAGGAAAACGATGCTCAGACCATTACGGTAGAAAAAGCCGTGTTTTTTCATGACAATCGGTTTTAATGTAAACTTAAATACAATTACAATGTTTTAAGTTGCAATAACTCACTGGTCAAAAACTGAGCAGTTGCTTCGACGGTTTGATGGATAATGTCTTCGCAACTACCTTTAAACACCCAGCGCCGACTGGCTAGGCGCCCTTTAATAAAAGCCGATACGAACATCGTGCCTACCGGTTTCTCAGGTGTTTCACTGCCGCCAGGCGTAGTGAGGCCGGTTACGCCCACACAAATATCAGCCGGGATTAGCACCGGCAGACGCCTGGCGAGTTCATCCGTCACTTCCTGAGATTCGGGAGTATGTTTTTCGATCACATCATGCGGCACTTTTAGTAAAGATTCTTTTAGCGAAGCGTCGTAACAGGTAATACCACCCATTAATACTTTTCCGGATTCCGGTGCCAGCGCAAATTCAGAACATAACCAGCCAGCCGTCGCGCTTTCGGCGAAAGCAATAGTAAGTCCTTGTTCAGCCAATCGTTTACTGCATTTTAAGATCTTTGGTTCTGCCATATTAGTGTTTTTAAGAAACAGCCTCTACCCATTCACGGTGGCCGCAATTAGGGCAACAGCTTTTATTCAAGTTTTGATCAAGGCCGCAATTCGCACAAACTTTCTGACTGTCGGCTTTAGCAAATTCATCCCGGAATTCCGGATACGTTTCCGGCAGTATCAATAAGCCCGGCTGGGGTTCATCGTTTTTGATTAGCGTGAAAGTACCATTGGGTTCCATATAAAAACGTTCCACCATACCAAAATGGGTGATGTTTTGCCTGCGGAGTTTGGGAAACAATTGTGAACGTGAAAGGCCGATGGCAGAAAGCGCCTTCATATCAACAACGCGGTCTTTGATCACGATACCGGGCCTGCCCTGTGAAATCTGCTCAAAAGCCCGGCTCTTTGTTGCGCGCGATGCGATGAACCGCTGTATGCTTACAAATACCATAGCTACAACGATAGCTGGTAGTAAGCCCCGATTGGAGGCCATCAGCGGCACGCCTATCGCCGCTGTCAGAGAAACGAGCGCCGCCAGCTCATTGCGGCTGAGCTGTGAGAACATTCGCTTACCCATCGCCCTGATCAATACAAGGAGGATCACGTAAACCACGAGTGCCCGGATGATAAGTTCTACATAAAATTCTGCTGGTACCTGGCCCAATAAAATCCGGTGCCAATCGCTTAAGTGGATATCCTCGCTTTTCATATCAGGTTGCCTTAGTAGTGATCGCCTTCGCCCATTCTTCGTTTTTGCAATTCGAACACGCCGAACCGTTGTTCTGCGGTTTGACCAGGCCGCAAAAGAGCAACTGAAAAGATCTGTCGGCTGACATTTCCGATGGATCTCCGGATCTTCTGACGGAAGCGTGGACAGGCCCGGTTGTTGTTCTTTCGCTTTATAGATGGTGAACATCCCCGAGGCCTCCAGGTAGACCCGCTTGATTATGCCCAGGTTATAAATACCTTTGCCGCGCAGATCTGCCAGTAACCGGGGATTAAATATACGGACCGCAGCCATCTCCTTCGGCTGGATAACGCCGTGTTTAACCAATATTGTTAACTCGCCCTGGGTGATGCGCTCTACACGTGTGCTTTTAAACTCCAGCCAGCTTAAGCCCCATTCAAATGTAAGTGTACACAATAGTACCAATACCGCCATTAATATCCCGCACTCGGGTACCTGCATCACTGTTGATACGATGGCACCAAGCGTCAGCATGAACGCCATCTCCAGGATGGTCACCTGGCCACGCATACGTTTACTGAGCCAGCGGATGACGACGAGGAGTATAAAATATGTACAAAGAGTCCTGATGAATACTTCCACTATATAAATTGCCGGAGCGTCGCCGAACAGGATGCGATGCAAATCACTAAGGTGTATGGATTTTTTGTCCATAAGTTGAGTAATAAAAAGGGGATTGTAATGATCCCCTTACATGAATAGCTTCATACTTTATTCCGTTTCGGCAGCGGCAGCTTCATTCACGTAGTTCTCTGCAACCTGCGTCAACAGGGCATCGGCATTCTTTTCTTCCGCCAAAGTCTGATCAAACAGTTCCTGTGCTTCACTATAACCCAGCGTTCCGGCTAATGTGCGCAGTGTACCATAAGAGGCGATCTCGTAATGTTCCACTTTTTGAGCAGCCGAAATGATCGCCACATCCCTTACTTCTGTGCCTTTATCGGTATCAGACAATAGTTCGGTAGCTTCAGCTAACAAGCCTTCCATAGCGAGGCACTTTTTAGCTGCGGCTTTTTCCCCGATGGACTCAAATACACTTTCCAGGCGGGTAACGTGATTTTTGGTTTCTTCCAGGTGCGTAGTGATCGTTTGCTTCAGATGTAGCACCTTTGATCAGTTTCGGCAAGGTGGTAGCCAGGTGTTTCTCAGCCCAGTAAATATCCTTGATCTCATCGATAAGTAATTCTTTCAGCGCGCTCTCTGCTTCAGGGGTACGGCTGGCTGCTGCTGCAGCCTTTTTGTTTGTTTTTATAGGCATGATAATAGATGTTATATGAATTAATAGATATTATTTTGTCTTATGAGAAAATCAAGAAGTGTTCCAACCTGTCGCCCTAATGATAGATTTTTTATTTTTTGCGGATAGCGCTGATTTCGCCATTACGCTCCATGTAAACTTTTTCGATCACGGACATGTCCTCTGTCAGAGCCGATTTCCGAATGCCCTGCATCACATCTTCCTGGCATACCAGCGCGTCCTTCATTCGTTCATTCTGAAAAGCGTTGTCTTCAAAAAGCACCATTTTGTCACCTTCTATGAATGTTGCGAAAGCCTTGCTGTGCGCGATCAACCAGCCGAACAGCCGGTGTAATAAAACGATCACAAAACAGCATACAACCACGGGAACAAAAGCAGATGCGCCAACTATAGCCCTGCTCATCACCGCGCCGAGCGAAATGGTGATGATGTTATCCAAAGGCGAACGTACGCCAAAAGACCTTCTTCCCGAGATCCGGATCAGGGCCAATGCTATAAAAAACATGATGATCCCGCGGTCGCTCATTTGCAATGCGTTCAGGTCCTTTCCTTCACCAAATAACGTTGTCATTATTTCCATATCGATTCATTTAGTTTTTGTTCCTCCGCAGACAGCAACAGGTTTTTTTTGACCGGCAGCTGATCTGCCGGCAAACCAGGCATAACCCAAAACGATTGCGAGCAATAACAACAAAGCAACGATCAGGGTAATTACAAACTTTATAACTTCCTTCTTCATTTTAATAATGTCGCCGCCTCTCCGGCATCCAGCCGGGCGGTCACTTTAAATTGCTTACCGGCCTGCTCATTATAATTTTTAAAGAATGCTTCTACCTGGTTTAGAATCGCCTGCGGCAGATCATCCAGTGACTTCACATCCGCAAATTGCTGGGATATACCGGGGACGCCGATCAGCCGGTCATTACGTACGGTCTCCCCGTTTCGCTCCGTTTGCTCAGCCTGAATTGCGCCGATCAGGCGACATTCGATTAGACAACCCGGGAATGTTGCGCTATCAGCTATGACAATAATATCCAGCGGATCACCGTCATCGCCTTTGGTACCCGGGATCATTCCAAAATCAAAAGGAAATACCAGGCCGGCAGGTAATATTTTGCTCAGCCGAAAACGATTTTCTTTAGCATCGAAATTGAATTTCTGGTTATACCCTTTAGGGCTTTCCACCATCGCGGTTATGTTAATTGCCTTGCTCATGACCAATTAATGATAATATTACTGTCCCCCGCAACTGTAAATTCCAGGTGGCCATCCTTCGTCTTTTTTCCTTGAAGTATTTCTTCTTGACCGTTTACCGTGACTTTGAAAATTGGAAGTTTGCCTTTATCGGTTTTTACCAGCAGCAAGCGACAATTCAATCTGGCGTCACCGGCCAGTTTAAATTTAACGGGCTTGCGTTTTTTGGCAGAAAAACCGTAGGTCGGGTAATCTGTGTAGATCATAAAAGGCTGGCCTTCCACCTGCATGTAATGGCGCGGCAGGATACCGAAGGCGTTACCGGCACCATACACTTCCTGGCCAACCTCGCCACTTTTTTCCCAGCCGTCATGCATATCTTCCAGCGCGATCCACAGATTCGGGTCAACTTCGCCGGTCTTTACTTCCTCCGAAAGCATATCCTTTGGCAGCATCGTTGGATAATAGTATACTGCCCGGTCTACCAAAAAGCGAATGTATTCAGCTACCAATAATCTTAACGACGGCAGGATTTTTTCACCCTCGGCATGGCGCAGATAGTCATGCAGCGCACAGAAAACTTCTTGTTCTTCGTAGACCGCAGTATATGGCGCGTCGTTCAACGGGAACAGCGCGAAAAACGATGGAAAGTTTTGGCCGTAACCATAATTACAGTCCCACAACCGGACATTCTTAAACACATTGGCCAGGCAGAGGTAACTTAACTCCTTATATATTTCTTTCTTAGTGATCTTATATAAACGCAATAATGCGCCAGACGAAAAGGCAGTATTATTAGCCTGGTAGAAAAGCTCAAAGCCAAGGCCGGCTAATTTTTGTGCCGCCTTTTCGGCTTCTGCAAGATATTTCTTTTTCCCTGTCAGTTCCCAGGCTTGCAGCATTACATGCGCGTATAAACCGGGTACATCTTTTTCGCCGCCTTTGCCCGGCTGCGTTTCCGCCTTAACTACTTCCAGCGTATCCATTTTGTAAAAAACGGGCCAGGTATAATCGAAATGATGGGCCACTTTGATAGCGAAGCCGAGCGAATCAATGAAAAGTTTTTCAGCTACTTTGTCGCCTTTTAAGGCAAGGCGGGACAGATTAAGCAAAGGATGATTGAGGTACCAGGAATCCATCACCATGGGCTGCTTCTGTTCCTCGTCTCCTTTTAGGTTCTTTTCTGCCTTAGGGTGCCAGCGCATAATGGTACCCAGTTCCTTATTATAAAATGCCGGCAATCCGTCCTTGATCTTTTTCATAACATCCAATTGCGCGTCACTCCATTCTACATAATCCAGTAAAGGAAGCAAAACAGCAAGCTGTACCATTATCTCCGGTGGTGTAGCATAGTCGCAAACGTACGCGTTAAAATAATGGTTGCCAGCGACCTGCGCCCAGCAACCCGGGCTGTCCTGCAGGTCAAAAAGACCTTTTTCGAGTATTTTCGGCCAGTGCTTATAGGTAGTGTCCGGTTTTGGTAGGCGTAAATAAATAGCGGCCAGCAAGTCAAGGTATTGTCGCACTATGGCTGATTCGTCGGCTGGCACATCTTCCGAAAAAGCTATGAAAGCATCACTTAATGCATAGCTTATGCCAGCTTCGAGCGGTTTGTTCTTTAACGTCGGCGGCAATGCGAAGCCGATCTCCGGCCATTCCCCGCCTACGGTATCCCCGGCTGAGGTTTCAGTAGTTTGGTTATAATCGGCAAGCGCGGTCAGGTTTTGCAGGTAGAGCACCGAACCGGCTTTTGGCCGGGTATAGTTAAAATATAACTGTCCGCTGCGGGTGCCCACCTGGCTAACTTTGATCTCGCCCTCTGCAACCGTATTGCTGCCGGCCGCGCCGAGCGGTACTATGTCCCGCGGCCAGTAAGGGAATAATACGGGGGCGGCAGTATGCAGAGTGGTAGTCAAGCGCATGACAGGTATCTGTTCGTCAGGTAATTGCATGACGGCTTCATACTCACCCATCAAAGAAGCGATCTTAAACGTCACCGCTTTATCGTCTTCTATAATATTTTTGATTTCCAGTTTGTCGTTCGGCGAATAAGCCAGGCGAAATGCGATCCTACTACCCTTCGGCCAAGCCGCTAACAGCCAGCAAGAATCATCGATCAGGTAAACTTTGAAAGTATACCCGGCCGCCTGCCGTTCGTATACCGCGGTAAGTTCCGGGGAATTTAATCTTGAATTGGCCGTCAAAAGCCAAGCTGAGGTTGCGTGCATCTTAAAGATTTATGGTTTAGCAATCGATTAATTACTCCCTGGACGTCGTCGCTGACGTCCGTACAAACAGTAACGGCTTAAAAAGTAAGTGATTAACCGTGTTCAGTTAAATATTGTTTTTAATGTTTCTTTATAAATAATTAAATTAATTGAAAAAGCACCTGCACTACCTGCGGTTGTATCTATGAGCCGAAGGTTCATTCTTAGCAGATCCTCAAAAAATTACCAATCACCACTAAGCTTATTGTTATATTTCACCATGTAAAAGATCTACAATTTAATGCCAGGGTTTCGCGCCCTGACCCTTTTTTCGCTAACCTGTTATTAGAACAGTTCGGTGGAGAGAACGGCGAACTTGCAGCCGCCATGCAGTATTTCACCCAGGCTTTTGGTGCCAAAATGCCGCATCCGGATAAGTACGATATGCTAATGGATATCGCCACCGAAGAATTCAGCCATTTGGAGATCGTGGGTGCAGTCCTGCCTAATTGTGCGTTCCATTGATCAGGTACCCATTGTCTTTTGGTTGATATTTCCCGACGCTCTCCGTCTACTGTGATACGTAAATAAATATATCTGTTTTCATTTTTTTGATTTTTGGTTTGCTTTAAATAGTAAAGCAAACCGAAGCTTTTTTCTAAACATATGTTCTTTTTAAATTTCGGCAAAGCTGACAAAGGTTATATTGAATTAAAAGAACAGGTATTTTACATCCTTAGATCTTAATTCCGGGGTATAACTTGAGAGATGAGGAACATTTTATTTAATCGGTTTGCTTTGTAAAATAGAACCTGGTGAGTCATTTTTAGGGCTAAAAAACGCTCCAAAAGACGCTCAGGAGTTTTGTGATATTAAACGTTTTTTCATGCATTTGAACAAACTTAAAAATGAAAAACCCCCTAATTAGAGAAATTAGAGGGTTTTTCATTTTTGAAAGTTAGGTTCGGAAGATTTGTACCTATAAAAAAAACCCTGTAAATACTTGATTACAGGGTTTTTTTTATCAGCGGAGAGCTAGGGAACAAAGACGATTGCCTTGTTTGCTCTAAATCAATGCCTTATATATCTTAAATCTTGCCAGGTCACCGAATAGGTCACCTTAAAAATAGTTCAATTATCGCTAATGCTTATACGCTAATATCTGTAATTTCTTTGAAAAACAAAAAAAATGCGACTAATTTTCTTTTTAGCTAAACCAAAATTTTGTTCAAAATTTTAGATTAAGTGCTGCTACGTTGATTAGATTAACTAGAAAAGGTATTTATCTTTTTTTTATTCCCTGGCTATATCCGTACTGCCAGGGAAGGCGGAAGGATTAAGAATCTCAAGCAAATTCAGTAATGAAAGGGTCTTCACACAAATCACAAATAATCCTGAAGTCTCAATGTGTTTTAGTACTTAGTTCCCTAGTGGTGTTTTAGCAAGTATTTTGTTAACTATTTTAAATTATCTGTGCTCTAGTACACGAACTATACGCTAAGAGGGCGCTGCTGTTCAGGCATGTTGAAAACGGTAAAGTTAGAACGTGCGTAGTTACCCTGGAGCCATATCTTAAGCAAGGTATTCACAAGGGAATTCCACTTCTAGATTGAATAGCCTCTAGAAAGCTTTTGCATTAATTAGCTTATCCCAACCTATCTATTATCTATCATATTATGTAAACAAATTTACATTACATTACTTGTAACATATTACATAAAATGTTTACATTTGGAATGAGAAAAAAATTATGGTTGTTTTATGCGAGAATATAATTTTTTAACTTTAAGAATATTGTTGACAATTATAGTTGTTGTTCTTTTGCTGTTTGGTTACGGTAATGCTCGGAGCCAAGGCGAAAAGGCCCTAGCTTTTTTAACAGTAAAAGCTACAATGAGTAACCTAGCTGCAGATGCGGTAGGGGTAAATACGCACCTAAATTTTAAGTGGACGCTTTACTATTCCCACTATGACGATATTATAAAACCCCGTTTGATTGAATTAGGGGTTAAGCATATTCGTGATCATTTTGGTGACGCAACGGCGGAAAGCCGCTATGCTGAACTGGCCCACAATTACTGCATAAAGCTACTTTTAATAAATAACGATGAGGGAGCAGACCTGGTTGATGTAAAAAATGAAGTTAAAAGACTGAATGGCCTTGACCCTGAAAAACCCGTTGTTGATTTAATTGAGCCTGCTAATGAGCGGGACAATGGATGGAAAAAAGACTGGGGTAAGTTTTGTACCTATTTAACTGATTATAAACAAATTTTTAAAGGAGATAAAGCCACTGCTTCCATACCGCTGCTTGGACCATCCTTTGCTGATACCAAGAGCAGCGCTGTTAATTTAGCGAATGTTTGTAAAAGCGTTTCTGACAATATGGTTATAGCAAATTTACATGCGTACAGCGGTTTGTATCCGGAAAGCCGGTTTTCGGGGGGCTGGGGTATAAGTTTTACAAATGCTATTGAACGGTATAAAGCGATAAGCGCGGGGAAGCCCGTTGTAGAATCGGAGTCGGGTTATAAGATGGCCGATGGTATGGATGTCCACCCCGCGGTGTCTCAGCGAAACGCCGCAAAATATTCGCCAAGGCTTGTGCTGGAAAGATTAAGGTCGGGGGTAAGCCGCGTTTATTTTTATCAGTTGATAAATGCCCTCGAAGATTTTGGAATGCTGAATGATGACGGAACACCGCGTCTCCATTATACATCTATAAAAAACTTTATAAGCCTAATGAAACATGAGGGCTCCGCTTTTGCCACCGGAACGCTTGGCTATGCATTAAAAGGCAATACTGAAAATATTCATCAAATGCTTTTCCAAAAAAGGAATTGCAAATATATGTTGTTATTATGGCAGGGTGTAGACGGATCTGCCAAAGGAACAGTAGAAAAGAACTATGTCGATGTGGAGAACCCAGAAGCTAAAATTAAACTTAGTCTGGCACATAATGCATCCTCTATTAAAATATACAGGCCATCATTTAATCAGTTGCCCGATGGAAATGGAGTGGACCCTGTTACTGTTTTAAAAAATGAAAAGATAATTTATTTCTCGGTACCGGATCATATACTTGTTGTTGAAATTACCTTGAAATAAATTCAAATTTTAACCAATTGTTTCATTGCTATAAACCAATCATTAATGAAAAATACTCTACTATCAATTGCATTTTTATGTGTGGTTTTTAATTCCTTTGGCCAGCAGCCGGCTACATTTAACGGTTTAAATATGAACCTAGGTAACTTGGCAACAGTGTCTGATGCAAAAACAAGATCAATAAGCCCCGAAAATTTTACCGGCGAAAAAGGGAAAGGCGGTATGGCCGATCCGGTAAAAGATAAAGGTAAACGTAACATTGCCAATGCTTCGCAGGCTGCTGCTGAACTTGGGCGGGGTTGGAAGGTTAATCCTTACATAGTTATTGATCCGGGCCAGATGATCACTATTGCCGAAATGGAAGGCCCCGGTGCCATTCAGCATATTTGGATGACGCCTACAGGTAATTGGCGACATTCAATTTTAAGGGTCTACTGGGATGATGAAAAAGAACCTTCAATTGAGTCGCCTGTGGGCGCCTTTTTTGGAATGGGCTGGAACAGGTATTCGCCTTTAAACTCCCTTCCGGTAATTGTAAATCCCGGCAGCGCATTCAATTGCTACTGGACTATGCCCTTCAGAAAGAAGTGCAAAATAACGATGGAGAATATTGACGTGAATGCTATGAGCCTATATTACCAGGTTGATTATACCCTTACGCAGGTTGAAGCAGATCAAGCTTATTTTCATGCGCAATACCGTATGGCCAGGCCCGATAGTACATCGGTTTACACTATAGCGGATAAAATTAAGGGGAAGGGGCAGTACGTAGGCGTTTACATGGGTTTAGAAGCTAAAAACAACGGATGGTGGGGTGAAGGCGAAATAAAATTTTATATCGACGGCGACTCGAAATTTGCTACCATAGTCGGCACCGGTACGGAAGACTACTTTTGCGGGTCATATGATTTTGATACCCATAAAAATATACCGACCAATAACGAAGAAACCAATTATACAGAATACTCTACGGCATATAATGGCTTGCACCAGGTAATTGGTGGCGACAGTCATTACCAGGTTATGCAACGTTTTGGAATGTACCGATGGCATATACAGGACCCGGTACGTTTTGATCAGGATTTAAAAATAACTGTTCAGGATCTGGGTTGGAAATCCGGCGGCAGGTACCTGGCACAAAGATCTGATATTATCTCTGTCGCGTTTTGGTATCAGTTGGAGCCCCACACCGCATTTCGGAAATTACCTTCAAAAGATGAGTTGGAAATTAATTAAGGTTAAATAAAACTCAGTTTTTATAAGCAGGCTCATGAAAAGTAATTCAAAGCAGGAATATGAGAGAAGGAACGTGTTCAGATTGCTGATGAAAGACGGCGCTTTTACCTTTAAATATAGAATACTTAAATAAATGGATAACATGATCAAGTGGGGTATAATTGGCTGTGGCGATGTGACGGAAATTAAAAGTGGCCCAGCTTTTAGCAAAATTCCCGGCAGCACCCTGATAGCAGTAATGCGGCGTAATGCTAAAAAGGCTGCCGATTATGCATTAAGGCATGGCGTTGACAGGTGGTACGCTGATGCGAACGAGCTTATGAATGATCCTAGTATAAATGCGGTTTACATAGCAACACCGCCGGCCTTTCACCTGCCTTACGCCTTGTCTGCATTAAAACGAGGCTTAAATGTGTATGTAGAAAAGCCGGTAACACTAAATAGTTCCGAGGCCAGGCAAATGGCTGATGCGGTGGTGCAAGGTGATGCAAAGTTGACGGTTGCGCATTATCGCCGCCGGCTGCCGCTTTTCCTAAAAATCAAATTGTTAATAGATAGCGGTATTGCAGGCGAGATCCGAACTGTGCAAATCCGATTATGGCAAAGCAGGAGCGCGGGGCTGGTTGCTAAAACAAAGGACAACTGGCGCTTAAAGCCGGAGCTTTCAGGGGGCGGATATTTTCACGACCTAGCACCGCACCAGCTCGACCTTATGTTGTTTTATTTCGGTACGCCGGTAAGCTATAGTGGCTATTCAATGAATCAGTCAGGGCAATCGGGCGCGGATGATCATGTAAGCGGGGAACTGCTGTTTGATAATAATATTGTGGTTAGCGGCTCCTGGTGTTTTAATGTAGCGGAGCATTTGCAAACAGATACCTGCGAAATTATCGGAAGCGAAGGAGCAATCGTTTTTTCATTTTTTAGTAACTACGTTACTGTAAAAGACAAATACGGTTCTGAAACAGAAACTTTTGTTCATCCGCTGCACATTGAGCAGCCGATGATTACAGATGTAGTTAACTACTTCAATGATCAGCTTCCTAATCCATGTTCGATTCAGGAGGCTGTTCTATTGATGGATATAATAGATGCTTTTACAAGCAAAAAAACATAGTTAGATACTTGAGAAGGCATGACTTACCACTAAAAGCAGAATAAGGTTTTGCTTTAGGGTAATTAGCCATCTTAGTTAGGAATATAAAAGGTAATAATAATGAACGTTCAGAACCTAATATATGCAAGTTTACACTTCGATTTAGAATTTCTAAAGTGTTGTTATACTGAATTTTTTTACAGTAATTGACTCCATTGGATGTCATAACAACACCTGTTAGAATGCTGTCGGTAGAGATTAAGAGAGCGTCAATGCCGCGAAAACGAATTTTCGGCATTGGATGAATTGATACCTCCAATTTAAACTTAAAAGTAATCTGGTGATTGAAAACTGGAAATGAAGAGGATCGTAAACGGCCACGCCTATTAAACCCGAAAATGTTTTAGGGAAGAAACGAGTCGGATGCGTAAAGAGGGCTTGAAAATAATGAATTTAAGCTGGACGTTTCTTGCTGGGACATAAATGGCATAGTGATAAAGTCGCGGCAAACGCCCTATAGTATCTTTGAATTTGTAATCGGGCGGAAGCTTTTTTAGTCAGTATATTATACAGATTCTCGAACTGGCTGATTATAGTCAAGAATGATGTCAATGTTATCGTAAATTATAAACTTTCAGATGAAAATCACCATTAATATACTCTTTATACTTCTCACTGTCGTCGGAACTAAAACATACGGCCAGATGGCCGATAACAGAAAGTTTGGTGAAAATAAGCAGGTGGGCAAGTTTGCACATATCCGTGGGTTCAAAATGTACTACGAATCATATGGCAAAGGCGAACCTTTACTGTTGATTCATGGCAATGGCGGGTCAGTAAAAAGCTTTATAAATCAGATTCCTTACTTTTCAAAAAATTACCATGTAATTATAGCCGATAGCCGCGCCCAGGGCAAATCAGTTGACGACCGGGATTCCTTAAGCTATGAAATGATGGCTGACGATCTTGATGAACTTTTAGTAAAATTAAATCTTAAACAAGTATATGTAATAGGCTGGAGCGATGGCGGCATAAATGGGTTATTATTAGCTATGCGCCATCCTGATAAAGTGAAGAAGCTTGCCGTTACCGGAGCAAATTTATGGCCGGATACTACTGCAGTAGAGCCATACATCGTAAAAATGGCAGTTGATGGTGCCGATTCATTGAGTAAGCTTAAAAGTACCTCTTCAGTAAAAGCTCAACTTAAGCTTGCAAACTTATTGGCTTATCAACCCCGCATAAAGCCTGAGGAATTGCACCAAATACAATGCCCATCGCTTATTATAGCCGGTGACCATGATGTTATCCGTCCGGAACATACCCTTATGATAGCAAAGGCCATTCCGCAATCTTACTTATGGATACTGCCTGATTCCGGGCATTTTACCCCATTTAACAGTAAAAATCTTTTTAATGCTACTATCGATGGCTTCTTTAAAAAGCCTTATAGAAAGATCGATGGCATGAAGATGATGTTTTATTGACCTGCTTGCCTTTGCTTTAATGTAAACATATTGCAGTTGTTATAAACTTAACTGCATTTTATTTACCTCTTCTACATTCTAGGTAATTTCAATTCATTTAACCTTCCGGATTGTTTAATTGCGCCTTTTTCCTTGTTATAGGCAATATTTCAACGACTTAGCATGATTCGGTATATAGATTAAGTTTAAATATATTTTCAAAACATTTGTTTGTAAACTAATAATTTATATAATTGTAAACAAATTATTCAAATGAGTTAAGTTATCTATAAACCAACTATTAATCATAAAACCAAAAACTATGCACTGTAAACTTTTACAAACTAATTATTGGTATAGGGGCCTGAAGGTTTTGCTTGCCATAATGCTTTTTACAACAATGGCATTTGCCCAGCAGAGCATTACGGTTACCGGTAAGGTAACCGCCGCATCTGATAAAAGCACCATGCCTGCGGTTTCCGTACTTGTTAAAGGTACTAACACCGGGGTAACCACAAATGCTGATGGTGTTTTTACCATTAAATGCCAACCCAATAGCATCCTGGTATTTTCCTTCATCGGCTTTAAATCCCAGGAAATACCGGTAGCCGGAAAAACACAGATAGATGTGGTGCTTTCCGAAACGGCTAACAGCTTAAATGAAGTTGTAGTTACCGCTTTAGGTATCGAAAGTAAATCCAGAAGACTTTCTTATTCAACCCAGGAAGTATCCGGTAAGGAAGTTAATAAGGTGCCACAAACTAACTTTATGAATAATTTAAGTGGTAAAGTTGCGGGTGTTGCTATAACTAAAAGCGCTTCAGGCGTTGGTGGTTCGGTTAAGGTATTAATAAGGGGTAATAAATCTGCACAAGGCAATAACCAGCCTTTGTATGTTATCAATGGTATCCCCATGGTTAATATAGTGCAAAGCTCCACCAATCAATCATTTAATAGTACCGATGGCGGAGATGGTATCTCAAATTTAAACCCTGATGATATTGAAAGTGTAAGTGTATTAAAAGGGGCATCTGCCGCCGCGCTTTACGGAAGCCAGGCTGCTAATGGTGCCATCCTCATCACTACCAAAAAAGGTAAAGCAGGCACCACCAAGGTTGATTTCTCATCCAGCTTAACCCTGGACAAAGTTGCCTATAAGCCCGAACTGCAGAACTCATACGGGCAAACGGTTGCCGGGTCACAGGAAAGCTGGGGACCTAAAATAGATAACGCAAAAGATAATATTTCAGACTTTTTCAAAACAGGTAACACCTTGTTAAACGCGCTGGCATTTTCATCCGGTACTGAAAAAATGCAAACCTATGTATCCTACGCCAACACCAAAGCAGGGGGCGTTATTGAGGGGAATAAATTGTTAAGACATAATTTTAGCGTTCGCCAAACATCACGCTTTTTTGATAATAAATTAAGTATTGATGCCAACATTAATATAGTTACCCAAACAGTCAACAATCCTTCAGGCAGTGGCTTCCAAAATACGCCTTTATATGGTTTGTATACCTTTCCAAGGGGATTGGATTTTGATCAGTATAAAAAATACGAAGTTTTTGATCCTATCCGTAATGTTAACACGCAAAATTGGCCTTTTATATCATCATCTAACCAAAATCCATATTGGATGATCAACAAAGTATTAACTGAAAATAAACGTACCCGTACCTTATTTAATCTGGGTGCTAAATATAATATTACAGACTGGCTTAACTTTCAGCTCCGTGGTAATATGGATCGCACTGCCGATTTCAATACCACCAAATCTTACTTGGGTACAGCCCCTGGTTATTCGGGTGTTAATGGTGGTTTTGGAGTAACAGATATGTCCACCACACAATATTATGGAGATGCTTTGCTGAGCATGAATAAAACATTCAATAAAATAAACGTTAACGCGGTATTAGGCTCAAGTATTACCGATTCAAAAGTTCAGGGAACTATAGCAAATTCTACTTTTTTAACTATTCCAAACTATTTCGCCATTCAAAACTTTGATATTAAAAACGGGATAAACCCTGTTTTTAGCCTTTCAGAGCAGCATCAGCAATTGCAGGCAGCTTTTGGTAGTGTAAACGTAACTTACAACGATTGGTTGTCCTTTAGTGCAACAGGCCGGAACGACTGGTCGTCAAACCTGAGTTTTACACCAAACGGATCGTATTTTTACCCTTCATTTGGTTTAAGCGCCCTTTTAAACGAAGCGTTCTCCCTGCCTAAAGGCATTAGTTACGCCAAATTAAGGGGCTCTTATGCAATAGTGGGTAACACGGTTCCGCTTTACGTAACCAATCCACAAAATACAATTAACAACCGCGGTGAAATCATTTTCAACACTACCGCACCATTTACTGATCTGAAACCTGAAAAATCAAAATCATTGGAATTTGGCGGCGAGTTTCGCTTTCTGGAAGACCAGATCAGTTTAGACGTAACCCTATATAAAACCAATACCATTAACCAGTTCTTTTCAATTTCAGTTCCACCGGGCACAGGATATAGCGAGCGGTTTGTAAATGGAGGCGATATCCAGAACAAGGGTATAGAAATAATTGCAGGCTATAGCTTGCCAGAAAAGAAGAGCTTTAAATGGAGCACTACTGTAAATTTTACAGCCAACAGAAACGTGGTTAAAAAACTGGCGACAGATATAAATCAGTTTATATTATCAAATGATTTGAACAACTACTTTTCTATCCTTAAAGTTGGCGGATCCTATGGTGATATTTATGGCCGTGTGTTAGATTATGATGAACAAGGCAGGTTATTGGTTGCTGATGATGGTACCCCTCAGGTAAAATCAGGTGAGCCAAGCCTTTTAGGTAACTCAAATCCTAAGTTCCAGTTGGGCTGGAACAATAACTTCACTTATAAGAATTTTTCATTGAGCTTTTTGTTCGATGGCAGCTTTGGTGGAAAAGTGATGTCGTTAACCGAGCAGATATTAGATGGAATGGGCGTATCAAAAGCTACAGGCGATGCGCGTAACAATGGCGGTGTTAGTGTAAATGGCGTAATGGCCAGCACCGGCGAAACCGTTACCAAACTTGATGCAGATAAATATTACCACACGGTAGGCGGTATTGCCCACGTAACAGGCGAGTATGTGTATAGCGCTACTGTGGTACGGTTAAGGGAGTTGTCTTTTGGATATAGTCTCCCAAAAACTATCCTTAAAAATGGTTTCGTTAAAAATGCAAGGCTTTCCCTTATCGGCAGGAACCTGGCATATTTATACAAGAAAGCACCATTTGACCCGGAAACTACCTTCTCTACAGGGAACGGCTACTCCGGGCTAGAGATATTTAGCTTACCTGCTACACGCAGTTTCGGTTTAAGCCTTAATGTTACATTTTAAGTATCTGTTATTAATATAAGATGATGAAAAATATTAAAATTTTCCTTAAAAACAGTGCCCTTATAGCAATATTGCCCTTACTATTGGTGATAAATGCCTGCACTAAAAATTTTGAAAAATATAATACCGATCCAAACGGTATAAGCGAAGAGCAGCTGCAAACGGATTTTAACAGCATAGGCGCCTTTTTTGCCGCCATGCAAAATCCATTCTCAAGCGCCATCCCACTGGAAGTAGGCGACCTTGGCCAGGGAGGAACCTGGGCCGGGTACTTTATGAATATTTACCCGGGGGCTGATCCTGTAAATTATTATTTGTACGGCGGTACCTATAGCCTGTTTAACGAGGGTTATAACAACATCATGTCGCCGGTAAACGAGGTTAAACGCCGGGGAGCGGTAGAAACGGCGCCCGATTTTTGGGCCGTTGCCTTAACTTTAAAAGTGGCAGCCATGCAAAAGGTAACCGATATTTACGGGCCTATTACTTACACTGAGTTTGGTAAAGGTGGTACAACCGTTCCGTTTGACAGCCAGGAAAAAGTTTACAATACTTTCTTTTTAGAGCTGGATACCGCTGTAACCAACTACAAAGCGTATATAGCCGCGCATCCCGGGGCAACGCCTTTTAAAAAGTTTGATAAAATTTATAACGGCGATTATACCAAATGGTTAAAATTTGCCAATGCCACCCGCTTGCGCCTTGCTTTGCAAATTGTAAAGGTTAACCCGGCAAAAGCAAAACTGGAAGCTGAAAAAGCGGTAAACCCGGCTAACGGCGGTGTTTTTACAACGAATGCGGACAATGCGTTTGGCGGCTTAAGCGGCCTTTGGGTACCTACCCATGAATGGGGCGATTTTCGTACCGGTGCAAACCTCATCACTTTCATGAATGGTTATAACGATCCGCGCCGTGCCAGTTATTTTGAACCTTCTACCGTATTACCGGGTAAATATATTGGTGTGCGCCAGGGTGCTACAGGTATTATCAGGGATAATTACCTGGGTTTCTCTGATGTGTCATTAACCAATTACACCCAAAGCTCAAAACAAGAATGGATGAACACTGCCGAAGTATACTTTCTGCGAGCAGAAGGCGCGCTAAGGGGCTGGCAAATGGGCGGCACAGCAAAAGAGTTTTATGAGGCCGGTATCAGTGCTTCGTTTGGTCAATGGGGCTTATCGGGGGATGCCGCTGCTTATATTAACGATGCTACAAGCAAGCCGGAAGATTACGTTGACCCGGCAATTCCTGCGAACAGCATTAAGGCTTTAACCGACGTAACCATTAAATGGGATGAAGCTAGTTCAAACGAACGGAAACTGGAAAAGATCATCACCCAAAAATATATAGCTATCTTCCCGGAAGGCACCACTTCATGGTCAACCTACAGGAGGACCGGTTATCCTAAACAATTCCCGGTGGTGCTCAACAACAGCGGCGGTACCATTAGTACTACTGTACAAATACGCAGGATGATCTATCCGGATACAGAGGTTGCTTCTAATCCGGAGGAAGTTAAAAAGGCCATACAGTTGTTAGGCGGGCCTGATAATGGTGGTACAAGGTTATGGTGGGACATTGATAAGCCAAATTTCTAATCATTCGGTAGAATAAACAATCAGCTACTATATAAATAATATGATAGGTAATAGAAGAAAATACAGCCGGGCGCTTGCGCTGCTTCCATTGGTGCTTTCATTAGCTTTCTGCAACAGTTCTGATAAAGCAGGTAAGGGGCCAGCATCAGATTATAAGGCAGATATCGATTGGGATAAAATGGAAACGGTGTCTAAAACACAGCTTTCTATCCAGATATGCCCCGAGCCGCCAATGCGGCGCGGGCACCCGGCCAGTAAAAACATTTATAAGGCTTTAAAAGATGCCAAAGTAAATTATGCCAGGCTGCAGCCATGGTATCCGTTCCCCCGCCTTGGCGTGGCCGAACTTGAAGCGCCAAAAAATGGGAAAACTTCCTGGGACTTTACTGTGATAGATCCCATTGTGGTTGATTTTTTTGAAGCATCAGAAGGCAGGCCGGTAGTGGTAGATTTTTCAACCATACCGCAATGGATGATCGTTACGGATAACACGGTTACTTACCCTAAAGATCCTAACGCTATCCATTGGGGTTACAGCCCCGGTAATAGATTTCGCGATACCACATTAAAAGAACTGGTTGATTATTACCACAGGCTGTTAAGCTGGTACACTAAAGGCGGCTTTACAGATGAGTATGGCAAATACCATCAATCCGGCTATCACTATAAAATTGATTATTGGGAAGTATTGAACGAGAATGACCAGGATACACAGCACTTGTTTAACCCGGAGCAGCTAACTGAAATTTACGACGCTGTAGTAGCTGATTTGAGTAAGCTGAACCCTTATATGAAGTTTAGCGGGTTAGCCCTGGCATTCCCGGAGAAGGGTGAGCCTTATGTGGAGCATTTTCTGGATCCTAAAAAGCATAAACCCGGCATCCCTGTAGATATGTTTTCTTTTCATCAGTACATAGGTTCGGATGGAAAGGAATGGAAAACCGACCCGAATGAGCTTGAAAAACAACAGTTTGCTTACTTTGAAAGAGCGGACAACTTTCTGAAAGTGGTTGACCGCCTGAATGTAATTAAGCAGCGCCTGGCGCCTAACGTAAAAACCTATATCAATGAACTGGGGACTCTGCCTCCCGGAAACCCGGCTGATCCAAAAGTAGCTATTACCGAAGATTACTGGGTATTAAGCAGCGCCATGTTTGCCTATGCCTATGTAGGTGTTACTAAAAAAGGTATCGACCTGTTGGCTATTGCAGAGCTTATTGATTATCCCGGACAGTTTGCCGGTACAACCATTGTTAATTGGGATACCGGCATCCCTAATGCCCGCTATTGGGGAATGAAACTGCTGCACGATAATTTTGGTGTGGGCGATAAGCTGATGGCATCGGGCGTGCAAAATAAGGCACTGCTGTCGCAAGGCTTTATCACAACCAAAGGTTTGCGCAAAGTGCTTTTAGTAAACAAAACCGGCCGTGCTATCAAGGTGGATGTGCCGGGCGCAGATAAAGCCAAAATTGAATATGTAGACCTATCTACCGGAAGCAAACCACCAGCATCAAAAGTATTGGGCTCATCTGTGGTTGAGTTGCAGCCTCACGCAGTGGTGGTGATTACACTACCATAGCAATATACCACCTGATGAATTTTATAAAGCGGACCCTTGCGGTTCGCACAATCTTATAACTATCTATTATGTTTAATTACGAAACATCATCTTCATTATTAGAAAGGGCAAAGCGTTCTTTAGCCGGTGGCATATCATCTGAGTTTAGAAGGAGCGGGTACCCGCATGCATTATTCTACGCATCCGGAAAAGGAAGCCGTATAACTGATGTTGATGGTAACGAATATCTTGATTTCACCTTGAGCCAGGGGCCGTTGATCCTTGGCCATTCGCATCCGCATGTATTAAAGCGGGTGAACGACTATTCGGCTACCGGTCAGCTATTTGCCGGTCAGCATATATTAGAGATTGAGCTTGCTGAAAAATTGCAAAAATACATCCCTAGCGCCGAATTGGTGCGGTTCTGTTTGGACGGATCAGAAGCCGTGCAAACGGCGTTAAGGGTTGCCCGGGCAAAAACAGGGAAGCAAAAATTCTTACGCTTCGAGGGCCATTACCACGGTTGGATAGATAATGTTACCTGGGGCATCTCTGGTTCATCCCCAAAAGCTTTGGGCGAAAGAGAACACCCTAACCTGTTATCATGGGGCGAGGGTATTGCTGAAAACACCAAAGATGAATTATTTGTATTGCCCTGGAACGATTTGCCTTTGGTGCAGGAACTACTACAAAAGCATCACCATGAAATTGCCGCTATTATAACCGAGCCCATAATGTGTAATAATGGTTGCATACAACCTAAGTCCGGATTTTTAGAAGGCTTACGCCAGCTTTGCGATGATTATGGCATCACCCTGATATTTGATGAGGTGATAACTGGTTTCAGAACCGGGCTTGGCGGCGCGCAGCAACTGTACGGCATCACACCTGATCTGTCAATTTTTGCAAAGGCATTAGCCAGCGGTTACCCCTTATCTGCCATTGTTGGAAAAAAGGAATGGATGGATCTGTTAGCTGAAGGTAAGGTGATACAAGCCGGAACAATGAACTCATCCAACCCTACCGTTGCAGCCGCACTGGCAACTATGGAGGTGCTGGAGGAAGATAACCCTTACGAAAGGATCTACAGTTTAGGTCGGTATCTGATCGATGGTATAAAACAACTGGCCGTAAAGCATAATCAGAACCTGGTTGTACAGGGCCTTGGCCCCATGCTACATACCGGCTTTACAGATCTGCCAGAGGTGAACGATTATCGGGATACGCTTTCATATGATAAAGCTAAGCTGGGCAAGTTTGTAGCATTACTACACAACAAAGGGATCAGGATCATTGGAAGAGGGCTATGGTATATCTCGGCAGCACATACGCAGCAGGATGTGGATGTCGCCTTAACTGCGGTTGACGGGGCCTTAGAAGAACTGGTTCTAAGTACAAAGGATTTGAGAATTGACCAACGTTGAGGTTATGAAACTGATAAGGTTTTTATGTTTTGCTTTAACCTTGCTGTGCTTTCAATATGGTTTGGTTTACGCTGCCGCCGATACCGTTCAATACGAAAAGATGGAGGTAATGATACCCATGCGCGACGGCGTAAAGCTGTTTACCCGTATCTATAGGCCGCTTAATGTAAATAAGAAATTGCCCGTTTTAATGATGCGGTCACCTTACAGCGGTTGGAATATTGGTACATTATCCCCCGAAAAAGACCCTTACATACAGGATATGGCTATTGAAGGCTACTTTTTTGTATATCAAAACATACGCGGCAAACATCAAAGCGAGGGTCAGTTTATTATGACACGGCCAACCATCATCAATAATGATGGTACGCAGGTTGATGAAAGTACTGATGCTTACGATACAGTTGACTGGCTGCTAAAGAATTTGCCCGGTACCAACGAGAAATTTGGCCAGTTAGGCGTTTCGTACCCTGGGTGGACGGCTTTGGTAAGCAGCGGTAATCCACACCCGGCGCTAAAGGCAGTGTCTGACCAAGCTTGTGTTAGTGATTTGTTTTTGGGCGATGACCTCCATCATAACGGCGCGTTTAGATTAAGTTACGCGTTTGAGTGGGCCTTTCGCGAGGAGATTGCTAAAAAGGATACGAGTTTTAATTTCCCAAAGCACGACCTGTACGAATGGTATTTAAAACTGGGCCCCCTCAGCAACGTTAACAACAAATACTTTTTTAACCGCATACCCAGCTGGAACAATTACGTTAAACACCCAAACTACGATAGCTTTTGGAAAACACAATCGCCGCTGACATACATAAAAGAAACCAAGGTGCCTATTTTACATGTAGGCGGCGTGTGGGATGCCGAAGATGTTATGGGACCGCAACTGATGTACAGCCATATGGAAAAACTCGACAAGGTCAACCAGAATTTTATCTTGTTAGGCCCATGGCACCATGCGCAATGGGCCAACGCAGTTGTTACCAAGAATGGTAATTATCAAATGGGTCAAAATACATCAATCGCATTTCATCAAAAACAAAAGCATTGGTTTGATTACTGGCTTAAAGGCATAGGCGAAAATGATTTTGCTGAAGCAGATATATTTCAAACAGGAAGTAACCAATGGAAAAAATATGCCACATGGCCGCCGAAAAATACGGAAATAAAAAAACTATATGTGCAGGTAGATGGTAAATTGTCGTTTAACAAGCCGCAAAGCAAAGCAGATGCTTTTGACGAATATATAAGTGACCCGGCAAAACCGGTACCCTATCGCGAGCGGCCAATAGCGAAAACTTATGATGAAGATTCACGCTGGTGGGCATGGCTTACCGAGGACCAGCGGTTCGCGCAAAGCCGCCCAGATGTACTTTCGTGGGAATCGGATGTACTTACGGAAGATCAATCGGTAACCGGCAGTATCATAGCACACCTGTTTGCCAGCACCAGCGGCAGCGATGCCGATTGGATAGTGAAGCTAATAGATGTTTATCCCGACCTGTATCCTGAGAATCCGGCCATGGGCAGTTATGAGCTGATGATTGCTAGTGAAGTGTTCCGCGGCAGGTTCCGTAAAAGCTTTAGCGCACCCGTGCCGTTGGTTCCGAACAAGGTGAACGAGTTTACGATCGATCTGCATCAAATAGATCATGTATTTTTAAAAGGCCATAAAATGATGGTACAGGTGCAAAGCACGTGGTTCCCGTTGATAGACCGCAACCCGCAAACGTTTGTTCCTAATATTTTCAATGCAAAGGTAAGCGACTTTAAAAAAGCAACCCAGCGTGTATATCACAATTCGCAGTTTGCAACATACATCGAATTCCCTGTGGTAAAATAGTGCAATCGACATTTTGAACTGCATAAGCTAAGTTTACATGTAAAAAATATATTGGTTATATATTTTATATGCTAAATTTGTAAACAATCTCGCTTATGAAAATAGATTCTCTGGCAAATAAAGTATATACGCAACTTCGCCGAAAAATACTCAGCAACCAAATTCCTGTTAATACCCGCCTCAAAGAAGATGAATGGGCAAAGCGCATTGAGGTTAGCCGTATGGCTGTACGCGAAGCTTTGACCCGCTTATTAGGCGAAGGCCTGGTTATATTAGGAGAAAAAGGAGGCTATTACGTTAAACCTATGACACCTGATGATGTGCACGAATTGCGGGAGTTGCGAGAAGTACTTGAGCTGGGCGCTTTACGGCTGGCCATCAGAAAATTGGATACGCAACAGTTTGAAGTGTTGGATAAGATTTGCGATGATTTTTCTAACATGGTAAGCAATAAGTATTATCATGGCGCCTTAGAGGCTGATATGAAATTTCACGAAACCTTGATTGAACTTGGCGGAAATAAAAACCTTCTGCATACTTATCTAATGTCACATATTCCCTTGTTTCATCAAAAGCTGGGTACCACCCAAATAAGTTATGATGATCATGAACAAACTGATTTTGAACATCGTGAATTAGTTAAGGCCCTGAAGAATAGGGATATAATTGCGGCCGAGAATATTCTTGTCAAGCACTTTGCACGTGGTGAGGCTGTTGTTCTTGATCTGCTGTAATAACTTTTAACTTACTTTAATAAAGCCCTTCCTAAAAGATGGGCTTTATTTTTTAAGTCAAGCCTCAGCCTTTTAGATTTAAATATCGTAATAACAAATGTGAATTACTATAATGTATACACTAAATCTCTATATTTGTAAACATTATTACAATTTTATCTATGAGTTATTTTGAAAAATTAAAGGATGGTTTATATTCGGCTGTGATCAGTGATGCTTTAGACAGTTTGGGGTATCGTAATCAATCACCAGGCATATCGTTTAACGCTTATACTGGTATTGAAAAGATAGTAGGGCGCTGCAAAACAACTTTATGGGCCGATGTTTACGATATAGACGAAGAGCCTTATAAATTGGAACTGCAGGCTGTGGACTCATGCCTTCCGGGCGATATTTTAATATGTGCGGCTGGCGGTTCAGTACGCTCTGGCATTTGGGGGGAATTACTGTCTACAGCAGCATCTAATCGTGGTTGCTCAGGTGTTATTGTGCATGGGGCTGTACGGGATATCAGAAAGATGACTGAAATGGGTTTCCCGGTTTTTGCCACAGATAAAAGCCCTTACGACAGCCTGAACAGACAACGGATTATTGATGTTGACGTGCAGGTGCAGATAGATGGTGTTGTATTTAATAGCGGCGACCTGGTTTTTGCAGATGAGGACGGTATTGTTGTAATACCTGCTTCGGTAGAAGAACAAGTTATAGGCAGGGCATTTGAAAAAGTTGGCGCCGAAAATATAAGCCGTGATGCTATCCGGTCGGGAATGAAAGCCGGAGAGGTTTATTTAAAATACGGTATATTGTAGCTCAAAACAATTATATGCCAAAATCGGTGATCCTGTGAATCGTCGTAAATTTATTTCTGTTTCTTGTTTAACGGGTGCTATCACGCTGTGTTCTGATACGCTTATTACTTTCGGCAGCCAGGAGATGGGTGATGGGTATGTAATGACTGTAGGTGGGAAGTTGCCCGGAGATAAAATGGGCGTTACCCTACCTCACGAGCACATTATTACCGACTTTACCGGCGCCGAAAAAATACAACAGCCGCAATATCAGCGCTCAACTGCTTTTAAAGCCATGCTTCCCTATTTGTTATCCGCTAAGGCCAGCGGCCTGAACACCTTTATAGATTGTACACCCGCATATATTGGCCGCGATGTAATTCTACTAAAACAATTGTCGGAAGCTACAGGGTTAAATATCATAACCAATACCGGTTATTATGCCGCCGCTGATCAGAAATATTTACCTGCACATGCTTATACCGAAAGTAGTGAACAACTGGCCGCAAGGTGGATGAAGGAATGGGAGCAGGGAATTGAAGATAATGGTATACGCCCCGGGTTTATTAAGCTTGGTGTTGGTGTGGGAGCTTTAAAGCCTGTTGAACAAAAGTTGATCCGCACTGCAGCAAAAGTGCACTTGAAAACCGGATTGAAGATCGCTATCCATACAGGCGATGGTACTGCCGCGGTTACATATACGGAACTCTTAATAAACGAAGGGGTAAGGCCTGATGCCTTAATTTGGGTGCATGCACAAAACGACAGTAAGGGAGAATTTCATACAGCATTAGCGATGAAAGGATGCTATATCAGCTTTGACGGATTCAATAAAGATGAACTTGCCACTTATTGCCGCTATATAAAAAACTTAAAGGAAGGAGGATTGCTAAATAAGGTATTACTATCTCATGATGATGGATTTTCGGTGGAAAAAAAAGACAGCGACATCATTTTTAACCAGTACCAGAATGGGAATTCTATACCATACGGTTCCGTATTTACCATATTAAAGCCGGCCTTACTGCAGCAGGGGGTATCAGCACTTGAATTTGATATGATTGTAAGGGACAACCCCAGGCATGCGTTCAAAATAGAAGTTTGTCGGGTAGGATAATAAAGACGGCATCCGGTTAACATAACAATAAATAAATTTGCTGATAATTTTTAATGTTTACAAAATTGTTATATTATTGTAAACATATAAAAGGATAGACTTACTGTAGACAAGTACTTCGCGTGATGCAAACGCCTAACTAATAGTTATCGTAACAATTTATGAAGAATTATATTTTTCCTCTTTTAATAATCGGCGTTTTATTTGGGGTATTTGGCTTTGCTGCCTGGCTTAACAGCATCCTGGTGCCATTTTTCCAAATAACATTACAGCTCAGTACCGTACAAACCACTCTGGTTACGTTCGCTTTTTTTATTGCTTATGTGGTTATGGCGCTGCCATCTGCATGGGTGCTTAAAAAAGTGGGGTTTAAAAGCGGCCTCGTTATGGGCCTGGTTGTTTTGGCATTAGGCAGCTTGTTATTTATTCCTGCCGCATACTCCCGCACGTATGGCTTGTTCCTTGCCGCGCTATTCGTGATGGGATCGGGTCAGGCGCTTCTGCAAACAGCAGCCAACCCATACGTTACCCTGCTGGGGCCAATGGAAAGTGCTGGTCAGCGTAACAGCTTTATGGGCCTTTGTAATAAACTGGCGGGTATAGTAAGCCAGCGTTTTGTAGGGCCTATACTGCTGCTAAATGCCGATGTATTATTGCTCAGGCTAAAGAAAGTTACAGGAGCTGATAAAGAAGCTATATTGACCGAAATGTCATTAAGAGTTATTAGCCCGTACTGGATCATTACCATCTTTCTGATCCTGCTGGCAGTCGTCATCTATTTTATAAAGCTGCCGCCGGTTGCGGATGATGACAGCGAAGAAATCCAGCAGGGTAAAAGAAGTTCGATTTGGCTGTACCCCAACCTGGTGCTAGGCGTGTTAGCCTTATTTTGCGCCGAAGGCATAGAAAGCATCACCAGTTATTACATTATACCTTACGGACAAAGCATGGGCTTCAGCACAGCATCATCACAGGTGTTTGTTGATTATATTATCTACATAATGTTGGCCGGTTATTTCTGCGGCATGGTCCTTATTCCAAAATATTTGCTGCAACGGACAGCCCTGGCCTTAAGTGCTATATTGGGCATCTGTTTTGCCATTGGTGCCATCACCACCACTGGGATTGTATCGGTGAGCTGTGTGCTGGGGATGGGTTTTTGCAATGCCTTTAACTGGCCTTGTATTTGGCCATTGGCAATTGACGGCTTAAGTGGCTACATCAAAACAGCATCGGCCATGCTGATCATGGCTATTGCGGGCGATGCCGTGTTACCTATATTATATGCCCAGTTAAATGAGTGGGGCGGCGTTAAAACAGGTTTATACCTCATATTTATATTATACGCCGTTATATTTTATTATGCCGTTTACGGACATAAAATAAAGGTGTGGAAATTCCTGAGGCCGCAAAAAGCTATAGGGTAATTATTAAAATCACTTGTTAAATTACACCCAATTATAACCTGTTTTATTTTAAGCAATAAGTTTCATATGGAAAAAGATAGTCTCAGAAGCAGCGGTTGGTTTGGTCGTGAGGGTAAAGACGGCTTTATATACCGGGCCTGGATGAAAAAACAGGGGATCCCGGCGCACATGTTTGATGGCAAACCGGTGATAGGCATTTGTAATACATGGAGCGAATTGACCCCTTGCAACTCGCATTTCAGGGAGCTGGCGCAGAGCGTTAAGAACGGCATCTACGAGGCTGGCGGTTTTCCGGTAGAGTTTCCGGTAATGTCGTTGGGTGAATCTTTAATGAAGCCTACGGCTATGTTATACCGTAACCTGGCCAGCATGGACGTGGAAGAAAGCATCCGTGCTAACCCGCTGGATGGCTTGGTATTACTTTGCGGTTGCGATAAAACAACATCCTCATTAGTGATGGGCGCCAGCAGTGTGAACATACCTACAATTGTGGTGAGCGGCGGCCCCATGCTTACAGGGAAATATCGCGGTACGGATATCAGCACATCCGATCTGTGGCGTTTTAGCGAAGAGCAGCGTGCAGGCATCATCAACCAGCAGGATATGCTGAATGTAGAGGCTGGGATGTGCCGTAGTAATGGCCATTGCGCGGTTATGGGTACTGCTTCCACTATGGCATGTATGGTTGAAGCACTGGGCTTATCGTTGCCGGGTAATGCTGCTATTCCTGCGCCTGATGCGGCACGCAAAGTGCTGGCACACATGTCGGGCATGCGTATTGTTGATATGGTAAAGGAGGATCTTAAACTATCCGATATCCTCACCCGTGGGGCTTTTGAAAATGCCATTATTGCTAATACCGCTATTGGCGGCTCCACCAATTTTGTTATCCACTTACTGGCTATTGCAGGCCGCATAGGTGTGCCACTTACTTTAGATGAATTTAACGATATAGGTAAGAACATCCCGCTTTTGGCTAACCTGCAGCCATCAGGCAAATACTTTATGGAAGATCTGTATTACGCAGGGGGATTACCGGCTATACTAAAAGAGCTTCTGCCTTTTCTGCACCGCGATTGTATAACGGTGAACGGCCAAACGGTAAACGATAATTATGAAGCAGCGCCAAATTATAATCCGGAGGTTATCGCTTCTATCAGCAAACCGGTAAACCCTATTGCCGGTGTAATAGTGCTTAAAGGTAACCTGTGTATTAACGGAGCTGTAATAAAGCCATCGGCAGCCAGCACACACTTGCTGGAGCATACAGGTAAGGCGGTGGTGTTTGAAAATATTGAAGATTATAAAGAAAGAATTGACGACCCCAACCTGGATGTTGATGAGAACAGTGTTCTGGTACTCAAGAATGTCGGCCCTAAAGGTTACCCCGGTATGCCGGAGGTAGGAAATATGGGCCTCCCGGCCAAATTACTTGAAAAAGGAATTACAGATATGATTCGTATATCTGACGGGCGGATGAGCGGCACCGGTTTTGGTACGGTAGTACTGCATGTTTCGCCCGAGGCGGCGCTTGGCAGCACATTGGCTATAGTACAAAATGGTGATGAGATCACCTTAAATGTATTTAACAAAATACTGCATTTACATGTAAGCGACGAAGAGATTGCAGCCCGTAAAAGTAACTTTATCCCATTTATACCCACGCTAAACCGCGGCTATGTAAGCCTTTATCAAGCCACAGTTGAGCAGGCGCACCTGGGTGCCGATCTGGCATTTTTAAAAGGTAGTTCAGGCAGTGAGGTGACTAAAGATTCGCATTAAATGAATATACTTTATACATACAAAATGACAAATAAAACTTTTGATAAGCAGGTTGCCATTGTAACAGGTGCCGGCCAGGGCATAGGCTATGAAATTGCTAGGCAGCTGGCGCTTAATGGCGCATCCGTTGTTCTGAATGATCTGGATGCGGAGCTGGCCAATAAAGCCGCTGAAAATATCACATCAGCAGGAGGGGTATGCATCTCAGCCCCCGGAGATTCATCTGATGTCGCTTTCATCAATCAAATGGTAGCTACAGCTGTAGGAAAATTTGGATGCATTACACTGGCCATAGCAAATGCAGGCCTCTCGCTATATGGTAACTTCTTTGAATACCCTGAGTCGGATTTTGACCGGGTAATGAAGGTGAATTTGGGTGGCAGCTTTTACCTTGCGCAGGCGGTATCTAACCAAATAATTAAACAAAAAGGTGGGGGCAGTATTTTATTTGTGAGCAGTGTTGTTGGTCATCAGGCGTTAAAGGATCTGGCAGCTTATGCTGTAACTAAAGCGGGTTTAGAAATGCTGGCCAAAAACCTGGTGGTTGAATTATCACCTTATAATATATCCGTAAATGCTGTAGCACCCGGCGCCACCGCCACCGAACGTACGCTAACCTATGAAGATTATATCGGCGCGTGGTCGGCAATTACGCCAATGGGCAGGCCCTCTACAGTAAGCGATATTGCGAACGCCGTGCTTTTCTTTTTATCACCGGCATCAAGACATATTACGGGTCAAAGCTTGGTGGTAGATGGCGGCTGGACATCAATCAGTCCATCACCTCCCAATAAATAATAATTCGTTCTTTATGAAGAATAATGCTGTTAGGCTTTTATTACTAGCTACTTTCTGTTTGAGTATAGGTAGCACTAGTACTTCGTGCAGCGCTAAAGTGCGCGTCAATAATAGACAGGATACTGTTGCTAATGCGGCCATATATACTTTACCAGGCACACAGTTAATGGCCTTGGCTAAAAAGATCCTGTACAAAAAAACACCTCAAGAAGATATGTACCTGTATGTACTTGATCCGGCAGGAAAAACAAAAAAGCCCTTAGCCGCTATAATTTATTTTACAGGTGGCGGTTGGATAAATGGCAGTGTGGCCGACGAAATACCTACCGCAGCATGGTTTCGTGACCATGGAATGATCGGTATAACCGCAGATTACCGGGTGAAAAGCAGGCATGGCACTACGCCGTTAGAAGCAATAATGGATACCAAATCGGCCATGCGTTATGTACGTGGCCATGCCAAAGAATTAGGTATTGATCCAAACCGTATTGTTGCCGCCGGCGGCTCAGCAGGAGGGCACCTGGCTATTTGTACCTTGCTTGAAGGGGGGGATGACCCGACCGATGATTTGAAGATCAGCGCGAAGCCAAATGGACTGGTGTTACATAATCCCGTATTGGGTGTAGGTTTTGGTTTGGATTTTTTGGATAAGCATCCCGAGTTTACGCCATTAAAACAAGTGCGTTCGGGATGGCCACCAACCATACTCTCCTGCGGAACGGTTGATGCAACAACACCATATACAGGTGCTGTGGAATTCACCAAGTCAATGCATAATGCAAATAATATTTGCGAGCTCATCACGGTTAAAGATGCCGACCATTCCTGCGACTGGCCTATAAGTAATCCCAATTTTTTACCTACACTTACCCGGATGGCCGGGTTTATGAACGAGCATGGTTTTTTGCCATCTTCAAAAGTTCAGCATGTACATTGATTTAAATTTATGAACATTTCTACACTATTTCCGTCACAATGCATATTGGGTGAATCGCCGTTATGGCACCGTGAAAGCCAAAGTTGCTTTTGGGTTGATATACATGAAAGTATCTTGTATCAATATGATTTTTTATCTGCCCAACCAAAGCAATGGGAGGTAAAAGAGCATATTTCACTGGCTGTAGAAGGCCCGGCTGATAATATAATATTAGCTGTAAAAGGTGGGATTTTAAATTTTAACCTTAAAACCGCTCATAAAACATGGCTGGTTGATATTGAAAAAGATATTTTAAACAACCGCTGTAATGATGGCGGCTGCGATGTGCAGGGACGTTTGTGGGTTGGCACTATGGATATGGCATTCAAAGAAAATGCCGGAAGTTTATACAGGATAGATAATGATCTTGCTATAATCAAAATGGTGAGCAACCGCACCATACCTAACGGGCTGACATGGTCGTTACATAACGAAAGAATGTATTTTATAGATACGCCTTCGCGAACTGTGGTATCGTACCTTTATAATAAAAACAGCGGCGAAATATATTTTGAAAAGATAGCCGTCACTATCCCCTCAGATATGGGTATGCCCGATGGGATGGCTATTGATGCCGAAGGGATGCTGTGGATAGCTTTATACAACGGAGGATGTATTACGCGCTGGAACCCTTCAACGGAGGAGTTGTTGGATAGGATTGATTTACCGGCAATGCATATCACAAACTGCGCATTTGTCGGAAATGACTTAAGCAGTTTAATAGTAACTTCTGCCCGTGAAAACCTTAGCAGGGAGCAATTAAATGATTATCCCGAGAGCGGGAATGTATTCCTGATCAGGGACTTTCCGGTTAAGGGGAAACATATAAATAAAGCCGGTTTAAATTTTAATAGTATACAGATATGAAACTTATACGTTACGGGGAGCCGGGAAACGAAAAGCCCGGGGTTATAATTGAAGATAAAAAATACGCACTCACAGGTTTTGCAAATGATTATAACGAAGCCTTTTTTGGTGGGAACGGCCTGCAAAGGTTAGCCGGCTTTATTGCTTCGAACAAAGATAGTTTACAGCCGTTAAGCGATGATGTACGGTTAGGCGCCCCTCTTTTACGCCCCTCAAAGATTGTATGCATAGGTTTGAATTTTGCCGATCATGCTAAAGAATCAGGCGCTGCTATACCAAAGGAGCCCATCATATTTTTCAAATCCACCTCATCTATTATCGGCCCGAACGATGACGTAACTATTCCCCGGAATAGTAAAAAAACCGATTGGGAGGTGGAGCTTGCCATAGTTATTGGTAAAAAAGCAAGCTATGTTGATGAGGGAAATGCTTTGGACCATGTGGCCGGCTATGTATTACATAACGACTATAGCGAGCGTGAGTTTCAGTTGGAGCGCGGCGGCCAGTGGGTTAAGGGTAAAAGCTGCAATACATTCGCACCTATAGGCCCCTTTATTGCCACACAAGATGAAATTGCCGATATCAATAATTTACCCATGTGGTTAAAGGTTAACGGCAAAACATACCAGGATGGCAATACCAGCTCGCTGATCTTTAAAATTCCATTTCTGGTGAGTTACATCAGCCAGTTTATGACACTTTCGCCGGGGGATGTAATATCAACAGGTACCCCGGCAGGCGTTGGCTTAGGTATAAAGCCGGAGCCTGTTTATTTAAAGGCCGGGGATGTTGTGGAGTTGGGTATACAGGGTTTAGGCAGTTCTAAGCAGCGCCTTGTAGAGTGGCAGCCAGCCTTGTAATATTAAGTAATGGAGATTGTTAGGCTTTTAGAAGAAATTTTACCTGTTGCAAGGATCAGGTCGCGGTTGATAGACGTTTTATCATATGCGGCGGATGCGGGCTTTTACAGTTTAACGCCCAAAGCGGTAGTACAGCCGGTTGATGAGAAAGAGATCATCGCGCTTTTTCAATTCTCTAATCAAAATAATATACCGCTGGTATTCCGTGCGGGGGGCACCAGTTTATCCGGGCAATCTATAACCGACGGCATTTTAGTCGACCTGAGTCAGTATTGGGACGGCATAGATATCGAAGCTGATGGGGAATTAGTGCGCGTGCAACCGGGTATTACCGGCGGCATGGTGAACAGTTATTTAAAAAAGTACGGCCGTAAGATAGGCCCCGACCCTGCAAGTATCAATTCTGCAATGATCGGCGGTATTGTTTCAAATAACTCTAGCGGCATGTGCTGCGGGGTAAAGCTCAACGCATATCACACGGTCAGATCCATCCGGTTTATTTTGCCCGACGGGAAAACGTTTAACACCGAAAAAACTTCGGATTACCCCCGCTTTGAAACCGAATGCAGCGATCTGTTCGGCGTTTTGTTGCAGGTACGTTCACAACTAGCGGGGAATGCCACGCTTACCCAAAAGATCCGTAATAAATACCAGGTAAAAAACACAGTAGGTTATTCCATTAACGCGCTGATAGATTTTGAGCACCCATTAGATATACTGGCACATCTGCTTGTAGGCGCCGAAGGTACCCTGGCCTTTATTGCCGAAACAGTGCTGAACACGGTATCCGATTACCGCTTTAAATCAACTTCGCTTTTATACTTTCCGGATATTTATTCGGCCTGCAAGGCTATTGTTCCTTTAAATACTGCCGGTGCACGCGCCATTGAATTGATGGACAGGGCATCCCTGCGGGCGATTGAAGACCTGCCCGACCTGCCCACTTTGATAAAAAACCTGCCCGTGGGTGCGGCTGCTTTGCTGGTTGAATTTCAAGAGAACGGTTATGAAGAACTGGAAGTCTGCGTAAATTATTTTTTACAACAGGTACCGGATCTCTCCCTCTTATCTGCCCCTTTATTTACCAGTAACCCTAAAGAGCAGGAGAACTTTTGGAAGGTACGCAAGGGCCTGTTTCCTTCAGTTGGCGCGGTAAGGGCAAGTGGAACAACCGTTATACTGGAAGATATTACCTTCCCGGTAAATAAGCTGGGCGATGCCATTCTCGATCTGCAGGAGCTATTCAAAAAATACAACTACAGCAATGCCATTATCTTTGGGCACGCCCGCGATGGTAATATCCACTTTGTTATTACCCCTGATTTTAATTTTCCGGACGAGATACTTACCTACGACAGCTTTATGCAGGAGGTGGTTACGCTGGTTATAAATAAATACGACGGCGCGTTAAAGGCCGAGCATGGTACCGGTCGCAATATGGCGCCTTTTGTAGAAACGGAGTGGGGTACCGAGATCTATAAGCTCATGAAAATGATCAAGGAGGCGGTTGACCCTAATAACCTGCTTAACCCGGGGGTTATTATCAATGCTGATAAGCAGGTGCATGTTAAAAACATCAAGTATTTACCCACAGTTGAGCACGAGGTTGATAAATGTATAGAATGTGGCTATTGTGAACACAAATGCCCCAGCCGTAACATCACTACAACCCCACGCCGCCGCATTGTTATCCGGCGCGAGTTGAAAAAGATGGAAGACAAGGGCGACACCGTCAACCATAAAAAATTGCTTGATCAGTATCAGTACGATGGTATAGATACCTGCGCTGTTGACGGTTTATGTGCTACCGCCTGCCCTGTTGATATCAATACCGGCGACTTGATCAAGCGCTTGCGCAGGGAAAACCATTCCGCATTCGCTAATAAAACTGCTTTGCTGGTAGCTAAACATTTTGCCGTTGTCGTAGGAATGGCGCGCTTTGCTTTAAAGGCAGGCGCTATCATCAACCGTCTTTTGGGCAGGGGTGCGATGACGAATATGACAACATTACTGAAAAAAGTAATACCCGCCATGCCCTTGTGGACCGATCAGATCTTAGCGCCGCCAAGCCTTGCTGTATTGAACAAAAACCCACTGAAAGGATCCGCAGAAACCATACTATATTATCCAAGCTGTATATCGCGCATGCTGGGCAGCAGTGTGGATGGTAAAAAAAACTTAATGGAAACCTTTATGAGTGTTTCTCAAAAAGCGGGTATCGCCGTTCAGGTGCCGGATAATATTTTTGGTGGGTGCTGCAGCCAAATCTTTTCATCAAAAGGGTATAAGAGCGCGCACCAATATATGGCCAACGATTTTGTTGAGACGATATGGGAAGCAAGCAAGCACGGTACCCTAAAGGTTGTTATTGACGTAAGTTCATGCGCGTACGCTATTAAAAATATTAAAGCCCATCTTACAGACGTCAATAAGACCCGGTACGATCAAATGACCATATTAGATGCGGTAGATTACCTGCATGATATGGTCATGCCCCGGCAGCCGGTAGTTAATAAAAAACGATCGGTAGTATTGCACCCCGTGTGTGCGCTTCAAAAATTACATACACAACATAAATTTGTAGGGCTTGCCAACCATTATGCGGCTAAGGTAACCGTGCCCTTAAATGCCGGTTGCTGTGGTATGGCCGGCGACAGGGGCTTTCTGTTCCCCGAGCTTACCGCGTCTGCCACGCTGCCCGAAGCGCTTGAAGTATCCCGCAACAACTACGAAGGTTATTACTCATCAACCAAAACCTGTGAAATGGCTTTGTCTCAGACGGTGGGGGAGAATTATGAGTCTATCCTGTTCCTGCTGGACGAGACAGTGTAAGCCGTAAAAATCTTATTTAAAATCGACTTGTAAACATTATTTTATTATAATTGTAAACATTATAATAATTTGAGTAATGAGAGTATTTAAGATTCAGGTAATTCTAAGTTTAGTATGCCTGCAGTATGCGTATGCTGCAAAAGTTGATACGGTGAATACCTACAGCGCATCCATGAAAATGAATGTAAAAGCCGTTGTGGTTACCCCTGATCAATACAATGGGCAACAAAAATACCCTGTGCTTTATATGCTGCATGGTTATGGAGGCAACTATGCCGATTATGTGAATGTTTTCCCTGTGATAAAAAAGCTTGCGGACGATTATGCCATGATAATTGTATGTGCAGACGGAAAAACCTCATGGTATTTTGACAGTCCGGTTAACCCTGCTTTAAAATTTGAAACATACGTTTCATCTGAATTAGTGTCTTGGGTCGACCAGCATTATGCCACTATAAATAATAAAGCAGGGAGGGCTATAATGGGTTTAAGTATGGGCGGTCATGGGGCGCTTTACCTTGCCTTTAAACATCAGGATGTGTATGGCGCGGCAGGAAGTATGAGCGGAGGTGTTGATATCCGGCCTTTTCCAAATAACTGGGATCTCCTAAAAACACTTGGCGATATTAAAGATCAGCCGGCCAACTGGGAAAAGTATACAGTTACCAATATGATCGGTTTACTTAAGTCGGGCCACCCGGCTTTACTGATAGATTGCGGTACAAAGGATTTCTTTTATAATGTAAACGTCGAATTTCATAACAAACTGCTGGAAAGCAACATTACGCATGATTTTATTGTGCGGGATGGCGGGCATGATATCGATTACTGGTCAAATTCAATAAATTATCAGTTGCTTTTTATGCATTTGTATTTTACCAAAGCAAAGAAATAACATCTTAGTATGCCGGTATATTACCATTAACGATACCCATTTGAGGTTTGGGTTTTAGTTGATCACATATCTTTGATATGTTCCTTGCGCTCCGGGTTGAGATCAGGGGCGTTTTTTCATGGTTATTTTTATCTGATAAAATTTATAAATAGTTTTTTTGTTTACAAAAATTATTTAATATTGTAAACATTAGTATCGCCATAGGCAATACTCCAATTATACCTAATCTGTTATATGTTAAACAAACCATTAAAAAGGATATGCATTTGCATAATTGTTTTATGCACTTTGGGCGCATTCGTTAGTAAAGGTAGCGTTCTGGTACAGGACACCGATAGTTTATCGGCTACGAAAAGCAATGACCCCTTTGCACCCTACGTTAAAAGCATCCCACGGGTATTGGAAACCCTTAGCAGCGCAAACTCAGGTTCAGGTAATAAAGCCATCACGACAAAAGAGATTGTATTCGCATCTAAAAACAATATCAATAAGGTGTACGCCATCATGGCTTATCCGCGGAAAGCGGGTAAATACCCAGCCATACTTTTTTTACACGGTGGCAGCGGTAATGCCGCCGGCTTACGGGAATTGATAGAAAAATTTGCGGCCAAAGGCTATGTAGCGCTGGCATGTGATATGCCCGGTTACTGCGATATTGATAATACACCGCATTCTACAGGCCCGTGGAAAGCGCATCCGGCACCTGATGAACAACCGCGTTTTAATGTTGCAGCAGGCTTACAAAACAGTTCCCTTGTTGATGCAGAGGTGGCCGGGCTCCAGGCGTTCAATCTGCTCGCATCACAAAATAACGTAGATACCAAAAATATCGGCATCACCGGCTTTTCCTGGGGTGGATATTCAACTACGATGCTAAGTGGTTTATTGGGTAACAGGGTAAAAGCTGCTTACTCTTACTGGGGATGCGGGTTTTACGATAAAGGCTCTTTTTGGAAGGAATTGATCTCCAAACTTCCGGAAGATGTGAAAGAGAAATGGCTTATCTGGTTTGACGCAGGCAGGCGTGCACCCAATATCAAGGCCAGGTACTTTATTGAGGCCGCATCAAATGATACCTATTTTTGGCCGGATGCAGTAAGCGCGACATTAAACGCTATCCCCGGCGCAAAAAATCATTCCTGGGGGCCGAATGTAAATCATTCATTGGTGCCTACCAGCGCGCCCATGCAGGAATTGTATCTCGATTATCAGCTAAAAGGCGAAGGCAACCCATTTGCCGAAGTGAAAATAGCAAAGGTTCAAGATCAGGCCGATGGTAGTAGAAAAGTCACTATAAATCTTAAATCAATTAAAGGTGCGCCTGTATCCGTAAAGCTTTACTATAGTATAAAAGATGCCACCTGGCAGAAGCGGGAATGGATACCCATTAATGCGGAACGGCAAAAAGAAAATACTTATGAAGTCGTCATACCATCAGCGATTGTTGCCAGGCAGATCAATTTTTTCGCCCACCTAACTGATTCGCGTAACGTGCTTACCTCAAGTGATCTGTATTAATACATTAAGAAAATTCTCATTATGAAATATATCTATCTGTTTAAAAAAGGCCTGCTCGTCTTGCTTCTGGCCTATGGTTTTGTAGGCCATGCTACTGAACATCCGAAGCAAATCATCAAAAAACACAAAGGGTTTTTTAATATTAAAGACTTTGGCGCTATTGGCGATGGCAAAACGATGAACACGGCAGCTATAGACAAAGCGATAACCGCGTGTGCTAATGCCGGCGGTGGAACGGTGCTGATCCCGAATGGGAATTTTGTAACGGGTACCATTGTATTAAAAAGCAATATCACCCTTTACCTTGAACCCGATGCGCATGTGATAGGTACCACCGATATCTCCGAATATAAAAGCTTTAAACTAAGGCCTGAAGATCCTCTGCGCCCTATTAATATTACCGTTAAGGACAGCCTGGTTTGGTGCCGGGCGCTGGTATTGATCGAGGATGTACACGATGTTGCCATTTCAGGTTCAGGCACCATTGATGGGTCTGGCGTAATTGATAAACGCGGCGAAGAGGGCAGGAGAGGGCCACATGGCATTTTAATGGGCGAGGCTAAAAATATAACAATTTCAAATATCCGGGTTACCCGGTCAGGTAATTACAATATACTTGGCTTAGGGGTAGAGAACGTGAAGATATCAGGTGTTACTGTTACCCAGGGTGCCGATGGGATCCATATCAGGCGGGGTAAAAACCTGCTTATCGAAAACTGTAAATGTTATACCGCTGACGATGCTATTGCAGGCGGCTATTGGGAAAATATGCTGATCAAAGATTGCCTGCTGAATAGTTCATGTAACGGCATCCGGGTGATACTGCCTGCAACCAATCTGGAAATAAAGAACTGCGAAATTTTTGGTCCGGGTGTATTTGGGCACCCCCGCGGAACGGCTGATAATCCGCTGGTTACTCGCACCCTTACGGGTATTATTATACAGCCGGGCGCCTGGGGCTTAGGAGCCGGATTTCTTGACAGGATCAATATTCACGACATCAGGATAAGGGATATGCAAACGGCCATTACCTTTGTACTGAATGAAGGCAACAAAGCTCGTAACATAACGGTAACCAACCTTGTGGCGACAGGTATAACTAATAATGCGGGCTCGGTAGAAGCCTGGCCTAAGGGCAGCTTTTACAAGAATGTAAAGTTTAAAAACATCAGCATAGCTTATAATATACTTGACAAGGCGCTATTAAAAACAAAAGAAATTCATCGCCCGGGCACTGAATCATTACCGCGCCCCTACTGGGGTTTTTATGTGCGTAACGCGAAAGACATCTCCTTCGAAAATGTGCAACTAACTTATGCAGGCACAGATGAGCGCCCAGTAATGGGATATGACAGCGTTGGTAAGGTGTTATTGAATAATGTTAAATACAAATCCGCAGGCAAGGGTAGAGCATTTAAGTACGACAAAAGTACTTTAGTTACGTTTATAAACACGGCTCCGGCTAATAAATAACAGCTTATGAAATTGATCCGTTATCCGGTCCTTGCTGCTTTAGTGTTGATTTTTACCTCTTTTACCAATGATAGCGGTTGGGTAAAATTGCTGGACAAAAACTTAAGTAAATGGGAAATGTACCTGAGTTATCGGCATAAAAACAGCTATGATGGTAAGATCCCTACAGATGCCAGTGGAAAACAGCTAATGCCAATAGGCTACCATAAAAACGTGGCAAATATGGTATCTGTAAAAATGATCAATAACCAACCGGTTTTAAGGTTGAGCGGTGAAATTTACGGCTGTGTATTTACTAAGCAGGAATATCAGAACTATCATTTGAAGTTGAAAGTAAAACTGGGAGATAAAAAATGGCCACCACGCCTTAACGAACCAAAAGATTCCGGTCTGCTTTACCATTCGCAAGGGCCTGCCGGAGTCGATTACTGGCGTGCCTGGATGCAGGCGCAGGAATTCCAGATAATGGAAGGCGGCTTTGGCGATTATTGGTGCGTGGCAACCACCGGCGCCCACGTAAAAATGTCCGACCCAGAAGCAAATAACGATATGGGGATATATGACCCAAACGGTAAAGATACGCTTATGGGTATTGGCGGCACACGCACGGGCTTTGTGCAGCATAGCCAAAATTACGAAAAGTCGGGGCAATGGAACAGCATAGAACTGATCTGTTTTGGCGATAAGAGCATTCATATAATCAACGGTAAGGTGGTAATGGCGCTTAGTAAACTGGTATATAAAGAAGGGGGCGAATTAAAGCCTTTGGTGAAAGGCCGGCTGCAGTTGCAGAGCGAAGCTGCCGAAGTGTTTTATAAAGACATTCAGATAAAGAAGATAACGCAGGTACCGGCAGCGTATTCATCTTACTTTAAATAGAAATCAGAAATATATGAAGAGCTGTTTATCTATCCTATTAATGATGACCCTTAAGCAATATGCTTTTAGTATGGGTGCGGATTTGTCGGCTGCTGATACGGGTAGATCTAAAGATAGTGGTACACATCATCCCTTCAATATTGCGGGTTCAAGATACAATACTGTTTTGTATAAAACTGGCTTTGACAAAGGCATCCCGGCTGATTTTATTAATCCCGGTAGGTGGAAGAAAACAAAGGGCGGTATCACACCTACATCAACAGGTTTAAAAAACTATTTGATGCTCAACCGTGAATACGGCATTGACAAACGGAAGGCATCTGTTACTGTTAAATTAGGCAAGGATACTAAGTTTAACTTTTTTGCCCTTGAAATAGAGAACACGCCTATATGGGGAACTATGGTGCAGGCGGATGCGGCCACCGGATCGTTTAAAATATTTGGCCCTTATCATTCGGATAGCGCCGCTTATCCTGCTGTTCACATCAACCACCCATACCCTTTTGTGGCCGGCCGTAAGTATACTATTGAGATGATGCGCGAAAACTTCATCAATAAGTTCATCATCATTGATAACCTTACCGGGTTAAGTGATACTACCATAGATGCAGGGGGCAAAACCAGCGGATTAATGCGCGATGGATTTGCCATTGCCGCCGAAAGCGGTGAGCCGCCGGTAGTGTCCTCTTTTAAAGTAAGCACATCTTACCAACCCGGGATGCACCTGCTTTTTATTGGCGACAGTATTACGGAAGGCCTGCACATGGCGCCCGATAGTGTAAATGATGATTATGAAAAAGTAGCCATAGCTAAGCATTTCAGAATTGCTATTTCCGGCAGGTCGGGCGGACGGGCAGCCGGAGTGCAAAACAGGGTATTATCAGAAATTGCTATCCTTAAACCTAAATACGTTTCTATATTAATTGGTACAAACGATTTTAATACCATAGAAAATTTAACGGCGCTATGTACCAGCATCCAAAAGCTAGGGTCAATCCCGATCTTAAATAATATCCCCTGGAAATTTACAGGGTCTGTTGTAAAAGATAATGCGATCATTGCAACAGTTCGAAAAAATTTGGGATTAAGCGGAGGAGCATTTGATATAGCCACCTCCGTTGACTATCTTAACACCAGCCAGGATAAATCATTATTTTTAGATGGGGTACACCCTAATGCCAAAGGCATACAAAGAATGTTTTTACAGTTTGTAAAAGATGTTCCCCAAGTGCTCAGATAGATATAACTATAAATAGACCAACTGATGAAATTTATTTTTAAGTACCTGCTTTTGCTATTATGCTTGCTGTTTGTAAAGCATAGTATCGGCCAAACCCTTAATCCGGCGCTTAACAAAGGGCCGTGGAAAGCCGCCTGGGTTACCGTGCCGAACGAATCGGCGCGTGACTATGGGGTATACCATTTCAGGAAGAATGTTAATCTTGATGCAAAACCGGCTTCATTTATCGTACATGTTTCTGCCGATAACCGGTATAAATTATACGTTAACCAAACACTGGTTTCCTTAGGTCCCGCCCGTGGCGATACCTACTACTGGAACTACGAAACGGTTGACCTGGCTCCCTATCTAAAAGCCGGCGATAATATGATAGCCGCAGTGGTTTGGAACGATGGCGATTACCGCCCCGAAGCGCAGATGTCTATCCGCACCGCCTTTATTATGCAGGGTAACACAGTAAATGAGGACATCATCAATACCAACCGCAGCTGGAAATGTGTGCGTGACAGCGCTTACAAACCAACTGTTGGGGTTGGCTACTACACTTATTATGTGGCCGGGCCGGGGGAGTTTATAAATATGAACAGCTATCTATCCGGATGGGATGCTGCCGACTACGATGACAGCAAATGGAAAAACGCGGTTAAAATTGATAATGGCAACCCCAAAGGGACGGTAAATGCCGTGGATTGGATGCTGGTCCCCTCCGCTATTCCACAAATGGAATTAAAACAGCAGCGAATAGTAGCGCTGCGCAAAGCGGACGGAATGAAAGTCCCGGCTACATTTCCGGCGACTAAAACAGCGGTAACCATACCCGCTAATACCATAGCAACCCTACTGCTCGATCAAACTTTTTTAACAAACGCCTATGTTACCTTAAATTTAAGTAAAGGCAAATCTGCCTCGGTTAGCCTGAGTTATGCCGAAGCTATGTTCACCAAATTGAACGGGCCTGAAGGGATGGTTAAGGGCAACCGCAATGATGTAGACGGCAAAATATTCTCCGGCCGCCGGGATAGCATCATTGCCAATGGCAAGCCTAACCAAACTTTTACTACCCTTGCCTTTCGCACATACCGATATATTCAGTTGAAGATAATTACCGGTGATGAGCCGTTAGTGATTGACGATATTTACGGAACATTCACTGGATATCCGTTTAAACTGAATGCCAAGCTGCAAAGCGGGAATAAGGAACTGCAGCAGATACTGGATATCGGCTGGCGTACTGCAAGGCTTTGCGCGGGGGAAACCTATTTCGACTGCCCTTATTACGAGCAATTGCAATACGTGGGTGATACCCGGATCCAGGCGCTAATATCTTATTACAACAGCGGCGATGACCGGCTGGTGCGTAATGCACTTAATCTGATGGATCATTCGCGCATTGCGGAAGGGGTTACCCTAAGCAGGCACCCATCTTTTTCTCCGCAAATTATAACAACATTCTCTTTGTGGTATTTAGGCATGCTGCACGATTACTGGATGTATCGGCCCGATAGTGCATTTGTGAAAGAAAAACTGCAGGGCGTAAGGGATGTACTGACATTTTTTAAAAAGTATCAGCAAGCGGATGGTTCTGTACATAACACCCCTTACTGGACGTTTGCCGACTGGGTAAACAGCAAGGGCTGGGATTTTGGCCAGCCGCCAAAAAGCGTTAACGGCACATCCGCTTTGCTTGACCTGCAACTGATGTGGGCTTACCAGCAGGCTGCCGAAATGGAAACCAATATGGGGACGCCGGATATGGCCAGCCTTTACCAGCAAGAAGCAGCCAGGCTTAAAGCAACCATTCAGAAGAAGTACTGGGATGATGGCAGGCAGTTGTATTCGGATACGGAGGAGAAACAGCTTTTTTCGCAGCATGTAAACAGCCTTGCCGTGTTGGCTGGTATGGTGTCAGGAAATGAGCTGGTTCAGATAAGTAAAAAACTGGAGTTGGATAGTTCGCTTACGCAATGCACTATTTATTTTAAATTTTATCTGCACCAGGCATTAGTGAAAGGCGGCTTAGGCAACAATTACCTTAAATGGATTGATATATGGCGCAAAAACATACAAATGGGATTAACCACCTGGGCCGAGATCTCAGACCTGGAGCACGTACGGTCAGATTGCCATGCATGGGGATCAAGCCCCAATATTGAGTTTTACCGTACCATACTGGGTATTGACAGCTATGCGCCTGGCTTTAGTAAGATCAGGATAGAACCACACCTGGGCGATATAACCGCTATCAGCGGCGAGATACCACATCCTAACGGATCAGTATCATGCAGCTATAAACTGGAAAAAGGTAAGTGGCATATGGTGATCACCCTGCCTGAAAATACATCCGGTACCTTTATTTGGAAGGCCCAAAACTATGTATTAAAGGCTGGTAAGAACAGTTTCAGGATATAATTTTTTCCTGAAACTGTTGCTTAATCTGCATATGATAAGGATTAGGCTATTTTATCAAAAATCCGCAAATGAACTGGGCATACCAGCGGGCCAGGTAATCATTTGGATGGTTTACGTTGTTGCCGGTCATATCTTGGTAGGTTTTATGTTTGAGGAGTTCCCGGTGCACACCGGTAAGGTCGGCAACTATAATTCCTTTTTTACAAAGCTTATCTAGCTCAGCCTTATATAAGCCCTGCAGGCCGCTTTGAATGGCATCCGGGTTAGGCAACATTGGTGCTATCAATATAAACTCAGCATTGGGGTTTTGTGCAATGGTGGCGTCTATGATGCTTTTAATGTCCTCCCTGTACTTATCAGGGGTAATTTTAGCCGAACCATCATTCATGCCAAACCCGATAATTACCAGGTCGGGTTTTTGGCTTACTACCCTTACAGCCGCCTCGTCTTTTCCCCATTCTGCCAGTTTGCCGCCTACTGATGGATTGGCAAAGCTCACCTGCTCCCCATATGCTTTTCTGAGGTTATAGATGATCAGTTCGGGCCATGAAGGCATGTAAGGAGCGCTGTTTTGAAAGCCGCTGGAGTTACAGCCGGTTTCAATACTATTTCCGTAAAATACCACTTTCAAGTTGTCCTTGTCGGTTAGTTTTAAGAGCGTATGTGGTAAATTCTTTGCAGCAAAAACCGGTACCGGCCCCTTCCATAATTGGCCATGCTGGGGTATGTAAGTTACGGCAATTTGCATCGTATTAAAAAAAGTGCTTTCGCTGAACAGCACGAAAGTGCCGGGCGTCTTACCTGTCATCGACCACCCGGGTTTATCAGTATTATAAACAAGGTCTTCTTTTTTAATAAATGGGATAGAGGAGCCGGATTTTATCTTAAGCATTCCTTCGTTATAAGCCCAATCCGTGCCCTGTTTGTACACCTTGGTATAGTTGGCCGCCTTAACAGATAAGACCTTTTTTGCTTTGAACAGAAGGGTTCCTTTGCTTATACCGTTAGCATTTATGACCTGACTTATTTCGTCCCTTATGGTGTCTGCCTTCCAGAACGGCACGCTATATCTATTCAAATCTATATAATTTTTCCATCTAGATTCCGTGCTATCTCCTTGTGCGTAGGTCAACTGTGAGTATAATAAAGAAAAAGTACAAAAAAGTATTGCCTTAAAGTTGGTTAATGGATTTTTCATAAATAACTAATGTAAACCAAAAATGGTAATTTTATTTATAAAATTAATATAATATGTTTACATTTTATCTTCTGTAAGGTTTAAGCCAGTAAAAAGTGAGTAACATAGATGTAAAATGAGATCAAAGGAGTGATTAGGAGCGGGAGGGAGTTTAACCGGTTTTGCTACAAGTTGAATGGCAATCTCTTAACCGCCAAGTTTATTTATAGGTCTCGAATAGGTCACTGAGTTGTTATTAGTGCCTTAGGAGTGGGGAATAAAGCCGAATGGCTGACTTTGTATTTTGAATAGTACCATTGGACGGGACTCGAACCTAATATATTATTGCCCTTATTTCCAGTTATTTATAACTCTCAAACTGTGGTAATTCCCGAATTCTCCACAATTGATTTGATACAGTTTGATTCTTAATGACCTAAGTAAAAATAGTGATTAATATCGATTGTTGCAATATAAGTTTATGTATTACTGTCTTACAATCAACTATTGCATTTTGAATTAAGTTGAACAAAGTGAAGGATCACGCAAGCCGTTTTAGTCCGCCTAAAACATGGCTTGCTTTACGAAGCTAAATATGCTAATCTACAGCCGCACGCTGACGGTGTAACAGGTGAATGTGCCTAGTAACGAAAGAGTCCGTCTCATAAGTCAATTATGAGGCTGTTTTTTATTTGGCTACCATTTGATGGTTGCGATAGTTGTGATGCTATTTAAGTATGTCATCGGCTCGTTTAGGATCGATGTTTTGATGAATTGGAGGGGCGAAGCTGGAAGAAAGCCCTTTTCTTAGGCTTTCCATTTTATCCAAAGCTCTTTTCAACATAACACATTAATAAAAAGTTAAATAAAAGTACGTTTGTGTTTGCTGTACAACAAGATGTCCACCAGGTAAACATATTGTAATACAGATTTTTATAAGACTTTCGTTGCGTCTTTTTATTTTCTTTGTTGATTTATGAAAGACGCTACGAATGACGCAAAAGAGTTTTGCGATTGTATGCGAGTTTTGGTAGGTAATGGCAAAGAAAAAGCCCTTTAATTTTTCAATTAAAGGGCTTAAATCACTTTTTTAATGCTTTCAGCGGAGAGTTAGGGTTCAGAACCATGTGCCTCTACGCTTTACTGACGCTGTTTTTGGCTATTTTTTCGAAACTACTCTACGAATGACGCAGTTTCTATTGTTTTGCCTTATGGCGGAGAGCTAGGGATTCGAACCCCAGGACCTGTTACAGTCAACAGTTTTCAAGACTGCCGCAATCGACCACTCTGCCAGCTCTCCGGGGACAAAAGTACAAATCCGGGGCGAATTGGCAAATTTGAAGTTGACTTTTTTTTAATAAATCGTAACGTTTTGATTGCCATTTGGTTATTTGGCGTTTTGGTTGGTTTTTTTTGTCCGGAAGGTGTTAAAGCGAGGTTTTACTATGCGGATATTACGTTTGGAAAGGTCAACACTGGCGTTTAATTCAAATCCAATGAGCAAAATCAGCGAGTTTAGGTACAGGTATATCATCACAACGATCAGCGTACCAATAGAGCCATAAACCTTATTGTACGATGAAAAATTATTGGTATAGTAAGTAAAACCTACGGAGGTTAATATGGCTAGCGATGTAGCTAATATCGACCCAGGATTAATAAAGTTCCATTTCTGTTTATTGGATGGACCGTACCGGTAAAGGATAGATACACTCACAAAAAATATCACCAGGATAATGATCCACCGCGAAAAGGCGATGAGGTAGAACCAAAAATGAGCCTCGCTGTGCAGGGTACGTTGTAAAAAGCCAATTACGGCTTGCCCGGCTATCATAATTACAATAGCAACCAGTAAGGAAACACTTATCACCACCGTAAGGATAAGCGCTACAAGGCGCCTTTTAAGCCACGTACGCGTTTCTAATATCAGCGACGACTTATTGAACGCCTGCATTAGGTTGCTTACGCCATTGGTAGCAAAATACAATGCTGTAATAAACCCGATAGAAAGCAGCTTGCCATTTTGGTTCTTGATAATATCAACAATGGTAGATTGAAACGCCAGGTAAGCATTAGTAGGCATTATAATAGAAAACAGGCTTAACAGGTATTCCTGAAAGTTGCTTACCGGGATATAAGCGATCAGCGTAAACAAGAAAATTATCGCCGGGAAAAGCGCCAGCATAAAATTATACGCCAGGGCTGCCGCTCTGTTAGTTAGCGACGTTTTCTGGATCTCCTCAATAAAGAAAACAATTACCGTATATAAAGGCAGCGGCCTGAAACCCGGGATGTAGACAGATTTTGCCCAGTCGGTTAGGTATTGGTAAAACTTAAACCTGCTTAAAATACGGTGCGCCCATTTCATTATGGCTAAAATTACTCAAAAAAAGGCTTCAGTTTGTCAATAAATTCCTGCGGAGGAAGGCATGGGCGGTTAGTGGTCATATTAATGAAGGCCAGCAACGTTTCGCCAACGTGTATCAGCTCTTGCTTTTCGTTAAACAGTTCGTACTTAAAATGGATCTTTACACCCGGCATTTTGGCCATGGTAACGTTCACTGTAATTTCCTCATCGTAACGGGCGGGTTTAAGGTATTTGCAATGCATCTCCAGCACAGGCATCATAATGCCCGATGCCTCCATACCGCTGTATGTTAAGCCCAGGCTGCGCAGCATTTCTACACGACCTACCTCAAAAAATTCAGCGTAGTTGCCGTAATACATGTAACCCATCTGGTCGGTTTCGCCATAGCGAACCCTTATTTTAGTAGCGTTTTGAAACATTAACGTTTAATGTTCCTTTCATTCAATGCCTGCTGAAATTTACGCGCGTTAATACGGTGTTCGGCCTCGTTATCGGCAAAGTTGTGATAACCGGAGAAATCTTCTTTGGCGCACATATACAGGTAACCGCTCTTTTTATAATCTAATACCGAGTTTATGGCGTTTACTGATGGCATCATGATAGGGCCGGGAGGAAGGCCTGTGTACATGTAAGTGTTATACGGCGAATCTTTTACCAGGTATTTGTTCAGAACGCGTTTAATGGTAAAATCGTTCATCGAGAAGATAACGGTGGGGTCCGCCTGTAGTTTCATGCCTTTTTTAAGGCGGTTAAGGTACAGGCCTGCTATAGCCGGCATCTCATCATCATGCAAGGCTTCCGCATCTACAATAGAGGCTAAAACGGATACCTGTACCGGGCTCAGATCTAATGCCTTTGCTTTCTCTTTACGTTCCGGTGTCCAGAATTTTTCATAATTGGCGTACATCCGGTCGAAGAATTTCTCCGGCGTGGTGTTCCAGTAGAACTGGTAGGAGTTAGGAATAAAAACAGTGTAGATATTATCCGTAGTAAAACCGTGCTGTTCGGCAAATTTTGTGGAATCCAATAGTCTTAATATAGATACGGAATCGGGTTCCAGTTTTTTAGAAATAAAACCGGCAAACTGCTCTTTCAGCCTCAGGTTATGAAAAGATACCGTAACCGCTTCCTGGTTGCCCGCTTTTAACATGTTGATAAAGGCACGGTTGCTCATGCCTGGTTTTAAACGGTATTTACCCGGCTTAATCTTAATATAGTTCATGTTACCGGCAGCCCATAAAAAGGTTGTGGTATCGTTCACGATGTTATTATCGGCAATGGTTTTGTAAACATCGTTAAAGTTAGATCCCGTGCGGATGTACAGGTACCCCTGTTTATCACTTACGTTAGGGCCAAAGTAGCGCAGGTAATAAAATATACCTGTGCCGGCTAAAGAAATTATGATGATAATAACCAGGGCGAGAATGAATTTTTTAAATACACCGCCTGATGACTTTTTTTGCTCTGTCATATATGTAATAAGATGATGGAAGACGTTTTTACCTGTTGTTTTGTTTTTGCAAAGCTATCAATCCGCCTTTTAAGTTTATAACATTTTGATAGCCTAAACCAGTAAGTATAGATTGCGCATTATCGCTGCGAATCCCCGCACTGCAGATAACGATTATCTCATCCATTTTGTTGTAGCTGATACGGTTGATATTATCCTTCAGCTTAGAAACCGGGATATTAAGCCCGCCAATGTTGTAGGTGGCAAACTCTATAGGTTCGCGTACATCCAGCAGGTTTAGTTGTTCGCCATTTTGTAGCCGCTGCTTTAAGGTAGCAGCATCAATTTGGGTCATTGGTTTTTTGGCCTTGTGAAACGGTAAGGTTAATGCGTGTACCAATGCTGGTTTGCATGGTAGAATCTGAACGCATTGGCGATTGCGAAACCACAACTACGTTGGTAGAATCGGTTATCGATCCTTCATAAGTGATTGTACCAATAGTAAGCCCCGCACCGCGGATAGAGAATTTTGCCGCATCCATATCCAAACCAATTAACTCAGGGATATCCACTTCGCTGGCACCTTCGCCGTTGCCCAGTACTAAGTCGAGCTTTGAACCTTTAGGGAGTTTGGTGCCGGGTTTTATAACCTGTCCGTTAAAACGCACTTCCAGTACGCGGTCGCGGGCTATGTCGCTGCGGTAGGTAGTATCTCCAATTTTAAGTCCGTAGTTAGATAGGGTAGATACGGCCTCGCGGTAAATACTTTGTTCGGAGATCAGATCGGGCAGAGAAACGTTGGGCGCCAGTTGCGTAACCATGGTTAGGTAAATGGTACGGCCTTCTTTTACATTGGTGCCTGCATCCGGGTCCTGCTCTATAACGGTTCCGGGTTCCTGATCGGGCACGTAAACAGAATCTATTTTAAAGCTGAAGCCTTGTTCTTTGAGGGTGGCCATGGCACGGTCGACAGTAAGGCCTTTTAGGCGAGGTACCGGGATGCCACTGCCGTGGCGCGTATAATAACCAAGGCTGAAGAAGGCTATCAATACAATGCTGACTATAGTGGCTATAACCAATAAAATAGTGTTTCTGAACTGCCTTGATTTTAAATAAGCCCCAAATTTACTCATACCCGCTGTAACGATATTAAACTCAAACATAGGGAATAATTTCGGAATTCGGGTTTTCGATTTCGGATTTTAGAGGGCAGTATGATGCTTCGGTAATGCAAATTCTGTGGAATATCAATTTCAATTAGATTAATTTTCAAATTAGATTTACTTTTAAGGCGTCGGGACAAAATCCGGGAATCGGAATGCCGGCATCCGAAATAAAAAGATTATGAAACCTATTAACGTAGCCCTTTTGGCCGGGGGATTTTCCGGCGAATATGAAGTATCAATCAACAGCGCAAAAAACATAGCCGCTAATCTTGATGCTGATAAATACAAGGTTTATACCATAATAATAAACCGCGATAACTGGGTTTACGAAACAGGTAACGAAGTAATTGCCGTTGATAAAAATGATTTTAGCCTTAGCCTTGATGGCGTGCATATTAAATTTGATTTTGCTTTTATCACCGTGCACGGCACGCCGGGCGAGGATGGTAAACTACAAGGCTATTTTGATATGATAGGGGTCCCGTATAACACCTGCGACGCCACCACATCGGCAATCACCATGAATAAGGCGTATACTAAAGCTATTGTTCAGGGGATCCACGGGTTACATACTGCCCGTTCTATGCAGCTTCACCAGCGCGATGTGCACGATACGGCTACTATTGCTGCTAACCTGAAGTTTCCACTGTTTATCAAGCCAAATAACGGCGGAAGTAGCGTAGGCATGAGCAAGGTGCAAAATGTAGCCGGTTTGCAGGATGCTATGGATAAAGCTTTTCATGAAGATCCGCAGATACTGATAGAGGAGTTTATAAAAGGCCGCGAGTTTAGTATAGGCATTGCCCGCTTAAAGGGAAAAATAACTGTATTGCCTGCTACAGAGATCATCAGCTCTAAAGAATTTTTTGATTACGAAGCCAAATATACCCCTGGTGTAACGCAGGAAATTACGCCTGCAGATCTGCAGGCCGAAAAGAACCACGAGATTGCCGATATTGTTACCAAGGTTTACATGCGCCTTAACTGCCGCGGCATGGTAAGGGTAGATTTTATTTTGCTGGAGGGCACACAGGAATTTTATTTTATTGAGATAAACACCACACCGGGCCAGTCTGCCAATAGCCTTATCCCGCAGCAGGTACGCGCCGCCGGTATGAATGTATCTGATTTCTATGGCGAACTAATAGAGGGCGGGTTGTAGATGTGCAAATATGCGAATGTGCAGATGATGAAATATACCCGCTACTAATTAGCAGCAGGCAAGCTCACCGTAAAGGTTGTGCCTTTATTTTGTTCGCTGGCAACGGTTATTGCGCCTTTGTTTAGTTCGGCCATTTCGTAGCAGAGCAGCAGGCCGAGGCCGGTGCCGGTTTCACCGTTGGTACCGTAAGTGCTAAAGTGGGCGTTTACCTTAAATAGCTTATCTAACTGATCGCGGCTCATGCCTATGCCGGTATCAGCCACCGCTATCTCGGTCATTTTTTGGTTGTTGCGTGCTGTAAGGGTAATGGTGCCGCCTGTTGGGGTAAATTTTAAAGCGTTGCTGATAAGGTTGCGCATTAAAATATCCACCTGGTTATGGTCGGCATAAACCATCAGTTCCGGTGGAATTTCACGCGAGATGGTGATCTGTTTCTTCTTGGCTATCTCGGCCAGTAAAGTGGTGGTTTGTGTGGCCACAACGCTTAGCTTTAAAAGCTCCGGTTTGCTCTTCATCCCCTTCATCTGCGAGTACGACCATAGCAGTAAGTTATCCAGCGCTTCATACAAATTACTTACGTTTTCTTGCAGCTGCGGTTTAAACATCAGGAAATCTTCGGGTGTAATGGTGTTGATGTCATCCATCATCAGCAGATCGCGCAGGCTGCCTATAGATCCCCGCAGATCGTGCCCTACTATCGATAGCAGTTTATCCTTGGTGGCGTTTACCTCCTTAAGGTTGCGCGCCTGGGCTTCTACCTTTTTTTTCTGTTTCTCAAGTTCGGCCGTGCGCTCTTTTACTTTTTGCTCCAGCATCGTGTTCTGGTCGTTCATCAGGCGCATGTTTTCGGCCTGTACGTGTTGTTTCTCGCGGCGCATGGTGTTTAACCGATCGGCCAGGGCCATCGAGAATACCAGCACCTGCAGCGTAACACCAAAGTAGAGAATATTACGGGTGTAGAAATTATAAGGCAACAGGTCGGTTTGTAATAGTATCACCATAATGATAATGCTGAAAATAGTTACCGACCAGCCCAGCGTATAGATTTTACCCTGTCTGAAACCTTTGCGCCAAAGGTTAACTGCTACGTAAAGCAACAGCAAGCTGCAGATAGCCACTATCACCTGGAAGGTGTTGGCCAGATCTACCACCTCTACGCCAAATACATTCAGCAGCGGGAAGATAATGCACACCGCTGTAAGCAACCAGATGATCCGGATCAGATGCGGCGCGTTCTTTGACAGCTGCAGATATTCTTTGGCAAAGTAAAACGCATACAAAAAGTTGATATTGAACCATACGAAATGGTAGCGGCGCCAAAAATCGCCGGTTAGTACAGCGTAATTATTGAGGTAAGTAGTGTTAATGAGCGAGAAGGCCAGGCATCCGGTATAGATAAAGTAGATACGGTCTTTAGTGGTTACACCCAGTATCAGGTGATAAAATATCATGGCCAGCATCCAGCCTACAAATACGGTGGTTAAGGTATCATAAACTTCGGTCTCTTTTTCTAAGGTTATAAGCGTGCCGATTTTCAACGGGTATTGCTTGGGCAGGCCGCCGCTAAAACGTACATAATAAGTTTGGGTAGCGCTGTTATGTTCTTCAGCCAAGGGCAGCCAGTAAAAATTAACAGGATATGGCTTATTCTTTTCGGGCCGCATAGAGCCGGTTTCTATCGGTTTGCCGTAGCGCCCCAGGCTATCGGGTTGATAATAATCAATATACCAGCAGGAGTAGCTGCCGCCGGCTTCCAACCAGGTATCCTGCCCGGTATGGTTGGCCAGTATAATTTTGGCCCACACCGCCGAACGTGAAGCAGGGCGACTGTAAACATCGGTTTTATTAGGCTTAAACTGCTGCTGTATTTTAGATTGCTGAATATCTGCAATAGTGAGCTTGCCGGATGGGTCTTCAAAAAAGGTTGCTTGTTTCCCCAGCAATATGGCTTCGGTAGTACTGCGTAGTTGAACGGTATCCGGCAGGGCAGGGGCCGCAGATAACGAAGGTGTAATAAAAAGCAATAGCACAAATAACCATAAGGTTTTAAAAAGGGGATAGAGCATTGCGGTTTATAATAGGTGCGATAAAGGTAATGCTTTAATAATGTAAAATGCAAGCATGCAGTAATACGGGGGTAAGTACTTGGTTTGGTTGAAATTTAATTGGGCAGGCCGCATCTGCTTATGCTGATAACACGTAAATAACAGTTGTGTAATAATTATTTAACAAATTATATGTACACATTAGGTTAGTGTAAATAACTGGTATAAAAATTGTTATGGATAAATGCCTGTATTTATTTATGCTGTTAAAGTAACTAAGTGAACTGTTTCCGCGTCTGTTAATTGCTAAATCCGCACAATAATGAATACTTTTAAAAATACCGCCCGAAAGCTCAGTAACACATTAACCAAAAGGGTTATCGATTTGCATGACAAAGGCTACACACACGATTTTTTGCCCGCACCCGATCAGCACTTCTTGTGCCTGCAGGATAGCCAGAACTTTGCCATGGCCGACCTGGATATTAAAGTTATTGCCGACGGTTTCGATCAACTGACCAAAACGCATAAGTACATCCACACTATCGAAACCATAAACGGCTCTAAAGGCCTGCTGGTGGTTGATTTTATTTGCGGCAGCGAAATGCTGGCGAATTAAGATCGTTCCGGTTTTGATTCGAAAGTTATTTACACATCTGTAACCTGCACATTTGCACATCAGATAGTGTAGTGCTCAATTACATCTTCAGGTACTTTGGTGCCGCGACCGGTTGCCATATCTATCATTACATAGTCGAAGTAGCCGTCGCAGCAGATTTTTTTGGTGATTTTGTTGGTAATGGTGAATGCTACCCGGCAGCCTTTATCGTTTATGCTTTCTATGCCGGTTCGCACTAAAAAGTAATCGCCCATTTTTAGCGCGCGTTTATAATCCATATATACGGCGCGTACTACCCAGCCAAAACCACGCTCCATAAATTTTTCCATAGCCATGCCGTAGCAGGTTTCCATCTGCTCGTAACGGGCGGCCAGCACATAGTCAAAATACTTGCTGTTGTGCACGTGCTGAAACATATCGATATCATCAGGGCGTACGCGGTGTTCGGTTTCAAAGGTGGAGTAAATACTCATGTTTTCATATAATTGTAGAGATATAAAGATTGTAAATCTTTTAATTGTTTTAAGCGAAACAATAATCGTTTTTTACGTTAGCAATACAAGCAGGCATAACTCTACTTGCCGCTTAACAAAACCTTATATGAAACAATTAGTTATTGTGATTTTAATTTTCTGCACTGGTTGCAGCAGTCATTCTCAAGTTAAATTCAACGGAAATTTCGAAATTTTAAATTCCAACAAAACTAAAGCTGAAGGTTGGGGCGGCTCTTTTCAGCCTAACCAGCTTGCCGCTTACTCCATTAAAGTAGATAGTGTTGTAAAGCAGCAGGGTAAGTATTCTCTATCTATCCAAAAGGTAAAAGATGAAAGTGAATTTGGGGCGATAAATTACCGTATCTCACAAACTTTTAAAGGCGAGAAGATTCAGTTGAAAGGCTATATTAAAACTGAAAATGTAAAAAACGGCTATGCAGGCTTGTGGCTGCGTATTGATGGTACCACCGCTTTTGATAATATGCAGGACAGGGGTATTACCGGTACAAACGACTGGAAAGAATATGTAATAAACCTGCCATATGACCAAGATAAAGCAGTTAATATAAACGCCGGTGCGTTGCTTGTTGGCGATGGTAAAATATGGGTGGATAATTTAAGGCTTTTTATAAACGATGTTCCTTAGAAAGGGTTCCGGTTATTACTCGAAAGCTCTCCAAAGTAGACGCTGACACAGCTTTTGATCATGGTTCTAAAATAGATACTATAATATTAAATAAGCAGCAGATAACCAATCTTACGGCCTTGGGGCAACTTTGGGGTTTTCTAAAATACCATCATCCTGCTGTTGCCAAGGGGAATTATAACTGGGATGCAGAATTGTTCAGGGTAATGCCTGCTACTTTAAAAGCAAATAATGTTAAAGAACTAAGTACAGTATTAGAGAAATGGGTAGATGCGCTTGGTGCACCGCAAATTTGTACAAATTGTTTCATTAATGAAAAGCCTGAAAATATTAAACTCCGGACTAATTACGGTCTGCTTTTTAATAACAAAGTGCTTTCTATATCTCTTATTAAAAAGCTTACTTACATCTTAAATAATCGGAATACGGGCAAAGGGTATTATATTGATATGGCTCAAAATGGCAATCCCCAGTTCGATCATGAGAAAGCTTACGCAAGCATGCAATATCCTGATGTAGGTTACCGCTTGCTTTGTCTTTACCGATATTGGAGCATGATTAATTACTATTTCCCGTACAAACACTTAATTGGCGAAGATTGGAACGGTGTTCTCGCAGATTGTATCCCTAAATTTATAGCAAGCACCACTTATACCGATTATATTCTAAACACGCTGGCGCTTATAGCCCGGGTGCATGATACCCATGCTAATATCTGGAATACACCTAAAGCATTATCAGTATATAAAGGAAAAGATGGGGTGCCTTTTCAGGCTAAATTTATAGAAGATAAATTGGTAGTAACGGGCTATTATAATGATATTAACAATATAAAAGAACTGGTTAAACAGGGCGATGTAATTGAAAAAATTGATGGCATTTCAGTAGCTGAATTAATTAAGAAGTATTTGCCATATACCCCTGCGTCTAACTATGCTACACAATTGCGCGATCTGCCCAAGGCTTTTTTGTTAAGAACTAATCAGTCTGCCTTTAAGTTTGGCATTCTCCGTAACGGAAAGCAACAATCAGTTTCGGTACAAACCGTTCCCCTTGGCAAAATAAACTTTGCTATAGATTATAGTCCGGATTCGCAAGCGCCCGGGTTTTATTTGCTTGATAATAATATTGGCTATTTGTTTCCGGGCAGGTATTACAGTAAAGATTTACCCGCTATAAAACAGTTATTTAATAATACCAAAGGTATTATAATTGATATGCGTTGTTACCCATCGGAATTTATGCCATTTTCGTTTGGTCCTTATATAAAAACTAATTACACCGCATTTGTAAAGTTTAGCAAAGGAAGCTTATTGCAACCTGGTTTGTTTATTTTAAGCGAGCCAATTAGTGTTATGCCCGAAAGTGGCGGTTATAAGGGGAAAGTGGTTGTAATTGTAAATGAGGAATCTCAGAGCCAGGCAGAATATACCACTATGGCTTTTCAAAGCTCGCCAAATGTTAAAGTAATTGGTAGCACAACAGCCGGTGCAGATGGTGATGTGTCGCACATAATATTACCGGGTGGTATAAGTACTATAATATCAGGCTTGGGTATTTATTATCCGGATGGTACCGAAACACAGCGCAAGGGAATAAAAATTGATTTGGTTGTAAAACCAACAGTGCAAGGTATAAAAGCGGGCAAGGATGAGTTACTTGACAAGGCTAAAGAGGAAGTTTTGAAGTAGGGTGAGCAGATAGCGCTAGCCGCAGGTAACGCCATTGTTGAGTCGAAAGTTCTGCGTTTAAAGTTAAAAGTCTGATGAAATTCAAGGAGTTGCTCTTTAAAATCTTTTAACTAAACACTTTAAACTTAATACTTAAATACTTACCTTTGCGCCACAATTAATAGAATTATTCATCGCTTTAGTATTATTCACGTAATGTATTTAAGTAAAGAAGGAAAAGCAGAGCTTTTCGCAAAACACGGTAAAAGCGCAACCGACACCGGTTCAACCGAAGCACAGGTAGCGTTATTTACCACCCGTATCGCACATTTAACCGGTCACCTGAAAAAAAACAAACACGATTTTTCAACCCAGTTATCACTGCAAAAATTAGTAGGTAAACGCCGCGGTTTGTTGGCTTACCTGTTTAAAAAAGATATTAACAGATACCGTGCTATCATCAAAGCTTTACAGCTTAGGGATATCATTAAGTAATCCTATTGAATATTTTTCAAAAAGCCGTCCGCACTATGCTGGATGGCTTTTTTACTTTTTGAAACCATTATTTATTGCCGCTTAAAAGGCAAAACCTACGCATCGAAACAATATACATACACACATAAAACCGGGGTGCTCCTGAAGATGAAAAGTACCCTACAACACAAAAAAGATGAGTTTAAACGTAATTAAAAAGGTAATTGATTTAGGTGACGGCCGCACCATTGAGATCGAAACCGGTAAACTGGCCAAACAGGCAGATGGCTCTGTAGTAATTAAAATGGGTGATACCATGTTGCTTGCTACGGTAGTATCATCACCAGACGCGAAAGAGGGCGTTGATTTCTTACCTCTTTCTGTTGATTATCAAGAGAAATACGCTTCCACCGGCCGTATCCCGGGTGGTTTTTTACGCCGTGAGGCCCGTTTATCAGACTATGAGGTTTTGATCTCGCGTTTGGTTGACCGTGCATTGCGCCCTATGTTCCCTGGAGATTACCATGCTGATACACAGGTAATGATCTCCCTGATATCTGCTGATAAAGATATTATGCCAGACTGCCTTGCTGGTTTAGCGGCATCAGCAGCATTAGCAGTTTCGGATATCCCTTTTAACGGGCCTATATCTGAAGTGCGTGTTGCCAAAATTGATGGCCAACTGGTTATCAACCCAACTCTTAGCCAGTTAAAAAATGCAACCTTAGAGTTTATTGTTGCCGGTAACGAGCACGACATCAACATGGTGGAAGGCGAAAGTGCTGAGATACAGGAAGAAGAACTGGTTGAGGCTATTAAATTTGCACACACTGCTATTAAAGTACAGTGTTTAGCGCAAATTGAGCTTGCACAAGAAGTTGGTAAAACCGAAAAACGTACCTACAACCACGAACACAGCAACGAAGACCTTAAGAAAGCTATCTACGAAGCTACTTACCAGCAGGTTTATGATGTTGCTTCTTCTGCTTCTGCAAAAGACGAGCGTTCGGTTAAATTCAAAGAAGTACGCGATGCCTACATTGCTACTTTAGGCGAAATTGACGACATCACCAAATCATTAGCTAAAAAATACTACCACGATGTAGAGTATGATGCTATCCGTAACCTTGTTTTAGACGAAGGTAAACGTTTAGACGGCCGTACTACTACCCAGATCCGCCCGATATGGAGCGAAGTTGGCTATCTGCCATCTGCACACGGTTCTGCAGTGTTTACCCGTGGCGAAACCCAATCATTAACCACCGTTACCTTAGGCGCTAAGGACGATGAGCAAATGATCGACGGTGCTTTCATCAACGGTTACCAAAAATTCCTGTTACATTACAATTTCCCGGGTTTTTCAACCGGTGAGGTTCGCCCTAACAGGGGTGCAGGCCGTCGCGAGATCGGTCATGGTAACTTAGCTATGCGTTCATTAAAACGTGTATTACCGGCTGAGGATGAAAACCCTTATACTATCCGTATCGTTTCTGATATCCTGGAATCTAACGGTTCGTCATCAATGGCTACGGTTTGTGCCGGTACATTAGCTTTGATGGATGCAGGTGTTAAAATCAGCAACCCGGTATCGGGTATTGCAATGGGCTTAATCACCAACGAAATGGGTACCAAATATGCTATCCTTTCTGATATCCTTGGCGACGAGGATCACTTAGGTGATATGGACTTTAAAGTAACCGGTACCAAAAACGGTATTGTTGCTGTACAGATGGACCTTAAGATAAACGGGTTGTCTTACGAGGTATTAACCAATGCGTTAAACCAGGCTAAAGACGGTCGTTTACATATCCTTGGCGAAATGGCTAAAACCATTACTGCCCCACGTGAGGATTACAAACCACATGCTCCGCGCATCGTTACCATTAAAATTGATAAAGAATTTATTGGTGCGGTTATCGGGCCCGGTGGTAAGATCATCCAGGAAATGCAACGCGAAACCGGCGCTACCATCTCTATCGAAGAGGTTAACAACGTTGGTATAGTACAGGTGTTTGCAGATAACAAAGCATCTATTGATGCAGCAGTTACCCGTATCCGTAACATCGCTTCTAAACCAGAGGTTGGCGAGATCTACGAAGGTAAAGTAAAATCAATTATGCCGTTTGGTGCATTTGTTGAGATTATGCCGGGTAAAGATGGTTTACTGCACATCTCTGAAATTGATCACCGCCGTATTGAAACTATGGATGGTATCTTTAACGTAGGCGATGAAGTGCGTGTTAAACTACTTGACGTTGACAAGCAGGGTAAACTGAAACTTTCTCGTAAAGTTTTATTGCCTAAGCCAGAGCAAAACAAATAATAGTAAACTATTTTATAATGCAAAACCCTCTTTATGAGGGTTTTGCTGTTTTATTTGAGATTTTTTTAAAAAGTTAAAACAATTTAAGAACCTTAGTGGTTTGATAATGTTAAGAGCAGATTTATCGAGAAACACTTAGCCGGATCCTTCTATTGAAAATGACATCTACTACTAACGATCCTTTAGATTTTCTCAATAATTCTCAGGGTATGCAAGGCGGCGCACAAACCGACCTGATACAACGGTTATTGTACGAAATTATAAGGGTTAAAGAACTTATTACCTATTACGATTCCATCCCCAACGGGGCGGGGCAGCTTGGCTCGTCTATACTTAACGAACTGGTTACCGAGGCTTATAATTCCCTGGTGAATTATGATACCGTACTGATGAAAAAATATTACGATCTGCTGCTTAACTGCGATTGATCTGATCATTCTTATCTTTGCTTCCGAAACAGCGCTCAACCTTATGGCCTTTCGGATAAATCTTTCTATAATTTTTCTTCTTGTTTTATTTTTATATGGCTGTAAACCTGTGGGCAATGTTTTGGGTAGCTATGCGCATCGTATTAATCAAACGGGTGTAGAAAGTTATACTTTAACTATAAAAGCCGATAGTTCTTTTTCGGTTGTTGCGCAATCGGATGTACTGCTAACCAATACTATAAGCGGCAAATGGAAAATAAAAGGCAGGAGATTGTTATTGGCAGAAGATAGCCCACTGGTAGCAGAGCCCTTTCTAAAAATGCAGCAAAGTTATGTGAAAGGGGATACAGCGGTGCGTATTCATATACTGGATGCTGAAGATAATGCCCCCCTTGTAGCAGCCGCGATAGAGGTAAATGGACTGCCTTTTACTTATAATGCAGATTCAACCGGCACGGTTATAATTACCGGCCAGTTTGAGCTGAAAAAAATAAAGCTCTCTTATGTATCTATAGAGGAAAATATAATTTTTAAAGATACCACAACAAATAACGTTACAATCTTTGTAGACTTTAATAAGGTGCCCTCTTTAAAATGGGTAATAGTGCCCAAGCAAATGCGCATTAATGGACATAGCCTTATCCCGGTTTATGAAGGGCGGGCAGACAGATCAGCCGAGTTGGTTAAGACTAACTGAAAGCCGCCTGCCTAACTTAATACCTTTTCGCGCAGTTCCTGCGAGATCTCATCCGTAACCCGGATAATATCATCGGCTATATGGCCATTGTTGATGATTATTTTATCGCACTGGTTGCGGAAGGGCAGCAGGTACTCTTTATAGGCCGGTACAACGTGGTTATGCCATTTATAGTTCACATCTTCGTTAGAGTAGCCGCGCTCTGCCAGGTCGCGCTTTAGGCGGCGCTGCAGGGCTATATCTTCATCGGCCTCTATAAAAATGGTCATGTCCAGATCGTTGGCTATCTTTTTAAAGTGGAGGATGAATAAGCCTTCTACAATAATAATAGGGGCGGGCTTTATCTCCAGTATTTTAGGGACAACGTCGGGGTTGTTAAAAGTATATTCTTTTTGATAAACGGTTTCCCAATTCATCAGCTTGCTGATGTCGCTTTCAAATAGGTCGGCGTCTATCGTGGATGGCAGGTCAAAGTTGTACAGCTTGTTCTCCTCTTTGGTCATGTTATGCGCTACCGGGATGTAATAATCATCCTGCGATACCAAGCACACTTCATCAGCTGTAAAATGCTCTAAAAAGCATTTCAAAAAAAAGGTTTTGCCGCTTCCGCTTCCGCCGGCAACACCAATAACATAAGGTTTATTCATTCGGGGTACCGTAGCTTATATTTACATGAAAACGTTTGTCCAGCGCGCCTAACGATTCGGCAACATTCTTGGTCATCACCACTACAACATCTTTAGTTGCCTGGTTATCAGTAAAACGGCCAACAACTTTTGCAAAGGTTGTTTTGTTGGTCATGGGGTTGGTAATACGCATCACAGTGCCAATAGGGGCGGTGCGGTGCAGTATCAGTTTCTTATTAGGGTCAAGCGTGGCATCATCAATCCAGGTGGCCACACCTTTTTCGTTTTTTTCAAACAGGCCGTATTTGTTACCACGTTTATCAGCCAGAGAATCTGCCGGTGATACAGCATTGGTAGAGTCGCGCTTGGCAACACTGCTGGTATCCGGCTGTTGCACTGGTGCTGGTGGCGGCGGGGTAGGCGGCACACCGCTGCGGATGGTTAATACCTGCCCGGGTACAATGCTTGATGTTAGTTTGTTAACCGCTGTAATATCGTCTACGGTAGTGCCAAAGCGTTTAGCAATAGAATAAAGAGTTTCACCTGCCGATACTTTGTACTGCTGGGTGGTTATGCCGCCCGCATTGCTGTTAGCCACTTCCTGTGCGGTTTTTTGTTCTATTTGCTTTGCCGTAGTGGGCGGTGTGGTAGTTACAGTTGGCTGGGTAGTTACCGGCTGCTGTGTAACAGGCTTGGTTTGTTGTTGCTGTGCCGGTGTTGTTGCTACAGGCTGTTGCGTTATCGGTTTAGTTTGCGGTTGCTGTACCGGCGGGGTAGTGGTTGTTGCAGTTTCACCGCTGAAAGGCCTGTCGGTAGGTACTTTTATGATCTGGCCTATCTTCATGCTGGCGTTGTTGTTAAACTGGATAATAACCTTTGGGCTAACACCATATTTACGGCCAAGCGAGTAATAATTATCTTTCGGATCCAGCTTATGCAGGATAACTTTTTTGCCTTCCAGGTTCTCCACACCAACCGAATCAACCAGCGGGCGGGCAAATAATGTAGCAGAAAAAGAAAGTGATATGAGGGATAATAATAAGATCTTAAATTTCATAATAAATTATTATACAATACTTTACAGGTTTAAAACATTTATTTCCGTTCGGTTTTTAATGTAAACCAGTACGTTTTTATGTAATACAAACGCCTCGGGTTGTAATTTTTGTATATCGCTGTTTAATAAATCGCGGTATACAACCTCGCTGCCATCCAAAATAAATAAGTGCTGTTGCAACACGTTATTTTTAAACGTGTGCAAAGATACAATTCTATAGTTATTGTGATTGAGGTAATGCACTATATTTCCATAAGGCTCATCGGGTAACATACCCGGCACAAATTGGCTGGCGGCAGTAAGTGTGGGTATGACTATATTATTGGGCAAAGGTTTATCCGCAGATTCATAACTTCTTAACACCTCCCCGGTTTTTATATCTGCAAGCAATAGTTTTTTGGGAGAAAGATTGGTGTTATACGCTACCGGGCCATTTATCGAAAGATGATCGAAAGCCATACTGTAATTGCTCCACAATGCTGCAGAAGTAACCGCACCAATGGCAATAATACCTTTATGCTCGGGGCCGGTTTCGTGCTTGTAGTAATGCAGCAGGGCCACATTACCGTATACGCCTTCCACACCTGTAAGCCAGCGTTCTTCAGTTTTATAATCGGTAAAATACTGCTCGCCGCTTCGCAGGTTGAGGGATGCAAAACTTACTTGTTTTTCCTGTTCGTTGCGCAGTTCTAATACCATTATATCGCTATGGTCGTCAATTTCCATGCGCCAGATGGTGTTGTGGAAACTATAGGTAACTAAAGGTTGCAGCATTGTCATTATGTGCTGCAAATATGCTTAATAATATTAAAACTGCTTACCTTTATAAACAAAGCCCGGTGAGGGCTGTTATCACACCAAACACACAATTACTATGGATGCTAAAGAAATAAGCTTAGAAGAACAAGCAGTAAAACCGGTTGTAGATCACCTGAACGAATTACTGGCCAACTATCACATACACTACCAAAAATTAAGAGGCTGCCATTGGAATGTTAAAGGTAAAAGCTTTTTTACCCTGCACGTTAAATTTGAGGAGCTTTATACCGTAGCCCTTACCACGATAGATGAACTTGCCGAACGGATCCTGACCTTGGGCAAACCGCCGTACAGCACTTTTAAAGACTATATAGAAACTTCTACTTTAAAAGAGATAAATACTATTGGTATGCTGGATACTGATATGGTAAAGGCTATTATTGAAGATATGGCCACCCTGATTGATATGGAGCGCCAGATACTGGAGATAACCTCCAACGCCGGCGACGATGGTACCAATGATATGGTAAACCGCTTTATGCAGTTTAAAGAAAAGAATACCTGGATGCTAAGATCATTCGTAAACGAAGATTAAAATGGTGAATAGTGAGTGGTGAGAAGTAAGCAGGTAATTAATTTATTTTCACCATTCAAAGATATTATAATAAGAAAGGCGATGAAATTTTCATCGCCTTTCTTATTATCTATTGGTTGGGTAAGTAAAAAAACGCCATTATCGATTCACTACTTAGAAACGGTATCCCACTGTTAAGTAGCCGTTGTTGTTGGTTCTGTTTAACAATGCGCTTGGGCTAAGTGCGCCAATTTCGTAAGGGAATACGGTTTGGCTGCTGGTTGCGTGGGTGTAGGTAGCATCAACATAGTATGTACCAAAACGCAGGCCAATACCGCCGCTTACCGTTTTAATATCGCTGCCGTTATCTTTACGGGCATCGCCGGTAATACCGTAACCGCCGCGCAGTAATACGTAGCTGTTTAAGCGTGCTTCGGCACCAATGTGTGCATTAACTGCAGAACGATATAGTGTTTTTATTTCAGAGTTATCACGGATAGCACTATAACCATCGGTGCTGCTGATGTGGGTTGATGCGTAATCTACGTACTCAATATCGCCGGTAATAAAACCAAATTGTTTAATAAATACAGCTACACCACCGCTTACTTTGTAAGGCGTACGCAGGTTGTAATTCAGCGTATACGGGTCGCCGTTTTGATCAGCAAAATCGCTGTTGGTGGTACTGGTTGGGTATTGGGTTCTTAAACCCTCGTTGTAAACATCGTCAATATTGTACCAGGTAGGTGAGGTAAAGCTTGCCGCTAACCTAACAGCTTCTACAGGTTTGTATATTAAACCCAGGCGAGCATTGAACCCAGAACCGGTAGTTGCCTGCTCTTGCGCAAAATGGGTATTGTAAGGTAATGTTTCAGCAGGATCTGTAGGTGTAGCCGGTAATAACACATTACCGGTTTCGCTGAATAGTGCAGAAGAGTTATACCTTAAATTGGTAAAGCCAATACCAAAACCAATGTATAGTTTATTACTGTAATTAGCCCCCAAAGAGAAATCTAACTGGCTAAGGCCACCTGTTCGGCTTATATTTACTGCCTGGCTACCATTAGCCTGTGCATTTGAGAAATAGTTTCCGCCGGTTTCTTCAATCAGGTAATGATCGTAAGCCCATGATTCCAATGTACCACCTGGTAGAAAAGTGCCTTGTGCATCGGTTTGTTTAGACTGATTGGCCAGCGTTGAAAAGTAATTACCTATCGAGCTGGTATTGTTAGTGCCTCCATAAGAAATGTTCTCGTAAAAGTTATTGGTACGGCTATAGCCAACGCCGTAGTTAACGCTTAACCAGCCTTTGTTTTTATCGGCACCGCGGGGCTTGCTTAGCTGGTTGTAAATAACAACAGCTGCGTTATTTAAGTTAGCGCTGTTGCGGCTATCTGTTTGTTTTTGGCCAAAATAAGTAGAGTTTACCTTGGTATTGTTATACTCAGGCGTAACGCTCAGCTCCGAACGGGTAAAGAAACCTAAACCCGCAGGGTTACCACTTACCGAGCTTAAATCGCCGCCTATTGCGGTACCTGCATTACCAACTGCCTTTATACGTGCGGTAGAACCGGTTTGCCCTCCCGAAAAACGGATCGCATCCTGCGAATATTGGGCAAAGCTATTTTTGGTGAGCGCTACTATAGCTATCACGCTTAAAATGTATTTTATTTTCATTAAAAACTTAAGGTTGATGTTAAATATTATGGTCTGCCTGGTCTGCCGCCACCGCCGCTTGGTCTGCCGCCACCACCACCGCCAGAGTTACCTGATGATGAAGGGCGTTCAATGCTTTGTGGCTGATAAACCGGCCTCTCGTCACGCGAAGGGCGTGCTGTAGGGCGTTGGTTGCCATAGCCATTTTGCGATTGGCGTGGGTTAGCGTTGTTAGGCCTGTTTTGCCTGCCTGGGTAATAACCCATTGCATTAGGGCTTACACCTGTAGCGCCGCGTACGCCGCCACGGTTAACAAAGCCACCGCCCGGGCTACCCGAACCACGGCCCGGCCTTGCGTTGTTATAACGGTTGTAGGCAGAATATACGCCCCAGTAACCGCCGCCGTAACCTAAACCGGTACCCCAATAAGAGTATGGCGAATAGCCGTAACCATATCCAAAACCTGCATATGGCGAAAATGCGCCGTAACCAAAACCTAAGCCGCCATAAAAGCCGCCGCCGTATCCGTACGGCGAGTAGCCATAATAGTTGTACGGGCTGTAACCATAGCCAATGCTAAAGCCAAAGTTATATGGGTTGTAATAGCCGTAATAATTATCATAATAGCTAAAAGGAGAGTAATAGCTGAAACGGTTAATGCGCGATGAGTAATCATCGTAGTAGTAATAATCGTCGTCGTCGTTATAGTTTTCATCCTGCTGATCCTGGCGGTAAGCAGGTTTCTGTGCTACATATTCGGGCTCTTCTGCGGCAGTTGCCTTAGAAAAGTAAACATCATCACTATTTTGGTTAGTTGCAACCTTGTTAACGGAGCAGGAACTCAGCGCCATTGCGCCAATTAATGTTATTCCTAAGAGTAGGTTCCTTTTCATTTTGTGCGGAGTGTAAAGTTCGAGTTCAAATAAACGTATAAATTTATAAATTTGGCAGTTAGTATATTAATTATAAAGTCAAATTCTATTCCAAAAAACCCAGTATATGAGCAAAGGTGTTATTAGTAAAGACGAAGATTATTCGCAATGGTTTAACGACTTAATAATTAAATCTGATATGGCCGAATATTCGCCTGTCAGAGGGTGTATGATCATTAAGCCGTACGGCTATTCTATATGGGAAAAGATCCAGGCCCAGCTCGATAAAATGTTTAAAGAAACAGGGCACGTAAACGCATATTTTCCGCTGCTTATACCAAAATCCTTCTTCTCTAAAGAAGCCAGCCATGTGGAGGGTTTCGCTAAAGAATGTGCTGTAGTTACACACTACAGGCTAAAGAACGATGGAGATGGCAATATTGTTGTGGATGAGGAAGCAAAACTGGAGGAAGAATTAATTATCCGCCCAACTTCAGAAACCATCATCTGGAACACCTATCGCGGCTGGATCCAAAGCTACCGCGATCTGCCTATTTTGGTGAACCAATGGGCCAACGTAATGCGCTGGGAAATGCGCACCCGTTTGTTCTTACGCACCAGCGAATTTTTATGGCAGGAAGGCCATACGGCCCATGCAACATCTGAAGAAGCTGTAGCAGAAACTGAACAAATGCTGGAGGTTTACGCAGAATTTGCCGAAAACTGGATGGCATTACCCGTGGTAAAAGGCCGCAAAACCGCAAATGAACGCTTTGCAGGTGCTTTAGATACCTATTGCATTGAAGCTTTAATGCAGGATGGTAAGGCACTGCAAGCAGGTACCTCGCACTTTTTAGGGCAGAATTTTGCCAAGGCATTTGATGTGAAATTTACCACACGCGATAACAAGCAGGATTTTGTTTGGGCAACCTCATGGGGGGTATCAACCCGTTTAATTGGCGCATTGATTATGGCCCATTCCGATGATGCCGGTTTAGTATTGCCGCCAAAACTGGCGCCTATCCAGGTTGTAGTTGTGCCTATTTACAAACACCAGGAAGAACTGGATGCCATTACCGAATACGTTAAAGGCTTAACTAAAGAACTGCGTGCGAAGGATATCAGCATAAAATTTGATAACCGCGATACGCACCGCCCGGGAGCTAAATTTGCCGAGTACGAGTTAAAAGGTGTACCATTGCGCGTTGCCATTGGCAGCCGCGATATGCAGAACGGTACAGTTGAGCTTGCCCGCCGCGATACTAAAACCAAGGAAACTGTAAACCAGGATGGTTTGGCAGCACACATTACTGCGTTGCTGGAAGAGATCCAAAATAATATCTACCAAAAAGCGTCAACTTTCCGTACGGAAAACACTACCGAGGTAGATACTTACGAGGAATTTAAACGCATGCTGGATGAGCAGCCGGGCTTTATATCGGCCCATTGGGACGGTACATCAGAAACCGAACAAAAAATAAAAGATGAAACTAAGGCTACAATCCGTTGTATACCTTTGAACAATAAGCTGGAAGAAGGCAAATGCATCCTTACAGGTAAACCATCTACACAAAGGGTGCTGTTTGCAAGGGCATATTAAGTTAGTCCATAGTCGATGGTCGATAGTCCATAGCTATGTTAAATTTTTTACAATGGTCCATTGACTATCGACTATGGACCGTGCTGAAAGCACGATATGAAATTCGCAACAAAAGCAATACACGCAGGGCAGGAGCCCGACCCAACTACAGGCGCCATCATGACGCCGATATATCAAACCTCTACCTACTGGCAAAAATCGCCGGGAGATAATAAAGGTTATGAATATTCGCGCGGTACAAACCCAACCCGTAAGGCATTGGAAGATTGTTTGGCTGCTTTGGAGAACGCCAGATTCGGCCTGGCTTTTTCGAGCGGGATGGGTGCTACAGATGCGGTGATGAAACTGCTTGCCCCGGGCGACGAGGTAATCACCGGTAACGACCTTTACGGTGGCTCGTACCGGATCTTCACCAAGATCTACGCTAACTACGGCATTAAATTCCACTTTCTGGATCTGAGCGATCCGGAGATTGTGAACCAATATGTTAACGATAAAACCAAACTGATCTGGATAGAAACGCCGACCAACCCAACCATGCAGGTGGTAGATATTGAGGCTATCGGCAAGATCAGCAAGGCCAATAACCTGCTGTTTGTGGTAGATAATACCTTTGCTTCGCCGTATCTGCAAAACCCGATTGACCTGGGTGCCGATGTAGTTATGCATTCGGTTACCAAATACATTGGTGGCCACTCTGATGTGGTGATGGGTGCCCTGATGCTGAATGACGAGGAACTGTACAAAAAACTGTGGTTTATCTATAACGCCTGCGGTGCAACGCCGGGCCCTATGGATAGCTTTCTGGTGTTGCGCGGTATTAAAACCCTGCACCTGCGGATGAAAGCGCATTGCGAGAACGGCCGCCAGGTAGCTGAGTTTTTAAAAGATCACCCAAGAGTAGAGAAGATCTACTGGCCGGGTTTCCCCGATTCTAAAAATCACGAGGTTGCCAAGAAGCAAATGCGCGATTTCGGCGGTATGATCTCTATCGTATTAAAAGATGCTACACTGGAAGATACTTACCGCATTGCAGGCTCTTTCAAGGTATTTTCACTGGCAGAATCATTAGGTGGTGTAGAATCACTCATTAACCACCCTGTAAGCATGACCCACGGCAGCATCC